>Ga0308160_10008056_pt1 | contig 10317 bp, 3 predicted proteins | sample PhyFR1_FD_201036 | JGI IMG/M metagenome (GOLD analysis project Ga0308160, IMG submission 201036) | Phyllosphere microbial communities from UC Gill Tract Community Farm, Albany, California, United States - DLSLF.R1 | ecosystem: Host-associated > Plants > Phyllosphere > Unclassified | place: USA...
CCGCCCACATCGGTGGCGCCGATGCCGGGGCGCCAGCGGACGCCGCCGCGGTCGCGCCGCACGGCGTGTTCTACCTGCCGCGCCTGCGCCAGAGCCTGCCCCGCGGCAGCCTGCCGCGCGCTGATGAAACCACGCTCGACCTGCTCTCGCGGGTGTTCGAAACCGTGCTGCTGGACGCGGCGATTCCCGCAGAAACGCGTGAGCTGATCGCCTTCTTGCAGGTGCCGGTATTGAAGGCGGCGCTGCGCGACCGCAGCTTTTTCTATGAGGCGGCGCACCCGGCGCGGCGCATGCTCGACCTGCTGTCGCAATCGGGCTGGGAGCAGCCGGCCGGGCCGGACGACCCAGTCTACCGCGCCATGCGCAGCAGCGTGCAGCGGGTGCGTGGCCAGGAACAGCCCGAATTCGATGCCGCCCTGGCCGAACTGGAAGCTGGCATCGCCGCGCGCGACAGCGCCGAGCAGGCCGCGATCGCCGGACCGATCGCGCGCGCTACGCACCAGGAAAAGCAGTTGGCCGCCGGGCGCTCGGCCGAGCGCGTGGTGGCGCTGCGCATGGTCGGTGAAGCGCTGGCGCCGCTGCTGTCGGGTTTTCTCGCGCAGCGCTGGACGCCGGTGCTGGGCCTGGCCTACGCGATCGAAGACACCCGTCCCGGCGCCATCGACAACGCCACCCGCACGATGGATGACCTGATCTGGAGCGTCAAGCCGAAGCCGACCCCGGCATCACGGCAGGCCCTGATCAAGCGCCTTCCCGCACTGCTGGCTTCGCTCAACAAGTGGCTGGATGCGATCCGCTGGCACGACGCCGAGCGGCTGCAGTTTTTCGCCGGCCTGGCCGAATGCCATGCCGCCATCGTGCGCGCGCCGGTCGAGCTCTCGCCCGAGCGCCAGCTCGAGCTGGCAGTCGAGGCGGCCCAGCAGGATGCGCTGCGCCGGGTGGCGCAAGAGCAGGCCCAGGCCGATGCAGACGACCTGGACGACCCGGACCACCCGGCCCTGCAGGGTGCGCTGGCCTCGCTCGAGCGCGGCGCGCGCTTCGAATTGACGACCGATGGCGTGCTGCGCAAGGTGCGCCTGGCCTGGGTCAGTCCGCTGCGCACGCTGTTCATTTTCTCGGGCGCGGGGCGCCAGGAAGCTTTTTCGCTGCCTGCCCGGCAGTTGTTCGAACTGCTGACCGAGGGCGCCTTGCGCGCGCTGGCGCCAGAGGGCGTGGTCGGGCGCGTGCTGAGCGCCGCGGCGAGCCAGGCGCCGCCCCTGCACGGCGCCTGAGCCGAGCGTCGCGGGGCTGTTCCGGCACTCTTCGGCAATGGTATGATGGGCGTCTCTCGTTAACCGCCTTTGCCCCCACGTGCGTCTCTCTTCGATCAAATTGTCGGGATTTAAATCGTTCGTCGATCCCACCAATTTCCAGGTTCCCGGCCAGCTGGTCGGCGTGGTCGGCCCGAATGGCTGCGGCAAGTCGAACATCATCGACGCCGTGCGCTGGGTGCTGGGCGAATCGAAGGCGTCGGAACTGCGCGGCGAATCGATGCAGGACGTGATCTTCAACGGCTCGACCCACCGCAAACCGGCCGGGCGCTCATCGGTCGAACTCATCTTCGACAACAGCGCCGGCAAGGCGGCTGGGCAGTGGGGGCAGTACGCCGAGATTGCGGTCAAGCGCACCCTCACGCGCGACGGCACCTCGACCTACTACATCAACGGCCAGCCGGTGCGCCGGCGCGACATCCAGGACATCTTCCTCGGCACCGGCCTGGGGCCGCGCGCCTACGCCATCATCGGCCAGGGCATGATCTCGCGCATCATCGAATCGCGCCCGGAAGAATTGCGCGTGTTCCTGGAAGAAGCGGCCGGCGTGTCGAAGTACAAGGAGCGCCGCCGCGAGACCGAGAACCGGCTGTCGGACACGCGCGAAAACCTGCTCCGGGTAGAGGACATCCTGCGCGAACTCAATGCCAACCTCGAGAAGCTCGAAGCCCAGGCGGCGGTGGCGAATCGCTTCCGCCAGCTGCAGGCCGACCAGGAAGAAAAGCAGAAGCTGCTCTGGCTGATGCGCAAGAACGAAGCCAGATCCGAGCAGCTGCGCTGGTTTCGCGAGATGGAAGAAGCGCAGACCGCGCTCGAGGGCCAGACCGCCAAACTGCGCAGCGTCGAAACCGATCTCGAACACCTGCGCCAGTCGCATTTCGCCACCGGCGACCGCCTGCACACGGCGCAGGGCGCGCTATACCAGACCAACTCCGAGATCGGCAGCCTGGAAGCGCAGATCAAGTTCGTGGTCGAGTCGCGCACCCGATTGCAAAACCAGATCGCGGCCCTCAGCGCGCAGCGCGACGGCTGGCAAACCCAGGCCAGCGAACAGCGCGAAGGCATGCAAGAAGCCGAGATGCAGGCCGAGGAACTGGCGGCGCGCGCCGAAGGCGCCGCCATCGCGGTCGAGGTCGAGAACGAACGCCTGCCCGAACTCGACGCCGCCTGGCGCGCCGCGCAAGAGCAGTCGACGGCCTCGCGCGCGCGCATCATGGGCGTGCAGCAGCGCATCGAACTGACGTCGAGCCACGGCCGTAATGCGGGCGGCATCCTCACCACCCTGGCCAGCCGGCGCGAACGTCTGCAGCAAGAGCGCAACGGCCTGAACCTGCCCGACAGCGTCACGCTCGACAACCTGCGCCTGCAGTTGCAGGAGCGTCAGTTGACGCTCGAAGAACAGACCATGCTGCTCGACGAAGCCGGCGCGCGCCAGGACGCCATCGAGCAAGAGCGCAAGGATGCCCACGCTCAGGCCCAGCGCGAGAGCACCGCCAACGCCCAGCTCGAAGCGCGCCTGAACGCGCTGCGCCAGATGCAGGAGCGGGTGCAGGCCAGCGGCAAGGTGCAGCCGTGGCTCGAGAAGCACTCGCTGGCCGGCCTGCCGCGCCTGTGGCAGCGGCTGGATGTCGAACCGGGCTGGGAGACCGCGCTCGAAGCGGTGCTGCGCGAACGCGCCGGCGCACTGGAAGTCTCGAACATCGATTGGGCCAAGGGCTTCCTGGCCGATGCGCCGCCGGCGCGCCTGACCGTGTTCGCGCCGCAGGTCGGGGGCGCGCCAACGGCCAGCGTCGAGGGGCTGACGCCGTTCGCCACTCTGCTGCGCGTGAACGACGCCGGCGTGCGCGCCGTGGTCGACGACTGGCTGCACGGCGTGTACGCGGCGCCGGACGCCGACGCCGCCTTTGGCGAACGCGCGCGGCTGCCGCATGGCGGCGCCTTCGTCACGCGCCAGGGCCACCTGGTGACCCGCTCGAGCGTGCGCTTCCACGCGCCCGATTCCGAGCAGGACGGCATGCTGGCGCGCCAGCACGACATCGACAACACCGCCCGGCAGCTGCGCGCGCAGGCCTTGCTGGCCGACGAGGCGCGCACCCGCGCCACCCGCGCCGACGCCGCCGTGACTGAGCTGACGCGGCGCCTGCAGGATGCGCGCAGCCGGGTCGCCAGCCTGACGCGCGAGGTGCATGCGCTGCAGATCGAGGTGCTCAAGCAGAGCGAGATCGAAGCGCGTTTCAACCAGCGCAGCGGCCAGATCGCCGACGACCTGTCCGAGATCGCGGCGCAAGAGGCCGAGCAGCGCCAGGCCCAGGCCGAGGCCGAGCAAGAGTTCGAGCAGCTCGACCAGGAACTGGCCGAACTGCAGCAAGCGCACGAAGACGGCCAGAGCGCCTTCATGGAACAAGAGGCGGCCTTGAGCCGCGCGCGCGAACGCCTGCGCGAACTCGAACGCAGCGCCCAGGAAGCGCAGTTCGCCGAACGGGCCCAGAAGAGCCGCATCGAAGAGCTGCGCCGCACCATCGCCACTGCCGCCACCCAGGCCGAACAGGTCGGCGCCAACCTGGCGCAGGCGCGGCTCGAACTCGAGGCGCTGGAAAGCGGCAGCGCCCACGAGGGATTGCAGGAACTGCTGGCGCGCCGCACCGAGCAAGAGGAGGCGCTGTCGGACGCGCGCCATGAACTCGACCAGCTGGCGCAGCAGCTGCGCGCGGCCGAAGAAGCGCGCATGCTCGGTGAGCGCAGCCTGCAGCCGCAGCGCGACCGCATCACCGAGATGCAGCTCAAGGAGCAGGCGGCACGCCTGAACCAGGAGCAGTTCGCCGAAGCGCTGGCCGCCACCGGCGCCGACGAGGCGGCGCTGGCCGACAAGCTCGATCCAGAACTGAAGCCGCAATTTCTGCAGGGCGAAGTCACGCGCCTGAGCAACGCCATCAATGGCCTGGGCGCGGTCAACCTGGCGGCGGTGGACGAGCTGGCGCAGGCCGCCGAGCGCAAGCGCTTCCTCGATTCGCAGAACGCCGACCTGAACGAAGCCATCGGCACGCTGGAAGACGCGATCCACCGCATCGACCGCGAAACGCGCGACCTGCTGCAGGACACGTTCGAGCGCGTCAACGGCCATTTCTCGGAACTGTTCCCGATCCTGTTTGGTGGCGGCAACGCCAAGCTGGTGATGACCGGCGACGAGATCCTGGACGCCGGGGTGCAGGTGATGGCCCAGCCGCCGGGCAAGAAGAACGCCACCATCCACCTGCTCTCGGGCGGTGAAAAGGCCTTGACCGCGACGGCGCTGGTGTTTTCGATGTTCCGCCTGAACCCGGCGCCTTTCTGCCTGCTCGACGAGGTCGACGCGCCGCTCGACGACGCCAACACCGAACGCTTCTGCCGCATGGTCAAGCGCATGTCCGAGCACACCCAGTTCCTGTTCATCTCGCACAACAAGATCGCGATGGAGATGGCCAGCCAATTGATCGGCGTGACGATGCAGGAGCAGGGCGTCTCGCGCATCGTGGCGGTCGACATGGAATCGGCCGCCGACCTGGCGGCGGCTTGAAGTCCAGCATGAAGCAAGCACCTGTCTCGCCCCGTTTCACCGCCCCGGTCCAAGCGCGGATACCCGCCCATGACTGACGCACTCGATTTCGCCCTGGGCATGGCGCTGGCCTCGCCGGCGCCGATGCTGGTGATCCGTGGCGACACCCGGGAGGTGACGCTCAATGCTGCGGGCGCAGCGCTGCTGGACATGCCTGCCGCCACTGGCTGGCTGCCGCTGGCGACGGTCCTGCCCGACGCTGCGCCAACCGTCGAGACGCTGCTGCGCGGTGAAACCGGCAGCGCCAGCATCGCGCTCACCCGCGGCGGCCCGTTCGAGCTGGCCTTGTCGTCCTTGCCTGGCGGCGCGGGCCTGCTTGGCGTGCTGCAAACCGTGGCGCAGCCGGCCGACAGCGCCATGCGCGAACTCGATCGCCTGGTCGAACTCAGCCCGGTCGGCGTGGTGCGCTACCGGCACGATGGCTCGATCGCCGACTGCAACCGCGCCTTCCTCGACATGCTGGGCCTGAGCCGCGCCGATCGCGACGCCGGCCTGTCATGGCGCGAGCTGACCCCGGAAGAGTGGCGTACCGTCGACGACGCCGGCCTGGACAAGCTGCGCTCGGACAAACTGCTGCCGATGTTCCAGAAAGAGTACCTGCACCGTGACGGGCGCCGCATCCCGGTGCTGGTCGGCGCCAGCAGCCTAGAACTCGACCGCGGCCACGGTCTGGCGGTGGTGATCGACATTTCGGCGCGGCGCGAGGCCGAGCGCGCGCTGGCCGACAGCGAAGCGCGCTTTCGCGCCATCACCAACGCCATGCCGCAGATGGTCTGGACCACGCTGCCCGACGGCTACCACGACTACTACAACGAGCAGTGGTACCGGTTCACCGGCACGCCCCCGGGCAGCACCGACGGCGAAGGGTGGAACGACATGTTCCATCCCGACGACCAGCAACTCGCCTGGGAGCGCTGGCGCCATTCGCTGGCCACTGGCGAACCGTACGAAGTCGAGTACCGCCTGCGCCACCACGCGCTTGGCTACCGCTGGGTGCTGGGGCGCGCGCTGCCGGTGTATGGCGCCGATGGCAGGATTCAGCGCTGGATGGGCACCTGCACCGACATCCACGAGCAGAAACTGACCGAAGACGCGCTGCGCGAGGCCGATCAGCGCAAGGACGAATTCCTGGCCATGCTCGGCCACGAGCTGCGCAATCCGCTGGCGCCGATCCGCAGCGCGGCGGCGCTGCTGCCGCTGGCCAGGCACGACCCGGCGCGCATCGAGCATATCGGGCGCGTGATCGCGCGCCAGAGCACCCACATGACGGGCCTGATCGACGACCTGCTGGACGTGTCACGCGTTACGCGCGGCACCATCACGCTCGAACGCGAAGCGCTCGAGCTGCGCCAGCTGATCGACGAGGCGCTCGAGCAGGTGCGCCCGCTGATCGAGGCCCGCTCGCACCTGCTGGCGATCGACAACACGCTTGGCGGCGCGATCGTGAACGGGGATCGCAAGCGCCTGGTGCAGGTGCTGGCCAACCTGTTGTCGAACGCGGCCAAGTACACGCCGGTCGGCGGGCGCATCGAGGTGCGCGTGAGCGGCGCCGATGGCATGGTGCAGATTGCGGTGCAGGACAACGGCATCGGCATGGCGCCCGATCTGGTGCGTAGCGCCTTTGACATGTTCACGCAGGGCCAGCGCACGCCCGATCGCGCCCAGGGCGGCCTGGGGATCGGGCTGGCGCTGGTGCGCAGCCTGGTGCATCTGCACGGTGGCCGGGTGAGCGCGAGCAGCGCCGGCGAAGGCATGGGCAGTGAAGTCGTGGTCGCGTTTCCGCTGCAAAACCCGGGTCCCGGCGCGGCCCGCCAGCCGTTCGCGTAAGGCGTGGCGTGGCCGTTCTATACTCGACATTGCAATCGCATGGCATCCTTGTGGCGGAATTGCTATCATTACAGGTCTTTGGCTGGCGCCAGCGCGCCGCCGGGCATCACCAGCAGTCCCTTTTTTTCACAGCACTTCGCTATGAGGCACACGCAGCATGACTGATTTCCAAATGAGCCTGATCGCGGCCGGCGGCGTTTTCATCACCGGCGTCATTGGCTACAACAAATGGCAGGAATACAAGGCCAGGAAGAGCGTCGAACGCGCCTTCGCATCTGACCACGACGATGTGCTGATGCGCAGTGACGAGCAGGGCGCGGCGGGCGACCGCCATGAGCCGATGCTCGACATCGGCGCCGCGCCTGCCGCCCCGCACACCGAACCGGTGCTCGATCCGATCCTGGCCGATGTGCGGGCGGCGCGTCCCGAGCCGCAACTGAGCGAGCCAGCTCTCGACCCGGTCGCAACTTCACCCGCAGCGGTTGCGGCGCCAGAGTCAGCCCCGGCACCGGCGCCTGCGCCAGCCACGCCTGCGCCGGCATCGAGCTACCGCGCCGGTGCCAGCAGCGCCGCGCAAGACGCGGTGGCCGCCTCGCTTCCCGGCACCCGTCCCGGCATGCCGGCCGCCGAACTGGCCGAATGCCTGGTCGACCCGCTGATCGACTGCATGATCCCGCTCTCGATCGAGACCCCGGTGCGCGGCGACCGGATCCTGCCGGCGCTGCAAAAGCTGCGCCGCGTCGGCAACAAGCCGATCCACTACATCGGCTTTGCCGTCAGCGGCGAATGGGAGCCGATCGTGCACGGCGGCGTCTACACCAAGCTGCAGGCCGGGGTCCAGATGGCGACCCGCACCACGGCCCTGAACGAACTCGAATACTCCGAACTGGTCACGCGCCTGCGCGCGGTGGCCGATGAAATCGGCGCCGAAGCCGAAGTGCCGGACATGATCGAGGTGATGAGTGAGGCGCGCACGCTGCACCGCTTCGTTGCCGGTCACGACGCCCAGCTGGGCATCAACCTGGCCGCCAACGGCGCGCCGTGGGCCATGTCGACCCTGATCGGCGCGCTTGAAAACGCCGGTTTCGACGTCCGTCCCGACGGCCGCTTCGCCATGCCCGACGGCGACAAGGGCGTGCTGTTTACCCTCTCGACCAACGTCACGCTGGGCGCCGACACCACGTCGCGCCTGACGCTGCTGCTCGACGTGCCATGCGTGAGCCCGGCGCGCGACGGTTTCGGCAAGATGGTCGACTGCGCGCGCTCGCTGACCCAGCGCCTGGATGCGACGGTCGTCGACGATGGCGACCAGCCGCTGATGGACCAGGCCCTCGACGAAATCAAGAGCCAGGTTGTCGAGTTCTACCAAGAGATGGACGCGTCCGACATCCCGGCCGGCTCGACCCGCGCGCTGCGCCTGTTCAGCTAAGGACCGATCGTGGCAGAACAACAGCAGCAGGCCGGCCAGGATGACCTGGCCCGCATCGCGGCGCTGGTCGCGGAACTGAACCGCGCCAGCTACAACTACCACGTGCTCGATGCGCCGACCATTCCCGACGCCGAGTACGACCGTTTGTATCGCGAGCTGCAGGCGCTCGAAGCGGCGCACCCGGATGCCGTGAGCGCCGATTCGCCGACCCGGCGCGTGGGCGACGCCCCGATCCCCGAGTTCAGCCAGGTCACCCATGCGGTGCCGATGCTGTCGCTGAATAACGGTTTCAGCGAAGACGACATCGACAACTTCGACCGCCGCGTGCGCGACGGGCTGGATGCGCGCGAAGTCGCCTATAACGCCGAACTCAAGTTCGACGGCCTGGCGATCAGCCTGCGCTACGAGAACGGCGAGTTCGTGCAGGCCGCCACGCGCGGCGACGGCTACACCGGCGAGGACGTGAGCGCGAATATCCGTACCGTGCGCGTGATTCCGATGCGCCTGCACGGGGATAATGTGCCCGAGGTGCTCGAAGTGCGTGGCGAAGTACTGATGTTCAAGCGCGATTTCGAGCAGCTCAACGAGCGCCAGCGCGAAGCCGGCCACAAGGAATTCGCCAACCCGCGCAATGCCGCCGCCGGCAGCCTGCGCCAGCTCGATGCGCGCATCACCAATTCGCGCAAGCTGCGTTTCTTCGCCTACGGCATTGGTTCGCTCGAAGGCGCCGCCATGCCGCAGTCGCATTCGGCGCTGCTCGACTGGTTTGCCGCACTCGGCCTGCCGGTGGCGGGTGAACGCGCCGTCGTCGCCGGGCGCGACGGTTTGCTGGCGTTCTACAACGACATCGGCGCGCGCCGCAAGTCGCTGCCGTACGAGATCGACGGCGTGGTGTACAAGGTCGACCGCCTGGAAGACCAGCGCGCTTTGGGCTTCGTCTCGCGCGCGCCGCGCTTCGCGCTGGCGCACAAGTTCCCGGCCGAAGAGGCCTTGACCACGGTGCAGGCGATCGAAGTGCAGGTCGGCCGCACGGGCGCCATCACGCCGGTGGCGCGCCTGGTGCCGGTGTCGGTCGGCGGCGTCACGGTCACCAACGCCACGCTGCACAACGAAGACGAAGTGCGGCGCAAGGACGTGCGCGTGGGCGACACCGTGATCGTGCGCCGCGCCGGCGACGTCATTCCCGAAGTGCTGGGGGTGGTGCTGGAGCGGCGCCCGACGCCGGAACCGGCCGTCTACGTGCTGCCGTCGCGCTGCCCGGTGTGCGGCTCGCACGTGGTGCGCGAAGAAGGCGAAGCCGTGGCGCGCTGTTCCGGCGGCCTGACCTGCGCGGCCCAGCGCAAGGAAGCGATCCGCCATTTTGCCGGGCGCCGCATGATGGACATCGAAGGCCTGGGCGACCGCTACATCGACAGCCTGGTCGAAGCAAGCCTGATCCACGGCGTGGCCGACCTGTATCGCCTGAACCTGGACGACTTGCTGACCATGAAGCGCGTGGCCGACGAGCGCGATGGCGCGACCCCGGACAGCGTCAAGAAGGGCAAGGTCGCCACCAAGTGGGCCGACAATCTGCTGGGGGCGATCGCCGCCAGCAAGTCGCCGCCGCTCGAGCGACTGCTGTTTGCGCTCGGCATCCGGCATGTGGGCGAATCGACCGCCAAGACGCTGGCCGACTGGCTCGGAAGCCTGGCGCTGGTGCGCCGCGCGCCGAGTGCGCTGCTGCGCGTGCTGCCCGATATCGGCGGCACCGTGGCCGACGCCATCGCCGAATTCTTCGCCGAAGAAAAAAACCAGATTGCACTGAACGCCTTGCTCGACGCCGGCGTGGCGCCGCGCGACGAGCACCCGCCGAAAGCGGCGCTGCGCGACAAGCTCGATGAAGTCGAGCTGCTCACGGCGCTCAACATCCCCAAGGTGACCGGCCCGCGCGCGCGCCAGGTGATCGGCGGCGCGCAGTCGCTCGAGTCGCTCGCCGTGCGCACCGACTTCGGCATCTTCGGCCTGCCTGCAGGCGTGGCGGCGGCGCTCGAAGAATGGATCGCAGTGAAGCAAAACCGCGAACTAGTGATGTCGCTGGCGGCGCTGCGGCGCGAGTTGCTCGACGCGCTGCCCGACGCGTCGAGCGATGCCGCCCGCGCCGAAGGCCCGATGGCCGGCAA
>Ga0308160_10008057_pt1 | contig 10317 bp, 7 predicted proteins | sample PhyFR1_FD_201036 | JGI IMG/M metagenome (GOLD analysis project Ga0308160, IMG submission 201036) | Phyllosphere microbial communities from UC Gill Tract Community Farm, Albany, California, United States - DLSLF.R1 | ecosystem: Host-associated > Plants > Phyllosphere > Unclassified | place: USA...
GGGGATCGTCATGCCTCCATCGTAGGCACGTACCGTTCCGGACCGAGGCGGGGCCGCCGGTGTTCGCTCTCGGCGGTACCGCCGACGCTCGGAGGGGAAGGTCGCTGCGACACCCCCGTTTAGAGTTGAACCATGCCTACGCCTGACGACCTCTACGAGGTGCACCCGGAGATCGACATCCCCGCCGGCCTCCACCTCGTCGCGGGCCTCACCGGGTTCTCCGACGCCGGCGGCGCGGTCGGGCAGCTGAACGCCTACCTCGACGACGTCCTCGACACGACGGTCATCGCCGAGTTCGACGCCGACGTCCTGCTCGACTACCGGGCCCGCCGGCCGATCATCTCGTTCGACCAGGACCACTTGACGGAGTACCGGCCACCTCGGCTGACCCTGTCGCTCGCCCACGACGAGCTCGGGTCGCCGTTCCTCCTGCTCACCGGTTTCGAGCCCGACTTCCTCTGGGACCGCTTCGTCGCAGCCGTGCTCGAGCTCGTCGACCGCTTCCGGGTCAGCGACACCACGTGGGTGCACGCCATCCCGATGCCGGTCCCGCACACCAGGCCGATCGGCGTCACCGTCAGCGGCAACCGGTTCGACCTCATCGAGTCGCTCTCGGTCTGGCGCCCCCGCACCCAGGTACCGTCCAACGTGCTCCACCTCCTCGAGTACCGCCTCTACGAGCGCGGCGACAGCATCGCGGCCTTCGTGCTCCTCGTTCCGCATTACCTCGCCGACACGGAGTTCCCGGCCGCGGCGATCACGGCGATCGAGAGCCTCAGCGCGGCGACCGGGCTCATCTTCCCCACGGACCGCCTCCGCGAGGACAGCCGCGACTTCCTCGTCAAGATCGACGAGCAGGTCGGGACCAACCACGAGCTCGGCCAGCTGGTCACGACGCTCGAGGAGCGGTACGACGCCTACATGGCCGACAACTCGCCGAAATCGCCGCTCACCGACATCGACGGGGCGCTCCCGACGGCCGACGAGATCGCCGCGGAGCTCGAGAAGTTCCTCGCGAGCCGGCGCCACGGCGACGAGGACCGCTCGACCACCTAAGCTGGATCGGTGGGATCTCGACGCGTCTGGTGGGTGTTCGGCGTCGGGATGTTCGCCTACCTCATCACCGTCATGCAGCGGTCCACGCTCGGCGTGGCGGCGGTGGACGCCACCGAGCGGTTCCAGATCGACGCCGCCGCGCTGTCGACCCTCGCCGTCGCACAGCTGATCGTGTACGCCGCGATGCAGGTCCCGGTCGGGGTGCTCATCGACCGCCTCGGACCTCGCGTCCTGATCCTCGCTGGGCTGACGGTCGTCATGGCGGGCCAGGTCTGGCTGGGCCTCACGACCGAACTCGGCGGCGCGATCGTCGGGCGGATGCTGGTCGGCCTCGGCGACGCCGCGGTGTTCACTTCCGTGTTGCGGCTCGTGAACTCCTGGTTCCCGACCCGTCGGGTGCCGATCGTCTCGCAGTGGGTCGGCAACATCGGGCAGATCGGACAGATCCTCTCGGCGGTGCCGTTCTCCTTCGTCCTGCACGCCTTCGGCTGGTCGCCGGCGTTCCTCAGTGCGGCCGGACTCGTCCTCCTGGCGCTCGTCGGGGTGTTGATCGTCGTCCGCGACCGGCCGTCCGGTTCCGACGAGGCGCCGCGCCCCGAGACCTGGGGCCACGTCGTCCGCGAGGTCGTCATCAGTCTGCGTCGGCCAGGGACGCGTCTCGGGTTCTGGTCGCACTTCGTCACCCAGTCCTCCGGTACGGTCCTCACGCTCCTCTGGGGCTTCCCGTTCATGGTCTACGCGCTCGGCTACCCGCAGCCCCTCGCCGCATCGTTGCTCATCGTGATCGTGGTCTCGGGCATGATCGCCGGACCCATCCTCGGAGTGCTCACCGCCCGGTTCCCCTACCGGCGGAGCAACCTCGTGCTCGGGATCGTCACGGTCATGGGCGTCGCCTGGGCCGCACTCCTCCTCTGGCCGGGCGTCCCACCGATGTGGCTCGTGATCGTCCTGTTCGTCGTGGTCGGGGTCGGTGGCCCCGGTTCACTCATCGGGTTCGACTTCGCCCGCACCTTCAACCCCATCCGCGCGCTCGGCGGGGCGAACGGCATCGTGAACGTCGGTGGGTTCCTCGCCAGCTTCGTCATGATGTTCCTCATCGGTCTCATCATCGACGCGGTCAGCGGGGGATCCCGTGCCGACTACTCCATGGACAGCTTCCGGATCGCCTTCTCCGTGCAGTACCTGGTGGTCGGGTTCGGGGTCGCGATGCTGCTCGTCGCCCGGTCCCGCACGCGGAGGCGCTTCGCCGAGGACGAGGGCATCGCCGTCGGTCCGCTGTGGATCGCGGTCCGAGCCAGGCTCGGGCGCCGTCGCTGAGCGTTCGCTTCGTCCACCGATCCCACCCTTGACAAACGGCCTGTGGCTCTGAGGTCTTCCGGCGCGCGCTATAATGGAACACGGACCCGTTCACCTCTCGGAATGTCGGCGGCCCTTTTCGGGTTGCACTGCACCAAGACTTGACATGGGTCCTCGTAATGTCCGAAATCACGGACGATCCGGCGATGACTGTCCATGCCGGGTCCGAACAGGAAGGTGCAGCTATGGCCACCAAGACGGCTCGCGCAGACGAAGCAGCGCCAGCAGACGAGGCCACGGAGGCTCCCGCAGCGAAGGCTCGGACCACCAAGGCCACCACGACCCGAGCGAAGGCTGCTCCCAAGAAGGCCACCCGCGCCAAGGCGGGCACGAAGTCGAGCACGGAGCCCGATGAGGGCACGGACGACGAGGACGTCGTCGTCGAGGTCGTCGCCGACGACGCCGTGGTCGACGCGCCCGCAGGCGACGCCACCGAGGCGGTCGAGGAGGAGGACGACAAGTCCGTGCCGGAGATCACCCTCCCCACCGACGCACTCGTGCTCTCCAACAGCGACGACGACGAGATCCCGGTGTACTCGGCCGCGATCACCGGCGCCACCGCCGACCCGGTCAAGGACTACCTGAAGCAGATCGGTAAGGTCGCGCTCCTCAACGCGGCCGAAGAGGTCGAACTCGCGATGCGCATCGAGGCGGGCCTCTTCGCCGAGGACAAGCTCGCCCAGCTCTCCGACCTCGAGAAGCGCTCGCGCGTCGGTCGTGAGCTCCAGTGGGTCGCGAAGGACGGCGCCCGCGCCAAGAGCCACCTCCTCGGGGCGAACCTCCGACTCGTCGTGAGCCTCGCCAAGCGGTACACGGGCCGCGGCATGCAGTTCCTCGACCTCATCCAGGAGGGCAACCTGGGCCTCATCCGTGCGGTCGAGAAGTTCGACTACACCAAGGGCTTCAAGTTCTCCACCTACGCGACCTGGTGGATCCGTCAGGCCATCACGCGCGCCATGGCCGACCAGGCGCGCACCATCCGCATCCCGGTGCACATGGTCGAGGTCATCAACAAGCTCGCCCGCGTCCAGCGGCAGATGCTGCAGGACCTGGGCCGCGAGCCCACGCCCGAGGAGCTCAGCCGCGAACTCGACATGACGCCTGAGAAGGTCATCGAGGTCCAGAAGTACGGCCGCGAGCCCATCTCGCTGCACACGCCCCTCGGCGAGGACGGCGACAGCGAGTTCGGCGACCTCATCGAGGACACCGAGGCGGTCGTGCCGGCCGACGCCGTCAGCTTCACCATGCTGCAGAAGCAGCTGGAGTCGCTCCTCGACTCGCTCTCCGAGCGGGAAGCGGGCGTCATCCGGATGCGCTTCGGCCTCGGCGACGGCATGCCGAAGACGCTCGACCAGATCGGCGACACCTTCGGGGTCACCCGTGAGCGCATCCGGCAGATCGAGTCGAAGACCATGGCGAAGCTGCGTCACCCGAGCCGATCCCAGTCGCTCCGCGACTACCTCGAGTAGGAGCATGCGCTACGCCCCGGCCATCCTCGCCGGTCGTGCCGTCCGATTCCTCGCCAGGCTGCGCAAGCCGGGCGGGGGATCGGCCGTTCCCGGCCTCGTGGTCAACCGCATCGCGCCCGGGTTCCTCCCCGACACGTTGAACGCCTTCCCGCGTGGTCTCGTGATCGTGAGCGGCTCGAGCGGGAAGTCCACGACGACCAAGATGCTCGTCGGCATCCTGCGTGCCCACGGCGTGTCGGTCTTCACGAACCCGTCCACGGCGAACATCTCCCAGGGCCTCACCTCGGCTCTCCTCGAACGAGCCGACCTCCGCGGCCGGATCGACGCCGAGCTCGGGGTGCTCGAGATGGACGAAGGACACGGCGCGCTCATCGCGCCGCGACTCGCGCCCGCCCACGTCATCCTGACCAACGTGTCCGTCGACCAGATCGACCGCTTCCACGACGCTGCCATGGTGGCGCGCATGCTCGACGCGATCGCTGCCCGATCGAGCACGTCGCTCGTCCTGAACGGCGATGACGCGCTCGTCGACGCCGTCGCGCCAGGCAGCGACGCGACGCGATGGCGGTACGGCGTCTCGACGGCCGTGCTCGGCGCCAGCGCACGCGGCCTCGGGTACAGCACGACCTCGTCCGATCGGGTCGATCCCGGTTCCGGAACCGTCGTCGAAGCCCTCGACGGCGACCTGGTGTCCATCACCCACCGCGGCGAGACCGTCCGGTTCCGTCTGCCGGCTCGTGGCGTGCACTACGCCGTGGATGCGGCCGCAGCCCTCTCCGGCGCCGCCGCGATCCTCGGCCCCGAGTTCCAGCTCACCATCGCGGCGGAGTCGTTCCGCGCGCTCACGCCGGTGTTCGGCCGCGGTGAGGTGACGACCGTCCGCGGTGTCGAGGTCGAGTTCGTCCTCGTCCAGAACCCCGCGAGCTATCAGCTCAACGTCGACAGCCTGGCGGCCGACACCGAGCAGATCCTGGTGGCCGTCGGGAGCGACGTCCGCGATCCCTCGTACCTCTGGCCGGTCGACACGTCCAGGCTCGGTCGTGTGGCGCTCGTGTCGGGGTCCAAGGCCTGGGAGGCCGCGCTGCAGCTGGGCTACGACGGCGTCGAGATCGACCGGATCGAACCGGACCTCGGCACGGCGTTGGACGCGTTCCTCGCTCTCCCTGCGCCCGCGCACGGTCGGAAGACCGTGATCTTCACCGCCGACTCGATGCGTCGTACCCGCGCGCACCTCGGCCTCGCTTCGAACGATCAGGACGACGCATGACGACCGAGCCGACGATCACCATCGCCGTCCTCCTGCCATCGAGCTGCAATGTGAACGGCGACGCCGAGAACGGCGCGGTCCTCGCTCGCCGGGCCCGCGCGCGTGGCCTCGCCGTCGAGCTCGTCCCGGTCGAGTCGGTCGCCGAGCTCCCGAGCACGGTCCACGCGGTCGTCCTCGGGTCGTGCGACGACCCGTCGGCGCCACAGGTGCTCGAGGCGCTCCGGCCGTTCCGCGACGCGTTCATCGCCTGGGTGGAGGCCGGCGTGCCCGTCCTCGCGGTCGCCAACGGATGGAAGCTCCTCACTCGCCGGCTCGAGCTGGTACCGGGGAGCTGGGTCGAGGGCCTCGCCATCATCGAGGGCGACGCACCGTTGCGGCGCACGCGGGCGAGTGACGACCTCGTCGTCGTGCCGAGCGGCGGCCTCGAGCTCGACGCCCCGGTACTCGTCGGGTACGAGAACCACGGGCGGGACTTCCGAGCCGGGACGGGGGTCGAGTCGATCGGCACCGTGCAGCACGGACGAGGCAACGGCGACGGCACGGAGGGTGCGCTGGTCGGCCCCTTCGTCGGAACCCACCTGCACGGCCCCGTCCTCGCCAAGAACCCGGAACTGGCCGATCGGCTGCTCCGTCTGGCGATCACGGTCGCCGGGGGGACTTCGATGCTCGACGAATCGCCAGAGCTTCACGCCCTCGACGAGATCGCCGCCAACGCCAGAGCGCAGATCGTCTCGGCCCTCGCCTGAGTCCGCGCGCGATCGAGGCCGCGCTGGTCTGAGACCGCGCTTCCTCGATGACATGACGAAGGGCCCCGGATCTCGGATCCGGGGCCCTTCGTCGTGATGCCGGTGGACTAGGCGCGCTGCTCGTTGAAGAGTCGCGCGGACTCGTCGTGCCAGTCGGTCGCGACCTGCGTCAGCTTCTCCTGGTACTTCTTGCCGTGGTGCGCGCAGAACAGCAGCTCACCGCTGTTCATCTGCACGCGGATGTAGGCCTGTGCTCCGCACAGATCGCAACGATCGGCGGCAGTCAGTTGCTGGGCGTCGAGGTCACTCGGCGTGCTCTCGGTAGCAGTCTGTGACATGTGCTCCTCCTGACTCGGGCGGCTACGAAACTCGTAGTACTCATGAAAGCACGCGATTGTCACAACGGGGTCCCATTCCGTGTTCTTTTCGCTGTGCGCGTAGATGATTCGGATCAACCCTGCAGCCGGATGGGTCGACGACCCGAGACAACGCGCCGTCGCGCGGCTCCGGACGATCGCGCGCCGAGTGTCTCCCTCGGCGTGTCGGCGCCGACGACTACGCTGGGAAGCGTGAGCAGCGACTACTCCGCAAGGCATCTCTCCGTCCTCGAAGGCCTCGAGGCGGTGCGCAAGCGACCGGGCATGTACATCGGTTCCACCGACTCGCGTGGCCTCATGCACTGCCTCTGGGAGATCATCGACAACTCCGTCGACGAGGCCCTCGGCGGGTACGGCGATCAGATCGAGATCGTCCTCCACGCCGATCAGAGCGTCGAGGTGCGCGACCACGCACGTGGTATCCCGGTGGACATCGAGCCGAAGACCGGCCTCTCCGGTGTCGAGGTCGTCTTCACCAAGCTCCACGCCGGCGGGAAGTTCGGCGGCGGTTCGTACGCCGCGTCCGGCGGCCTGCACGGCGTCGGCGCATCCGTCGTCAACGCCCTGTCCGAGCGACTCGACGTCGAGGTGGATCGCGGCGGCAAGACCTACGCCATGTCGTTCCACCGCGGTGAGCCGGGGATCTTCGCCGACACGGGGGAGCCGACCCCGGACGCACCGTTCACGCCGTTCGAGAAGCAGAGCGAGCTCCGCGTCATCGGCAAGACGAAGCGCGGCGTGACCGGCACCCGGATCCGCTACTGGGCCGACCGCCAGATCTTCACGAAGGGCGCCCAGTTCCAGGCCGAGGAGCTCCTCGGCCGCGCGCGCCAGACCGCCTTCCTCATCAAGGGGCTCGGCATCCACATCCGCGACGAGACCGTCGAGGAGCCGACCGAGGCGATGTTCCGCTACGAGGGCGGCATCTCCGAGTTCGTCGACTACCTCGCGGGCGACACCGCACTCACCGACACCTGGCGCCTCACCGGCAGCGGCACGTTCACCGAGACCGTCCCGGTGCTGTCGCCGTCGGGCACCATGGTCGCCACCGAGGTGGAGCGCGAGGCAGAGGTCGACATCGCGCTGCGTTGGGGGACCGGGTACGAGACGGTCATGCGCAGCTTCGTCAACATCATCGCCACGCCGAAGGGCGGCACGCACCAACTCGGATTCGACCAGGGCCTCCTGAAGTTCCTCCGCGCCCAGGTCGAGCAGAACGCCCGTCGACTCAAGGTCGGCTCGGACAAGCTCGAGAAGGACGACGTCCTCGCCGGCCTCACGGCGGTGCTGACGGTGCGTCTCGCCGAGCCGCAGTTCGAGGGCCAGACGAAGGAGATCCTCGGCACGCCGGCCGTCCGCGCCATCGTCGCCAACGTCGTCACGAAGGAGCTCAAGGAGCGGTTCGCCTCGACCAAGCGCGACGACAAAGCGCAGACCGCGCTCGTGCTCGAGAAGATCGTGTCGGAGATGAAGTCCCGGATCTCCGCGAGGACGCACAAGGAGACGCAACGCCGCAAGAACGCGCTCGAGAACTCGTCGCTCCCGGCCAAGCTGGTCGACTGCCGCTCGGGCAACCTCGAGTCCAGCGAACTCTTCATCGTCGAGGGCGACTCGGCACTGGGCACGGCGAAGCTCGCCCGAGACAGCTCCTACCAGGCGCTGCTCCCGATCCGAGGCAAGATCCTCAACGTGCAGAAGGCCTCCGTCTCCGACATGCTGTCGAACGCGGAGTGCGCGTCCATCATCCAGGTCATCGGCGCGGGCTCCGGACGATCGTTCGATCTCGACGCCGCCCGCTACGGCAAGATCATCCTCATGAGCGACGCCGACGTCGACGGCGCCCACATCCGGACGCTCCTGCTCACGCTCTTCTTCCGGTACATGCGGCCGCTGATCGAAGCGGGTCGCGTGTTCGCCGCGGTACCGCCGCTCCACCGCGTCATCGTCATCAACCCCGGCTCCAAGCCGAACGAGACGATCTACACCTACTCCGAAGCCGAACTGCACGCGGTGCTGAGCGACCTCAAGCGCACCGGCAAGAAGCACCAGGAACCGATCCAGCGCTACAAGGGCCTGGGCGAGATGGACGCCGACCAGCTGGCCACGACCACCATGGACCGCCGTCACCGGACGCTGCGCCGTGTCCGGGTCGAGGATGCGGAATCGGCCGGACGGATCTTCGAACTCCTCATGGGCAACGACGTCGCCCCGCGCAAGGAGTTCATCGTCGACAGCTCCGACCGGCTGTCGCGGGAGAGCATCGACGTCTGATCGTCGGTCGTCCACCGAGAAGCAGGACCGACGACGAAGGCCCGGATCGAGCAGTGCGCTCAGTCCGGGCCTTCGTCAGTGCGCAGCTCCGATCAGGACGATTCGTCGCTCGCTACCGCGTCGTCCGTCGCCGGTGCTGCCGGTGCGGTGATCGCGCCACCGATGAACCCGACGGGGGCGTCGAGCGGCACCCCTGAGGCATCCCGCTTCGCGCCGACCTCCGGGAGCGTCCGCGGTGTCCCGTCCGTCCCGACGGCGTGCGCCGGAGCGGCGCCGACCCACGCGACGGCCAGCTGGTCCTCGCCCTTCAGGAAGCGCTGCGACCGGACACCGCCGGTCGCACGACCCTTGGCGGGGAACTCGGAGAACTCCGACACCTTCGCGCTCCCGGTGTCCGTTCCGGCGAGCGTCAGCGAATTGGTCGCGACGGTCACGACGACGACGTCGTCGGTGGGCAGGACCGCCGTGAACGAGATGACCTTCGCACCGGCCGCCAGGTTGATGCCGGCCATGCCACCCGCGGCCCGCCCCTGCGGACGGACGGACGTCGCGGCGAAACGGAGCAGTTGTGCATCGGAGGCGACGAAGACGAGTTCCGCGTCGTCGCCGACCTGGGTGGCCCCGACGACGTGGTCGCGCGGCTTGAGCGTGATGACCTCGAAGTCCGGCTTGTTCGGCAGGTCGCCGGGGATGACCCGCTTGACGACGCCGGTCTCGGTTCCCAGCACGATCGGCTGCTCCGAGGTCAGCGAGACGATCGCCAGCACGCGCTCGTCACGGTTCGGGAGCGACAGGTATTCGCCCATCCGGACGCCGGCCGCGAGCTGGATGGAGGCCGCCGGCACCGCGGGGAGGTCGAGCGGGGTGAACCGGATGACACGACCGAGGCTCGTGACCGCACCGAGTTCGGTGCGGCTCGTGGTCTCGACGACACTCAGGATCGCATCGTGCTTGCTCCGCCGACCGGGTCGTGGTGCGGGTGCGTCCTGCTCGAGGTCGACGCGGAGCGCCCGTCCGGTCGCGCTGAGGTAGACGCGGCACGGGGTGTCGGCGAGCTCGAGCACCGGGGCGCTCTTCCCTCGGCCGGTCGTCGCGACGCTCGGCTTGGCATTCGTCAGCATGGTCCGGCGCGGCGTGCCGAACTGCTCGGCCGCAGCGGCGAGCTCTGCGGAGACCGCGGCCCGGATGAGTCGTTGGCTCCCGAGCAACCGCTCGAGTTCGGCGATCTCGGCCAGCAGCTTGTCGCGCTCGGCCTCGAGCTCGATCCGCGAGAACTTGGTGAGTCGTCGGAGACGGAGTTCGAGGATGTACTCGGCCTGCAGCTGCGAGAGGTCGAAGACCTCGATGAGCCTCGCGCGGGCCTGTTCGGAGTCGTCGCTCGCGCGGATGACCTGGATGACCTCGTCGATGTCGAGGATGGCGATGAGGAGCCCCTCCACGAGGTGGAGGCGTTCCTTGCGTCTCGCCAACCGGAACCGGCTCCGGCGGGTGACCACGCTGATGCGGTGGTCGACGTACACCTGCAGCAGTTCCCGGAGGCCGAGCGTCTGCGGGCCGCCGTCGACGAGCGCGACGTTGTTGATGCTGAAGGAGTCCTCGAGGGGCGTGTAGCGGTAGAGCTGCTCCAGGACGGCTTCGGGGGAGAAGCCGGTCTTGATCCCGATCACGAGGCGGAGCCCGTGGATGCGGTCCGTCAGGTCGGTGACGTCGGAGATGCCGTTGAGCTTCTTGGAGCTGACACCGTCCTTGATCTTCTCGATGATCTTCTCCGGACC
>Ga0308160_10008058_pt1 | contig 10316 bp, 8 predicted proteins | sample PhyFR1_FD_201036 | JGI IMG/M metagenome (GOLD analysis project Ga0308160, IMG submission 201036) | Phyllosphere microbial communities from UC Gill Tract Community Farm, Albany, California, United States - DLSLF.R1 | ecosystem: Host-associated > Plants > Phyllosphere > Unclassified | place: USA...
GCGCCGCGCCTCCTCGGGTCGTCTCGCCCGGACGCCTAGGCGTCGAGGCGCGAGAGCGCCTGCGTGACGTCGCCGAGCAGGTCGTCGACGTCCTCGATGCCGACCGACAGGCGCACGATCGAGTCGGGCACCTCGAGCTCGGTGCCGCGCACCGAGGCGTGGGTCATCTCGCTCGGGTAGCCGATCAGCGACTCGACGCCGCCGAGGGACTCGGCCAGCTGGAAGAGCTCGGTCGACTCGGCGAACCGCCGGGCCGCCGCGGCACCCGCGGTCAACTGCACCGAGAGCATGCCGCCGAACGCCCGCATCTGCCGGGCGGCGAGTTCGTGCCCCGGGTGCGACTCGAGCCCCGGGTAGTAGACGCGCTCGACGGCCGCGTGCCCCTCGAGGGCTCGGGCGATGGCGAGGGCATTGGACGAGTGGCGGTCGACGCGCACGCCGAGCGTCTTGATGCCGCGCACCGTGAGCCAGGCCTCCATCGGCGCCGACACGGCACCGACGCCGAACTGGACGAAGCCGACCTTCGCGGCGAGCTCGTCGTCGCGGACGACCACGGCCCCGCCGACGACGTCCGAGTGGCCGCCGATGTACTTCGTCGTCGAGTGGACGACCGCGTCGGCCCCGAGCGCCAGGGGCTGCTGCAAGTACGGCGACGCGAAGGTGTTGTCGACGACGACGACTGCCCCGGCCGCGTGCCCGATCTCGGCGAGCGCCGCGATGTCGCTGATCTTCATCAGCGGGTTGCTGGGTGTCTCGACCCAGAGGACGGCCGTCGGGGCGGCCTGGACGGCGGCGCGCACGGCGTCGAGGTCGCTCATCTCGACCGTGTCGAGCGTGACGCCCCAGGGCACCCAGACGCGGTTGACGAGGCGGTGCGTTCCGCCGTAGACGTCGTTGCCCATGACGATGCGCGTGCCCGGTGCCAGGACCGAGCGCAGCAGCGCGTCCTCGGCCGACAGGCCCGACGCGAAGCTGAAGGCGGCGCTGCCGCCCTCGAGGTCGGCGAGCAGGGTCTGCAGCGAGTCGCGCGTCGGGTTCGCCGACCGGGCGTACTCGTAGCCGCCGCGGAATCCGCCGATGCCGTCCTGCACGAACGTGGACGACTGGTAGATCGGGGGGACGACGGCACCGGTGGTGGGGTCGAACTCCTGGCCGGCGTGGATCGCCCGGGTCGAGAAGCCGTGGGTCATGGGGTGTCCTTTCGAGGGGGACGGGTGGTGCGCAGACGGAGGGGGACGAGGAGGCGCGGGTCGGGTCACCGGGTCACGGTGCCGCCCCGGCCGCTCAGGAGGAGAGGAAGGAGAGGACGTCCTGGCGCGTGACGACGCCGACCGGGCGGCCGTCGTCGGTGACGAGCAGGGCGTCGACCGACTCGAGGGCGGACCGGGCCGCCGAGACGGGTTCGTTCACGCCGATCAACGGCAGCGGGTCGCCGAGGTACGCCGAGACGGCGTCACCCATGGTCGCGCCGCCGCGGAAGATCGCCTCGAGCAGCGCCTTCTCTTCGATGGCGCCGACCACCTCGCCGATCACGACCGGGGGCTCGGCCGTGAGCACGGGCATCTGCGAGACGCCGTAGGTCTTCATGATGCCGATCACGTCGTGGACGGTGTCGGACGGGTGCGCGTGGACGAGGTCGGGCAGCTGCCCCGTCTTCGACGCGATCAGGTCGCGGACCGACCGCTCGTCGTGGCTGACGCCGAAGCCGTACGAGCGCATCCACGCGTCGTTGAAGATCTTGCCGAGGTAGCCGCGCCCGCTGTCGGGCAGCAGGGCGACGACGACGTCGTCCGGGCCGAGCTCGCGGGCCACGTCGAGGGCGGCCGCGACGGCCAGGCCGGACGAGCCGCCGACCAGCAGGCCCTCTTCGCGGGCGAGGCGTCGGGTCAGTTCGAACGAGCGGGCGTCGTCCGCGGCGATGATGCGGTCGACGACCGAGGGGTCGTAGGCGGCCGGCCAGAAGTCCTCGCCGACGCCCTCGAGCAGGTAGGGGCGGCCGGTGCCGCCGCTGTAGACGCTGCCCTCGGGGTCGGCGCCGACGACCTGCACCGCGCCTCCGGAGACCTCTTTGAGGTAGCGGCCCGTGCCGCTGATGGTGCCGCCGGTGCCGACGCCCGCGACGAAATGCGTGATGCGGCCGTCGGTGTCGCGCCAGATCTCGGGGCCGGTCGTCTCGTAGTGGCTGAGCGGGCCGTTGGGGTTGGCGTACTGGTTCGGCTTGAACGCCCCGGGGATCTCGCGCGCCAGGCGGTCGGAGACGCTGTAGTACGACTCGGGGCTGGTCGGTTCGACGGCGGTCGGCGTGACGACGATCTCGGCACCGTAGGCCTTGAGCACGTTGCGCTTGTCCTCGCCGACCTTGTCGGGCAGGACGAAGACGCAGCGGTAGCCGCGCTGCTGGGCGACCAGGGCCAGGCCCACGCCGGTGTTGCCGCTGGTCGGCTCGACGATCGTGCCGCCGGGCTTCAGGAGGCCCTCGCGCTCGGCCGCGTCGATGATGCGCGTCGCGATGCGGTCCTTCGACGAGCCGCCCGGGTTGACGTACTCGACCTTGACGAGCACGGTCGCCGTGATGCTCTCGGTCACCTTGTTCAGCTTGACGAGCGGCGTGTCACCGATCAGGTCGAGGACGGTCTCGGCGTACTTCACGGGTGCTCCGGTTTCTGCGCGGCCTCGTGGGGCGCGGATCGGGTGACGGGAGGGGCGGTGTCGGGTGACGACGCCGTCGGCCGAGTCTAACGACGCGCCCTGGTGTGTTACGGGGCGGGACGAGCCTCTCGGCGTGCAGATCGTGCAGGATATTACGGACCTCCCAGTAATCCGTGAGACAACTGGTGACGCATCCCCGATCTCGACCGATCCCCACGATCGATCCCCCGGACGACAGGACTCCCCACGTGGCCGACGACAAGCCCACCGTCAAGCAGCAGCGCGACGCCCGACGCCAGGAGAAGGTCGCCGAGCTCAAAAGGCAGCAGGCCCGGGCGAAGCGCAACCGCACCATCGGCATCGTCACCGCCTCCGTCGCGGGCGCGGCGGCGATCGCGCTGGTCGTCACCTTCGTCGTGACGAGCGGCCAGCCGCGGCAAGACCCTCAGGCCATCGAGATCGACGGCGTGAAGACCTACTCCGACCTCACCGCCAACCACGTCGGCGGCAGCGTCGACTACGCGATGACCCCTCCTGCCGGTGGCGACCACAACCAGATCTGGCTGAACTGCGGCGTCTACACCGAGCCGGTGCCGAACGAGAACGCCGTCCACGACCTCGAGCACGGGGCGATCTGGTTCACCTACGACCCCGAGCAGGTCAGCGAGAGCGAGATCGAGGCGCTGCGCGACTTCGCCCCCGACACCTACGCGGTGGTCTCGCCCTACGAGGGCCTCGACTCCCCCATGTACGTCTCGGCCTGGGGCGCCCAGCTGCCCTTCGCGAACGTCACGGACGACGAGGCCACCGTGTCGGACTTCGTCACCAAGTACTGGAAGTCCACGAACGCCCCCGAGCCCGGTGCGCCCTGCACCGGCGGCGTGGACGGCACCGGCAAGATCGCGTGACCGCACCGGGGCGTGACGACGTCGACGTGACCGACGAGGCGGGGCCGCACCGCGCCTCCTCGGGTCGTCGGCTGCGGCTGGTGATCGCGGGGTTCCTGACCGTGGCGATCGTGTTGCTGGTCGGCGTCGCGCTCGGCCGGCTCAGCTCGCCGAACCCGGTCACGCCCGGCACGGACAGCGTCGAGGCGGGGTTCTCGCGCGACATGCAGGTGCACCACGAGCAGGCCGTGCAGATGGCGATGATGGTCCGCGACCGGACCAACGACCCCGAGGTGCGCTCGATGGCCTACGACATGGCCCTGACGCAGTCGCAGCAGGCCGGCCAGATGTACGCCTGGCTCGAGCTGTGGCGCCTGCCGCAGGCGCCCGCCGAGCCGACCATGACCTGGATGACCCGCCCGACCCTCGACGGCGATTACGGCAGCCACCACATGACCGACGACGGAGGCGCGAGCGGCTCGGCCACGCCCGTCGCCACCCACGAACCCGGCGGCCGCATGCCGGGGCTGGCCACCGACGAGCAGCTCGCGGCCCTGGACGCCGCCCGCGGTGTCGAGGCCGAGCGGCTCTTCCTGACGCTGATGATCGCCCACCACCAGGGCGGCATCGAGATGGCCGACGCGATCCTGGCACGCAGCGAGGTGCCGCAGGTGCGCGCCTTCGCCTCGGGCATGATGCAGACGCAGCAGAGCGAGATCGACGCCATGCAGGCGATGCTCGCCGAGCGCAGCTGAGGGACGCCCGGACCGCTAAGGCCTAGGCCGAGACCTGCTGCCCGTAGAGTTCGGCGTAGACCCCGCCCAGTGCGAGCAGCTCGTCGTGCGTCCCGCGCTCGACGACGCGGCCGGCCACGACGACGAACACGACGTCGGCGTCGCGGACGGTCGAGAGGCGGTGGGCGATCGCGATCGTCGTCCGACCGCGGGTCGCCGTGTCGAGAGCCTCTTGCACCACGCGCTCGGACACCGTGTCGAGGGCGCTCGTCGCCTCGTCGAGGACCATCACCGCCGGGTCTTTCAGCAGGACGCGGGCGATGGCGATGCGTTGTTTCTCGCCGCCCGAGAGGCGATAGCCCCGCTCGCCGACGATCGTGTCGTAGCCGTCGGGGAACGACGCGATGGTCTCGTGGATGTTGGCCTGACGGGCCGCGTCGACCAGTTGCTCGTCGGTCGCGTCGGGACGTGCGTAGCGGAGGTTGTCGCCGATGCTGGCGTGGAACAGGTACGTCTCTTGGCTGACGATGCCGATGTTGCCGACCAGCGATTCTTGGTCGAGCCGCCGGACGTCGGTGCCCGCGAAGCGGACCGCACCGCCGGACGCCTCGTAGAACCGCGGGATCAGGTACGACACGGTCGTCTTGCCGGCACCGCTCGGGCCGACGAAGGCGGCGAACTGCCCGGGGGCGATGTCGAACGAGACCCCGTCGAGGGTCTTCTGCCCGGACTCGGCGTCGGGATAGGAGAACGAGACGTCGTCGAACTCGACCCGGCCGAGCTGCGTCTCGTCGACGGTCTCGGCCGACGGGTCGTTCGTGATCGCCGGGTGGAGGTCGAGGTACTCGAAGATGCGCGCGAAGAGCGCCCCAGAGGTCTGCAGGTCGAGGGCCACCCGCAGCAGGCCCATGAGCGGGAAGGTCAACCGGGCCTGGACCGTCGTGAAGGCCACGATCGTGCCCGCGGTCACCGGCACGTCCCGGAGGATTAGCCAGGCCGCGACGAGGTAGATGAGGGCGGGGATGACCGAGAGGAAGATCTGGACGACGGCGAAGAACCACTGCCCGCTCATCTGCTGACGCACCTGCAGCCCGATCTGCGTGCGGTTCTCGGCGGCGTAGCGCTCGACCTCGGCGTGCTGCTGGTTGAAGCTCTTGGCCAGCAGGATGCCGCTGACGCTCAGCGCCTCTTGCGTGATGGCCGTCATGTCGCTGAGCGACTCCTGCGTCTTGGTGGCGATGCGGGCACGCACCTGGCCCACCCGTCGCTGGGCCACCACGAGCAACGGCAGCAGGATCACCGTGACGACGGTCATCTGCCAGCTGAGCACGAGCATGGACACGAAGGCCGCGATGACCGTGACGGTGTTGCCCAGGACACTCGAGATGGTGTTGCTGAGCACGTTCGCGACGCCACCGACGTCGTTCTGCAGCCGGGACTGTATGACCCCGGTCTTGGTGCGGGTGAAGAACGCGAGCTCCATGCGCTGCAGGTGCCCGAAGAGGCGGATGCGCAACGCACCCATGACCTTGTTGCCGACCGTGGCCGTCAGGTACGTCTGCCAGACGCCGATGCCGGCCGACAGCACCCAGAGCCCGACCATGGCGCCCACCAGCTCGAGCAGCACGGGCACGTCGGGGCCGCCCGGCGGGAACAGCCCCCGGTCGAACGCCTGCTTGGTGAGCAACGGCGGAGCCACGCTGATGGCGGCGCCGATCAGGACCAGCACCACGGTGACGACGAGGGCCCGCTTGTGCGGGACGAACAGGCCCCGGATGCGACCGAGCAGGTCGGGGATGCGCGGCGCCGTGGCGTTCGCCGCGCGCTGGGCGTCGGCGTCGCCGCTCGACACGCGACCGGAACCACCGGGTCGGCCACCGCCACGGGGACCGCCTGCGGGGGCGTGCATCGAGCTCATCCGGTCAGCGTAGGCCTGACCACCGTCACGGGTGGCCCGTCGCCGGGGGTGCGGGGCAGCGCCTGCAAGAAATCGCCACGGGACCGTCGAGACACGCCACGACACGCCGTAGAACGACCGTTCGTCCCCCAGTTGTGGGCGCAATGCCCGACAGACCATACGACGGAATGATCTCTCAGTTTAGTATGGCGGTGTCGGTGCACCTGACCAGGCTCCGGCAGCCGCGCTCCCCCTACCCGACGGGAGAGCCTCCCGAAGCGGCGGAGCTAGGACCATCGTGAACACGTCGAACCCCACGGCCGTCGAACCGCCGAGTGCCGAACTGCAGCCCGCCGACCACCGGGCTGCTCTCGACGCCATCGAACAGGGCTGGACCCAGATCGCCCCCCTGCAGGGAGCACGCCTGCGCGAGGCCATCCGCTCGACGCCCGAAGAGGAGTGGCGCGGGCGACCCCGCATCCTGCTCGCGCTGGCCGCGAGCCACCGCTCGGTCGGCTCCCGCTCGCGCAGTGCCGCCCTGCCCTGGTTCCGCGGCGTCGCCAAGGCGCTCGACGCCGACCCCGACCTGCCGCTCGACATCCGGGCGGGCTACCACGTCCACCTCGGGGCTTCCCTCCGCACCCTCGGCAACTTCGTCGTGGCCCACGAGCACCTCGAGGTCGCCCGAACCCTCATCGAGAACGACCTGGCCGAGTCGATCAGCGTGCGCATCTCGCTCAGCGCTTCGTTCTCGTTGCAGCTCGGTCTGATCCGCCTGCACTACGGCGAGATCGACCAGGCCCGCTTCGCCCTGAGCCTCGCCAACGGTCTCGGCGAGGACCACCTCAGCACCGCCGAGCGCGTCGAGTGCCTCTCGGCCCTCGCCTTCGTCGCAATGCTGATCGGCGACTTCGACCTCGCCGACCGCCACGTCGACCTCGCCCGCGAGCTCGCCGACGGCACCGACCTGCTGGGCAGCTCGTTCGGTGCCCTGACCCAGATCACCCGCGTGCACCTCGCCCTCGAACGCGGCGAGGCCGTGGGCGGCCACGAGGGCCTGCTCGCCGACGTCCGCCAGGCGTCGCGCGGCAGCGACTGGGAGGCACTCGGCCTGTTCGCCGAAGCACACGTGCTGCTGGCCGAGAGCCGCCACATCGAGGTGCTCGACCTGCTGGCCCGGATCACCCGCACCATCGACGGCTTCACGGGGCACAGCGCCCTGACCGAGTCGGCCGTCGTGATGCGGGCCGAGACCATGCGCCTGCTCGGGCAGCCCCACGAGGCCCGCCGACTGGCCTCGTCGGTGACCCCGTCGCACCACCACATCCGCTGTCCCGCTCGTGTGCTCGCCCTCGTGCACCTCGCCGCAGGCGAGCCCGAGGACGCCCTCGAGGCGCTCGAACAGTGCCTCGCCATCGGCGACCTGCACAGCGAGCGCACCATGGGCCAGGTGCACGCGCTCCAGGCCGCCGCACACCTCGCCCTCGGCGACGGCCCGCACAGCGACATCGCCTTCGACCGGGCGTTGCTGAGCGCCGGCCACAACGGGTCGATCTGGCTCTTCGCCACCCTGCCCGAGGACGTCCTCGAACACCTCGTGCAGCGCGCCGTCGGCCGTCGGCAGCCGCCGGCCATCGTCGGGGTGCTCGACCGCCTCCGCGGCACCTCGGCGGACGTCGTGCCGCAGCTCGCCGAACCGCTCAGCGACCGTGAGCTCGTCATCGTCCGGCACCTGGCCACCGGCCAGACCCTCGGCCAGATCGGCAGCCAGCTGTTCATCTCGGTCAACACGGTCAAGAGCCACGTCCGCAGCATCTACCGCAAGCTCCAGGCGTCGTCGCGCCGCGAGGCGATGACCCGCGTCAAGCAGCTCGGCCTCGACCTCGACGACTAGGCGCCGGGGCGTCGGGCGACGAGGAGGCGCCGTGCCGGCCGTACGGTAGCCTCTCGCGGTGCCCCACGAGTCCCGCGTCACGTCCCGCCCGTCCCTCGTCGCCCAGCTGAGGGCGCGCAAACCCCTCGAGGCGTACGTCGCCGAGAGCGAGGCCATCGCCGACGGCGGGCCCCGCCTGCGCCGCACCCTGGGTGTCTGGCACCTCACGGCGATCAGCATCGGCGCGACCCTCGGCACGGGAATCCTGGTCGTGCTCGGCACTGCCGTCCCGCTGGCCGGCCCCGCGGTCTGGATCTCGTTCGTGCTCGCGGGCGTCGCGGCCCTGCTGTCGGCCCTGTCGTACGCCGAGATGGCGGGCAGCGTGCCCGTGTCGGGCTCGAGCTACTCGTACGCGTACGCGACGCTCGGCGAGGGCATCGCCTGGGTCTGCGGGTGGTGTCTCGTGCTCGAGTACGCCGTCTCGGTCGCGGCCGTCGCGGTCGGTGCGGGCCAGTACGTGAACGAAGCCCTCGACGTGTTCGGGCTCGCCCTGCCGGCCGCGATCGCCGAGCCCCCGGGTGCCGGTGGCGTGCTCAACCTGCCCGCGGCGGTTCTCGTCCTGCTCGCCACCCTCGTGCTGGTGCCGGGCGCCCGCGAGAGCGCCTGGGTCAACACGCTGCTCGTCGTCGTCAAGGTGGCGCTGCTCGTGTTCTTCGTCGCCGTCGCCTTCACGGCTTTCAGCATCGGCAACTTCGAGCCGCTGGCACCGATGGGAGCGGCCGGCGTCTCGGCGGCAGCCTCCCGGCTGTTCTTCTCGTACATCGGCTTCGATGCGGCATCGACGGCCGGCGAGGAGGCCCGCGACGCGAAGCGCGACCTGCCGCGCGCCATCATCGCCTCGATCGTGATCATCACGGTGCTGTACATACTCGTGGCCGTCGCGGCCATCGGCGCGCGCCCGTGGACGACCTTCACCGACGGCGAGGCGACCCTCGTCACGATCGTCGCCGACATCACGGGGCAACCGTGGGTCGCCTTCCTCTTCGCCGTCACCGCGGTGGCGGCGATCGCCAGCGTCGTGCTCACGGTGCTCTACGGTCAGACGCGCATCTTCGTCTCGATGGCGCGGGACGGGCTCGTCCCTCACGTCCTCGGCCGCGTCTCGGCGCGGACGCAGACCCCCGTCGCCGGCACCCTGATCGTCGGCGGAGCGGTGGCCGTGGCCGCCGCGGTGGTCCCCCTGGGCGCCCTCGCCGACGCGACGAGCATCGGCACGCTCTTCGCCTTCGCCCTGGTCAACGTGTCGGTGATCTGGCTCCGGCGCAACCGCCCCGAGCTCGACCGCACCTACAAGGTTCCGCTGTACCCGCTCACCCCGATCCTCGGCTGCGCCTTCTGCGTCCTGTTGATGGTGACGCTCGGCTGGGTCACCTGGGCGGCCTTCGCCGTCTGGATGGTCGTGGGCACCGCGGTGTACCTCGGGTACGGCCGCCGACACTCGGTCCTGGCCCGCGCCTCCTGACCGCCCTCGTCGCGTCGTCGTCGGCTCCGCGTCACCCCTGGCGGGTCGGCGCTGACCCGTGGGGACGACGGGAACCCGCCGGACCCCCGAGGAGGCGCGGGTCGCGACGAACCGGCGACGCACCTCGGCCGCACCACCGGGAACGCCGAAAGGCGCCACCCCGAGGGGTGGCGCCTTCCGAATGGTGCTGAGCAGACGTGCCGCTCAAGCGCCGAAGGCCGCGAGGGCCCGTCGACTACTTGAGGGTGATCGTCGCGCCGGCGGCCTCGAGCTGAGCCTTGGCCTTGTCGGCGGCTTCCTTCGTGGCACCCTCGAGAACGGTGCTGGGGGCACCGTCGACGACGGCCTTGGCCTCGCCGAGACCGAGGCTCGTGAGCGCGCGGACCTCTTTGATGACCTGGATCTTCTTGTCGCCGGCAGCCTCGAGCACGACGTCGAAAGCGGTCTGCTCTTCGACCTCTTCAGCGGCGGCGGCGGGGCCGGCGGCACCGGCAGCGGCCACGGGGGCAGCAGCGGTGACCTCGAAGACCTCTTCGAACTTCTTCACGAAGTCGCTGAGCTCGATGAGCGTGAGCTCCTTGAAGGCCTCGATCAGTTCGTCCTGCGTGAGCTTCGCCATGGTGTTCTCCTTATGGGTTTTCTAAAGTGTGGGTTGGTACGACAGCTTTTTAGCTGTCGGCTTCCTGCTTGGCACGCAGCGCCTCGACCGTGCGAACGGCCTGGGACAGCGGTGCCTGGAACAGGTAGGCAGCAC
>Ga0308160_10008059_pt1 | contig 10315 bp, 9 predicted proteins | sample PhyFR1_FD_201036 | JGI IMG/M metagenome (GOLD analysis project Ga0308160, IMG submission 201036) | Phyllosphere microbial communities from UC Gill Tract Community Farm, Albany, California, United States - DLSLF.R1 | ecosystem: Host-associated > Plants > Phyllosphere > Unclassified | place: USA...
TAACTCAAGGAGACGAGTTGTATCCTGTGACACTTCACGACCGACATGACCGATCCGAACGATCTGTACCATCGCAGCCTGACCATGTCGCTAGTCGACTGCGGTCCAGCACGAACAGTGAGAACTTCAGCAGAGCCTTGTGATTTAGCAACTTTGTGAATTCAGTAACACCATGCAGCCGTGTCACAATGCCGCACTCCACGAGCAGGCATGCATCACTCTTTACTTCTTCTTTGGCTGGATTTTAAGCGAAAAGTCCACATGAGGGCAGCTTTGGTGCACGGCCGATGTGGAGAGAATGTCGATATCTACGTGAGCCACTGTCCAACACAGAGTAATATCTGAACTCACCTGGTCCGATCCGCGATGTCAAACTGTCCTCCACGATACCACCGCTCGTCTCGATCAAAAACTCGCGCTTCCCCGCGTATTTCTCTTTCAGCTGCTTGGCCGCCGAGTGCAGCTCGTCCCCAACGAGATTGTCGAGCATGATGATGTTGGCGCCAGCGGCTATCGCCTCGTCGCCTTCCTCCATCGACTGGCATTCGACGTTGACCAGAAGTGAGAAGCCAGCAACGCGTCGGACGGACTTGACAGCGTTGGTGATTGAGCCTGGCGTTAGCGATGTTCTCGAACTGTCCGAGGGCGAGGTGGTGAGGCGCAGTCAAATTGAAGGGTAACGGGTAGCTCCGGCAACCAGGCGACACATCAATGGGATAAGATCCGAAAGGGACTGAAGGTATGATCTCAGACTCACCAGTAGCCCAGATGTGGTTGTCCTTGAGCATTACCATGCTTGACAGATCGTGGCGATGCGGGTCGATCCCACCGACCATCATCCCGTACTTCTCCACGAGCCTGAAACCGGGTGTAGTTTTCCTCGTTCCAGCAATGACACCCTTCCACTCAGCCTCCTTGGCGGCGTCTCTGAACCTCCGCGAGCTTCCATCAGCACTTCCACGAGGTACTCAGCGTTCCACTCACACCGAGGCGATACCTGAACACCTTGATAACAGGTTCAAGCCGACTCGCTCCGCCAGCAATAACTGCCTAGCCTTCCCTCGTACTATCGCAACTTTCGTCTTTGTGTTCGGCGGAACCATAGCGCCTTCTTCCATCAACCACTCCACACTTGACATCAGCGTGACCACGAGACCTGGTGACAACGGCTCACCTGCATCCAGCATATTTGAACACCTCATCGAAGAATGGTACGCCGGCGAGAATACCCTAACGTTCAGCACGTGTCACCGCACACCGTGTCCACTCACCCCGCTCTTGCCTAGTAACCACGCCTCCTGCTCTTCCTCACCGACGACGAATCCCGCCCAATCGAAACTTGGCGTGTCTTCTTGGAACCATCGCGGGATATCTTGCGTCCAGGAGGGAGGAAGCAAGTGGCCCAGATTTTGCCCTGGCTGAAGATCGTTGGAAGTGGACATGGTGTGTAGGATGTAGATATACGAGAGGCGAAGACGGTTAACAGATCAAGAGGGATATTAGTCGGAGACAGCCGGAGGTGGAGGTTACATTTGGAGGCGAGGACTGGGATCTGCTTCCGGTATCATCCTGCATTCCGTCTATGAGCTCGTCCTAGTCGTATGGATGAGTGTTCAGAGATCCGAGAAGTGTGAGAGTTCTGCAGAGACTTGTGCTGCTCTAAGCCAATCGGTGTATGCACATTCAGCGATATACGGTCTCATGCATCCGGGAAGAATCTTCGGCAATTCAACCGTCGGCTCCGCCAAATGCGGTCCTTGCAACTGAATTGAGACGGCTGCCCATGTATCATATAGACGTAGCGGTCGCAGACGAGGCTGACAGATGCAACGACATGAATGGAGTGCAGACTTCAACAGACCTGTCTCGGTCCGCGATCCCGCCGACTGTCGGCTGCCGCCGTCCGAGATCGTATCAACAAAGCAGCGGCTACGCAGTGCATGTCTCATGGTCACGAGTAAAGTTGCTGGGAATCGATCCGAGACGTGGACGGACGAGGCGGAATCGACGATCGGTGACATCGCGTCCAATGTGTTGTTGACGCGTCTGGGCAGCGTGTGTAAGGTTTGAGTTGTTGACGATCTGTATTGGACCTTAATTCACTGTACTTGGCCTAGTATTTGGCAGAAGCAGAAACCGCGCGCGGTGTACTGTGCTACCAGTGCGCACCTGGACGTGTCATCACTGTCGACTGCTGCAGCACGACCGCAGCGACAGTCCACGTTATCTGAACCGAACAAAGTCTCCTGCATCCCTTAGCAGGCAGTTCGCACATGGGCATAATGTGGTGGTAACAGTGGTGAAGATTACGTGTCGATCCAGAACCCTGTGCCTCATGGCTTGATGACCTGACGCGCCTCGAGACGGTCTGCATTACATGCATTGAGTTTCGGCAAGCTCGACTCAAGCCACCTACGAGATCTCTCTGTTGTTCCCTGCATCAGGTGCGAAGCCGCGGTACAGGTTCCCGGCCGGTCCCGTAACCACTTTCCCGTCCGACGGGTCTTATCAACTCGCTACCAAACTCTTCGCTGACAGCTCAGAATCAGCATAGTTCTGCGGCGCGCGGCGTTAGATTGGCAGTTGAACATTACATGAAGGCGCCGCTGGTATCTGTTTGCAGCGCGTCCAAGGTGTTGATCTTTGCTCGAAGTCTGCATATCTCTCTGTTTGCTGTTTGAGCTGTCTGTTCCGCGTTCGACGACACAACAAGCGGCGCACAACTGCGAATTTAACGGCATCTGTCGCACGCTCTCCGTTCCCGCAACTGCCGTCTTGCCGTCGCGGCTTTCGCCTAAATAGTCGAGGTGGGTACCCTCTTTCCTCAAACATGGGTCTCGGCTCTCCAGCTGATCTCAGTCAACCCTGCACCGCTGCCCTCGCTGCCCTCGCTACCTGCTCGCCCTGCCATTGCAACATATCCGGACTGCTCAGCTTGCGACGACCGAACAGTGCGACGTCGTGACATTCTAAACCGCGGTCGTACCCCACATTTACTCGGACATTTTACACCCTTTTACACCCTCTTCCCCGGATTCTTTTTCCTAGGTCCCCTTCCCACCTCTACACTAGCGCACGACACCACCCTCGCCCTTAAGGGCTCGAATCATACCTTGTGCGACCTACAGCCGCACCCGCAGATCCTGACTTGGTGTCGTCAGCACGGTACACTACTACTTGCTACACACCCTACTCGTTTACCCTCTTTCACCTTTGCTTCCATCTAGGCGACGCATTTTGCGCTCACAAGGCACGGACACGGTCAAACATCATTGTGCTCGACGCTTTCGACACTCGAACATCTCTCTTCGACACGGCATCGGTGCATACATCTAAGCTGGAAAGCCGCTCTGAAACGTGGAGAAAGGCAAAGGAGATTCGCCTGGACCAGCTGGAAATCGCTATCTGACGTCAAGTATCGCGCAAAGTAAGTCGCGCTCCTCCTCTAACCCGTCCGAGCCCTCTGCCTTGTCATTCTCGACATGCCAAACGATGAGTTGTCTCAACGACCACATGACTCATCGTATCGGCCTGGATGATTGCAGCGGCTGGCTGCGGGCCATCTGAAACATGATAAAAAGCTGATCTGTTTCCAGACTTGATTTTGCCGGCCATCCTTTGGCATCCACATTCCAGCACACTGGCGCCAATCTGCCATCCGCCCAACTGTCCTCACATTGCCTTTTCTTGGCCCGGCAGCCGATCCCATCTTGTTTTTCTTTTCCCATTCGCTTTAGTCGCCATTGCAGGAGGTGCGTTGAGGCTTGCACCTGGGGTGGAAAAGTACTGATGGTTCCTAGTATCATCGGTGATCGACATCGGAACCCTCACGTCAATACATGTAAGCTACCTCTCTCAGCTTCCGCGTGAGGGATCATCGTCATCGTGCAAGGGGACGGGGTTGACGTCTAGAGCTTCGACGGTCGCATCAAGAGGTCTGGACATCGCGCTGAAACGCCATCAACACCCTCGTTTCTGTTCTCATCACGCCGTCATCGGGTCAACACACCACACACGGCGTACCACCACAGCTTCGACTTGTTTGCATCATCAGCATCAGCGACCATCGATCAAAAACCCCACACCAACATTCCCTGTGCGTCTTTCAACCCCCCTTTCTTGATCTGTAAACTAACCATGTCTTTCCCTTACCCACATGCTCCTCCTTCACAACATCGACAACAACAACAATCCCATTCGCGCTCACTCTCGCTGCAAACCGCAAACTCGGCGCTATCTACCATCCATACTCGTCGTCGGCCTCGGACCCCCTCTCTCTTCCTTCTTTTCAATGCTCAACCTGTGAAATCAACTCTGCCTTCGCCAACCCCGCCCTTCGATCTCGAATTGCCCACATACTTCATTTCCACCCCAGAACGATCACCTCGTCGCTTTCACGGACACAGTCTGCCCAGGCCCCGCCCGACGCCGGGCTCGCCCCCGCCTCCGCCGACCATCGACGTCGAGCTTGCTTTCAACTCGGTCGAGGACGATATGCAATTTACGTCTCAGTTTCCGCCCACACCTGCACCCTCGATCCATTCTGAGAAGATGTTTATGAACGCCGAAGCGGGACCAAGTTCTCGTCTGTCCCATTCCCTTCCACCCACTCCGCCTGTCAATGCCGATTCCGAATACGACATTGTCTCGCCTACTTCGCTCGCGTTTGATGAGCCTACCATAACCCAGCGGCCGCGACGGGGAAGACGGCCGGCGAGCGTTTATCCCTTCGCGGGTGAAGAGCACGTCTATCAAGCTCAGCGAAAGAACACGGATCGTGCTGCCCACCAGGACTCGGACGAATCGGACGACCAGCAACTCGACGTTGATCTCGATGCGTATTCGACCACTGACTTTGATATTGAGGAAGATCGCGAACCCACGCTCAGCTTCGTGACGACCTCGACTGTCGATTCTACCGCGGGGACTCCCGCATCAATAGGCGGGCATTACGAGTTTAAACCGGAGCATGGAATGGTCAAGATGGAAGGGGAACCACGGATCAGGCTGCGAAGTTCTGCTGGACGGGCCAACGCTTATTCGTCAGCCGAGAGCTCGATGGCCTCCAACGCTTACTCCTACCACGGCTACGCCGACAATACTGCTTATCAACCACCGCCACTTCCGGCTCTTCCTTCATCATATGCGGATGCAGCCGACGAGGTTGGACTGGGCATCACTGGCCACGATGGTCTGCCAAACCGACAACGGGACTCGGTGGCCGCAAGCAGTCCGAGCACGAATGCGCCAATATCACCTTCGAACTCGTTTGCACACAGACCCTGGAAGCGAGACGTCATGACTCGTTTGAGGAGCGATTCGGCGGCATCGTCAATGACTACCGCATCAGCCTCAACGGAGGACTCGCATCACTCCGTAACAGCCGGATCGACTTCCAGCCACGCTTATCCATTCGCGGGATATGCGCAGAATCTGCCGTGGGAGAGAGCGAGCTACGAGCAGACTGCGCCAGAAGCTGTCGCTTTAGTGGACGAGGGCAAGGAAAGGATCTTTGACCGGGAAACGCTGGAAGCCATGGGCGGTCTTGATAGTCTGACGGATGGGAATATCGCTTCGTTGAGAGGTGAGCTTGCACTCGTTGGAAGACCGCTGATCCATAGGTGTCACACATCTCCTCTTGCCGGACGTTGGCAGCGACCTGCTGCATTATTTGTCAACGCTCCTCGCCGTTCTCGCCCCGACTTTGGTCGTCCTGGACTTGTCCGACAATTACCTCTCATTCCTTCCCGAGACCTTGCAATACTGTGTCTCACTTGAGGAGCTCAATATATCAAACAATCCGATTCGCGCGGTTCCGGCATGGGTCAGCGAGCTTGTGATGCTCAGGATGATGGTGTTGGACGGCTGTCTGCTGCAGAATCTTCCAGCAGATCTGTCGAGTCTCAGCAATTTGCACACGCTGTGTGGTGAGTTTAGTCGCGACCCGCTTGGAGATTTCAGCTCATGTCCAGTTCGACGGAATCGCTTAGTGTCTCTGCCTTCGTGGCTCTGTCTTTTGAGCCGGCTAGAAACGCTCCGTATCGATGAGAATCCATTCGCGGCGGAATGGGCACCCATCGTCGCGCCCATCCTTGCCTCACCGCCTCGACCAAGGAGTAGGCCCGAAATCCCCTCTCGCTCGTCTTCGCAAAGAGGTCTGGCTCGATCTCACGGATCGGTTGCTTCTTTCACTTCATCCCGAAGCTCCTGCCAATCACGCGACATGTCAACTTCGGGCTCGGCACCACAACTCGGTACAGATGCCATGGTCAGCCCGGTGAGCCCAGTCGCTCAATCGATGTATCACATCTCCGGTTTGGGCTCGATTGCCGAAGACCACCCTCATTCGGCCCCGATCTTCCAGACTCAGCCAATGTCGCAACCTCTCGCACCTATCGAAGACGATGACGATGAGCCGTTGCCTCTCCCGCCTCCACGCGGATTGCGGAAGATGCGATCCGCCGGCTCGCTCTTGAATCGTTCTCCAGACAACACCTCAATTGTCAGCCCAATGTTGAGCGTTTTCGGGAACAAGTCGCACGCGCGCGACAGCCCAGAATCAGCGTCTTCCATGACCATGCCTACCTCGACATCGCGATTTGGCAGTCTCGGTGCGAAAGAGGGTCTGCGAGCTGCGAGTGCTATGAACCACCACAACGATATGGAGCTTTCTTCTCCTCCTGCACCCCGGTCAGCTGGCTTGCCTTCTAGCACGTCGACCAAGACTGGTAAATGGGGCTTCTTGCGCAAGATGTCGATGAACCGGTTGAAGGCGGACAAGCCAGACAAGGCTACGCTGGCGGCTTCAGCATCTGCCAATTTACACTCGCTGCCCCCTCCTTTGATGCACTCCAGCTCCGACATGGGACCTGCCCAGCCACTGCGTCCTAGTATTAGCGTAACAAGATCCGCCATGACACTTCCGACATTGCGGACGACTGGCATCGGCGCGACACCGACAATGGGAGAATTTGGAGAAGCGAGAATGCCTACCTCGGCATCGACGCTTCCCCTTGGCGGCCTGAATGCGCTTCCATCGTCCTCATCCATCTTCGCCACGAATACTGTGACATCGCAAAAGCGAGGAAAGAGACGGAGCTTCTTGCCGGTTGACGGTCCGCCCTTGATCAACATTGCGATCCCCTCAGCATCACCGTTCATGCCCCCTACCGTCATCGTTGAGGAGACGACAGATCAGAGCATCTCAACAGCCCAGTCGAATACGAGTTTCGTCGAGAACAGCATGACTGTATCTGCGTCGAGGCCGCTCGCTCTCGACTCGCCGTCTGGCGAGATGGACCCGGATTCTCGATACGCGACTGGCCTCGAATCGATCAAGTCATACCTCCGTGACCTTTTCGACCTGTCTCGTCAGCCAATTGAGCCATACGGTGGTTTCGAGGTGCTTGCCAGTAACGACGGAAGCTGCGTTTCGTCCGTCCCATCCGAGCATCCTGCTTCGCCTTCTTCTGCCAACACTCGTGGTTCAGTCTCCGAAGCCCGACGCGCCCGACGGCCCACGCTTGAGACGCAAATCTCTCGCAACCCTTCCACGGTCAGCGTGACGGAGAGTGACAAAGGATGTTTTGCGGGAACCGATTTCTCTCCGGCTGAGACGTCTGAAGGCAAGAAGTTCAAAAACGACAAGTCGAAGCGGGCTCGTGTTCTTCGCGAGATCTACGAAACGGAGCGCACTTATGTCCGTGGGCTCGGCGAGCTGGTAACGATTTACGTCAAGCCTGCCAGTCAGCTCGTCAACCAAAGCAAGGTCAGCGAGACTATTGTTCCCGCCAATGAGCGCAAGGTTGTCTTTGGAGGAATTGAGTCCATTCTATCGATTCACCGAGAGAACCTTTTGCCTGCTCTCGAAAAAGCCGTGAAGCCTTTGCTCGAAGGTAACGACGACGATGAAGGCGAGTTGTCCACTCGGACAGCGCATGCAGTGGGAGAGGTCTTCCGGACGTATATCGCCTACATGAAGCAGTACTCGACATACATCAACAACTTTGACAATGCGCTCTCGCGGATGCAGACGTGGACGGCACCTTCTTCCGCCCCAGGCACCCCGGCTTTCGCGTCGAGATCTCACTCGGCCAACCACCCGCCGAGCATTGCTTCGGCTGTCACTGCTCTTGGTGCAGGCATGGGCGGTGTCACGATGAACAACAACGACAGCATGCCTCAATCCGGTGTGCTCATGTCGACCAGTCAGCGAAAACGAGTCAAGACTTTCCTCAAGCGATGCCGAGAACACCCGATGCACTCGCAGATCAACTTGGAAAGCTACCTCCTGCTCCCGATCCAGCGGGTGCCACGGTACAAGCTTCTCCTGGAAGATCTCGCAATGTGCACTTTGCCCCGATCCGATGGCCCACGCGACACCCTCGACGACGCGTTGAACGAGATTGCCTCGCTCGCGTCGTTGATGAACGAGGAGAAACGTGACGCCGACTCGAGATTGCGGCTGTACCACTGGCAACAGCGGATCTCGTCACGCGGCCCTTCGCCTCTCGTTCAGCCACACAGGAAGCTCATCATGGATGGCGCGCTCACCCTCATCCGTCTCGTCAAAAAGGCGTCATCGTACGTCGAGGTCGACAGCTCCGGGATCACAGATACCGATCAAACGATCACTTCGTCGAAGATTGTTGTTCCCGTCGAACATATCGCGCCGGAACCGATGGACAGGCCGATGATGTTGGTTCTGTGCACTGATCTCCTGGTCTTGATCCAGCAGAGACCGGGACAGAATAATTGGGAAGGCTCAGTGGACCTCTTCAACGTGTTGAGAATGGCGACTTTACGCGAACCAGCTTCGATTGTCCACGGGAACGTGCTACGAGTGGTCGACAACAAGGTGAGTAGCGCACTTGATACTAGTGTCAAGGGTCGTGGAAGCTTCGTTGACATGCAGTCGATCTACTATTTCAACGGGACTTCTCAAAGCGAAACAGTCAAGTGGTGTCGCGCGATCAACACGGCTCGACGACGGTGAAGGGATGCAGGTGGAAACGAGCAGCAAGTAGTATGACCGCGCAAGCAACAAAGTGGAAAGGGATAAGACGGCGCCAGCAAAATGTGCATGAGCGATCTGGCGCGTCAAGGTGACTGAGGAACAAAATTTGAGAGGGAGAATTTTGCGAGGCGACAATTGAACGGACGGAGCGGACGAAACGGACGGACGGAACGGGCGGAGCGGACAGAACAGACGCAGAACGGAGCACGGATGGTACGGCAGAAGCACAAAGCAGCTCGTTCGCCAGAGCAGCAACGCCAGGAAGATATAACGATGTTCATACAATGACACACACCACTTGGTACGATCTATAGGGTACATGTATCCGTGCGGTACGAGGTTGCAAGAATTTGCTTGACTCTACGACAAGCTGACCGGAGACGCGAGTGGACTATGCGATGTGGCAGGCGATCTGAATGAGCTGTCCGTCGATGAACAAAGCGTCAATGTTCCGTCTGTATTCCGTCGTCCAAATAATGACCTGCTGGGGTCACGCCTTCGCTCGTGTCCCTTCTTTGACCCCTGGTAGTACCGACCCGTAGTCGCGGCCAAGCGAGTAAGGGGTGATGACGGCCCTACTGACCTCGAATCTCCGCTGCGCACGCCAGCTGCGCAGACATCGAGGGTCATGATATAAGCTGTCACCCGTCTCTGCGAGTACGCAGCAGAGACGTAATCTGCGCAAGCTGACAGTACCGTCAGATTGAAGGTCTTCCCGGCCACAAAACACCCATCCGTTCGGCGGCGCGCGACAGCCCGACCATTTGCTGCGGTCTCCCATCAATGGCTTCGAGGGCGTCAAGACGCCGGCTTGATCTTTGCTGGTGATCTCGTTGAAATATGCAAATTGCATGCTCTATGCAGGGTTTCAACTTGAGCCAATCACACCGCGCCCTGGCGCTGCACTACCGCGGGCAGCTCGCTCTCTACCGCCCCTCAAACCGCTCTCCGTCGCTTTACTCCACACCACTCCACTACTCCTCGTCAGAGTCCTGCTCCTCGAGGAACTGGCTGTTAGCACGATACATCCGCCCATTCCCGCCGACTCACCTTGACGAGCCCCTCTGTCGCCTTGAGGAAATGCTGCTTCCCGTTCGGCTTGGCGCCCTTTTGGTGCCAGTAGATGATCGCTTGGTCGGAGATACAGTCCGAGTTGTACAACACTTTGATGATGGCGGCGAAAGTCTTCATGATTCGCGTGTCGGTGTAGCAGTAGACCTGGACCGCGTTGATGAGGTTCACTTCGGCTTTGGCGCCGTTACAGAATGGCTCGAGGATCGGCGCGTAGGTCTGGGATCA
>Ga0308160_10008060_pt1 | contig 10315 bp, 9 predicted proteins | sample PhyFR1_FD_201036 | JGI IMG/M metagenome (GOLD analysis project Ga0308160, IMG submission 201036) | Phyllosphere microbial communities from UC Gill Tract Community Farm, Albany, California, United States - DLSLF.R1 | ecosystem: Host-associated > Plants > Phyllosphere > Unclassified | place: USA...
GTGCTGAAGCGGTTCGAGAGGGTCAATCTCGTCGAGAGCATATGAGAAGGGTTCAGGGGTCGTTGGAGTCGAGGGCCGAAGGAGAGAATCAATGGCTGATTTGAGCAGGATAGGGGGAGGGTAATGGGTTTGGGGTATGCGAAGAGGGGACAGAAGAGCCTGTGAGATTCGACCGAATCCGTCAGCGAAGCTCACGTCCGATTCGGACAAGAGTACGGCTTACAAGCAGTGTAAACAGTAGTAGCGAGCTAAAAAAGAACGTATAGGATGGATGCAGCGAGTCGAAGTGGAGAACGAGAGAAGTCGCTATTCGTAGGAGATACGCGATTCCTTGTATGATCTGCTCTCGTTCAGCGGCTCGTCAGGGACATCTTCTGGCGTATAGCGGATGTCACGACTCACGAGATACAGTTTGCGATACATGACAGTAAACTTCCTCCCTTTCCTCTGCCTCCTTTCCTGACGAGTCAATTTCCATCTCGGATCCCAAAACGACCACAAAGGTGCTATGAAAAGCATCGGTAAGGAGAGAGGATCTGGAAGGTAAGGTATTCGAGCGAGTTTGTCGAGAGAAGGGATATGAGCGAGGCCTGTCGATTCGAAACCGCATGTTAGGGTCGTGCTCAAGCATCAGAGAGCAACCGAACGCACCTTGCAACGCGAATGAAAACGAGGCGATATGACTATGCGCCCATAACAAGCCTCTTATCCGCCAGATCAATCCCTCAATCAACCAGTTCCTACGCTCGCTTGTCGTTTCTCCCATTCCTGTTCGCTCAAACTTGGTAGTCTCCCTCAGCCTCCCGCCCAGTATCGCTGTCTTGACTCTATAATCTCTATTTCTAACAATCTCTTCCACAGCGGGAGCGCATTGAGTGCACAGTAAAGGATACCGCCGATCAAGAGATTGCTTGTAATCTGAAAGTGGTGGGAAAGATTCGCTGGGTTCAGTCGAGTCGGGAAGGTCGTCGTCGTCGGATGATGAGGAAGAGTAGGAGGAGAGGAGGTGGATCTGAAGGGATTGGTTCGAGAGGCATTGACGGCAGAAAGGAGAGGGAGAAGAAGTTCGGGTTGGAGTGCCTATACGGACGAGCTATCTTCAGCTTTCTGCAGAGCTGATGAAGAAGGGTCTACGTACTGCTCAGTGTGAACGAGCCTCTGCTTGAACTGGGATCCTCGTAAAGAACTCGATTCGAAAGGATTCGACCGCTCTGCGAAAACCCAGTCGAAACATCAGCTTAGTTCAGATGAATCGATGAGATCACTCACCTTGTCTCTCGTATTCCTACATCCACAGACTGAGCATTCATAGTCGTGCTTTGTGCCAATAGCGATGTTTCCCTCAACTTGCTTCTGTTTGCCTTTGACGTCGCTTGGAGAGGTGGGAGGGAGTAGGGTGAGGGTTGAATTACAATAGTAGCATTCTAGTGTCGTCTCGGAGCGGAACCACATTCATTTGAGCCAGAGCGAGTGAATGGAAGAAGTGAGAAAGAGAAGCGGATTCTTCGACCGCAACCACTCGCTCGCCTCAATCTAGAACTCGCGAAAATAGTAGGAGAGTATCGGACAGAGCTAGAGAACATCCACGAAGCTGTATCACAAGCGATCAAGTGAATCACAACAGTCAGCTGCACCTCATCTCATCGGAACTTCAAGTCGAGAATTATCACCGACAATAACTTGAGATTAGGTGGGGATAGCTCGGGTAGACTGATATAGCTTGTAAGCATAACCTCCAGTGATTTCAGCTGTCTCAGAGCTATATTGACCGAACTTTGACTCGCTCATTCAGTCTCGCTCAACTCTTTCAAAGATGGATCCACCACCTCTCTCAATCTTAGAATCGCTCAATTCCTCACGCCAGAACATACTCCACGGAGCCTTACCACCCTTCTCGACCCCTTCGCTTCCTCATCTGCAACACCCTCCTCACGTTCTCTCCCATTTCGCAACTACAAACGTTACTATCGGTCCCCATTCCTTCTCCAACACAAAGTTCTATCTCGTAGAATGGACTACCCCACATCAGCCTCCTCAGCCTCAATCGGCTCCCGCCCCCGTCTCGTCCTCTGCTCCCCCTCGACCAGTTTCTCCTCCCAAACCAAAAAGCGACGCAGCTATCACGCCATCCCTCATTCAACGACTCAACGCAGCATCTCTGACCGATCCGGCTCTCGCCGCTCTCCTTCGACGAGCAGCGAATGGACAAGCGACACCAGACGAATTAGGAGGTTTATCGAAAAAGATCGAAGAGTTACGAAAGGAAGAAGAGCTAGAGAACAATCCTCCACCAGCTGAACCTACTCCTCCACCTCTCCCTCCCGTGCCTCTTCCCGAAGAACCCGTTGCGAATCTCCCACCCCTCATTCCTCATCCCGCCTTACTTATCGAGTTCTCTGAATCCTCTCACACTCGCTTCCTCATTCCCGATCACTACCTCTGCGTCACCCTCACACCTCGAGCAGCCCCTTCAGCGCCCATCACGACTTTTGCTCTCCTCCTTTCCTTCTTCGTGTTTCCTCCTGACCGCTCGATCAAAGGAAAGGAACACGAGTATGTCAACGCAGAAGGGATGTTGCCACCACCACCACCAGTTCCAGTCGATATGATCGTTGAAGGAGTGACGGAAGAACAGAGGGATCAATTTGTCAAAGCTAGTCGATTGGGAAGACCTAGAGATACTGGATTGGAGAATTGGTGGAAGAATACCGTGCGTCTCTTCGCTGCTTACTCAGCCAACCCAGAACTGACTAGGCTTCACATTCTCGAGTACAGATCGCTTCGGTACCTCCGCGAGTTCACGTCATTCATCAAAAACCTCAACTTCCTCAACTCCCCGAACCTCCGTCTGCCGCTTTATCGAGAACAGCTTCGGATCATGCAGTCACAGTACCGATGAAACGAGGTGCGAGTGGAACTCCAGCTTCGGGAAGTGGTGCGAACAAACGAGGGAAACCAGCTCCCGTGCCTCCTCCTCGAAGAGGTACGCTTCACTCTCACTCGCATCGTTCCATCGCTTTACTGATGTTCGTACGAGTCGAATTGTGCAGCTGCACCTCGTGCATCGAATACAAGATCTCGTTCGTCCATGTCAGCTGCACCAAACTATCGAGATTCTCCGGAACCTTCTTCCCAACCCGAATCTCCTGGACTTCGAATCGGTTCTCCGGCACCACCACCTCAACCTCCGTTGAGAAAGAAACCTGGACCTAAACCGGGAAGTACGAGGGGAGGGAGAGGTGGAGGTGGAGGAAGGAAGGGGAAGGGGAGGAGGAAGAAAGCGGATACTAGTTCGGACGAGGATGATTGGAGTGGGATCAAAGTCATCGAATAGCGCGACTGGTTGATTTCGTGCAGGGGATAATGACAGTGTTGCAAGTGAAAAGGCGAAATTAGATCTAGATAAAGATACAGGCTGATGCGATATGTACAATGCGAAGGAAAGAGCGGTTCTATGCTTTCGACTTCTTCTTCTCGTTCCCTCCCTCAGCTTCGTTCTCACTCTTCTGCATCTTCTCCTTCTTCGCTTTACGTTCCCCAATCTTCCTCCACATCAATTCGAAGAGGGAAAGAGTGCAAATGCTAAGCACCGTCCAGCTACAGCATCAACTCGAGGCCGTCAGTTGACCTCTACGAGGATGAGTAGAGAGAGAGAGGAAGACGTACCCAATGAGAACTCCGAAATTCAGTCCCAATCGCTCGCGAGCTCCCCAGAAAATGTGTTTACACGCGATCGTGTTGTGCCAAAAAGGCATAGCGTACTACAGAGCTCCCGAGATGAGAACGATCTGGACTAGAGTATAAGGGAGGAGAGCTCACGGCATATTTGTAAACCCCTGGCATAATCGATGCAGGGAAGAACGACGAGGTGATGTTGGTCAAGATCCAGCTGTATTGAGAGACAGGGTCAGTTCAGCGTGTCCGGAGATCTCACCCGAAGTATTGAACTTACACAACTAGCCCAATCGGTAGGAATTTGATCGTGAGCAGAGTGAGCATCGATTCCATTGCTCCTCCCAAAGCTCCGAGACTGACGAAATTCAGCATCCAGAAGACTACGAGAAAGGCAAGATGAGATCAGTTCAGACTCGCTCGTGACGTTGATCACTCGCTTCTTCGAAAGCGAGAAAGAAGGGCAGAAGCTCGAAACGAAAATGAGAGATCAACTCACTCATGAAGCCTGATTGAGGACCAAAGTCTGCGTAACCGTTACCGTCCATCGGAAGCTGGAAGGCGAGATTGATGAGCGAATACCTGGGAGGACAAGCGAAACAAGAATGCATCAGATTTAGCTTTGACCTCGGATCGAGCGAAATCGCTCCGGCTCTTCCGAACTTCATGATGAGGGGAACTCACGAGAGAGATAAGATCAAGTAAGCAATAGGTAGAGGAGCGAATCGTAGAGCGAGAGTGCCGAGGTAGCTGAGTTTGAGTCCTCGTTTCTCCAACGCTCCAAAGAATGGCATTCTTGAGAAGTTGAGGAAGAGTGCAATATGGAATGCGAAGATGGTGAAGTAGATGAGACCAGCTTCGAGAGGTGCGGCTCCGGCCCATTGATCGTCGTGAATAGGTCGGAGATCGATCGTTTGGTAAGAGAAGGGAGTTGCGAGAGCTGCTTGTTGAGTAGTCGAGAGGGAGGTGAGAGTGGCGAGGTCTGCGTTCTGGAGAAAGTTGGCGGTAGCTTGTTGGCATGCTTGAGTAACGATAGGGGTCATCATCATCTTGAGGAAAGGGAGGAGGAATTCGAGTATGACTTGAAACCATCGACTAGATGCGACGTATAGCGAGATAGCTCCGTTCGGTGCCCATTCTCCATTCAATAAGCCTCCGGTCCCCTGTACTGCCGCTTGAAAGTTGGTCGTCGCGTTCGCGTTAATCACTACTGCTCCCCATGCTCGTTCTTCAATAATCTCTTGCGCTATGTCACCGTACGTCTTTCCCGCCGTGTCCCGAAAGATGAGGCCAAAGTGTGTCGGCGACGACAGGGTCTGTCGTAGCCCTTGCACCAGAGTCGGTCCGAGTAATTGGTTGTCGAAATCGTAAACGTAGATTTTGAGTCCAGGGAAATCTACGTTATTCGTATCAAGTTAGCTTCACTTCGTCTGTCGAGGTAAGAAGAAGACAAACAGCTCTCGATCTTGACTAAGATAGACGAACAATGAGGGGAGATCAGCTTAACCGAACATGCGAAAAAGCGAAGAACGGATGAAAAGGACTCACAAAGCGATCCCCAGAACAGACTGAGCAATGTAAAGACGGCGAGAGTCAACAAGATCGAACTCATTCCCAAGATCTATGTCGAGTGGATCAGCTCTCTTCAGCTCCTTTGAGATGGAAATAGATCCCTCACTTTCCACATTGTCTTCCTCTCGTCCTTCAACCGCTTATCCCGAAAGCTCAGCTTAAAATCCATATCACTCATGGCCGCTGGTCGAGTTGTAGGTGGAAGTGAAGGAAAACAGAAGCGGAGGAAGCGGATTGAGAAGAGGTTGAATGAATGACGGAAAGGCCGACCCAAAAAAAGGAGACGAGGATCGGCGGAGAGAACAGCGATCCTTTCTTCCTACCATTCAAGCAACATGACTACATCAGCAGAGAGGACGAACAGAAGTAATTCATCGGGATCCACACTACATGAACGAGCAGAAGATCAAACTGATCAGTGAGCTCCTGTCTCATCTCTCATCTCATCTCTTCGCTCAACTTTGCTGAACTTAGTCGAATGACAGCTCTGGACCGAAAGTCGTCGGGTTAATGTCTAGTGAGATCAGGGAACCGAGATGGAAGTTCGTTAAAGCAGCGGCATGGGTTAGTCGGAAAGAAGGTCTTCGCAAGGTCAAGTCGACGAACTGACAAATATCGTTTCGAACAGGGTCTCTTCTGCACGACGATCTGCATGTGGGTAGCTTTACCGATCTACGTAAGTTTAGGCAAATCCTTTCTCTCGCTTCTCGAAATACTTTCGCAAGGATGCCGGTGAACCATTCGTTCGTTGAGCTGACTCTCTTCTCATCGATCAGTGGGGAGCATACTATCGACAACCTCAAAACCTGTACCGACTGACGATAGCGCTAGTCGACCTCGACACTCCTGGAGCTCAAGCCGCGGGATTGACACCAACTCTCGGTCCAGCTCTCCTTCGTGCGCCTAGCCTGATCACTCAAAAGTACCATCTCGAATACGTCACTGTCGACAACACTCAGTTCGATATCTCGGCAGCGACGGGAGGACAAGCGAGAGGAGTTGACGTTCACGAATGGGCTCAAAAGACGATTCATAACGAAGATTACTTTGGAATGATCATCGGTAAGCTTTTGATCTCACTCTCTACATTTTAGACTGACTCACCGTTTGTCAAAACAGCGAACGCGAATGCTACTGTCGCTGCGAGCAACGCTTTCCAAGGGATCACTGGAGGAAATGCGAACGTTCAGTACATGGGAACGGGTGCTTTGAGCATGTACATCAATGAAGGAAGGAACATTCTCACTTATGATCAGTGGGTGACTCCCGGGATGACCTACTTGTGCGTTTTCATTTCACCTCGTTCTTATTCTCGTTCGATGTGATCTTCTGCTAATAAGCTCGCCGTTCGCAGCCTCAACTCCTACGTTCTCGGCAACGCTGCGACAAGTCTTAGTCAACTTCTGCTTCCTCGACTCAGCCAACTCACTGCAGCTCAATACGCTGCGATTAACCCAACTCAGCTCGCAAGCGTCCTCTCCCATCCTTTCGGTTATTCCGAATGGAACGTCGGGCCCATCGCAAACTTTGCCGGTATCCCAGCTTCGACGGTCGGACTTCTCTGTACGCTTCCTTTCTCACTTTGCCTTGACCCTCGGAACTCACAGCTCATTTCGATTCTTCGCAGATCTCCTCATCTTCACCTACTTCTTCTCGATCTACTTCTCTCAAGCCCGCGCAGCACTCGAGCCAAAACTCAAACTCAAGAGCCTCCTCGCACTCCGACTCATCTCTCCTCCAACTTTCTACATTTTCCTCTCACTCTGGGTTTCCCTCGTCTCCCTCGCTTTCCAGATCCCCTTCAACCTCTTCTGGGGCAAAGGTGGGTTCCCTCTGTTTTGGCTGTCGAATTGGGCGACGATGTGGGGTTTGGGCATGGCTATGGAAGTAGCGTGAGTCTGGTCTTCCTCGTCTTTACTCGGAGTTCTCGTGCTCACTCTCCTTCTCTTCGTAGCTTGACGCTTCTCGGACCCAAGTATACCGCATTCTTGTGAGTCTCCTGTCAAGTCAAAAAGCAGAGACCCTGACTTATCCTTTTCCGTTTAGCTTGATTCTGTGGGCGATCATCAACGTATCCGGTACGCTCTACCCACCTCCTCTGTTCTCTCATGTACTCACAAGCTGACATCTCTCTCGTTCCGTCCGTTCAGTCGCGTTCATCGGTACATTGGTTCAACTTTCGCTAGTTCTCCTTCGTTTTCGCTCACACATCTTCCCTTTCACCCAGATATCGCCGATCAGTCCCATTTCTACTCATATGGTTTCATTATACCGGTCTTCCAGGCAGTCCAGGTATGATACTACAGTCCTTCGTCGTCGTCGAGCTAAGCTCAGAACTGATTTCCACCTCTTTTCGTTCGATTTTGTGCCTTTAGGTCTCAAAAGCGATCATGTTCGGTACCAAGCAACGATTCTTACAAGCCTTTGCCGTCGACGCTGCATGGATCGTCTTTGGTAACATCGGATTAGCCCTCGCGACTGTTTTGAAGCGGAAACAAGCGATCAAGCAGAAGGAGCAGGAAAAAGAAAGGAAGAAGGGACAGTAGACGAAGGCGTAGTCGTGTATATACTGTATCAACGTTTCTATAGATTACTACACTGTACTCGAGGATTGAGCTAGTCGAAGAGGGAGAGATTCAGTTCGTTTCCATTCCACCGTCCACCTTGCTCTTCTCGACAATCCCCGTAGACGAAGACGCCACGACCATCTTGACGCCACTCAACTCTAGCGGAAGCCTTTCGAAGCTTTCGAGCGTTTGCGATGCAGCTATTGCGAAATCGGCATGATTTTTTTTTTACTAAAAGGAAGGTCGAGAAGGATCGACATTTCAGCTGACGCGCCTTCCCCAGATTTTCTAGCCAATCAGCTGCAGTCAAAATCCTCATTACTCATCTTCCAAAACACGAGTCCGACTTCTTTCTCTCCTTTCTTTCCCCCTCTCTCTCTGTCTCTTTCGACACTTTCTCACACCTACATCAAAGTGAGTATTCAGTCTCGCTCTCTGCATATCTACGGTCAGCGCTCGTGCAGTTCAGCCAATCCCCACCACCACCACATTCTGCATCTCTCCTCCTTCGAAATCTCGGTGGCATCACCCCAAAAAGTTTTAAGAATGGCTAGGGAGCGGGCTGAGACAAACAGAGTGGCAGTGGTCATCGTTGTAGCTTTCCCCGGTCATCGCAGACCAGCAGAAGCAGCTCGTTTCATTTTTAGCCGAACTTCTTTACTGACTATCTACTTCTGGTCCCCTGCAGCTTTCTACCAATATGCCTTCTAAGCAAGTCCTTAACAAGCCCGACGGCGCTACTTTCGTGAGTCTCTCTCAGCTGCGTCTCTTGAACTACGACTTATTCTTCGATTCCTTTCGTAGACCGACTCCCAAGGTCACCCTCTTCAAGAGCCTTACGCCGCTCAACGAGCTGGAGCTCAAGGACCCCTCCTTCTCCAGGACTTCAACTTGATTGATGCGTGAGTATACTCTTCGTCCCCCTCTCTCTTCCGACTTTCGCTCATTCGATCATTCATCTTCCAGCCTCGCTCACTTCGACCGCGAACGTATCCCCGAGCGTGTCGTCCACGCCAAGGGAGCAGGAGCTCACGGTACTTTCGAAGTCACCCATGACATCTCCGACTTGACTTGCGCCAAACTCTTCTCGAAGGTTGGAACCAAGGTTCGCGCTTCAGCTCGTTTCTCGACTGTCGGAGGAGAGAGCGGATCTGCCGACACTGCTCGTGACCCTCGTGGTTTCTCAGTCAAGCTGAGAACGGAGGAGGGAAATTGGGATCACGTTTACAACAACACTCCGTGAGTTTGCGAAAAAGTCGACAGTCCCGGTGCTCGGCTTGAACTGACTGTTCCCTTCTCTCTCGCAGTGTATTCTTCCTTCGAGACCCTATGAAGTTCCCTCACTTCATTCACACTCAGAAGCGAGACCCTCAAACTCACTTGAAGGATCCCGACCATTTCTGGGACTACGCATCGCTCAACCCTGAATCCTTCCATCAGTTCACTATTCTCTTCTCCGACCGAGGAGGAACTCCTGACGGATACCGATTCATGCACGGATACTCGGGACACACTCACAAGATGGTCAAGGAGGATGGATCGTTCGTTTACGTTCAATTCCACTACAAGTCTGATCAAGGTATCAAGGCCTTCACCGACGACGAAGCAGCCAAGACTGCTGGAACTGCACCCGACTACTCGACTCGAGACTTGTTCGAAGCGATCGAACGAGGAGAATTCCCTTCGTGGACCCTCAACGTTCAAGTCATGACTCCTGAACAAGCCGAGAAGTTCCGATACAATATCCTCGATTTGACCAAGACCTGGCCCCAAAAGGAGTTCCCTCTTCGACCTGTTGGAAAGCTTACTCTCAACGAGAACGCTCAAAATTACTTGTACGTCTCTCTCTTCTCTTTCTCACTCAAACTCAGCTCATTCCCCTTCGTATATAGCGCCGAGATTGAACAAATCGCCTTCTCTCCCTCCCACCTCATTCCCGGAATCGAGCCTAGTGCTGATCCCGTCCTCCAATCTCGACTCTTCTCTTACCCCGACGCTCATCGATACCGTCTCGGTGTCAACTACGCTCAACTCCCCGTCAACTCTCCTCTCACTCAACCCGCCAACTTCCAACGAGACGGTGCCGCCGCTTTCTACAACCAAGGTCCTCGACCCAACTACCAATCTTCTCTCCAAACTCTCAACTACAAGAAGAATCCTTACGACATCTCGGAGCACGAGCAATTCCTTGGAGGAGCCGTTCAGGATCTTTCCGAAGTTACCGAACTCGATTTCGAGCAACCTCGAGACCTTTACGAGCGAGTCTTTACCGACGAGGAGAAAGCAAACTTTGTCAATAACGTTTCCGGTCACCTCGGAGGTTGCAAGTCGGAGGAGGTCAAGAAGCGTGTCCTCTCTTGCTTGTAAGCTTTCTCTTCTCTCACTCGCTGTCTACCTTTCGCTGACTCAGACTACTCCCCTCTTTCACAGCGCCAACATCAACCAAGAACTTTCGAACAAGATCGCAAAGGAGCTTGGACTTCCCGAGCAACAACCTCTCCAGG
>Ga0308160_10008061_pt1 | contig 10314 bp, 13 predicted proteins | sample PhyFR1_FD_201036 | JGI IMG/M metagenome (GOLD analysis project Ga0308160, IMG submission 201036) | Phyllosphere microbial communities from UC Gill Tract Community Farm, Albany, California, United States - DLSLF.R1 | ecosystem: Host-associated > Plants > Phyllosphere > Unclassified | place: USA...
CTTATTGCCCTTTGAAAACTTTGTCGACGAATGGATGCAAATCGCTTGCTCTACTGCAACAGTAAACCAACAATGGCGCCGGCCACCAAGGCGCCGCAGGCCAGCATGCCGAGCACAAATCCGAGTTCGCGTTTGTCAGGGTCGCGGTAATAGCCAAGCGCATACAGCACGCGCGCGCCGCACCACAGCATGCCGCCCGCCGCTGCCCAGTTGTCACCCAGATACCAGGCGCACAGCCACATCGGCACCAGGACCAGCGGCAACTGCTCGAGGGTATTCATTTGTACGCGCTGGCGGCTCTGGAAGGCCTCGGGACCGTCCATCGATGGCGCCGGCACCTTGTAGCGCACCCGCGCCAGGCCGGCCACGAAGCCGGTCCAGAAATACACTCCCAGGGCGGCCAGTGTGGCCCAGGCACTCAGATACATCGAACCTCCATCATGAAATTCAGGACAAGCCGCGCCGCTTGCGCTCTGCCAGTGCGGTCGTGGCCTCGACCAGGGCCTCGTACAGGCGCCCGGTCGGCGCATCCCAGCCCGACACCGCCGCCTGCTGGCGTGCCACGGTGGCGAAGTCGCCGCGTGCCACCGGGCCGCTGAGTGCCGCGGCCGGGCCGAGACGGAACACATTCGCCAGCGATTCGCGCGCCAGCGGCTGCGCCAGTTCGCGCGCTACTTCTTCGGGCACGCCGGCGGCCACATAGGCGCGCAATGCGGCATCGAGCACCGTCACCAGGTAGTTCGATGCGAACACGGACGCGGCGTGGTACACGGTCTTGGCGGCTGCGTCGATCGTCACCAGGCGTGCGCCGATGGCTTCGAATGCGGGCGCCAGCAGCGCCAGCGCTTGCGCATCGCCCTCGACACCGCACCAGGTCCCGGCAAACGCGGCAGCCACGGCATCGGGGTCGGCAAAGCTGCGCACCGGGTGCACGCTCGCGGTCGAGGCGCCCGGCGCCTGCAGTTCGGTCGAGGCCTTGGCGCCGCTGCAATGGAAAACCACGGCGCCGTCGAGCAGGCCGGCCTGGGCCAGCGCCGCGCAGCTTGGCGCGATCTGATCGTCACTCACGGCCAGCATCCAGACCGCGGCCGGGCGCAGCTCGGCCAGCCGGGCCACGGCATGACCGGCGCCGATAAAGGCCACCGCCTCATGTGCACTGGCGGGGGAGCGGGTCAGCACATCCTGCACGGCAAAAACACCGTGTACGGCAAACAGGCGTCCCAGCGTGCGGCCGACGTGGCCGGCGCCGACGATGTTCAGCGTTGCCGGCATCAGAAGCCGGCGCCGGGCTGGCCCAGGTACTGCAGTTCGTCGGGCGTGGACGCGCGGCCGAGGATGGGATTCCGGTGCGGGAAGCGGCCGAAGCGCGCGATCACGCCGCGGTGGCGGTGCGCATAATCGAGCATCTCGGCAAAGCCCGGGTGCTCGCTGGAGAGCTGGGTGAACAGATCGACCGCGCATTGCTGCATGCGCGCGTCCTCGGCGTGCTCGTAAGGCATGTAGACGAAGGAGCGTTGCTGCGGATCGAGCGTGCGGTCGGCGCCGCTGGCGACCAATTGCTGTGCGGCGGCCAGCGCCAGCGCGTCGCCGGCGAACGAACCCGGCGTATCGCGGTGGGCGTTGCGGGTGAACTGGTCGAGTACCAGGATGCGCGCCAGCGTGCCTTCGGCGCCGTGGTCGATGTCCCACTCGCGCAGGCCGCCGGCCACCGCCTGGGCGATCAGGGCGCCGAAGCGTTCGCGCACCTGGGTGTCGAAGGCGGCGTCCTTGCGGAACCATTCCATGCGCGCCTTGCCGTAGTTGGCGTCAGCGCGCGGCAGGAACCAGAAATCGAGTACGTCTTGAGGGGTCATGTCGGTGTATCCCATGCGTTTTTATTATCGTTCAGTTGCGGGCGTGCGAGAGCTGGAAGCCCTCGACGCCTTCGAATGCGGCCAGTTCGGCCGCCAGTTCGGTCAGCGTGGCGCGGTTGTGGCGCGACAGGGCCAGCGCCACGAAGCGCCATTCCTGATGGCCGCCGCTGCTGGCAATCGTCAGCGAGCTGCCGGCGATCTGGTAGCCACGCTCCAGCGCCGCCGCACGCAGTTCCTCTTCCTTGGGCAGGAACTCGTTCCGGAAGCGCAGCATCACCGCCACCGCGCGGCGCGAGGGCAGCAGCGCTTCCACGCGGTTCAGGTAAATCATGATCATGGCCGAGAAAAAGGCCAGGCCCATCGCCGACAGGTAAAAGCCGACGCCGACCAGGATGCCGATCACCGAGGAACTCCAGATCGAAGCCGCCGTGGTCAGGCCGCTGATGTTGAAGCCTTCGCGCATGATCACGCCGGCGCCGAGGAAGCCGATGCCTGTGACCACGCCCTGCATCACGCGGGTCGGGTCGATCGGCGCGATGGCGCCGTTGCCGCCGCCGTACCAGAACTCGGGATAGCCGCTGACGATGGTCAGCGCCGCCGAGGCCATGCACACCAGGCCATAGGTGCGCATGCCCGCCGCGCGCCCATGGTAGGAGCGCTCATAGCCGACCATCAGCCCGAGCAGCAGCGCGCCGGCCAGGTGCAGCAGGATCACGGCATTCGTGGCAATCTCGGTCGGCGACCAATAGGTGGCCAGCAGTTCGGACGTCGTCATGACGGGCTTTCGCAATGCTGCACGGGCAGCTCGGTAGCTTAGGGCTTCTTCCTGACCAGCTGCTTCTCGAACGCGACGTCGTGCTTGCTGACGCGCTTGACCTCTTGCGGCCCCAGGCCATTCACGAAGGCGACGAAGTCGTCCAGTTCCAGCGGCGCGCACAGCGGCGGCGCGCCCGGCATCTCGGACAGGTAGAAGGAACCGTCGGCGGTACGGGCCATCGAGTAACCGGTATGGCCGCTACGGCGTTTCAGGCGCTCGACGGCGGAGCTGGCGCGGGTGGAACGGCCGGACGCCATCAGATGCTCCTCGTACGCAGGTCGAGCCATGCGCGTGCGGCGCCGTCGACATGCGGCGACAGGCGCGCGCGCACTTCGGCGTGGTAGGCGTTCAGCCACTGTACCTCGTGCGGCTGCAGCAGCGCCATGTCGATACAGCGCGTGTCGATCGGGCACAGGGTCAGCGTTTCGAAGCGCAGGAACTCGCCGAACTCGCCGCTGGCAGCCGGCACGGCCAGCACCAGGTTCTCGATGCGGATACCCCAGCGGCCCGGCTTGTAGATGCCCGGTTCGTTCGAGGTGATCATGCCCGGCTCGATGGCCGTGTGCGGGTCCGGCGGCGCCGACGGCGAAATCACCTGCGGGCCTTCGTGCACGTTCATGAAGTAGCCGACACCGTGGCCGGTGCCATGGCCGTAATCCACGCCGGCGGCCCAGATCGGCGCGCGCGCGATGGCGTCCAGCATCGGGCCGCGCGTGCCGCGCGGGAAGTGGACCATCGACAGCGCCATCATCCCTTTCAGGACCAGGGTGAAGTCGCGCTTGTGGGCGTCAGTGATCTGGCCGACCGGGACCACGCGCGTGATGTCGGTAGTGCCGCCCAGGTACTGGCCGCCCGAGTCGATCAGCAGCAGGCCGTCGCCTTCGATCGTGGCATGCGAGGCTTGCGTGGCGCGGTAGTGCATGATCGCGCCGTTGGCGTTGAAGCCGGCGATGGTGTTGAAGCTGGGGCTGACGAAATGCGGACGGCGCGCGCGGGCGGCCGTGATCTGTTCGTCGATGGTGAGTTCGGTGATGGGCGAACGGTTCGGGTCGGCCAGCGTCGCTTCCAGCCAGGAGAAGAATTCGCACAGCGCGGCGCCATCCTGCTCCATCGTCGCGCGCACGTGCGCAGCTTCCGCCTCGTTCTTGCGCGACTTGGCGAAGGTGGTCGGGTTGATCGCTTCCACCACGCGCACCGATGCCGGCACGGCGGCGCGCATGCCGGCGGTGATGCGGCGCGGGTCGACCAGCAGGCTGCTGCCCTCGGGCAGCGCAGCCAGCGCGGTGGCGGCTTCGTCGTAGGCCGCCAGGCGCACGCCGTCTTCCAGCAAACGTGCGCGCAGTGCATCGGACGCCTTGCCGTCGGCCAGGAACAGGGTCGCGCCATCGCGTTCGACCAGGGCGTGGGCCACGAACACCGGGTTGAAGCTGACGTCGGAGCCGCGCAGGTTGAACAGGTAGCCGATGTCGTCCAGGGTCGAGATGAAGTGGCGCTCGGCGCCCAGTTTGTCCATTTCGGCGCGGGTCGCGGCCAGTTTATCGGCACGCGACACGGTGGCGTGCGGGGCCGCGTGTTCGTACAGCGCATCTGCTGGCAAACCGGGGCGGTCGGCCCAGATGGCGTCGAGCAGGTCGATGTCGGTGCGCAGGGTCACGCCGCGCGCCTTCAGGGCGTCGCCGAGCAGGCGCGCCACGGCCAGGCCGAGCACGCGCGCATCCACGGCGACGGTCTGGCCGGGCTGCATGTTGGCGGCGAGCCAGTCGATGTGCAGCAGGCTGGCGCCGGACGGGATCTTCATCAGCGCGATCTCGCTGCCGGCCAGTTCGGTCTCGGCTTGCGTGTAGTAGCGGCCGTCGGTCCAGACGCCGGCAAAGTCGGCGGTGGCGATGAAGGTGCCGACCGAGCCGGTGAAGCTGGACAGCCATTCGCGGCCCTGCCAACGGCGCGGCAGGTATTCGGACAGGTGGGGATCGCTCGACGGCACGATATAGGCGTCGATACCGTGGCGCGCCATGGCGGCGCGCAGCTGTGCCAGGCGTGCGTCGCGCTGGACATTGAAGTCAGAGGTGGACATGGCTTGCTTGGATGTTATTCAAGCCACGTATGATACGCCGCAAACCCGGACAATGGCGCAGACGAATCTTGCGCTGAAACATCGAAACTGGTGCCTGCCTTCCCGCTCGCGCTAAACTTGGCGGACAAAACCACAACAGGGAGACGACAACATGGATTTCGAAGCCGCCAAGGCCCTCTGCCGCAGCTTCCCCGGCGCCACCGCGGACATCAAATGGGGCGACGACCTCGTGTTCTCGGTCGGCGACAAGATGTTCGCCGTGACGAGCACCGCCGCGCCGGCCCAAGCGATGAGTTTCAAAGCCGAAGACGAGCGCTTCCTGGAACTGACCGACCGCCCCGGCATCATCCCGGCACCGTACCTGGCGCGTGCCAAATGGGTCAAGGTGGATGCCAGCGCCAGCCTGAGCGACGAGGAAGCAGCCGGGTTGCTGCGCCGTGCCTACGAACTCGTGTTCGCCAGGCTGACCAAAAAACTGCAGCGCGAGATCGGCGGCGGTAGCGGCGCCTGACGCCCGCGCCAACTGAACTTCGCCACGGCGCCGATTACCGCATAATCGCGCTGTAAATCAATTAGTAAATTAATCATCGGAATGACCATGCAAGACTATCACCACGCCCGTGCCCGCGCCCTGCTTGCCAATGCGCGCCAGATCGTCAGCCCCGAAGCCGTGCAGGATGCCGTACGCCAGGTGGCCGACGTGCTCAACCAGCGCTTCGGCGCACCCGACAGCACCAGCTTCCCGCTGGTGCTGGGCGTGATGGGCGGCGCCGTCGTCTTCACCGGCACCCTGCTGCCGCAACTCGACTTCCCGCTCGAATTCGACTACATCCACGTCAGCCGCTACGGCGACGACGACCGCGGCGGGCAAGTGGTATGGAAGGTGATTCCGCGCCAGGACGTGGCGGGCAAGACGATTGTCGTGGTCGACGACATCCTCGACGAAGGCGAAACCCTGGCCCACGTGAAGCAGCGTTTGCTCGACATGGGCGCGGCCGAAGTCATCGTTGCCGTGTTCGCCGACAAGAACATCGGCCGTTCGAAACCGATCCAGGCCGACATCATCGGCCTTACGCTGCCGAACGAATTCGTGGTCGGCTTCGGCATGGACGTGTATGGCTACTGGCGTAATCTGCCGGGCCTGTGGTCGATCAACGTGGAAGATTTGAGTGTGGAACCGGCGCCGGCGTTTCCGGTGCCGGATGCGAAGCCGACCGCCTGATCACCAGGCGGCCGTGACAGTACGGTGGACACTCCGTGCCCACGCGGATGGCCGCATCATGTTGGCGTTGTTGGGGCCGCGTGACATGCATGTCGATACCGTGTGCCCGGGCGGAGCGCAACATTCAAAAGAGGCCGACACCACATCGCCGTTCGCGTGGGCACGGGGTGCCCACCGTACGAGGAATCGGCTAACGCAAGGAATCCCGCTGGCGGCCTCTTAGCGCAAGCTAAGGCGTGCCCGTGCCGCCTCATACTCCTGCTTGAGCCGCGCCACCATCTCCGCCGTGGTCGGCACATCGTTCATCAAGCCCACGCCCTGCCCCGCGCCCCAGATATCGCGCCAGGCCTTGGCCTTCGAACTGCCGTCGCCAAAGCTCATCTTGCTCTTGTCCGATTCCGGCAGCGCGTCCGGGTCCAGGCCCGCGTTCACGATCGATTTTTTCAGGTAGTTGCCGTGCACGCCGGTGAACAGATTCGTGTACACCACGTCCGCCGCGCTCGATTCGACGATGGCGTCGCGGTAGTCGTCGCTGACGTTCGATTCCTGGGTCGCCAGCCAGCGCGAGCCGATGTAGGCGAAGTCGGCGCCCATGGCCTGGGCGGCGAGGATGGCGTCGCCGGTGGCGATCGAACCGGACAGCGCGATCGGACCGCTGAAGAACTTGCGCACCTCACCGACCAGCGCGAACGGCGACAAGGCGCCGGCATGGCCACCAGCACCGGCCGCCACCAGGATCAGGCCATCGACACCGGCTTCCAGGGCCTTGTGCGCGTGGCGGATCGAGACCACGTCGTGCAGCACGATGCCGCCGTAGCTGTGCACCGCGTCCAGCATCTCTTTCGGCGGCGCGCGCAGCGACGAGATGATGATCGGTACCTGGTGCTTGACGCAGACTTCGACGTCATGCTCGAGGCGGGCGTTCGAGGCGTGCACGATCTGGTTGACGGCGATCGGGCCGATAATCGCGTCAGGATTCGCGGCCTTGTACTCGGCCAGCTCGCGCTGCAGGTCGGTCAGCCAGGTGTCGAGCAGCTCGGCCGGGCGGGCATTCAGCGCCGGGAAAGAGCCGACGATGCCGGCCTTGCACTGGGCGGCCACCAGGGCCGGGCCGCTGGCAATGAACATCGGCGAAGCAATCACGGGAAGGGACAGGTTTTGCAGTACGGTAGGCAGCGGCATGGGCGGCTCTCGGCTAAGTTGATCGGACCAACCGGTCGATTATAGTGTGATAAAAGCACGATCGTGCTAGATTTCTGGCTCTAATTCAATGATCGACCAGCCAGGGGCCGTCGATACGGGCCGCATTGGCGCGGACCAGGGCGTTCGTGGCCCAGGTGGCGAGCGTGTCGACATCGGTGTTGGTTAGCGTATCCATACGCGAACGTGCCGCGAACGCGTGAGATGTAGGGTGGGTGGGTCCCCTACCCACGCGTCCAACCAGCTTCATCGCACTCGCCACAACCGGTATCGCCCCCAGCAGCGCAGGCAACTCCGCCAACAATATCCTTTGCCGCTCCAGCAGCAAAAACTTCACCAGCACCTTCACCGCATTCTCCGCATTCCGGCGCGGATCGCCAGCCAGATAATCCAGCCGCGAATACGCCCGCGCCAGCGCCCCGGTAACGTCGTCGAACACGCGCCCATGCCCCGGCACCACCACGCGCGCATCGAGCGTGCCGATCAAGTCCAGCGTGGCACGCGTCTCATCGAACCCCGGCTCCCCCGCCAGCTCCGGAAAAATCACGCCGAAGCCGTTCTCCCACAGCGCATCCCCCGCGATCAACACGCCCTCGTCCGCGCAAAACAGCAGCAGCGCATGCGGATCGTGCCCCGGCGCGCCCAGCACCTGCCAGCGCAGGCCACCCAGCTCGAGTTCGTCGCCCGGCGCCAACAGCGCATCGAATCCGAAGCGCGCGCACTGCTGCCCGGTCGCGCGAAAACTCAACGCGTCCTCGTCCCAAGCCGCCACCTTGCTGGCCTCCGCAGCGGGGATCATCGTGTGGCAGCCATACGCCGCCTGCAGCGCCGCATTGCCGCCGCAGTGATCCGAATGCAGGTGGGTGTTGACCAGAAGGTCGAGCGGCCGCTCGCTCAGCACGTGCCGCACCAGCGCCAGCGTCTGCGGCGCATGCGTCACGTAGCCGCTGTCGACCAGCGCGGTCTGTTCTCCGGTGAACAGCACATTGTTGGCCGACAGCCAGCCGCGCTCGAACACCTGCATGCAGGCGGGCAGGCGCGCGATCATTCAGCCGAAGTCCAGTTCAGACTCGCGGCGGCGGATTTCCTTCCACACCGCGCGCTTGTAGTCGTCGTCGGATTTGCTCCAGGCGATGATCTCGTCGATGGTGCGCATGCAGCCTTCGCACAGGCCGGTCGCTTTATCCATCTTGCACAGACTGACGCAGGGCGACGGCACCGGCGTTTGCAGCTCCGGATGCGAGAGCGTACTCATGCCTTTTCTCCCATCTTGCGCGCCACGCGGGCATGGAAGCGTTGCGCATCGATCACACAGCGTTCGTGCGTGCCTTCGCAGATGCGTTCGACATCGTCCCAGGCTTCGACCTTGAAGCAGACGCGTTGTCCGTCGACTTCCGTGACTTCGCCGCGGATGGTGAGGGTCATGCCGGGCGGCGTCGGCGCCAGGTGGCGGAAATTGACCATGGTGCCGAGGCTTTGCTCGCGCGGCCAGTCGAGGTAAGGGAGCATGCCGTTTACGCAGGCGAGCTCCATCATGCCGACCATGTAGCCGGTGGCCAGTACGTCGGGCATCTCGCGGCAGAAGGCGGTGTCGTGGTAGAGCTGGGGCACGGTGGCGCGCGGCGGCACCGTGTAGCGCCATTCGAAGCGCAGGCCGGGTTGTAATTCTGGACTCATGGCCGAAGAGATTACCCGATCCAATCGAATTTTGCTTGACCTTCGGGTCGATGCGAGTAGACTTGCCATCCAATGACCATCCACACAGATGGTAAATGGATGGTATTCGATACAAGTATTGAAAGGCAGGTGTAAGGATGCGCAGCGACATTGTGACCACGGGCGAGCCAAAACCGAAGCTGGCGGACTCGGAAAAAATCACGATCAACCTCGGGATGATCGACCTGGGCCAGATCGACTTGCTGGTCAGCGAAGGCTTCTACAGCAACCGCACCGACCTGATCCGCACCGCGATCCGCAACCAGCTGGCCACGCATGCCGACGTGGTGCGGCAAACGGTGGCGCGGCGCAGCCTGGTGCTGGGCATGCACCACTATTCGCGCGCCGACCTGGAAGCGGCGCAGGCGGCCGGCATCCGGCTGCAGATCCAGGTGCTGGGCATGGCCAGCATCGCCAGCGACGTCCCGGTGGAACTGGCGCTGGCCACCATCGAATCGATTTCGGTACTTGGGGCACTCCACGCAAGCAACACATTGAAAGCCGCACTGGCGGAGCGCATCCGTTAGCTCGCCGGGCGCACGAAAGGATAGCCACATGAAACTGAATAACAAACTATTGGCGCAAATGCGCGCCGCGACCAACAAGCTGATGCACAAGCATCCGGTCGATACGAACCAGGTCATCCAGGATGCGCTGAAAAACGCGTCGGCCATGACCCAGGCCGCCCAGGAACAGATGCGCCATTTCTCGCAGCTGCAACCCGGCGCCGGACTGCCCGGCGCAGGCAAGACCGACATGCATGACCTGCTCGCCGAGTTGAGCCGCGGCCTGGGAACGGGTATGGGCATGGGCGCCGCCGCCAACGAACCCGCGCCGGCGCTGCCGGGCAGCTTCAGCGAAGGCAGCCATACGAATGCGGCCGGCACCCGCAGCTACAAGCTGTATGTGCCGAGCAGCTATACCGGTGCACCTGCACCGCTGGTGGTGATGCTGCACGGCTGCACCCAGGACCCGGACGACTTCGCCAAGGGCACGCGCATGAACGTGCTGGCCGAGGAAACCGGCTGCCTGGTGGTGTATCCGGCGCAATCGCGCCAGGCGAATCCTTCGCGCTGCTGGAACTGGTTCAACAACGTCGACCAGCAGCGCGGCCAGGGCGAACCGTCGATCATCGCCGGCATCACGCGTCAGGTCATGCAGGAGTACAAGGTCGACCCGGCTCAGGTGTATGTGGCCGGCCTGTCGGCGGGCGGCGCGATGGCCACCATCATGGGCACGCTGTATCCCGAACTGTATGCGGCAGTCGGCGTGCACTCGGGCCTGCCCTTCGCCTCGGCGCACGACTTGCCGTCGGCGCTGGCGGCGATGAAGGGCGACTTCCAGCGCCGCCACCAGGCCGGCAAGCCGATCCCGATCATCGTCTTCCATGGCGACCAGGACAAGACCGTGCACCCGGCGAATGGCGACCAGC
>Ga0308160_10008063_pt1 | contig 10313 bp, 10 predicted proteins | sample PhyFR1_FD_201036 | JGI IMG/M metagenome (GOLD analysis project Ga0308160, IMG submission 201036) | Phyllosphere microbial communities from UC Gill Tract Community Farm, Albany, California, United States - DLSLF.R1 | ecosystem: Host-associated > Plants > Phyllosphere > Unclassified | place: USA...
AGAGCGCTTCAGCCAATTGTTACAAATTGCTTCAAAACAGGCGAAAATGGACGAAATCGCGATCGAAAAGGCCGCTAAGGCACCGTTCCGCGCACCTTTAATCATTGCTGTGATTGCGCACTGTACTAAAGAGACCAAGGTGCCGCATTGGGAGCAAGTGGTATCCGCTGGCTGCGCGGTACAGGCGATGCAAATGGCAGCGTTAGCGCAGGGTTTTAATGGCATCTGGCGCACAGGTGTTTGGGCTGAGTACCCACTGGTGCGCGATGCGTTCGGATGCCGAGAACAGGATATGATCGTCGGTTTCTTGTATTTGGGTACCCCAGAGTTGAAAGCTTCAAACAAAGTCATCGCCCCGAATAGTGCGCCTTTCGTCAGCCATTTTTGATTATGCTGGTGGATATACCAAAATGCCCTAGAACGGTGTTATTTCGAGGGACTGTGAGTAGATTAGGGCATTAGGCTATTTCACTGCTGTTACTAGGTATTATACCGGCACGGGGAGGATCTCGACACCTTCTATGGCTACACGTTTGATATAAACCCTAAATAATTCGAGTTGTAGGAAAGCGGCAACGCAGCGACAAATCGGCTGGGAACCGATTTGAACAACGCTTGCGCTGGGCCGTAGGCTTAACTTTAGGGATGAGGTTGATGAATCTCCAGTCGCTGACACCCGTCAGTGACTGGGGCGAGCGAGGAAAGCTCACGAACAGGCAACTTGAAGTATGACGGGTATACGCAAGGTAAATAAAAACAAATCGCATCTATGTGCAGGCTGCGGGTTAATCGACAGCCTGTGCTTATCAATCCCTTCGGCAAACGTTACCCTATGTTATCTTGAGTGACGATCATCGAAAGGAGTGCGCTATATGACATCGCCAGCTATCCGCTTGACCGAGTACAGCCATGGCGCTGGCTGCGGCTGTAAAATCTCACCGAAAGTTCTCGATACCATTTTGCACAGCACGCATGAAAAGCTTATCGATCCGCGTCTGCTGGTGGGTAATGAAACTCGCGATGACGCAGCGGTGTATGATATTGGCAATGATGTTGGCATCATCAGCACTACCGACTTCTTTATGCCGATCGTTGATGATCCGTTTGATTTTGGCCGCATCGCCGCCACCAACGCCATTAGCGATATCTACGCCATGGGGGGCAACCCGATTATGGCGATCGCTATCCTCGGCTGGCCGATCGCCACGTTGCCGCCGGAAGTGGCGCAGCGGGTGGTTGATGGTGGGCGTTTCGCCTGCCAGCAGGCGGGTATTGTGCTGGCAGGCGGGCATTCCATCGACGCGCCAGAACCGATCTTTGGCCTGGCTGTCACTGGCGTGGTCAATACCGCACGGGTGAAGAAAAACAGCACCGCGCAGGCAGGATCAACACTGTTCCTCACTAAACCGTTGGGCATAGGCGTGCTGACCACCGCCGAGAAAAAACGCCAGTTGCGCCCTGAACATCAAGGGTTGGCGACGGAGGTGATGTGTCGGCTGAATACGCCGGGTGTGGACTTTGCTCAGGTGGTGGGGATAACGGCAATGACCGATATTACCGGCTTCGGGCTGTTGGGCCACCTGAGCGAGGTATGCCAAAGTTCTGGGCTACAGGCCACCCTATGGTTCGAACAGGTGCCTAGGTTGCCGGGGGTCGAGGTTTACATCGCTGAGGGCTGTGTACCGGGCGGCAGTGGCCGCAATTTTGATAGCTATGGTCATCTGGTGAGTGAAATGAGTGATTTACAGCGTAAACTGTTGTGCGATCCACAAACATCCGGCGGCCTACTGCTGGCGGTAATGCCGGAGGTGGTGCAGCAGGTGCAGTCGATTGCCGAACGTCATGGCATTCAAATCGATGCTATCGGCGAACTGCACGCCGTGGTTGCTGGCAAACCGTTGATCACGGTCGAATAGTGTGAGCGCTGATTTTGAGAATCGTCCGACGGTGAGATGGCTAGCACATAACAAGTCAGTGCCGCTGTATGACGGCTATCCATCGATATCACTTCCTGTGGAGGGTTTTCTGCGGGAACTATGCTGAAGTAAGAGAATTCCTGATGACGTATAGCCAGAAAAACGGTGAATAATGCGACTGTTTATTGCCGAGAAACCAAGTTTAGCGCGCGCCATTGCCGATGTGCTTCCTAAGCCGCATCGCCGTGGTGATGGCTTTATCGCCTGTGGCAACAATGATGTGGTGACTTGGTGCATCGGTCACTTGCTGGAGCAGGCACAGCCCGATGCCTATGACAGCCGCTTTGCGCGCTGGTCGCTGGCAGATCTGCCCATTATTCCAGAAAAGTGGCGGTTGCAGCCACGTCTCTCTGTCAGCAAACAACTCAATACTATCAAAAAACTGCTGCTTGAGGCCGATGAAGTGGTGCACGCGGGCGATCCGGATCGCGAGGGGCAACTGCTGGTGGATGAGGTATTGGATTATTTGGACTTAATGCCGGAAAAACGCCAGAACGTCCGCCGTTGCCTGATTAATGACCTTAACCCGCAGGCGGTGGAACGCGCGGTTAACCGCCTGCGTGACAACCGTGATTTTATCCCACTGTGTGTATCCGCGTTGGCGCGTTCACGCGCCGATTGGCTATACGGCATCAATATGACCCGCGCCTATACCTTGCTAGGTCGCAATGCGGGCTACGATGGTGTGCTATCGGTGGGGAGGGTGCAGACACCGGTATTAGGGCTGGTGGTGCGGCGTGATGAAGAGATAGAAAACTTTGTGCCGAAGGACTTTTTTGAAGTCAGAGCGCACATTGTTACGCCTAAGGAAGAACGCTTTGTGGCGCTGTGGCAACCCAGTGATTCATGTGAAGCCTATCAAGACGAAGAGGGGCGCTTACTGCATCGGCCGTTAGCGGAGCATGTAGTCAAGCGTATTGCTGGACAGCCAGCGCGAGTGATTTCCTATAATGATAAACGGGAATCAGAAATTGCCCCGCTGCCATTTTCGCTTTCGGCACTGCAAATTGAAGCCGCCAAGCGTTATAACCTCAGCGCTCAGCAGGTGCTTGATGTTTGCCAACGGTTATATGAAACCTACAAGCTGATCACCTACCCGCGTTCCGATTGCCGCTACTTGCCGGAGGAACACTTCGCTGAGCGTTATGCGGTGCTAAACGCCATCAGCGTTCACCAGCCGGAAATGTACCCGCAGCCAGTGATCGACAGTGAACGCCGCAATCGGTGTTGGAACGATAAAAAAGTGGATGCTCACCATGCCATTATTCCCACTGCTCGCGCCAGCAAAGTTAACCTCACACAGGATGAGTTGATTGTTTACGGGTTGGTGGTTCGGCAGTATCTGATGCAGTTTTGTCCAGATGCGATGTTCCGTAAATGCGTGATTGAACTGGATATCGCTGGTGGTAAATTTGTCGCCAAAGCACGTTTTCTGGCAGAGGCTGGTTGGCGCGCGCTATTGGGCAGCAAGGAGCGCGATGAGGAGAACGAAGGGGCACCACTGCCGGTGGTGGCGAAGGATGATGCGCTGTTATGCGAACGCGGTGAAGTGGTTGACCGGCAGACGCAACCGCCACGGCCGTTCACCGATGCCAGCTTATTGTCGGCGATGACTGGGATTGCGCGCTTCGTGCAGGATAAAGTGCTAAAAAAAATCCTACGAGCGACCGATGGTTTAGGAACCGAAGCTACGCGGGCAGGGATCATTGAATTGCTGTTCAAGCGAGCGTTTTTGTACAAGAAGGGGCGCTATATTCACGCTAGCGAGGCGGGTCGCGCTTTGATCCACTCATTGCCGGAGATCGCTGCACGCCCTGATATGACAGCCAACTGGGAAGCCACGCTGACGCAAATCAGTGAGAAGTCTTGCCGCTATCAGGACTTTATGCAACCGTTGGTTGGCACGTTGCAAACGTTGATTTATCAGGCCCAGCAGAGTCGAGCAAGTATGGCATTTCGTGGGTTGCCGCCGCCTTCAACGGGCAGCAAAAAACGCAGAAAAAGCGCTGGTAAGGCGCAGGAGAAGAGTAAATGAAACGTGGATTACTGATGCTGGTGGTAGGCACCTGGTTGTTATCCGGTTTAGCCGTAGCCAATCGGCAAGATGTGGATGTGGTATTGCCGATTTCTCCAGATATCTGGGGCAAAAATGCGCATACCCAAGCCGCCGTTCAACCTTGCAACCGCTGTTGCATTTATCAGGATCAGAATTACTCCGAAGGGGCGGTGCTTAAAATCGACGGAGAGATGTTGCAATGCGCGCGAGATCACAACGTGGTGAGCACTCATCCCTTAATTTGGGTACGCCTGAAAAAGTGACTATGTCACTGATAAGCGGCATCGTCGGCCAAAAGCGGAACAGGCACAGCCTAATAACCCCGGCGGTTGCCGGGTCTGAATATCACAGCGCAAATTCCGCCCAAACTGGCGCATGGTCGGAAGGTTTCTCCATACTGCGGATTTGGTAGTCAATGCCACTGGCGGTGCAGCGCGCCGCCAGTGTGGGGCTGGCCAGCAGCAGGTCGATGCGTAAGCCCCGGTTGTCCTCGAACCCTTTGGAACGGTAATCGAACCACGAGAACTCGTCGTTGCGTGTCGGGTTAGCGTGGCGATAGGTATCCACCAGCCCCCAATTCAGCAGACGATCCATCCATTCGCGTTCTTCCGGCAGGAAGGAGCATTTGCCGGTGCGCAGCCAACGTTTGCGGCTTTCTTCGCCGATACCAATATCAAAATCACTGTGACTGATATTCATATCACCCATTACCAATACCGGCGCATCTACCGATAGCTGCTGCTCAAGGTAAGTCTGTAAATCCTGATAGAAGCGCGCTTTGGCCGGGAATTTGATCGGATGATTGCGACTCTCTCCCTGCGGAAAATAGCCATTGATAACCGTCAGCGTACCCTGCGTAGTGGCCAGATCGGCCATGATGATGCGGCGCTGTGCGTCTTCGTGATCTGTCGGGAAGCCGCGACGTACCGCCAAAGGTGGTTCTTTGGTCAGCAGTGCAACGCCGTAGTGGCCTTTTTGCCCGTGATAGAACACGTGATACCCATACTGGCTGACTTCTTCCAATGGGAACATGTCATCGTGGACTTTAGTTTCCTGCAAGCTGATAACATCAGGCTGGTGTTGTTCAATAATTGCTGCCAACTGATGTGGACGTGCGCGCAGTCCATTGATATTAAAAGAGACAAACTTCATGAGTGGTGCCGTTTTCACGAAAAAAGTGTGGCGATAGTAGCAGAGTTTGGTGGGAAATGTAACGCAGCCAGCGGCTCTGCCTCTGGCTGGCGATGGAGTTATTTTGCCCAGCGATCGTATTTCTTTGGCTGATAATCGTCAAACTGACAGAGCAAGGTTTGCGGTGCTTCGCTAATATACAAAGTGTCGAGATAATCGTGGCGCATAAATCCCTGATCGGCGACATGTCGCAGGAAGTCATTCAGCGGACGATAGAAGCCCTCTACATCCAGTAACCCCACCGGTTTGCTGTGATAGCCAATCTGCCCCCAAGTCCAAATTTCAAACAGCTCTTCCAACGTGCCGATGCCACCCGGTAGGGCGATAAAACCGTCCGCTAGCGCTGCCATTCGGGCTTTACGGGTATGCATATCGGAAACGACTTCCAGCGTTGTCAGACCTCGGTGCGCAGTTTCTGCCTCAACCAGGCGCTCAGGGATGATGCCTATGGCTTCACCACCTGCGGCCATCACTGCATCGGCGACGATCCCCATCAAACCCTTTTTACCACCACCATAAATCAAACGTCGTCCTTGAACAGCGAGCGTCTGCCCAAGTCGGCGGGCGGTGTCGGCATAAGCAGAGTTAACGCCTTCGCTGGCACCACAAAAAACGCAGATGTTATTATGCATGCACTTTTCCTTACGGCATTAAAGAAGCCAATGATATAACGAATTATTGGCCGGAGTTCAAGATACCGTCCCATTGAGTATTCAAAGAAATATAGAATGTCGATGGAAATTTTAGGATTGATTTAATGGGGAACGTTCTACTAAGGAATGCTTCAATACGGCGAGCCACACTGAAAAAACTGTCGAATATTTTGAATATGGTGGTGGGGGAAGGATTCGAACCTTCGAAGTCTGTGACGGCAGATTTACAGTCTGCTCCCTTTGGCCGCTCGGGAACCCCACCACTAGCCTTGTTGGCAAAGCGCGGCGCATCATATCAAATGAAGCTCAGGTGTAAAGTATCGAAATGCGGAAAATGAATCGTTTGCTGAATTTTTATTCGTAGCGGCGCATCACTGAACGAAATGCACCGCTGTATTAAACAATTATAAGATAACCGTCCGATTACCGTAGACGAATACCTGCTGAGCCAATACGTGATATAGGGCGCGGCTCAACACGTTTTTCTCTACGTCACGGCCTGCACAAATCATATCCTCGGTGGAATAGGTGTGATCAACATTAATCACATCCTGTAGGATGATTGGGCCTTCGTCGAGGTTATCGTTAACGTAGTGCGCAGTAGCACCGATGATTTTGACGCCGCGTTCGTAAGCCTGATGATAAGGGCGTGCGCCGATAAACGCTGGCAGGAATGAGTGGTGGATATTAATCACCTGATTCGGATAGTGTTGCACAAAGGCTGGCGTTAACACGCGCATATATTTGGCTAACACCACATAATCTGGTTGATATTGATCGATCTTGGCTATCATTTCAAGATCGTGCTTTTCGCGGGTTAGCCCTTCATGGCTTACCAGGTGGAAAGGAATGTCAAAACGTTCCACCAGCGTCTGCAAGGTAGCGTGGTTGCTAATGACTGCTGCGATTTCCATTTCAAGACCACCATAGGTGCTCTTCATCAGCAAATCGCCCAGGCAATGGGCTTCTTTGGTGACCAGCACGACAATGCGGCGGCGGCCGATGTTGTTCAATTCTCGCATTGAACCTTCTGGTAGGGTGGCGTCAAGATCGGCCAACAAGGAGTTATCGTTAAAAATGCCTTCCAACTCGGTACGCATAAAGAAACGGTTAGTACGGTGGTCGACGAATTCGTTATTCTGCACAATATTGAGTTCATGCTGAGAGCAAATATGGGTGATCTTGGCGATCAGACCTTTGGCGTCTGGGCAAATGGTGCGTAAAACTTTTCTTTGTATGTTTTGGTATGGCATTGGTGCAAGGGTCCGGTCTGCTAATGAACGCCCTGATGGCGTAGAGTGAAGGTAAAATGTCAGTTGGCTAGTGCCCGCAGCACTTCTTATATTTTTTCCCTGAACGACAGGGACACCGGGTATTTCTACCCGGTTGCGGCTTAATACCGTCGATATAATACCAGTGTTGCTCAAGGCGACAAAAACGAGAACGCTCATGCATGGTCTGATGTTCGCCGTTGCCGTCGATGAAGTGAGCGATAAATTCGACAAAGCCTTCGTCGGTATCCATGCTCTCTGTTTCTTCCACGATCGTCAGCCCAAGCCATTTGGTGTTTTTAAAACTGTCACCAATCACAGTGCGCCATTCGTTGGCATGGCAGTCAGGATGCCAGGTAGCGATCAGATAGTCGGCGTTGTGTTTGACGTAGGCAGTGAAGCGTGAACGCATCAGTGTGCCTGGCGTTGGAGCACCCTTGGTATCGGCAATATAAAGGCCGCAGCAGGCGCTATACTCCAGTCTGCTGCCGCATGGGCATAATTCGGGCAAAATAACTCCAGGAAAGGGGATGCTGAAAGTGAGTTTAGCGCATATGTTACCTAACATCATTTGCGAGTGACAATCTACTCTTAAAGCCTATCCCAGTAGGCCTACATTGTTGCAGCCAGTTTGGACCAGGGCAGCGCGCAACAACCGGATCGTACAGGGAGTACGTGAGAATGGTGAGCGTGACTCAGGGCCAAAATGGCAAATAAAATCGCCTAATCGGAAGATTCCTAGGCTTGAGTAGAAAATTCATCTGGCAAAGGGTACGCGCTATGCGGCAAATTAAAATCGGGCTGGGATGGCGCATAGTGGCGTACTGATCCGCTTGCAGGCCGCTTACCGTGTTTTAATGTGGTGTGGTTTTCGCTGGATTGGCAGTTTTGTTGCCAACGATAAAAAGAGATGGTTATCAGTTCACAGGCGAAGGAAAATGTGCGTTCGGGATGTTCAAGCAAGCATAAGTGACCTTTTTGAGCCACTATTACATGATGAAAAGGATGAGGCTGATGGCATTACCCTTGACTCACAAGCGCGTTTTGGTCGTCGAGGACGAACAGCATTTTCGTTCTGTGCTTGTTAGTTATTTGAAATCATTGGGCGCGGAAACCAGTGAGGCGAACAATGGCTTGCAGGCGATGAATGTGATGGATGACGTCACGCCCGACTTGATCCTCAGCGATCTTGCCATGCCGGAAATGGGCGGCATTGAATTTGTCGAAAATTTGCGCCTACAGGGGGTACAGATCCCGGTGTTGGTTATCTCGGCAACCGATAAGATGGTCGATATTGCCAAGGTGTTGCGGCTGGGTGTTCAGGATGTATTGCTCAAACCGTTGACTGATATGAACCGCTTGCGCGAGTCGATATTAGCCTGTTTGTACCCCAGCATGTTCACTTCTCAGGCAATTGAGGAGGCAGAACTGTTTCAAAACTGGGACGCGCTGAGTAAGCACTCTTCTGACGCCATAGAACTGCTCAGGCAACTGCAACCACCGGTACAGCAGACCATTGCGCATTGCCGGATTAATTATCGGCAGCTTACCACTGATGAAAATCCCGGCTTGGTGCTGGATATTGCTGCTTTGTCGGATAAAGATCTGGCGTTCTATTGTCTCGATGTCAGCCGAGCGGGCGATAATGGCTTGTTAGCGGCCTTATTGTTGCGCGTATTATTTAATGGGTTGTTACAAGATCATTTAGCGAGTCAACATCACCGGTGGCCGCAAATGCCCGTATTGTTAAAGCAAATTAATCAACTATTACGTCAAGGCAAGCTCAAAGGCCAATTCCCCCTGCTGCTAGGTTATTATCACACCGAATATAAAAAACTGATTCTGGTTTCCGCTGGGCTGAACGCCAACGTTAATACCGGAGACAATCAGATACAGTTGAGTAATGGCGTTCCGTTGGGGACGTTTGAAGCGACATATACCAATCAAATCAGCCAGCGCTGCACCGCCTGGCAGTGCCAGGTATGGGGAAGCGGTGGCAGGTTGCGGCTGATGCTGAGTGCTGAATAAGTCAGTACCAATAGCATTTGGAAATGCGATATTCAGAACGCGTATTTTACCTCAGATTGAGTGATTGCCCTAAATTCTTTCTATTTGTGTTCGGACTAATGCTCGGTAACGATAAGCTGGTATACTCTTAAACGTTTTTGTATGGCATATAAGGCTCATAAAATGAGCATATTAAGAGGGGAAGCAATGCCTGCTATAAATCGTAAAGTCAGAAAAGCGGTGATCCCGGTTGCAGGCTTGGGAACACGGATGTTGCCAGCGACTAAAGCTATCCCGAAAGAAATGTTGCCACTGGTGGACAAACCCTTGATCCAGTACGTGGTCAATGAATGTATTGCGGCGGGGATTATCGAGATTGTGTTGGTCACCCATTCCTCTAAAAACTCAATCGAGAACCATTTCGACACCAGCTTTGAGCTGGAAGCAATACTGGAAAAACGCGTTAAGCGCCAGTTGCTGGATGAAGTTCAGTCGATTTGCCCCAAAGGCGTTACCGTTATGCAGGTACGCCAGGGGGTGGCTAAGGGATTGGGGCACGCTGTTATGTGTGCTTATCCGATGGTAGGGGATGAACCGGTCGCTGTGGTATTGCCGGACGTGATCCTTGACGAATATAGCGCCGATCTGGGAAAAGACAATTTACACGAAATGCTGCGACGTTTCGACGCGACAGGCATCAGCCAGATTATGGTTGAACCGGTACCACATAACGATGTCGGGAATTACGGCATAGCAGATTGCCAAGGCTATGAGTTGCAGCCAGGGGAGAGTGCTCCGATGGTCAATGTGATCGAAAAACCGACGCTGGGCACAGCGCCTTCCAATCTGGCCATTGTTGGCCGCTATGTGTTATCCGCCAATATTTGGCCGCTACTAGCGAAAACACCTCCAGGCGCAGGCGACGAAATCCAACTCACCGACAGCATTGAGATGCTGATGCAGCGGGAGACGGTAGAAGCTTACCATCTTAAAGGTATGAGCCATGATTGCGGCAACAAGCTGGGTTATATGCAGGCTTTCGTCCAATATGGTATGCGCCACGCTAGCCTAGGCAAAGATTTTTCTCAGTGGTTACAACGGTTGATAACCACTGCAAAGAAATAATTTATTGATAATTTGAAGAACTAGGATTTTCCCA
>Ga0308160_10008064_pt1 | contig 10310 bp, 13 predicted proteins | sample PhyFR1_FD_201036 | JGI IMG/M metagenome (GOLD analysis project Ga0308160, IMG submission 201036) | Phyllosphere microbial communities from UC Gill Tract Community Farm, Albany, California, United States - DLSLF.R1 | ecosystem: Host-associated > Plants > Phyllosphere > Unclassified | place: USA...
TTCGGCAACTTGTTGGCTTTGTCTTTGCAGGCGTTCTGAAAGTTAGCAAGCAGTACAAACTAGATGCCCACCATGGCAATGCAGCTGCTCTGTCCGTTACCCCCAGCAACGGAGGAAGAGCCTGTGGGATTGAGCTCGGAATCTGACTTACTTGGAGGACAACTCACTTCCACTTCCAGAGGATCCCGATCCACCAGGAGCAGGTGCAGCGACCGAGGAGCTGGCGACTGGCGGAGCAACGCCCGATTCGACGGACGCAGATTCAATAGCGGAAGAGGCCGGAACCCTGTAGCTACCGTCGACGCTCGCGGAAGGTGTGGATGATGAAGGAGCGGAGAAGGTAGGCGAAATGACAGCTGACGAGGCCGATCCGCCAGATACAGGTGGTATAGCCAGTCCAGCTCCACCATTGTAGACGGGTGGACCTGGGAAGATGAACTGACTATGATCCTGAGACATATCAAAGACGTTGTAAGTCTTGAACTCGTCGTTGATATTGTAAGCGTCGGGAAACTTGGCGGTATCGGTGGGTCGAGCGGTACCGGTACCTACGAGTTGGGCCTGAAAACAGACCGGGTAAGCTTGGGGTTTACCGCGTTGATGGAGAGCGAGGATTTCGTGTCGGACCAAGTAGGCACTGAAAATCAGCCGTGATAACTCAAGACGATGATCAAACACGAGGACGAACCCGGGAGCCAAGTCAGCTGGGATGGTGAATGATCGATCATGTCCTGGTCGATTGGTGATGTCGTTCGAGATCCAGTCGGTACCGGTCCACCCTTCTTCGGAAATCTTGAACCAGTCGAGAGAAGCCGACGGTACACCTTGACAGGTCTCGCCGCAGTACGCCATATACTCTAGTACTGGTCGTGATAGGGTAAGCTATCGTGATGACAAGGAGAGGTGAACTTATCTGGATGGATTGGCCAATTGTTCCAGAATACCGTAACGGTACTACCAGCATCAAGAGGCCAGCTTTCAACCAAAGCGCTATCGGCCACACCACCACAGGCAGATTCGGGAGAGTCTACCTCGTCCCATTCTACATATCAGCATGGCATTAGGGACGAATTCATGTACGTACCGAGCTTGGCATTGTTGGTGGCCCTTTGAGCGGTCAACTTTCCCTTTGAGAATGGGTCGAACGCGACTCGGTCTTCTCCATTGACATTCCAATGATTGATAAAGTCGTGAGCTTGAGTGAGGGAGACTTGCCCAGCCAGCAATAAGAGGGAAGGAAGGATGGTCTTGAGCTAACCGTCTTGATGTGATCAAGTCGGTACAGTAAACTGGAGAAGGACTTACCGAAGATGACATGCCGAGCAAAAGAAACTTCAGCCGTTCGAGTCAAGTGCGGTAAAAGAATAAAGAAGGAAAAGTAATTATCTCGATTGACGGATCCTCAAGACGCCTTATATGCCCTTCAATCAGATGTATCCCTCGAGGAGAACGTTGCCTCGCTGTCTTGGCGATGTTCTGAGGTGCCCTTAACGTTAGTGGACGCACCAGATCAAACGGATCAAAGTCACTTTGAAACGCGTGAGAACGGTCGGAATTCCAATCATGTGTCCAAGCAACGGTATCCATCGCACTCTAAGGACCCTCTTCTCAGAACTGTCTGCAAGTGATGAGTGAGAAGACTGGTGCCTCGTGCTAGATGTAGGCCTTTAAACCTCCATTCTGGTTCATTGATAGTCTAGTGCCGCTTGGCAGGTCCGGGATTGGCTGTTGTTAGCCTGGGAACCAATTTGCCGATGTCAGCAAGAAGTATCCCAATCTCCGTTCCTTCAGACCATCCCCCTCCTTCCTGTACGCCAGTCAGTCTAGGAGCAAGACCGTCTCGGAGGTTTATAGAAGCACTAGGCATTAGTATGACCGATTCGCTTGAGTCTCCGTTCCACCCTTTGCCCGGAGGGCCATCGAGGAACGGGAATTAAGGTATACGATCAACCTCGTCAGCTGCAAAGGTGCGCTCTCCAGAAAGTAGAGAATACGCTTATTTTATCTTACGATACGATAGCTGACGTCTAAATCCTGAATGGACTCTTAAGCTAGTTCTTCTTGACATTTGAGGGTCCCGGTGTCGTGATGGGTTATGACAATGTGATGCTTGCCGATCCCTCAAGCCACTTGTACTCCGCCCTTCCAGAGTCCCGGAACCAGACACGAATGACACGTAATGCCAAGACTCTCTCCCTTAATTCCGACGCGTCTCGCGACTGCTTTTTCTCAGCCCGTTCTCACTTTGTCCAACAATGAATTACACAGCCCGGCGAGTGCGTGTGAGCTCGGTCAGATCAGCGTGGAGCCAGAGGAGAGGTAGGTCCGGGCATCAGGAACAAGGTGTCTTCTCTATTCCTTGATACGAGCTGAAACGTCCTTTGACAATGTATTACCCCGTTGACCCCTTAACTTAACGCGTTTGCCAAGACAATCTCACAAAGAGGCCTTTTCAACTTCAAACCCCCCTCATCCCCACCTTCTTCATTATCCTCATTACTCTTATATACTCGAGTTGATCGATTGATCCCTCCTCATCTACTCTCACACCCTACAGTCAGCTTGGATTGATTCTACTGGCTTTCACCGTCTTTTCGTCACTCTCTCTTCACTCCACCACCAGCTCGTCCGCCAAAGGGAGAGCATAACACTTCAACCCTCACTCTCCTCTCACAAGCCGATATACCATCATGTTTGCCAAAGTAAGTTCCAAACCAGACAATCGATTGTGATAGCTGACATAAAGTCCACCACCCTTTCCATTCTTTCCACCTTCCTTCTCGCCGGCGTTACCTCTGTGAGGGCGCACGGCTACGTCCGATCATGGGTGATCGACAACGAAGCCAAACCCGGTTTCAACCCATCATGGCCTCCTGAGCTCGGTATCACCGCTGAGCGACCTACCATCAACAAGAACTTGGGTAAGTACTCTTGTCAGCTAGACGAAAGGACTCGCTAATTGTCAGGATGGACCGATCACAACAGTCCTTCAGTCGCTTGCGGTGGATGGGAGGCACCAACTCAAAAAAACATCCAGACCTGGGATGTCAATGCTGGAGCCGTCATCACCGCTCAGTGGGATGAGTGGGATTGGGGACATCGAGGTGAGCACACCTCTTGACTTGAGCATTCGCGGAAACTGATTGCCAGGTCCCGTTATGGAATACATGGCCGCATGTCCTTCGAGTGGATGTGATGGTGTCGATGCCTCCAGTCTTCAATGGTTCAAGATCTCCGAAGCTGGCTGGGACGGCAAGGAGTTTGCATCCGAAACCATCTCTCGAACCAAGGCTTGGACTTTCCATATCCCAACCGAGATCGCGTCTGGGTGAGTCCTATACTCTCCCTATACCTGGGCGAGCTAACATATAGTCCCTACCTCATCCGACACGAGATCATTGCCATGCACGACCCCGATGATCCCCAAGTCTACCCTTACTGTATCCAAGCCAACATCAAATCTTCCGGCAACATCGTCCCAACCGATACCGTCACCTTCCCAGCAGCTTACAACATGAACGATGACTTTAAGCATTTCAACCTCTACTACGGAGATGACTTCAACGCTTTCAGACCCCCTGGGCCCGCCGTCTGGAACGGTGCCGGTGGTCAAGCTCCTTCAACTCCTGCCCCTTCATCCAGCTCTATCGATGACGCCCCTGCCGCTCCTACCGATGTCGCCCCTGCTCCCTCCGATACATATGGAGCTCCTAGCACCACATTGGTGACCTCTGGAGCTCATGCCACCGGCCGATGCAAGCGACGGTAAGTCTGTCTTTTTCTCGGTTGCGTGCTTCCACTGATGATCAGACCTACTAAGCGAAGTGAGGTGATCAGACGACACGCCAAGAGGTCTTTCAAGCTCTAGATCCCTTATACCCTCTTCTCTTTTCTTTCCCCTGGCACTTTCTGCGTTGATCGTAGTGGTAGTATCTGCGTTGATCGTAGTATATGCATTTTGGTCCTACTTGTTTTGTCCAGCAGTACAAAAGAGCGGATTCATTTATTCCATACTTGCTTCGTCTTCATCTACGCTGCCTGGACTCGCTCCTGGAAGTACTTCTTCATGTACGCTGCCGACTGCTTGGGGTATCGCTTACACCCATCTTCATAATCGATCCAGACGACACCGAATCGGGCGGTGAACCCTTCTTGCCCTATATCATTAGCTTGAATCTATAACTTCCTGTATTGACGTACATTCAAAGTTGTCGGTCCAAGCCCACATGAGGTAACTCTTTACAGGTACACCTTCACTGATCTTGGTAGCGATCGTGTCGGCGTACGAGGAAAGGTAGTCGATTCGGAAATCATCCTTGACCGCTTCCTCACGCGAGAGCTCGTTCTCCCTTGGGCAGACCACACCGTTCTCAGAGCTATACATCAGCTTCATCCCATGGCATGAAAAGGGACTCACATGTAAATATCCCAGCCGTACATCTCGTACAACCACGAAAGCAGCTTGCCGAATCCCCAAGGAACAGGTCGGACCCATGATAATCCGGCAGGTTTCCCAATCTCCTTTCCTTCCTTGTTGGTAAAGCTCATAGCTACGTCCGGCATGAAGGTCTTCCACATGTCTGTGGTATCGATAGAGGTGGGGTCCTGATACTTGATCACGTAGGTGGTGTAGTGATTGACACTGCGGATCAGCGGACTGCAATGTATGAGAGAACAGAGACCTACGCAAGAAAGTCGGTCGAGCCCTTTACAAGAGCCTTCTCCTCTTCGGTGAATTTGGGCAGGATGTCGCCTCGGATGTCCTTGAGTAGCTGGGGGTAGTCTCCGTACTTTAGAGGGTCGGTAAACCTGATTGTCAGCCAATTGAGCGATGTATAATCCTCTAACGACTCACCACTTGACTGTCAAAGCCAGGAATCGCTCGGTAGCTGCGACATCTAGAAGTTAGTCTTGAAGTATACCAAGAAGTGCAAGCAGTACTGACTCTCTGGCTCCTGATCATATGGCTCTATTCATCAGCTTCACCCTGCCGCATGAGGACATGACGCACCTCCCCAGTTCATGTTTACGACGAGACCAATCTGCTTGTCCGTTTGTTGACCATACTGTTCTCGGAAAACTTTGACGGCAGAGGCATGTGATAACAAGAGGTTGTGTCCGACAATGTAGGGTTCCTTCTGCGAATCCCCCTCTGGACTGATGCGTCTGTCGGATGATCGACCTGGAGCGTGTTTACCGAAACAATGACCGAGTAGGGAGAAGACATTTGGTTCTGATCGTCAGCGTCAAAGCATATGGGTCCTCAGTCATCTAGGTACGCACCGTTGATGGTGAACCAGAATTTGACTAGGTCTCCAAACTCTTCGAAGCAGACCCTTGCGTATCGTTCAAAGTCGTCGACGACTTCCCTAGATAGGAATCCGTCGTACTTGTCCTGTAAAGCTTGTGGGAGATCCCAGTGGAAGAGTGTCTGCCGTTTCAGCATATGATATCTTCGATTGAGATGTGACTTACGACGAACGGTGTCTGGGGAGTCAGCTGCGAGTCTCTTATGATGTGCAAGGACTTACGATACCAGCATCCAGCAACCCCTGGATGACCTTTCGGTAGAAGTCGACTCCCTTCTTGTTGACCGGCTGATCACGTCCTCCTCCAGGTATAATCCTGCTCCAACTCAATGACATCCTATGAGCGTTGACTCCGTACTCCTTCATCAATGCGACATCTTGCTCCCACTGATTGTAGAAGTCGGTGGCAGTCTTTGTAGATCCCCCATCTTCACTGTGCGACGGGTCGGCGGAGAAAGTGTCCCAGATAGATAGACTCTTGCCGTCCGACTCAATCTAGCAGACATTAGCTCAGGCTCACACAATGGGACATACCGATCCTTCAACTTGAGCGGAAGCGGTGGCATAGCCCCAGTGGAAATCGGCGGGGAAGTTAGACATGTTGATTGGGTGAATTGTCGATTAGTGGTGAGTTGTTGAGTGAAGTGAGGTGCCCGCAAAGCAACCAAGATGGTCGAATGTCATTTCAACAGCGTACGCTTGGCGTCCTGGATCCGGTTGTTCGGGTGTATATCATGATTTACCAGAACAGGTATCCGTCACCATCTAAATGAGCTACAACGCACTCTTTTCAGCGAGATAGGGGGATGCACCTGGAGAGGGATTGAGCGAGCAGCCGTTAAGGGGAGGGAGCGGTTAAACCAAATGGCTCGCTTGTATAGTTGTTGCGAGGTTTTCCCGGTCCGTGCAGCGGTACAATCCCAGACCGCATTCCTTGCCTGGGAGAAGTTTTCCCGCCGGCAGTCACGTCAGGGTCAATAGCTGAACTGCCCTGGTTATTCCGATAATCCCAGTCTTTCGGCCGTGATTGTTGCGCGAGAAGGCACAGAGACCCCGCTGGAGAGCAGTGGTCAGGAACGACGTAATCTTGCGATGTTTTCCCGGCTTCTACCGTTCGTTCCAGACTCGCAGCGATCGGAACGGTGCTTACGGCTGTCGAAAATGTATAAGAAGCATCCCCAGGAGTCTCCTTCTTGGCTCCGCAATCTCCTCACTCATCTACCAACCTCCATAAGGAAGCGCAAGCACTCCACTCTGTGTTCTTGACCACGAAAAGCGCCGCTTTTTTATCTTTCTCTATCCTCGTCAATCGACAAGACTATACTTCACGATGGCAAAGGCTGGGTTCTACGCTGAGCTGGTAAGCTTCTAGTTAGCCCATCGACGCCCACTGACACCATCTAGACGCCTCGAATGGCTTTGGTGTCCTTCTTAGGCTCTCTCGGAGCTCTGAGTTTCGGTTGTAAGTTTTTCCTTTGATCACACGGCCCAATGTTGATATTTGAGACGATAACGGCTGGTGGGGACTCATACTAGTATGTTCTTCACTCTCCGGGTCTTTGGCCAGTTCTGACGTGTGTAGGGAGCTGGATACTTCAACTCAGAGTTCGGGAATCTGACAATTACCGATCCTGCCACTGGAATCACCACTACGCGATTATCGGGTAGTGAGCAAAGCGCCGGTACCGGATTAGGTACCGCAGGTATCATGTTGGGTTGTATGATCGCCCCATGGTTCAGTAAGTCAGACACAAGAGTGTCCAACTTCAGCTAATTTCAAGATGAGAAGTATGGACGTAAGAAGTCCTTCTTGCTTCTCGCAGTACTTGGTCTGCTCGGCACTCTTATCCAAGCCCTCTCTACTATCGGTCGACAATATTGGGTCCTGATCGTCGGTAAAATCGTTCTCAACATGTCGGTGGGAATCGCTTCAGCCGTCGTTGGCGTCTACCTCACCGAGTGTGCTCCTGCCAGTCTTCGAGGTACCCTCATGGCCAACTACAACGTCGTCCAGAATGTCGGATACGTCCTCGCTGCCGCCACGGTCTACGGCGTGGTCAACAGGCTCGATGTCCTCAACTGGCTACTCCCTATCTGTCTGCAATTCATCCTACCGATCGCCATCATCGCTTGCTCTCCTCTCCTTCCCGAATCACCTCGATGGCTCGCCGGTCAAGGTCGACTCGAGGAAGCCGCTGCCGTCATCCGATCTCTGCGAAAGATGACTCCCGAGTACACCGACGAGCATGTCTGGGCCGAGGTCCAAGAGATCCAGGCCGCTTACCAGGAGATCCGATCTATCCAGAACGGTAGTGGATGGGCCGAGCTCTTCCGTGGAGCCAATCTCAGGCGAACTCTGCTCGCCATCGGATTGCAGTCTCTCCAGCAGGCTCAAGGTGTCTCGTTCGTATCCAACTACACCGTCACCACTTTCCTCAGTCTCGGTATCCAGAATGTTTTCACCATCATTCTCATTCTCTACGTTGTCCTTCTTGTTTCCTCCCTTGGTGCCTTCTACCTCCCAGACAGGGTTGGTCGACGAACTCGCAAGTCATTCCTCTTCGCCTCTTTGTGCAAAGCTGATCCTTAGTACTTCTCATTGGATCTGCATCGGGCGCCATCTGGATGGCCATTCTTGGTGCCATTACCACCGCGTTTGTTCAACCTACTGGTGTATATGCCAACCTCCTCGTCGCATCTCTCTTCCTATGGACCGCCGTCTTTGCCAACACCTGGTCTCCCATCCCTTGGTACGTGCCCTCACTCCTTAGATTGCCTCGTAGCTGATTGGATAGGACTGTCGCCGCTGAGGTCTCGTCCAACCCGCTTCGAGAGAAGACTCTCGCTGTCGGATCATGGTCCGGTTTCGGTGTTGGTCTAGCCGTCGGATTCGTTTCCCCTTATATCCAGAACCCAGAGTACGCCGGTCTCGGTGGAAAGATTGGTTTCATCTGGATGGCATTCTCGATCATCTCTGGTGTTTACGTCTACTTCTTCTTGCCCGAGCTCAAGGGGTAAGTTCATCCATTCTCACACTTCGATTCCAGCTGACGATGCTCAGTCGAAGCTTAGAAGAATTGGACTACATGTTCGAAGCTAGGATCCCTACCAGGCAATTCGGCAAGTTTGACTCCACCGCCATGATGGAGGACAAGCGAAGACAGCACCACACGAATGTGGAAGACGTACGAGAAGAACCTGAAAAGATGGTCGAGGGAGAACCTCAATACACCGTCTAAGGGTCCACTATCTGCAGGTAGCTCTCTTTAATAGTGTCATACGCTAAGGCATCTAAGTATTTTTCATGTATGCAATGTATTCAAGGCCAAAGACGCGTTCGGAGATAAACGGTGACTGACGCGTGAGCCGGATTCGCCAAAATTTCGCGACTGTGTTCTGGGCGTTGATCTTTAGCATGTGAGCTTGTAGATTGCTGATATAGAAGCCGGACCAGCCAGTCTTTGCAGTATGCTATGAGGATCATAAGTAATTTACCCGAGTAGACGCTGTGTTGATGTCCCTCTCTCCATATCATGATTAGCCTTCCATTTTACCTCAAGTTCGTCGTTATTTGCTCATGCCATGGGACGACTGATCGTGTCACGTAATTAGTCGTTGACTTTGACAGTCGCCTCACATACGACAAAGAAGATTTGGAAAACCAAAGGCAAATTCCCGACGATGCCGTTTGCTGCTATCCAATGTGCGGAATGAAGGAAGAGAGGGAGGATAAAATGTAAATCGACAGCTAAGCAACAAACAGCTAGCTGCATTACCACAATATCTCGGTATGGCCTGCATGCCTGTCCACACCTACATATCACCATCACGGTCGATGAAAAGGATCCAATCCTCATCAATAGAGCCTTTCGTCGGCGAAGTTGCCTTGAAAGTCTCCCCACCGTCACCTCGCTCAAATACTTCCTTAGCTCCGTTCTTTGGGCTCATCCACCACGCTCTCCACCGGCCGGGTAGTGTCTCCTTATCCAAACGTAATTCAACGTCCCCACCATGAGGTAAATGGGCAGCAAGCCACGTCTTTGATCGCATAGCGCTGATGAGCTTGTCGCCGGCTCGACTACCATCAGATGGCTCGTTGGTAGAGCTGAGTATGAGTGATTGGTCGGGTACACGATCGAAATAGTCGGGGAGTGACTCGAGGATCTTTCGCATGGCGGATACCGTGAAAGCCCCTTCTAGATCGAGCTCTAGATACCAATCGGTGAATGCGGTGGTCTATAGTCAGTCACGTCTGTGCATGTTCAGGGAAAGCCTTACGGGAGGAGCAATGGGTGGGTGAGACTTGGAGCTAGCATTGTGGAACTGCCAGATTGAGTTGCATCCGTATGTATAGCCACAAGCCCTGAATTATCAGCTAGCGATCATCGGTCTATGATCAAAACGCGTACCCAGCAAAAACCTGACGATTTAGCCTAAGATTACTCTAGCTGAAAATATGACTCACAGCTTGCCATGCTCCTGACCTGATATCACGGGCAGTCCAGAATGGGCAACCACTCTGACATGACATGAGCTTGATTAGAACTGATACACGTACGTTGAAGAAGTGATGAGTATTTTCGTAATGAGGCTCCAAGTCCATGACGGGTCGGGGTGTCCCATCCGGTCGAGACGCTGCGTACATTTTCCTGATTGGTACGTAACTGGATCGAGCATACCACATGTTGAGATTACCAGCGCCAGTCTGGGCATGAACTTCCCCAACTTTGGGCGCATTCTCGATGTCAGGCGAGCCACTGTCGTGATGACCAGTCTGTACAACATCGAGGGACAGCCAGTCAACGTCGGGAAATTGGGCCGACGATGAAGCTTCCGGAGCTGAACCTAGCCAGACTGCTCGTCAGCCAGTGGTCACGCCGGTGACAAAGCAACTCACCCTGAGCAGAATGGAAGGTGACGAAAGTTCTGTACTCGGCCGCACGATCGAGATGCTTTAGCCCAGCGATAGCTTTCTTTTCACCAGCAATCAGACCCTGCGCC
>Ga0308160_10008065_pt1 | contig 10310 bp, 16 predicted proteins | sample PhyFR1_FD_201036 | JGI IMG/M metagenome (GOLD analysis project Ga0308160, IMG submission 201036) | Phyllosphere microbial communities from UC Gill Tract Community Farm, Albany, California, United States - DLSLF.R1 | ecosystem: Host-associated > Plants > Phyllosphere > Unclassified | place: USA...
CTGATCGGGTTTACTTCTTCACCGGATGACCTGCGCGCAGTCGCTCTTCCTCGGGACCTGGCCCATGAGCTCGTTGACGTGCATATCGGGCATCATTTCGATCTCACAGGGCTACGGGCTGGGTGACTCGTGGCTCTGGGCAATGTCGTACTCGTGGTGGATCACCGTCCGTCGCTCTGTCTCGTGCGGTCGAAGGGCGCCGACAGACAGCTGATCTTGCCCCTCTCCCGTAATATCGTGCCCAACATAGGTCGCCATCAGCGCCCTGCTCGCTTTCACAGTACCCTTTACGTCCTTGTGCGTCGACGAAGTAGCTCGTAACGAAGACAAATCAGATCCGACTGACGGCTCCGAGTTCTCTCGTGGAACAGCACGACGCATCGCAACGTGCCGGAGGGAATCACGGCCTCTCTCCTGCTCCCTGTCGTGCCGCTTATCACCTGTCAGTGGCTCCGATCTGGCGTTCTTTTGCCACTTTAACATCATGCGGCTGAATGTGATCGCGCCTGCTTCACAGGTGCGGCGATCGGAGCCGTTCTCGCCGAGCACTTCGTTCGCATCGACGCGGCCTACAGCATGCACATGTGGCTTTGTTGTGCGTTTGAACTCCGTGCACGGTTGCTGGCGTTGATCGCACGTCTGACCCAATCACTCTCAGCCTACGCCGTCCTCGGCGTCGGCATCCTGGTCGCCTTGATGATTCTCGTCCTTTACCTGCAACGGCTCATCTTCCACCACATACCGCCAAGTCAGTGTCATCCGTCCTGAGTCCCATCGTCCCCAGCTGATGTTTGGTCCCTCTTTTGATCCCTGCCTCAAGACGAGACCATTATCTCCAGCTTTCTCCCTCTGGGTCCCTGTGAGTCAGCAGCTGACGGGCTGAGGCGGGCATCCGAACCGGTGGTTTGCTGACCTTGTCAACCTGGTGCGGCATCCAAGGCGGTCTTGCGGGTTGTAAGTACGCTTGCCGACTTGGTTATGCGTGTTCCGCAGCTGATCCGATCAATCTCGTCCTCTTGCAGTCTCAATCTTGAAACTGGGCGCTGTCGCCATCCATCTCTTTCCGCTCATGGCAGACGGCGGCGCCGATGAAGGGATCCGCGCGGGCAAGGAGATGGCCGGCTGGGCTCTCTGGGGCGTTGGTGTCGGCTCGGGTGAGTCGCGCCTCTACTAAGAGAGCGCGTGTACAAGCTGACACTCGGTCGCGCTCCGCTTCAGCGATCCTTCTCTGGGCGCTCGGGGTACGTACTAGCAAGAGACATCTTGCTGCTCCGATGTTAACGGCGACGTGCTTCTTGCAGATCTGGTTCATGGCCGTCGCTTGCGGGAGCCTCTGGGTTCGCTGGCGGGAAGGCAACCTACCCTTCAATGTGCGCCCTGACGGCTGGCCACCTCGCCTCGCTCACTGAGTCGTCTGCTGACGTCTGCTCCCGGTGTCGGCCTGCCTCACTGATAGATGGGCTGGTGGGCGCTGGTCTTCCCGCTGGCGTCGATGACGCTGTCAACCCTGCTCATCGGCAGGGAGCTCAACAGCGCCGCCTTCGACGTCTTGGGTTCTGCCTTTACGCTCGCCGTGACGCTGCTCTGGGTGCGTATATGCGTCTATCTCATTTGGTCGACGCGTGCTCGTCTTTTGATCTGACCCTGCGTCGCATCCTAGCTCGCCGTGTCGGTGCCGACCATTCGTGGCGCGCTCAGCGGCGACCGTCGAGTTTTTGCCGCGCCATGCCTCGCTCAGCTTCGGGTCGACCAGGTGACGGCGACGCCCAACCCATCTCTCGCCGATGCAGGGAGCCGGCAGGCGGGAGCAGCGGAGCGTGGGGGCGAGATGACGGACGACGAGGTGTACGACCGTGAGGTACGAGGGTCGAGCGCCGGTGACGGGTCGCCGCCCCTGCCTCCCGAGAAGGATGTGAGCGAGGCGCTCGAGCGCTAGACGACCTCGACGGCCAATGTCATGCGGCGGTGCTTTCTGATTCGTGGGCTAGCTTCTCAGGCGGGGGCTCTTTGAATGGCGCATGCAGAATCAACTGCTCGGCTTGGCGGCCGCGTCCTCCTCGGCCTGCCACTTGGCGTACGCCGCATTGGCCTTGAGCTGCGCCTCGAAAGCCTTTGCGAGCTTCTTGGCTTGGGCCTTGCTCAGGTCGGCGCCCTCGGCATCCTTGGTCGGCAGGCCGGCGTCGTCCCAGGCAGAATACGTGCCTTCGGGCACATTAGGCGGCCGGAAGAACTCGGCAGCCGGCACTTTAGCTTTAGCCATCTTGTCGAGGAGCGCACGACGAGCGGCCTCCTTCTTGGCGCCGGCCTCGGCCTGCTTCTGGGCCGCGAGCGCGAGCTTAGCCTCACGCGCCTCGACGAGGGTCTCTGCCGGCACGAGTTTGACGAGCGCGCGGCCGTCGGCCTGGTCGTCAAGTGCGACGCCGAGCTCAGCCATCTCGTAGTCGCGTAGCCGGTCCGTCAGCGCAAGGATCTCCTGCGGGTCGGCCTTTGTGATCGCCAGCCGGCGGATCTCGTCCCGGAAAGACGAGAGCGCCCGGAGGTAGGGCATGAGCAGCGTCTCGCTCTGCGGTTACGGTAAGGCACAGGTCAGGGTCAGCAAGGCGAGCAGTCGAACGCGAGCTCAAGAGTTGCACGCACGTCGGCGCCTGCGCCGGCCTCCTCCTTGCTGCCCCAGCCGAGCTCAGTCTTCGGACCCTCGCCGAGGCCCAGCATGCGGAGCATCCGTCCGATCCACTCTGCCGCCGCCGTCGGGGCGCCCAGGTTTGACCGGTTCAGACGGAGGTACGAGCTCGCCTTGCCCGTCAGGTCGGCGAGGACCTGGATGGCCGTCGGCGTGTCGAATGAGTCGCAGAGCGCCGCGCGGAACGCAGCCTGGGCCGTCTTGATGCTGCAGCAAGCAGTCGGGGCCGTCAGCATGCCAGACGCTGGAAGAGGGAGCGAAAGAGGGATTCTTGGGCGACGTACTCGACCGTCAGCTGCTTCTCCTCCTCGTCGTAGTGGTGCTTGCCATCGAAGACCTCCTCGCTAGCCTCGGCCTGAGAGATGCGGGCCTTCATGATGGTGAAAAAGTTCTGGCAGGTCGAGGTTCGTGCGCAGGTCAGCGGCGCACGAAACAGCCATCAACGAGACGGAGAGGACAGACGTTGAAGGTGCTCTCGATGCTCCGGACCTGGTCGAGTGCGGCGTGCTTGAAGTCCATCTTGGCGTTCCAGACGGTCATGATGAAGGCGAGTCGGAGTTGGCGCGCAGAGTTGCGCTCGAGCGCCTCGCCGATCGTGATGAAGTTCTTGAGCGACTTGGACATCTTGAGGCCCTCGATGTGAAGGTGGCCGGTGTGGAAGAAGTAGTTGACCCACTGGCGGCAGCCGTGGAAGGCCTCCGACTGGGCAATCTCGTTGTCGTGGTGGGGGAACTGAAGGTCGATGCCGCCAGAGTGAATGTCCATGCCCTCACCGAGGACCTCGGTCGCCATGACCGAGCACTCGATGTGCCAGCCAGGCCGACCAGCGCCCCACGGCGACGGCCACGAAGGCTCGCCCGGCTTGGAGCCCTTCCAGAGCGCAAAGTCGGACGGCGAGCGCTTGGCAAACTGTGAGCCGAGCGAGCCTGGACGATCGGGCGAAAGGGGGCGATCTCGGTTAGTGAGCGACCCGGAGGCAAGACGAGAGACGACTTGGATAAAACGCACCCTCGCCCTCCTCGAGGAGGCGGGTGTTACCCTTGCTCCACGGCGCGAGCTTGGCATACGTGTGCTCCCAAGCCTGGCCCTCACTCTTGTGGCCGTCGAAGGCCTTGACGTCAAACCAGACGCCTCCTTCGCCATCCGAGTAGGCAAAGCCGCGCTCGACGACGCGCTCGACAAAGCTGACGATCTCCGGCACGTACTCGGAGACACGCGTCAGGGTCGACGGCGGCAGCACATTGAGCGCCGACATGTCGTCCATGAACGCCTTCTCCCACCGGGCCGCCAGTGCGCGGGAGATTGACGGCGACGTCACGGTCGCACCGAACTATCATTAGCGGAAAGAACGGCTTGGGTCAGCTTGCAGCCCGGAAGACACACAGTCAGCTACGCGAGTCGTCGCACCTGCTTGTCGAGCCAGAGGCCGAGCGGGTCGGCGACGGCGTCGATGAGGGCGTCGGCGCGCGCCTTGTCGGTGACGCCCTGGGCGACCTCCGTCTCGGCCACCTTGATGGCCTCGCGTCCCGATGCCTGCAGAATTGGGACCAGAGAGAGCATCAGCGTTGGCTCGGCAGAGTGGGACTGCCAGACGAGCCGAGAAGGCGCCACACGGCCAAGGAAGAGACCACGTACCAAGACCTTCCAGTACATGCTCATCTTCTCCTCCTTGGCCTCGAGCGCGGCCCGCCAGCCGGGCTCAGCCGTCCAACGCGGGTTCAGCTCGTCGTCCCAAGCGCGCTCTTCGGAGCGCTCGCCTTCGGGCAGCTCGCCGGCAGCGAGGTGCTTGCCGACATTCTTGCGGAGGAAGGCCGACCAGCTGTCGCGCGCCTTGTCGACGAGCGTGCTGTCGAGCGTCGTCGTCTCGGCCCGGAGCGCGTCACGCAGGTGGTCCTGACGCGAGCGAAGGATGATCTTGTCGTCGATGTCGGTCACGTTCATGACAAAGTGGACGTCGTAGCCAAAGTAGTCCTGGAGGATGCGCCGGAGGACGTCCTGCGTCACATAGTTGCTGCCAAGGGTCGCAAGGGGAACGTGGTCGGTCAGACGAGGACCGTTGAAAGGGCTGGAACGGGTCGGGGTCGGAGACGGACCGAGCGTGACCCATGTGGGAAGCGTCGTAGACGGTCGGTCCGCAGTTGTACCAGGTCACCTGGCGGCCATCCTTCGGCACAAAGTCGACCTGCGAGAGAGGGACGCCAAAACAGCGGAGGTCGCAGGTGAAGCTGGTCAGCCAAGCTCGTGATCTGGCAGCGCGTTGCGTTTGCAGCCCCAGGACCATCATAGCTCAGGCGGTATAGTTGGCCAGATGCGTCCCGAAGCTGGCAGGCGACGACAGAGAGCGACCGACCTTTGACCGCGTGAGCGAGTTCCAGACCTTGAGCTTAGGCGCCTCGGCACTTGGCTCGGGCACGGCCCACGCAGGCTGCTTGACCTTGGAGGTCTGCTGCTGCGCCTGCTGCTCGGCTGCAGGGGCAGAGGCGGGCGGGCTGGAGGACATTGGGCGCTGGAGCGAGAGCTGCTTCGGGCGAGAGGGTCGGGAGCCGGAGGCAGAGACAGAGAGGGCGACAGCGGCCGGGCGAAGGAGGGAGGGCCGGAGAGGAAGTCGGAGGGAAGCGATCGACAGGAGCAAAGCAGGGTGCATCCACTGAGCGGCGGAAGAGTCTGCAAAGGAGTGGCGGGAGAGGCCGACGGACGAAGGGCGATGCAGCTGCTCGTCGTCGTCGCGGTGAGAGCTGGCGAGGCGAGGGCTCGGGCGGGCGGGAGCACGGCATCGGCCGCGGCTCCGGGGCCAGGAATGTAACGGATTATAATAACTCAAATCAATATCTAATAAAGGCGTCTCGCTGGTGTAGTGGTATCACGCGGTCTTTGGGTGGCCGAGGTCGCCGGTTCAATCCCGGCGTGGGACCGCTTATTTTTGCTCTTTTTCTTCCTTTCGTTTCTGGCCTGCAAAGTTACAGCGCAAGAAGGACCTCATAGATGCGATCGCACTGAGTTTGAGGTCAATACCATTCTCCTGCTTGGAACAGACTCTCCTGCTTGGAAGAAGGCGAGCAGTCGAACCGCGTCTGACACTTTATTGCGGACGCCCCTCATCTAGTGTCATCGTCAAGCCGTCTCAGATCAAACAAAAAGTGATGCCTTTGCTGGCGGAAGAAATCGACGATTTTGTTTGCGACGATGCCGCCGCGAAGAGGACAAGATAAAATCAAAAAGTAGCCCAACGCGGGGGTCGAACCCGCAGCCTTCAGATTCCCATTCATAAAAGTCTGACGCTCTAGCCAATTGAGCTAGTCGGGCCGATCTTCTCGATAGAGTTCTCATTGCCGCCGATATCTCAACGCTTGAGCCTCGTCTGAGCTCCCGCCGCGGCCGACCCAATACAGACCGGAGACTCGCATCTAGCATTTTCCTTGTGGCGTTCCCGTTCCGGCATCCTCACCCACTGGTCGCTCGTCGACTATCTTGCCGCGCTGCAGCGGCTCATATTCATCTGCTGGAAAATTGCTCACGTATAATTAGAGTCAATCTTAGATGATGCGTGTCAATGTGTATACGTCCGCGCATAAAGCTGGAGGCACCGGTCGGACACAGTCGCCGTTGTGAATCCTTGACCAGATACGCCTCGCAGGGCGGAGCACGCAAAGCGTGATCAAGGTGCCGACGGTTGTGAGCCTGTAGACGAGGAGCAGGAGATATGCGGTGCGGACGCGGTCGTATCAGCCGGGGTGTCGAATCGCCGGGCCATCGTATGCGGGAAGACTCGGCGCATCCGGACTGCGCATCGTCGACGACCTGCCCGGTGCACAGGCTCCTGGGGGCGCCGCGCGCAGGCGGGCCGACGCGCACCGCGACAGGGGGACGAGGTCGGTCGGTCCGTCTCAGCATGGGGCAGCCGTCGCTGGAGGTCAGCAGCTGGATCGCTCTCGTTCGCTTCCTGCTTTCGTCGGCGCGGCGATCCCGTCGGTGGTTGGGTGGGTTCGAGGGGCTGTTCGCTCGGCCTCGCGCGCAACCGGCGGCGTCTCGATTGGCTGTCAGCCCTCTCGCGCGCGCGCCCGCGGGCGAGGCGGCTCTTCTCGGGCGAGACCACCCTCGCAGGCCAGCAGCCCTCCGACCCCCATCCCTCGCCAGCTCTCTCTCCCTTCCCTCGCTCGCTCGCCCGCCCGCCATGAACTCGCTCGTCACCAAGCCCGTCCTCCGGTCGTCCCGGCTGCTCGTCGCGTCGCAGCGGGCCTTTGTCACTGGTTCGTGGCGCCCGCCGCCGCCGCCGCTGCCGCACCGCTCGCTGCCCGACCTTGATCCGAGCTGACCCCCGGCTTCCCGCCCTGCCTTGCCTTTGCCCGCTCACTCCAGGCACGTCCAAGAAGGCGGCCGTCGATGTCAACGCCTACGTTCCCGGTGGCCGTGCGTAGCCTCCTTTGCAGCTCGGCTCGCGAGTGGGGGCGCGGCGACCGCCCACCCTCGCGAGTCGCGAACCCCCGTCTGCCGCAGAAGGGGGCTCACCCTCCCGTCTCCTTGTGCATTGCACGCCCCCCCTTCCCTTCCCTGGCCAGCCGTCTATCCGGGCACCGTCAACGACGCGACGACCTTCCCGGAGCCGAACAAGGCCCACGGCTCGAACCACTGGCAGTTTGAGCGCCTGCTCTCGGCCGCCCTCGTCCCCCTGACGTGCGTCGGCCGCCCTCCCCCGGCCCGCGCACCCCCTCCCGTCTCGCGCCCACCGGGACTGACCTATCCTCCCCTCCCCCCCTTCTGTGCCACACACATCCATCCCCACGCACCCGCCATCTAGCATCTCGACGTTCGCCGTCTCGTCCAACGCCCACCCGATCCTCGACGCCGTCCTCGCCGGCTCGCTCATCGTCCACACCCACATCGGCTTCGACGCCTGCATCATCGACTACGTGCACACGCGCAAGTTCCCCATCGCCGGCAAGGTGGCCAACTGGGGGCTCCGGGCGGCCACGCTCGGCGCGCTCTGGGGCGCTTACGAGTTCAACACGAACGACGTCGGTGCGTCGGGAGCCCGAGGGGCCAGGAGGCCGGGTCCCCCTTGGTGGAGGGCCGAAGACTGACCCCGCTCGCCTGCGCTCGTTTCGCTTGCTGTAGGTCTCATCGAGGTCGTCCGGCAGGTCTGGACCGCATAGGTTGCGAGCTGCGCCTCGAGGGGCTGCGTGAGGGCCGTGAAGAAGGGGGGGGGGGATGAGGAGGATTCCGATGAGAGCTTTCTGCTTCCTAAAGAGAACGCGATCCGCAGGCCGCTGCTGGCTCGACCCTTCCGCGCTCAGCGTCCGCACGGGATTCTCTGTCGAGGTCGGTCGCTCAGCTTGTTGAGGCAAGGGAAGCCATGGCTACAGCTCTGCCCTCGGTCGCCCATCGCCCCGAGGGGCCGCTGCTCCGTTCACGACGGGCTTCCGGCCCTGCCCCTCGCCACCGGGCGCACCGGCGCCGGCCTCGCCGCTCGAGCAGGGCCCCGGTGGCGGCGTGCTCGGGTCGATCGCTGGGAGACGGACGTGGCCGACGAGCTTGTACTTCTTACTCGTCGCAAAGAACGTATGCCAGTGGTCGAGGCCCTGATGGTTCCAGACGGTCAGGGTGAGCGTCAGCTGGCTGGAAGAGGGGGGGGGGGGAGCAGAAGGATCTGGGAGGCGGTCAATCCTTACCTTGAGCTCGTCGTCCGACAGCCCACGGAGATCGTGCGTCAGGTGATGCGGCTGGAAGCATCCGGTAACGAACGCTCGACTCGCGTCCTTGCCCGCCCTGACCGGACGCGGAAGGGGGGGGGGGAAGCATGTCGAGTCCGACCTCTTTGGGTCAGCGACGAACTCAAGAGTGTGCGTACGTGTGGGAAGGGGGAGGAGAGCCCCGGACGAACAACGTATGGTACGAGCCGCCGGGCCCGTAGATGCGGGCCGAGACGCTGACGTCGTAGACGTCGCCTGCGACGGCGAGGTAGATGGGCCGGGCCGGGTCGGTTCCGTCAAAGCGCCGCAGCTGGCTTGCGTCGAGCTCGATCAGCTTGGGCTGCCACCCCGTCGACGCCGCCGCAACGCGCGCGCGCGCAAGAGAGAGAGAGAGAGACAACCGGCTCAGAGGGCAAAGGTCAGCCGGGCGGCGGCGACGAGGGGCTGAACCGCGGGGGAGCGGAGAGGGAAACGGACGCACGCGGCGGATGTGGTCGCTGTAGGCTCGCTGGAGCTCGGCTTCGTAGCCCCAGACGGGGCTGTCGGTCACAAACTTGCCGAGCACGCAGACGAGCATGGCCGCCCAGACGGCCGTCCGGAGGAGGTCCATCGCCGTCCAGCCGCCGCTGCTGCTGCTGCTGCTGCTGCTGCTAGTACCCTCGTCGGCGGCGGCGGCGGCGGCGCGGGCGGCCTTCCAGGCCTGGTGCTTGAGGTAGGGCCTGTTGGCCGGCTTGTCCTCGACGAGCTTGCCCGTCATGGGATCCCGCACCTTGGGGTACGACGGCCCGGCTTCGGTTGGGATGGCCGAGCCTGCGAGGGCGGGCGGGCGGGGGTTGAGGTGGGTCAGCCCTTGGCGGCGCGAAGCGGGGGGAGGTTCGCGGATGGCCTCGCTCGGAGGAGGCAGGACGCACCTGGCGGGCGGAGAGGCTCGGCTGCGGCAGGCGCACGCGCACGCGCACGGGGCGGATCATCGGCGGCCACCATCTCGTCGGGGCGTCGTCTGCGGGAGGGAGGGAGGGAGGAGAGGGGGGGCGGAGGGACCAGCCAGCCGCGGGCGGGCCGACCGGGCCTCGGGCGGCGGGTGCGCGCGCAGTCGTCTCTCCCGCCGCCGCCGCCGGCGCCCCCTTTCCGGCTCTCGCTCGAGCGCTCGACGTCCCCGCCATCTCGCTCGCCGCCCGTCCTCCGCCAGCGAGCGGAGCCTCGGGCTCGGCAGGAGGGGTCGGCCGGAGAAAGAGGCGGGGGAGGTGGCGGCGATCTTGTGCGTGTCCTGCGCTCGGTCGGCTGGCTGGCTGGCTTGCTTGCTCGAAGGCGGTCGAACGGCCTGGGCGGGTTCGAGAAGGCTCTCTCGCCTGGGCGGGTGGCCGAGCCGGGGGCGACGGAGGGAGACGGTCAAGAAGGGGCGAGACCGGCCGGTGACGAGTTGCCGCTCTTCCTCCCACCCGACCATCACTCACTCACACGCATACACCCCATCTCACCCACTCTCCCACCTCCGCGCGCCCCATGTCCAAGTCCAAGGCCATCGGCATCGACCTCGGCACGACCTACTCGTGCGTCGGCGTCTGGCAGGTCGGTCCCCTCCCTCGCTTCACTCTGTGCCCTGCCCGGGGTCGCGAGGCTCACCCTTCCCGTCTCGCCCTGCACCCCTTCGAACCCTAGAACGACCGCGTCGAGATCATCGCCAACGACCAGGGTGCGTTCGCCCGGAACTTTCCCCCCCCTCTCCCCTCGAGAGGGAGCCCGTGCTCACACACACCTCCAACCGGCTCTCGTCGACCTTTCCCCACCCCCACCGGCAGGTAACCGCACGACGCCCTCGTACGTCGCCTTCTCCGACACCGAGCGCCTGATCGGCGACGCCGCCAAGAACCAGACGGTGCGGTTTCCCCCTTTCATCTGGCCGGCAGCCTCCCCTCTCTGCAACCCCTTTTGCTGACCCGGGC
>Ga0308160_10008066_pt1 | contig 10310 bp, 16 predicted proteins | sample PhyFR1_FD_201036 | JGI IMG/M metagenome (GOLD analysis project Ga0308160, IMG submission 201036) | Phyllosphere microbial communities from UC Gill Tract Community Farm, Albany, California, United States - DLSLF.R1 | ecosystem: Host-associated > Plants > Phyllosphere > Unclassified | place: USA...
CACCCGTATCGAACGGTGGATCGCCTTCGCTTCATCCTGCTACGGCCGCTACCGCCTCTACTAGCATGAACGGAGGTGATAAGCGGACAAGTCCGATGTCGTTACCCTCGGTTTCCAAGTTGTTGGAGCGTACTTCTCCTGGGCCTAGGACATCGGCGGATGTAGGTGCAGGATCAAGGAGGAGATTGTCGATCGGTAGCGATAAGGGTGAAAATGGTACTCGAGGCAAGGAGGATACGCATGGTGAGTTAGCTGTCATGTTCACTGGTACTACCGGTTCTGTCTAACGCTGTCGCTCGTCATGATGGTAGTGGAACAGCGAGGTAGCTTGTTCAACAACTCTCCCTCGTACTACGCCTCGTCCTCGTCAACCGCAGCAGCCTCTTCCTCATCCCATCACCCACATTCACGCCCCTCTCATCCTCACCAGAACCACTCCCAAAACCCATTATCCAAATCTCCTTACTCTGGAACTGGCGCCCGATCGTCCCTCTTGACGGGATACCAACATCCGATCTCAACGTCAAGAGGAACATACGCGGATAGTCCACCTCAAAGTCCAGCAGGATCCCCTGATCCACCTCATCGATCTTTACTCGGCCCTGGACCTTTATCATCGTCCTCTCATCGTGCCGGCGAGCGACCAGGTCCCGGACACGACGGCCGATTGTTACATCCTTCTTCGTCAGCCGACAACGGATTGTTGAATGAGAACAATAATGGCAATGCAAGGTCGACCGGGATCTCATTGCCTCCTATCGGATCGTCCTTGACGCCCAGAGGAACCATGCTCTTACCTCCTCGAATGCGAGATCGAACGGAATCTCAATCTTCACTCGTCTCCAATCGACCTGAATCTTCCGTTTCTGGAATCGATAGGGGATCGACACGAGATCGAGCGAGACCCGATTCTCCTCCTCCTGTCGGTTCGTGTCCCGGCGATGGCAGGTGTAACGGAACAGGAGGCAAGATGGGTTGCGAAGGTTGTCCGACTTATAACAACAGCTCGACCCAGGTCGCGGCTGTCGAGAGGGAAAGACCAGTGAATTCCCCATCGGCGATCAGGCCGAGGTTCAACGCTCGCGCAGGGAGTCCGATGTCGTTGGATGGGGCCGAGCCAGGTTATAATCCGTTGATAGCGGCGAGTAACGCGCAGAATGGCGGGAACGGGTCGTACACTCGTTCACCGGCGAGGAGGAATGAGAGGTTCACGGACGAAGAAGGCGAGTAGCTTTGTGCTAGCGGCCATATAGTTGATATTCAGACTACTGACGTCTTGTTGTCGAACAGGTGGACGATCGCCTTCGACAGCTTCCCCGGACGCCAATATGCGTGCCACGAATGGATCTGGACGAGGGGGAAGTGATGGTCAAGACAGCCCGCATGCCGGCATGACGACGCTACCTCTGGTCAGTCCTGCCAATGGTGCGGTACCTATCGGCATGAGCTGTCGGAATTGCGGGACGAGCACTACGCCTTTATGGCGACGTGATGATGAGGGTCGACCGCAATGTAATGCCTGTGGTACGTACATTTGCGATGAGCGAGATTCACACATGTTATCTCAACTAACGATATTCACCGGCACCTATATCACTTACCAGGTCTTTATCACAAACTGCACGGCGTTCCTCGACCAGTAGCCATGAAGAAAACGGTCATCAAGCGGAGGAAGAGGGTTCCAGCCATCACGTCTCGAGGTTCAGCTGGCCCAGGCGGAGATGCGTTGCAGGAGGAACCTTTCCCTTTCGTACCCCAGGCACCAGTCGAGTCCAAGCCGGCTGCGGCGGTGGCAGCGAAACCCAAGCGAGGTCGTAAATCGGCTGCCGCTTCGAAAGCTGCTTCAGCTGCTCCTTCCCCTCCTGATTCTACCATTTCCAAAGCTGGAGATGTAGATATGGATGCGGATGCAGCTGAAGCCGAGCGAGCCGCACAAGAAGGAGTATGTGACCGGTCAAGCCGCCCTTTGCCCCGCCCATCACTGACCAACGGAATCTCCCACTCCCAGGCCGCCCATCAACTCGCTGCCGAGACGCTTCTGTCCATCGGGCCTAACAGCCGGTCGACTGCGGCTGCTGCGTCGTCTGGTTCTCGCCCTGAACGACCGTCCAGCGTAGCTTCGACCAACACCAACGTGGACCCATCACTCAATTCCCTCGACGCTCGCGGATTGAAGCGCAAGGGTCCCGAAGAAGAAGCTGCGATCGAGAATAACAAGACGTCGCAATCCGATTCGCCCAAGCGTAGGGCTTATAGTCCAGCTCCGAGCGGAGCCTACGTTCCATCCTACGCCTCCAGTCTGGCTAGTCGACACGCTCAGCAGTCGATTCCGCGTGATCGTCCAGTATCGATACACTCTCGCGAGGCGGATTACCTCAACAAAGATATTGAGGCTGACGCTCGGCGACGGCAGCAGCAAAAACTAGAGGATGATCTGAGAGCAAGGGAACGCGAGATCGACAAGGAGCGGTCAATCAGAGAAGCCGAGCGAGAAAGAGATCGTCGAGGTTTAGGGATAGGCCGAGATGCCTTGCATGGTGATGCTCTGTCTCGCTCTATGGGAGCGAGTGACTTGACCAACGGCAGTTTGGCTGCTTCCAGGCACGCTCTCGCCGGTGGATCGCGTCCTTCACCTTTCAAGTATGGGGGTTCCATGTTCGATCACGATCGATTTGGCTATGGACGTGCTGCAGCAGAGAAGGCAAAGGAGGCCAACGGACCATCATCCAATACCACCGCCGCCAAACCGTCGCCTTGGAACAACCCTCTTACCGCATCGCAGTCACGACCTTCCAGCCCGATGGTCTCTCCCGCTCAATCGAAAGCGTCAATTGTTGGCGCCTTGACGCGCAAAGAGTTACAAGACCATCGCGATTCCCTTCTGGAAGGCAAAAAGTGGTTAGAGGAGCGCTTGTCAAAGACGGAACGGTTGCTAGCGCAACTGAGCGACAAACTCGCCGAATCTCCTGCTGTGACGCCAGTTGCTGCTCGTCCCGTTGCTGCACAGTCTCCTGCATCAAGTTCCTCTACAGCGTCAGCTGCGCAGAAGGAGGAAGACCTCCTGCGGGCTCGACAAGCTCGTGAACGGGAGTTGATCAATAGTCGACGATCTGCATATGGCGGACTCGGGTTTGGCAGCGGTTCCGGATTGCTCGGCGGAGGCTACGGCAGTCCTTACGGTGGCGGACTAGGCCTTCTTCGAATGAGTGAATGGGATTCTTGGTCTCGAGATAAGCCAGCACGGGACCGAGAGAGAGAAAAGGAGCGAGAACGAGAACGCGAGCGCGAAAAAGAGCGAGATCGGGAGAGGGACAAGGACGCCGAGAAGTCTAGACACGACAAGGACAAGGTCGAGCGAGAGAAGGCAGGTGTGACGCCGAGCTCAGGCTCTACGACCAATTCGATCAACACGCCGCCTGTAGAGAGGAAACCCACGGTCGCGCCACTGGGCACCTCGATAGGGCTTGCCCGGCGAAAGGAGGTCGGAGGGATGTACGGTAGTCATGGAGGGAATTGGTCAATGGCTTGATCTTTCCCTTGAGAGACAATCATGACCAACAAAAGATGAAACATACAAACAGAATCGTGATAAATCCGTACAAATCGCCCAGGTTGAGTTTACACACAGAATCGAGAATCAATACAAAGTCTGCTCGTCCAATCGTAAATCTATCTAGCAGTCGTGTTCCGCGAAATTGCTTTCAATAGTCTTGCGGTTGACCAAAGTGTCGCCCACCCGTTCCCGGCACTCCGACACTCTGTTTCAGCGCATCTCCAGACTGTCTGTTGCTTGATGAGTTAGCATCTCCCTTTGTTCCGCTTGTCTCATCGGGCTGCATGATGTGCGTATATTAGGTTAAGCAGGTTCTTATCGACACATAGGCCATTGCCTGGGAGACTGACCTTGTGCTCTCGAATCAGGTTGTCGAATTTCTGGAGACACCATGTCGCTAGTCAGCATCGAAGCAGGTCTCGTTCTATCAGTCTCACTTACCCCCCATAGATCGGCCACCGACTGGAACTCTTTGCCAACTCCAAGCACTTCTTCGAGCTTGCGGTTCAACTGGTTCGAGGACGTGAGCAGTTCTTCGAAGCCCTAATGCACGGTCGATTTGATCGTCAGACGTGCGATATATGAGGGCAAGAGGGATACACTTACTCCAGAGATCTCATCAATCAGCCTTGCCTTTTCCCTCTCAAAGTATGTCAGGCCATCCGTTTCCTGTCCTCCTTGTCCAACAACGCTGGCGCCGCCTGCGTTCCGGTAACCTCCGTTGGTATTTGTAGCAACGAATGTGGGTGCCGAAGCGGCCATGGACTTTCTGGAATTCATCATATTGAGACAAGATACTGCGTAAGGGTGCCATTCCCCAATTCGTCGTTATCGTGATCGCGATGGAAGGTCTAAGGGCGATATAATCACAACTACTGATCCAGGTTCCTTGCGATGATTGTTGACAATGTGAGCTGAGACTTCTCGTCTGACCTATTCCTGAGCCGACTGTTTTGTTTGTGTCTGTGAGACTCGGTCGATATCGTCAAGATGATCAACAACCTCATGACCCTCTGCTTAAGCAAAACGTTGCCACACAAGTATACAACATATTGTCTAATATATACCAACAGCCAACAGACATTCACCATCCAAACAACATGGCTTCGCAAGCTTCGTCACAAAAGACGCGTCACTACGCCATGTTGGCGTCGAAACTCAAACAACTTCAGGGCGATCTCGCCGTCACAGAGGAATGCATGGGTGAAATGTCAAAGCAATTGGATAGCATGGCCAAGCTGGGAGCATATTGCGGGTCTCAGTGAGTGGATAAAGGTCTTTGATGAAGTGAGCAGTAGCTGACGAGACACTCACTCGTTTAGATTTATGGCCGCATCTCGCTTACTGGACGTGGACCTCGAAGCACAGACCCAGGCTCGAGAAACACAGGCAGGGACAGGGACGCATACCTGATATCACGGACCATAGATATCTGCGATGCACTAGAAGGGATGGAATATGACCCTCTTCTGGACCGGGAGGCTCGCCGGGAATGAATGCGGCAGACAAGCTGCTGGCGAGATGGACGATATGTGTAACTTTAATGGTTGTATACGGAATGTCGCATTGAATACCTCAAGCTCGCTGGCAATCAATATCTATCTCCACGATAAGATGGTACAACCACGAGCCGTAATTACGGATCTCAGAATCGTATCAAGCTACCGGCAACAAGGTACAACATATGATGTTGAAAAGAATGAGAGCCAGGTCGCATCTATTCGACTGAAGGATAGCGAGCTACTGCGCTTTCTTTCCTTTTTTAGGTGTCCCTGAAGTCTCATTTGGCGAGCTGGCTATCCTCGATGATTCTGTATCCACCAGGTCATCGTCAGCGAGCATTAATAGCATTGAGAACCGCCGGAAGACACTTACTCCTTTCGACCTCTAGCGAGGGCATGGGTGTTGCTCCCCCAAAGTTATAGATCGAACGACAAGCGAACAGGGCAGTCAATACGATGGCACAGAATGCACGAGCGTCCAAGCTAGACCAGGCTGTGAAAGGGGTTGATTTCACTGCCACTGTAGTTTCTGTTCCCGGAAGGACCGAATGTAGTAGGTTGAATGGTAAGAGGAATACCGGATGAGCGTGAGTGAGCGCTCCGTAGAGCGTAGCGATGACGACGGGTGCCCAAAAATCCACAGCGAGCCATCCGCCAGGTTTCAGTTCGGGCGGAGTGGTAAACTTCCATTCCTTTTCGAGGAGTCCAAAGGCAAAGGTAGCAGAGGCGAAGGGCGCTGTCATTATCCATGCCGAAAGGACCATGAGGTACGGATTGGAAGAGATCAAAGGGTCCTTGTGTGACTTGATCATGTCGAATGAAAAGGTCGTGAGGACCAGAGCTCGACCGAGCGAGTCGTGAAACGACAGAGGGAATTCGTGGGCCAGGACAGGAGTCCGTGGGATGAAGGTGTTCAACGGCGTTCGCGAGATAAGGTAGTCTGTGGTGGTATATAGAGCCATGTTGTTAAGATGTTATCCGCTAGAGGAAGACCAAGCGTGAGGCTTACGCATTCCGCAAAAGAGGATAAGACCGTTAGGCGATTGAAGCCAAGACGGAAGGACTCCCAGGAATGCCGCTACCATGAGCCGGGAGCCATCGTTTGGATTAGCGTCTTTCGATACTCCAGGAATCCTTCAGCCAGGCTCACCTAAGAAAGTTTCTCCTCCGAACACCAAAACCGCGATACCAAAGGCTTCTTGAAGGAAAGTCGGTCTCCTTCCGCCCTCGTCCACCTTGTCATCCGGTATCTTGCTCTTGGACCGCACATACTGATCAACGAAGATGCTGAGCCGAATGGCTCCCAAGAGGTCGAGGATAGGAAAGGGCAAGTAGGTTGAGTGGGGAATAGTTTGGAAGAGATACAGTTGGGTATCTCGAATGGTCGAGACCAAGTGATTCCCCATCTTTCCCTACTGCGCCTACAAGTCGATCAACTTCAAGGGTCCGAATGTTGCTGGACCGCTGTGACCTGCGGCTTATAGAATAGGGAGCAGATGCATAGAGACCTTGACCACAGTCGAGAACGTGGAGAGACGACAAAGGATCGACATTCCAACGAGTTTCGCAACCAGAGTGACCCGCGCTGGCGCTTTGTTTACCGATCAAACCGCCGACGACGATCCGAAACGTCATCAAACTCAAAGGATTACCACACGAATTCTATCTATCCTTGTAATTTCGTGTCATGAATTTTCGTTTGTCTAATGATACAACGTGGTCATTGAAGGCCATCGTAAAGAAAGGGTCAAGAATGGAAAGGGTCGGAGAGAAGCAACGTTCATGCCGTGTCTAAGTTTGTAAAGGGTATGCAAGCCCTGGGCTCGAACGCCGAGACTCGGCCGAGAGGCAAGGTTTCGAATCGATCATTGCTGGAAAGCGTCGAAAGCGATGGGTACTTCGTTGAAGAGGTAGGACTGAGAAGGTGAAAGCGTCGAATCAGTTTCTGGTAGCTGCACTCCTTTGCGACCACATCAATACTCACGACGGATTCACCAAAGTGACTGCGAGAGACAATCTCAATTCAGCGCACGTCCCACGGCACACCCTGCACCCTCATACTCACCTTCGTCGAATGACCTCGGCCAGTACCAAACTGATATCAACGACCTCGATCTTATCACAAGCCGCAGCCTTGTGCGCCTGAGGGATCGTATTCGTCACGACCAGCTTCTCCAACCCGCTATCCTGAATGACCTCGAGCGCAGGCCCACTCAGAATCCCATGAGTGACGACGGCGTATACCTTGGTAGCGCCTTCCTCAAGCAATCGTTTCGAAGCGAGTCCGAGGGTTCCACAGGTATCTGCCATGTCATCGACGAGGATGGCGATCTTGCCTCGAACGGAACCGACGAGGACCATACGAGCGATCTCGCTGGCCTTTTTACGTTCCTTGTGGAAGAGAGCGAATTCGACGTTGAGTCGATCGGCGATGGAGGTCGCTCTGCAGAAGGAGCAAACATGTCGGATTGGCAAGGATGAGCCCGTCGAGTCATCGGTCGGGATCATGCGGGTTGTATGGATGCTCACCGCTTGGCACCACCAGCATCAGGGCTGACGATGATACAGTTTTCGATATCGAGATGTTCCCGCATCCAGTAGATCATGGACGGTTCGGCGTATAGCTGTGAGTTTCAACGTGAATGACCCCGGTGAGTGAGCTTTTCATCGTTCGTCTAGTCCAATCCAGGCCTCGAGCTTTGCCAGTATTGACGATACTCACGCTGTACAAACGACCAAACATATTAGCGGCGGGATCATCCGTCAACTTGTCGCTGTCCCCTGATACTCACTTGTCAACAGGTACATCAAAGAACCCTTGAATCTGACTCGCATGCAAATCCATCGTCTACAAACGCACCCCCGCACCATACCAACCCCCCTCATTAGCTTTCCCCGCCTTCCTGACCCGCCGTCCCACAACCGCCCACTCACAATCACATGATCACACCCAGCTTCCCTCAACATATTAGCGACCAACTTGGCCGTGATCGGTGCCCTGGATTTATCCTTTTTATCTTGCCTCGCATAAGGGAAATGAGGCATGATGGCCGTCACTCGACGAGCTGAGGCGATCTTGCATGCGTGGATCATGATACACATTTCTAGGAGGGAGGTGTTGATCACTCCTGCGCCCTGTATGTCATTCCCGGACGAAAAGACGAACACGTGTGATCAGCTTGACGAGTAGTACTCGGAGTTTGGGGGGTGAGCCTTGCGCGGACGAAGACATGTGACTACTAACAGTGTTCATGATATAAACATCATAATCCCTCACACTCTCTTGAATCTTGATCTTACTCTCCCCCGAAGGAGTCTGAGTGATCTGAGCTTTAGCCAGGGGGATCCGGAGTCTGTTAGGGAGAGAACGGTTGGGTTCGAAGTGTCAGTCGAGAAGGTTTTCGTTAGGGAAGATTATGTCGGGCCGTGGAAGGGAGCTTACCGTTTAGCGATAAGCTGGGCGAGCTCCGGGTGGCTTGAGCCTGTAGAGCGGGATAGACGAGTGGGTTGGAGGTAGTTCGTATAAGGCGGTTGTGCGAGGCGGTTGGTAGGAGGAAGATCAGGTAGGCGTGAGGTTACGATCATCCAGATTCGGTTGAGATTTTAGGTCAACGCGGAGATAAAACCGAATGAAAGAAGAAAGAAGAATAGCAGGAATATCAGTAACCTATTCTTCCTTAATGATTTCCAGCTTCTTCATCGAAGACCCCGCTCGGTTCTCGCACGATCTTGGCAACGTTCAATCCGTTCGACTTGTTGGCCAGATCATGAGTTATCTCGGGGCTCAAAACAACCGAGGACGAAACACCGGGTTCTCGACCACCTGAACCGTGATGTCCTGGTGGGGATCGTCTAGTAGGTCTCGACCAAAAACCACAGTTGTACCGAGGTTGGGGAACTCTCTCAAGCCCCAGGCCATGTGAAACTCTTTCATGATTCCAAGCCGCGTCCGTACGATCCTCATCCAAATTCTCATTCTCATCCAGTTCCAAGGTCCCAAATCCCGAATCCCAAATCCGAACCCTCAATCCGCAAGGCGTATAAGAACGAACAAGAAACAAACCGCAAACTCACCGGAAAACAACTTGATGGTCGAATATGCTGCCGAGGACATGGTAGCTTAGACTGGGTTGGCTGATTTGAAAATCCGCTGGGGGAAGGGTTGTTTTCTTGTTCCTCAGCTTCGTCTTTCTCGGGTGATCACTCGTCTTTCTCAAGCTTCTCGGCTTGCTTCGCGGTTTGTCTCGGATAAGATTCTTCTAGCTCCACTAGGGTATTGAGGTATGGGTTATGGAGATATTGGCCTAAGAGCTTGACTGAGTTCAGAAGGACTTGTCGAAGGGAAGAGGTGAGATTTCGGGTAGATGTGGGGGGAGATGAGAAGGTTTGATTGTCCTGCGGGGACGATGGATGGTTTACGGGGTGTGTGCCAGGCAAAGCAATTGTTGGGGGTGTTTGAATCTATTCGTACAAATAAGGGTGGGTGGGAGTTGCTAAGTCTGAGTGAGGGAGGGATAATCATCATGGAGATCATCTTTCAGGACTGACTGACCGACCTGCTTGCTCTGTAAGACTGAACCGTTGCAAGCTGCGCGGAAGCAAGTAACGACCTGTAATCTCTTTGGCGAGTACGAAACTTTGATCCGAGACTACTCGATGACCAGGGGCATGGGTGGAGGAAGGGTAGGTGCCGGCATACGTGATGACGGCATGGGCTCAGTCAGATGACGGCATCACCCGCTCCTGTGTGGGGGGAATGACATTATCAACAAGACACAACCCGGGCTGCTCGTCTCTTTGTGGGGGAAAGAGACGAGACGAGATGGTGAGATCACTTGTGACTTGCTTACTTTCAATGACTTGGATCATCTTCAACACACTACTCCATACTCGCCACTCCTAACCCGGCCGTCAAGCGAGAGCCTTTTAAAGTTAGAGCTGGCAGTTCCATTCGCTCTTTGTCATTTGGCTTGCGTCAGATCGCGCGACCTCCCTTCGGACGTTGATTCAGATCGAATCGAATCGAGTCTAGACGTCGAGAATTACGTCGACCGAGCAAACGAACGAACGGGAGAATATCAACTCGATCGACCAGTCATATCAGCTCACTAGCTATTGTTTCAATTTTACTATCTGGACGACGGCGAGACTCATCCGATTTCCAAACGACAACGTACCCGGTCTCACCGACGGCTCAAACCGGCGATGATCCAGTAAACCCGGGACCTAGCACCAACATTCTCACAAAAGCAAGC
>Ga0308160_10008067_pt1 | contig 10309 bp, 7 predicted proteins | sample PhyFR1_FD_201036 | JGI IMG/M metagenome (GOLD analysis project Ga0308160, IMG submission 201036) | Phyllosphere microbial communities from UC Gill Tract Community Farm, Albany, California, United States - DLSLF.R1 | ecosystem: Host-associated > Plants > Phyllosphere > Unclassified | place: USA...
CCAGGCCGCTGGCCATTTCTTCGATGACCTGCTCACTTGGGTCGCCATTGGCGCACGCACTACCGAATCGCAGATTCACCGCGAAATGGCCAGCGGCCTGGGCATGCCCGTGGGCTTCAAGAACGGCACCGACGGTGGCGTTGCCATTGCCTGCGATGCGATGCGTTCAGCGTCTCACCCGCATCGTCATTTCGGCGTGGACAGCCAGGGCCACCCGGCAATCATCCAGACTCCCGGCAACCCCGACACCCACCTGGTGCTGCGCGGCGGCCACCGTGGGCCCAACTACGATGCGCAAAGCGTGGCCGACGTAAAGCATGACCTGGCCAAGTCCAAGGTGGCGGCACGGATCATGGTCGATTGCAGCCATGCCAACAGCGGCAAGAACCCGCTGCGCCAACCGGCGGTATTCAATGACGTGCTGGAGCAGCGCTTGCAAGGTGATGCCTCGCTGGTCGGCATGATGCTTGAGAGTCACCTGTTCGAAGGCTGCCAGCCGCTGAGCGCGTCGATGAAATACGGCGTTTCGGTGACCGATGGTTGCCTGGGTTGGGACGGGACCGAGCAGGTGTTACGCAGTGCCGCTGAGCGGTTGCGGGAGCACGGCAAGGCCGACTGATCGGTGGGAATCAAAAACCTGGGAGAGGGCGGGACAGTTGACGAGCACTCGTGCGAGTGTTCAGATGCCCGCCTGTTTCAGGTGCCCCCTGCCGCCGTGCTTGGGGTGAAACGGGAAACCGGTACGCTCACATTGAGCAAGTCCGGTGCTGCCCCCGCAACGGTATATGCGTGATCCCTTCGACACACCACTGTGGCCCTCGCGCCATGGGAAGGTGAAGGTATCCATACGCATGAGCCCGGAGACCGGCCTGGAATTTCTGTTTGGCAAACTCCTGCGGTGGGCGGGCATGGGCCGGTATTGGCGTGTGCTCGATGCCTTCTCTTGCGTGCTTCTGCGAAGATACTTTCGAGAAGACTATGATCCGACATTCCTTCACTCCCTTGATCAGTTGCCTGTTCAGCCCGTTGCTGCTGGCCGACAACACGCCCCTGGTGCTCAACCCGCAAATCGTCTCGGCGCCCTCAGTGGAATCCAGCACTGTTGCGGCCATGGCCCAGTACGGCAGCAACGTCAACGTGGTCAGCCGCGAACAGATCGAGCGGGCCGGCCCTTCAGCCGACGTGTCGCGGGTGATGCAAATGTTCATTCCTGGGCTGTACGTGGCGCCGAAGAACGGCCCATTCGACTATGGCACCTATTCCCTGCTCGGCGGGCGCAACGATGACACCCTGATCCTGCTCGATGGCGTGCGCTTGAACAACCGCCTGTACGGTGGCCTGTACCTCGACACGCTGCCGGCCAATGCCATTGAACGCATCGAAGTGCTCAAGGGTGGCCAGAGCCTGCTGTTCGGTACCCAGGCGGTATCGGGCGTAATCAACATCGTGACTCGCAGTCCGCAGACGCGGACGGCTGCCGGCGAAGTGAATATGGGCCTCGACACCTTCGGCGGCACCACGGGTGACGCACGGGTCGAGAAGATTTTCAGCAACGGCTGGGGCGACCTGGGCGTGTTGGCCTACGTCAGCCGCAATGCGTCCGAGGGCTACCAGCCGTTTCGCAATCGCGATATAAAAAATGTCACGGACAAGAAACGCTCTTACGAAGTCACTACCTTCGGTACCAAGGCAGTTCAATCTTTTGGCGATGATTCGCGCCTGGAACTGTTCTACCAATACGCCGACGCCAACCTGGATTTCGCCCGTCCGGTAGCCTCTCACAAAACCACCAACGACCGTGTACAGCAAATCGCCACAGCCACGTTCGAGCAGAGCCTCGACGAACGCCTGAGTTATTTCGTCAAGGGCCACATCAACGATTGGGATACCCGCTATACCCGCATCAACAACCTAGACGGTGGTGGTACCCAGGTCATCAACCCTAACGACTACTGGGGCTTCACCGACTGGGGCGTGCAAGCCGAAGGCAAGGCCGAGTTGCCGGGCGGCCATGTAGTGATCGTCGGCAGCGACAACCAATGGTTCAAGGGCCAGGACGATGTGTTGGTGATCGACGATAACAAAGCCCAGGCCCACGCGCTGTATAGCCAACTGCGCCCGCAGATCGACGCCCTGCCCGACTGGCATCCCAGCCTCGGCGTACGCCACGAGGCCATGAGCGGCGGTGACAGTGCCACCGTTGGCATGCTCACGTCCCTCTACAACCTCAACGATCACTGGGCCTTGCGCGGCCAATACGGCACCGCCTACAAGCTGCCCAATGCCGAACAGCTGTTCGTCAACGAAGCGGACGAACAGGGCAACCGCCACCTCAAGCCAGAGAAAAGCCGCAACGCTGAACTGGGCCTCGACTACTCAGGGCAACTTGCGGAACGCGATTTCAGCGCCAGCGTCACCGTGTTCAAACGCAAGATCAGCGACCTGATCACTCTGGACGATGTGCAGTGGGTCAATGGTGAGGGCCAGATCCAAATGCGCGGTTTCGAGGCCGACGCCCGGTTGGCGCTCAACGACCAATGGAGCGTGCAGGCCGACATGACCCGCAACCTGACCGAATCCCGCGCCGGGGTCACCCTTAACGATATCCCCAGTTTTTTCGCCCGCTCACGCATCGGTTTTGAATCGCAAAACCGCCTATGGGGTGCAGGCGCGGCGCTGCGTTATATCCGCGATGTCATCAGCGCCAAGCAGGTCGAGTACGGGCATTATTCGGTGGTGGACGCCGACGCCTATCGCTATCTGGACAGTGCCCACCAGCATCGTTTGAGCCTGCTGGTGGAAAACCTGTTCGACCGCGACTACGTCACCAGTCGCGCCAACAACGTCGACAACCTCGGCCGCCCCTTCACCGCAGAGGTGCGTTACAGGTATCGCTTCTGATGGCCGACATCACGCCAATCGACGGGGTCGACACCCACCCCGACTGGTCGCGAATTCCTGACCACAGTCACCATGTGTTCCTGTGTACCGGCCCGCGCTGCACCCAGCGTGGAGCCTTGCAACTGTGGAAAGCCCTGCGCCGCCGGTTGCTGGAGCTGCAACGCATCGAAGTGCCCGACGGCGTGCTGCTGACCCGCACCCATTGCCAGTTCCCCTGCAACCTCGGGCCGGTGCTCACGGTTTACCCGCAGCGCTGCTGGTACGGCGTGCACAGCAAGGCGGATGTGATACGCCTGGTGGATATGCACCTGGCAGGCGGTGAAGTGGTTGACGATCTACTGCTCAAGGAGCGCGCATGAAAACGTGGTGCTTATGCTTGATCTTGATTGCCCTGCTCTGCGCAACACAGACGCTGGCAGACAATTACACCAATTGCGCCCAGGCCTGGACACTGCCACACGCGCCGCCCTCGCGCATCGTCGCCCTCAATCAACACGCGGCCGACCTCTTGCTGGCGCTGGATGCCAGGCCTTCAATGGTGGGCGTGGCCTATCTGGACGACAGCGACAACACGCATCGACAGGGCCGGTATTTCGAAGTGCCGGTGATTGCCGCCCAATATCCCTCCAGCGAAATGCTGTATGCACAGCGCCCCGACTTGGTGGTGGGCGGGTTCGCCAGCGCGTTCGGCAAGGGTGTGAGCTCACGCACTGGCCTGGCCGACAACGGCGTGGCGTCCTACCTGCTGGAGTCCGCGTGTGACGGGCACACCCTGGATTACTTCGCGCACATCCGCCAGGACCTGCTCACCCTTGGTGCCCTGCTGCACAAATCACAACGCGCCAAGGCCCTGAGCGACGCACTGGACGCCGACCTGCAACATGCCCAGGCATTGGCTGACAACGCCCAACCGGTATCGGTATTTTACTTGGACAGTGAGGTCAACGGCCTCGCCAGTGAAGGCCAACGGGGGTTTGTCACAGCACTGCTGGCCGCATCGGGTGCCCGCAATGTGCTGGCTGACATCCCCCTTTCACGAGTGACCGTGAACAGTGAAACCTTGCTGATGAAGGACCCTGACATCATTTTATTGGCCGACGCCCTGTGGTCCCCCGCTAACCGCAAGCGCCAATTGCTGACCACCGACCCGGTGTTATCGACGCTGCGAGCGGTGCGTGAGAACCGGATGATCGATATTCCGTTTACCCATTTAGTACCCGGCGTCGGCGGCGGCAAGGTGGCAATTGAACTGGCCCGTACATTTCGCGGCATACGGTAATCTGTAAGGAGCAAGCTCGCTCCTATGACTGTGGACTAGGCCCGGGCCACCGGCATGCGGGACAACTCCCGCAGCCACGGCAACACCCGCAGGCCGTGGGCAGTCTCGCAGGGGTCGACGATGTCCATGAAGTGTTCGAGGTTGACGTGGTCCGGCACGCCCGGCAATCGCACTCGCACGGCCGGCGTTACGCCGCAAGGGGCGCCCAGGTCCAGATGCTCGTAGACGAGTACATGACGCACCTGGGGCTGAGGCTCATGGGCATGGGCCAACAGCCCTGCATTGGTTATCAGCACGTCGAAGGGTTCGGCAGGAATGGCAGTGAGAATCCGCACCTCTTCGAACGTTTGCACCGGCACGATCCGGTAATAGCCCAAGTGGTTGAGCATTTTCTCGATGTACAGGCGTTGCAGATGTTGTTCATCGGCAATCAGGATGGTCAATGCTTTGTTCGGCATGGCAAACCCCTGGGCAGGCAGTGCTCGACAGTGAGCGTCGCCCATTTTCCAGACATATGCCGACGAAAAAATCAGGCATATTCCCCCTTCATGTAAGAACTTTCCCAAATCCTCCGAAAGGCGATCAACCACAGTCAGGGCTGATTGCAATAAGCGCTTAAGCCATGATGCAAAACATCGATCGCCTCACCCACGCTTGCAACCGCTGGTCCCAATGCCTGACGGTCCTGCTGTTCACACGCCGCCTCCAATGCCTCACATACACTGATCAATGGGTTGGCCTTGACCATCCGCGCGCCTCCCTTGGCACGATGAGCCAGGTCGTGCAACTTGGCAAAGTCTGCCTGGCTTGCCAGCCGTGGCAGCAAGGCACGATCCGCCTCCAGGCTTTCGAGTAACGGCGCCAGCAATTCGACCAGCGCGGCATGATCATCCCCGGTCAGCGCAACCAGGGTGCTCAAGTTGAAGGTAGCCAAGGGTCGCGGGCTCCTGCCAACTGAACGCGACGCCAATGCCGCCCGCAAGTCGTCCAGCCCGGTGGGCTTGAACAGGCAGCCATCCATGCCAGCCTGCCGACAGCGCTCGGCTTCCTCCGGCTGGGCGTTGGCGGTGAAACCGAGTAACAGGCAGGGCTCCAGACCGCGCTCACGCTCCTGTGCGCGAATCTCCTGGGCCAGCTGATAGCCGTTCTTGAACGGCATGTTGCAATCGGTAATGACGCCGTCGAACTGCCCCGTTCGCCACTGTTCAAGCCCTTGGACACCGTCTTCGGCCGTGATGATACGGTGCCCCAGAAAGCTCAACTGTCGAGCCAGCAGCAAGCGGTTGGCCGGGTAGTCGTCCACCACCAGAATACTCAGCGCGCGCCCCTCTGGCGCCGCCTCTTGCACAGGCTCAATCGGGGCCGGCAGCGTGGTGGTCATGGCCAGGGTCAACGTCACGTCCACCCGAGTGCCGTGCCCCAACACACTACTCAAGTGCAATTGGCCGCCCATCATTTCGCACAGGCTGCGGCTGATCACCAACCCCAGCCCAGACCCGCTGCGTGCCGATTGCTGATTATTGCTGCCCTGGATGAACACACTGAACAACCGCTGCTGGTCGGTGACGCTGATTCCGATGCCAGTGTCTTGCACCCATAACTGCACGGCCAAGCGATCGTCCTCGACCACCGCCTGCGCGACCAGGCTGACCTGCCCATGGGGAGTGAACTTGATGGCATTGCTCAGCAGATTCGAGACCACCTGCTTGAATCGCAGCGGGTCGACCAGCACCGCCTGGTCAATCAACGGGTCCAGCTCAACCTGCAGTGCCAACCCCTTGGCTCGGGCCAGCCCCTCGAATACACGTGCGACCGACGCCAACAACTCATGCAGGTTGGCGGGCTCCAGGGTCAGTGACAAATGCCCAGACTCGATCCGCGCTATATCGAGAATATCGCCGATCAGCTCCAACATACCCCGCGAAGCTACCGAGGCCACCTCCAGAGCATCGCGGTCGACCCGCCCCTGTTCGGCATTTTTCAAGGCCAGTTCGATCATGCCGATCACGGCGTTCATCGGCGTGCGGATCTCGTGGCTCATGGTCGCCAGGAAGGTCGTCTTGGCGCGATTGGCGGCGTCGGCATCGTCCTTGGCTTCCTGTAGCTGGCCGAGCAGCCGGTGCCGTTCGCTCACGTCTACCCATCCGGCAATCATGCCCACCACCTTCTCGTCGCCGTCGCGGTACGGCAGCATCCACTGGTAAATGGTCAGCACATCGCCATTGGGCACCTTGAGTATTCGATCATGAATCTGCGGCTCGCCGCCGGCCATCAAGCGCAGGTAATCCTCATGAAACGACCGGGCCTGTGGCGGGTTTTCGATGTCGGTTTCCACCACGGTCCTGCCGATCACGTCTTCAAGTTTGTAGCCAAACACGTCGAGGTAGGCGTTATTGCAGGCCATCAGTCGCCCTTGGCGATCACGCACGTAAATCGGGTGCGGCGTGCCGTCGATCAATACGCTCATGAACCGCATCTGATCGCTCAGCGCTCGCTCGGCCTGCAGGCGCTTGCGAATCAGGCTGCGCAGGTAAATGGCCCAGCCCAGCGTGATTGCCAACAACAGCGCCGCCAACCCAAAGCCCTGAAGAATCACATTCCGATAACGCAACCAATAGCTGTCCTCGATGATGACCTCACTACGCCACTGGCCAATCAGTTCGTCCATTTCCTGAGGGGTGATGCTCAGCAGCGCCTTATCGAGGATCGAATACAGCTCCAACTGACTGCGATTTACCCCAAAGGTCACGCGTGCAGGCTCAATGCCAACCGTACTGCTGACACGCAGGCGGTCGCGGTAATAACGGCTGATCAGATAACGTGCGCTGATTAACGAGTTGACCGCGCCGTCGGCGTCACCATTGGCCACCAGCGCCATGGCTTGCTGGGGGTTCTCCACGTCGACAAACATCACACCTGGAAAATTTTTCGCTATGTCCTCATGCAGGCCATTGCCGACCACCATGGCCAGGCGTTTGCCGACCATGTCCTCCAGCGTGAGCGGGCTGTGGGGACCGTTACGGGTTACCAGCACAAAGGGATTGGTCAGGTAGGGCCGGGTAAAACGCACTTTTTCAGCACGCTCCGCACTAGGCGTGACGACCGCCAGCATGTCCGCCGTACCCGCACTGACGATATTGATCTGGCGCGGCAATGAGCCGCCCGGGACCACATCGAACTTCAAGCCGGTACGCAAGCTGATACGCGATAATACCTCGGCACTCAACCCTTCGAACTGGCCTTGATCACCAATAAAAGATAACGGTAGAAAGTCATTGAGCACCGCGACTCTGACCCTCGGATTCTTTTGCACCCAACGTTGTTCGCTGGCACTTAAATGCAACCGGTCAACGCCGATTATCCCCAGGTTACCTCCGCTCCAGCGGCGCAGGATTTCCATCTGCTCGCTGGCGGGAATCGCCTCCAGCGCGGCATTGAGAATGGGCAGTAAACGTGTATTTTCGCGGGCGACGGCAAACGCAAACGGGTTGACTTCCAAGCCGGAAAAATCCGCCATACGTACATTGTTGAGGTGATTGCGATTGATCAGGTAGTTGCTGCTGATAGCATCCCCCAGATAGACGTCGGCGCGACCAAACGCTACGGCACCAATGGCTTCGAAAGTCGAGGCAAACAACGCCAATTGGGCCTGGGGGTAAAACGCCCGAACGGCGTCGGGCTGCATGTAGTGATACAGCATCGCTACGCGCTTGCCCGCCAGGTCGTCATTCAACACCTGGCTATCGCCGCTGCGAGTCACCAGGGTCGGTTGATCGTTGGCGTAGGAGCGAGACAAAAGCAGTTGCGGGTCGGCCGCTTCGTAGCCATTGGCGGAACCGAGAAAATCCACGCCTCCCTGCTTCAAGGCTTCGATCACTTCATCGCGGGTATCGTAACGCCGTACCTCTATGGAGATATGCAGGGCCTGACCCACCAGTGCGGCAAAATCGGCTGTGATACCTTCGAGCTCGTCGTTGTTATTGGTCAAGTCAAAAGGCGCATAATCGGGAGCAGAAACCCCCATCAACAATGTGCGCCGCTCGCGCAGCCAGCGCCAATCAGACTCATCCAGTGCTACTTGCGGGGTGTCAATACGTGAGTGCCCCAACAGCCGCAAAGCATGGGGCTCATCCAGGGCCACCGCGATCTGAGGTAACAGGCTCATCCAGAAGATCGTGGCGAACCTTATAAACGCGGTGGTGATCATCTCAATTCAGATCAGATGGTTGCGCTGGGCAAACTTGGATAAGTGCACTACCGAAGACATGCGTAACTTCTCCTTGAGTCGAGTCTTGTAAGTGCTGATGGTCTTGTGGCTCAGCAGCATCTGTTCGGCAATTTCCTTGTTGCCCAGCCCCAGGGCCAACATTTGCAATACGGTTAACTCACGGTCCGATAAGCACTCGATCATCTGCCGTTCCGTTTCTTGCAGATCATCGCGGCGCACCGAACTGGTCGGCAAACTGGGGAAGCAGCTGTAGCCCGACATGATCGCTTTGATAGCCTTTTGCAGCTCATCCAGCTCACCGGTCTTGGCGACGAACCCCATCGCACCGGAACGCATGCAACGGGTAGAAAAAAATACCGCCAGGTAGGAGGTCAGCACCAGAATCTTGCACGGCAAGCCCAACGCCTTGATGCGGCTGATAACCTCCAACCCGCCTAATTTAGGCATCGCCAGGTCGAGGATAATCAGCTCGGGACGTTGCTCCCTCGCCAACTGCATAGCGTCAGCGCCATCCCCCGCCTGAAAAATTTCATCAAACCCCTCCAATTGCAGGAGGTGTTTGACCGTTGCCCGGATAAACGGATGGTCATCCACAATTAATGCTTTGCTCATAAAACTTCCTTATGTGGACAAAATACCCTTACACATCACGCCGGACCTGGGTACCTGTGAGAAATGACAGTTCCGACAAGCGGCACTGCTTCCTTGGAGCGGTAACCAAGCAGTGTCTGGCCCTTTCAATTAACTCAACAGAGCGACGGACGCCGGACCTCAACGGCGCAACAGCCGCAAGTACCTAACTTTAGCAATGCAATGATGTTTCAACCGAAGGGATAATCCGGACAACATGTAGGATTTTTCCACATGCAAGCTTAGCCAATCCTGGCCAGCCCATAAGGATCAGTCGGTGGTGCTCGGACTCCAGAAGGCCTGCACCACCAGGGTTGACGTTGAGAGGCGCGCCACCAGCGCGTCCAGTTCGTCGCCATCCACCGACGTGGCGGCCAGTATGGCCTCGATTTCCACTTCGTCACTGCCGAACGGTCGCACGTCGACGTCGCTGGCAGGGTAGTTGCAGCGTGCCAGCTCGGCTTCCAGTAACACCATCACGGCCTGCTGCTGACTGCGGCGCGCAATGACATAGAGGATATTGGTGACCTCTGCCGACACCACGTCCAAGGGCTGACGATTGATGTTGTTGACGATCGGCCGCAGCAAGGTATTGGCCGCCAGCACAAACAGCGTGCCCAGCAACGCCTCGAGGATCAGGTCGGCCCCGGCGCAGGCGCCCACCGCGGCCGAAGCCCAGAGGGTTGCGGCCGTGTTGAGCCCGCGCACATTGCCTTCTTCACGCATGATCACCCCAGCCCCCAGGAAGCCGATGCCCGACACCACGTAAGCGACCACGCGCACCGCGCCTTCCGCACCGCCCAGTCGGTTGGCCATGTCGACAAAGATCGCCGCGCCCACCGCCACCAGCACATTGGTACGTAAGCCGGCGGTGCGCTGGCGGTACTGGCGCTCGAACCCGATGAGGCCACCGAGAATAAACGCAGCGAGAGGCTGACCACGGTGTCGACCAGGGAGTTGAGGTTTATGTTGTTGATTGCCTGCATAAGAAATCTCCATGAATGCAGCGGCACATTGGTAACTCGCAGGTCCCTGTGGGAGCTGGCTTGCCTGCGATAGCGGTATACCACCAATGAATCTGGCGACTGATACACCGTCATCGCGGGCAAACCCGGCTCCCACAGGATTGGCGATGTTGCATGGAACCTGTTACTGCCAGCCAAACTTGCGAATGTAGTAGCCCTTCACCGCTTGGGTCAGCGCCATGTAAGCCAGCAAAATCACCGGCAGGAACACGAAGTACAGCGACGGCAGCGCCTGCAATTTGAAGT
>Ga0308160_10008068_pt1 | contig 10307 bp, 8 predicted proteins | sample PhyFR1_FD_201036 | JGI IMG/M metagenome (GOLD analysis project Ga0308160, IMG submission 201036) | Phyllosphere microbial communities from UC Gill Tract Community Farm, Albany, California, United States - DLSLF.R1 | ecosystem: Host-associated > Plants > Phyllosphere > Unclassified | place: USA...
TGTTGCGCGCCATGTAGTCGTTGAGCGCGACCTCGTCGTAGCGGCCGTCGCGCGAGGTCATGCCGATCAGCATCAGGAAGCCGGAGGCGGCCGACTCCACCTGCAGGCCGCTTTGCCGCACCGCCTGTGGCAGGCGCGGTTCCACCGCCTTGATCCGGTTCTGCACGTCCACCTGCGCCAGCTCCGGATCGGTACCCGGCTTGAAGGTCGCGGTGATCTGCGCGGTGCCGGAGGTGTCCACCGACGACTCGAAGTACAGCAGATTCTTGACCCCGGCCAGTTCACGTTCGACCAAGCCGACCACCGAGTCGTTCATCGTCTGCGGCGTGGCGCCGGGATAGCTCGCGTACAAGGTCACCGACGGCGGCGCCACCGAGGGATAGCGCGCGACCGGCAGTTGCCCGATGGCGATGGCGCCGAACAGCACGATGAACAGCGCGATCACCCACGCGAACACCGGACGCTCGATGAAGAACTGGGGCATGCTCGGATCCTCCGCTCAGCGCGCGCTTGCGGCCGCGGCCGCGCTGGCCGCACCGCGCCATGGGCGAGCGCTGACCGTCGCTCCGGCGCTCAGGCGTTCGATGCCCTCGATGACCACCCGCTGCCCCGCGTGCAGGCCGGAGGCGATGCGGTAGCGGCGCTCTACCAGTTCGCCCAGTTCGACCGAGACGCTGTGCGCGCGTCCGCGCGCATCCACGACCCACACGTACGCTTGCGCGCCGATCCGGGTGACCGCCTGCTGGGGAACGGTGAGCGCCTGCGCATAGCTGGCCCGCGGCACCCGCGCGCGCACGTACATCCCGGGCAGCAAGCGCCGCTGCGGGTTGTCGACCAGGATGCGCAGCAGCACGTCACCGGTGCTGGCATCGACATCGATGCCGGAGAACAGCACGCGCCCGCTCACGCCGGAGGGCCGCCCGCTGCGATCGAGGATCTGCGCGGGCAGGCCGTGGTCGCCGGCCGCCTGCGCGCCCGGCGCATCGCCTAGCGGGTCCAGCGCGGTCGCCGGCTGGCGCACGTCGACGTAGACCTGGTCGATCTGCTGAACCACGGCCAGCGGCGCACTGTCGGTCGGCGCGACCAGCGCGCCCTCGGTGAGCAGCGCCTGGTCGATGCGCCCGGAGATCGGCGCATCGACCCGCGCGAACGCCAGGTCCAGGCGCCGCCGCGCCAGCGTCGCACGCGCTTCGGCCACGTCGGCCGCGGCCTGGTCGCGTTGCGCCACCGCGTCGTCGTACGTCTGCCGGCTGACCATGTCGGATTGCACCAGGCGTTCGAGCCGTGCGACCTGCCCGCTGGCGCGCGCTAGCGCCGCCTGCGTGCGTTGCAGCGCCGCCGCAGCGCTGTCGACCTCGGCCTTGAACGGGGCCGGGTTGATCTGGAACAGCGCCTCGCCGCGTTTCACTTCGGCACCCTGTTCGAAGAAACGCCGTTGCACGATGCCGCCGACCTGCGGCCGGATCTGTGCGCTGCGCACCGCGGAGATCCGCCCCGGCAGGTCCACGCTTGCGGTCACCGGCTCCGGACGCAGGGTCAGCACCGTGACCTGCGCCGGTGGCGGTGCGGCCGCGTCCTGCCCGCCGGTTCCACAGCCGGCTAGCGCCAGCGCGGCCAGGCCGGCCGTCGCCAGGTTTCGGTACAACTGTCGCATGCACATGCCTCACGAGCCTCGATGGTGTCGCCGCGCCGCGCGCGCGGCGGGAGTGCGAAGCGGAAGCCTGACAGGCGATGGTTGCGGCGCTTTCGATGCAGTGTGGAGATATGATGGAGACCCATCGACCATCCAGCGTCGAAGCATTCCAGCGTCCACATGCCCGCCTCCGCCTCAGGCCCGTCTTCGGTGCCCGCGTCCGCCGCGCTCGTCCTGATCGCCGAAGACGAGCGCGAGATCGCCGAGATCCTGGCGGCGTATCTCGCGCGCAGCGGGTTGCGCACGGCGCACGCGGCCGATGGCCGTGAAGCGCTTGCCATGCATCTGGCCCTGGATCCGGATCTGGTTCTGCTGGATGTGCAAATGCCCGGCGTGGACGGGTGGAAGGTGCTTGCGGAGTTGCGTCATCGCGGCCACACCCCCGTCATCATGCTCACCGCGCTCGACCACGACATCGACAAACTGATGGGCCTGCGCCTGGGCGCCGACGACTACGTCGTGAAGCCGTTCAATCCGGCCGAAGTGGTGGCGCGCGTGCAGGCGGTGCTGCGGCGGATCCAGGCCAGCGGCGCGCCCGAAGCACGCGCGCTGCGGGTGGGTGCGTTCCATCTCGATCTGGACCAGCACGATGCCAGCGTACGCGTCGGCGAGCGGCGCCACACGCTGGACCTGACCCTGACCGAGTTCAAGATCCTGAGCCGGCTGATGCGCGCGCCCAGGCGCGTGTTCAGTCGCGCCGAGCTGTTGAGCGCCTGTCTGCCCGAGGGCGACAGCCAGGAGCGCACGGTCGACAGCCACATCAGCAAACTGCGCAAGAAACTCGAGGCCCTCGGCGTGCAGGGCACGCCGGTCAGCGTGCGCGGCGTCGGCTACCGGTTCGGGCACGGCGCGTGAGCCAGGAACCGGGGCTGCGCCGACAGGTCGTGCTGTCGCTGGGCGTGCTGGCGCTGGGGATCATCCTGCTGTCGGTGGTCGGCTCCTATGTGTTCTATGCGCTGGCCGTGGCGTATCTGCCGGGCAGCATTTCCGAGACCTGGATGCCGTCCCGCGTCGAGCTGGCATGGATCGTCTGCACCGCGGTGGCGGCGCTGGCGGTGGCCATGCTGGTGGCCGTGCGCCTGTCGCGCCGGATCCTGATGCCGCTGAACTCGGTGGCGCACAGCCTGCGCGAGATCGCCCAGGGCAACCTGCAGGCGCGCGCGGCGATGGACGAACATGCGCTGGGCGAGACCGCGCAACTGGTGCGCGACTTCAACACGATGGCCGAACGCCTGCAGCGCATGACCCGCGAGCGCGAGTTCTGGAACGCGGCCATCGCCCATGAGCTGCGCACGCCGGTCACCATCCTGCGCGGGCGCCTGCAAGGCCTGGCGGAAGGGGTGTTCGTGCCCGAAGTCGAGACGTTCCAGGGGCTGCTGCGCCAGATCGAAGGGTTGAGCCGGTTGATCGAGGATCTGCGTGTGCTCAGCCTCAACGACAGCGGCCATCTGGAACTGCACCTTGCGCCGGCCGACCTGGCGCAGGAACTGTCCGCCGTCGTCCACGCCTTCGCCGTCGGCCTGGCCGCGCGCGGCTTCGTGCTGCAGGTGGAGCTGGATCCGCGGATGCAGGTCGTGTGCGATGCGGTGCGCATCCGCCAGGCCTTGATGGCCTTGCTGCAGAACGCGCTCGCGTACGCCGAACCCGGCGCGTTGCGGGTGCGCGCAGGCAACCGAGGCGGCATGTGCGAGCTGAGCGTGGAGGACGACGGCCCCGGCATCGATGCGGACGTCGCCGCGCGCGTGTTCGAGGCCTTCCGCCGCGGCGATCCTTCGCGCTCGCGCAAGAGCGGCGGCAGCGGCCTGGGCCTGGCCGTGGTCAAGGCCATCGCCGTGGCGCATGGCGGCGATGCGATCTGCCGGCCCTCGGGCACCGGTGGCACCAACTTTCTGCTCCGCTGGCCGTTGCCGGCGGGCGAACCGGCCCCGCTGCCTGGCGTGTGATTCGCGCGGCAGGCCGGGGGTCCCTGCGCGTCGCTGCTCAGGGTGCCGGAGTGCCGCTCTCGCCGAGCGGTGCGGACGCAGGCGCAGTGCGCGCGGTCCGCCACGGCAGCATGCGCGCGAGCACGTCGTCGCGGCGCACCCAGTGGTGGAACAGCGCTGCGGCAACGTGCAGCGCGACCACCAGCCACGCGATCCATTTGCCGATGAAGTGATGCACGACATCGATGGGCGCCTCGAACGCTTCCCAGCTGAGCGCGAAGCGCTGGCTGATCCACGCGAACAGCCGGGTCTCGTTGAACCCGGTGACGCGGAACAGGCCGAAGTCGGTATCGGCGCCGGTGCCCACGTAGCCGGTCAGCGGCATAACGATCAGCAGGGCGTACAGGCCCCAGTGCGCCGCATGCGCGAGCCGGTGTTCCAGCGGCGATCCCGGGGGATCGTCCGGCTGCACGTCCAGCCACCGCCACAGCAGCCGCGGCAGCACCAGGAAGCCGACCAGCAGGCCGAGCACCCAGTGCAGGTTGAGCACCGGCAAGGACGCGTCGGAGGTGTCGTCCATGAACCAGATGACGTAGTAGACGACCACGTAGGCGCCGATGAACGCGGCGGCGGTGGTCCAGTGGAACAGCTTGGCGACGAAGCCGAAGCGGTTTGCGGTGGTGCGCCATTGCATGAGGGGAATTCCTGGCAGCGTGCGGGATGCGATCGTTCAGCGGGCGAGCAGGCTGCCGAGCAGCCGTTCCAGGCCGTCGAGCGCGTCAGCCAGGCGCGCCTGCTGATCGCCCTCTGGTTCGGCGATCCAGAACGATGCTTCGGTGATGGCGCCGTAGAGCATGCGCGCCATTACCCCGGCATGCAGCGGCGCCACCGTGCCGGCGGCGATCAGGGTCTCGATCGAGGTCTGCAATGCGTCGATTCCTACCGATTGGGCGGCCGGCGGGACGTCGCCGAACACGGCGCGCGCGTCCTGCAGGATGATGCGGCGGATCTCCGGTTCCAGCGCCAGTTCCAGATAGGTGCGGCAGCGGCGGCGAAACCCTTCCCACGGCGAGGGCGCCGCGTCCGACACGGCCTGCAGGCGTTCGCCGACCTCGGCCTCGATCTGCTCGATGACTGCGGTCAGCAGCCCTTCCTTGCCATTGAAGTGGTGGTAGAGCGCCCCGCGGGTCAGGCCCACCTCGGCAGTGAAGTCGTCCATCGAGGTGTGCGCGAAGCCTTGCGCGGCGAACGCGCGCCGCGCCGCCGCCAGCAGTTTGGCCCGGGTGTCCTCGATCATCTCGGTGCGGGAACGGCGGCGGTGCATGCGGCGGCCAGTTGACATACGCGGCGTATGCTATTTTCATACGTCGCGTATGTCAATGCGGCTGCGCGCACGCCGCTAGCGGACCGGAAGCGGCGGTTCGAAGTGGCCAGGATGCGCGCTGCTCCGTGACGCTGCGTGCCGCTTGCCATTGCTTTGGCAGCAGGCGTTGTTGCTAATCCCGAATCCCGGCTGCCGTCAGACCGCCGCGGCGAACGCTGGCCGCGTCAGGTTCTCCGGATCGCCGTCGGTGCAGGCCACTTCGTCTTCGATGCGGATGCCGCCGTAGGGCTTGAACTGCTCGACCCGGTTCCAGTCCACGCTGGCGGCGTGGCCGGATTTCTTCACTTCGTCCAGCAGCATGTCGATGAAGTACACGCCCGGTTCGATCGTCACCACCATGCCCGCTTCGAGCACGCGGGTCATGCGCAGGTAGGGATGGCCGGCGGGGCGCTCGATGCGACCGCCGCGGTCGCTGGCGGCGAAGCCGGCCACGTCGTGCACCTGCAGGCCGATCGGATGGCCGAGCCCGTGCGGGAAGAACGCGGCGCTGACGCCGGTGGCCAGCGCCGCTTCCGGCGACACGGTGATCACGCCGAAGTCCTTGAGCACGCCCATCAGCGCCAGGTGCGCGTCGAGGTGCAACTGCTTGTAGTCCACGCCGGCGCGCACGCCCTGGCCCATGCGGATCTGCGCGGCGTCGACCGCGTCGATCAGCGCCTGGAACTCGCTGCCGGTGTCGGCGGCGTAGCTGCGGGTGATGTCGCTGGCGTAGCCGTGCGCGGAGGCGCCGGCATCGATCAGGAAACTGCGCCGCTGCGCCGGCGCCTGCCGCTCCAGTTCGGTGTAGTGCAACACCGCGCCGTGCTCGTTCAGCGCGACGATGTTGCCGTACGGCAGATCGTTGGCGTCCTGGCCGACCGCGCTGCAATACGCCATGTGGATCTCGAACTCGCTGCGGCCGTCGCGGAACGCGGCTTCGGCGGCGCGGTGGCCGCGCACCGCCAGCTGCTGCGCCTGGCGCATGAGCGCCAGTTCGTAGGCGGTCTTGTAGGCGCGGTGGTATTCCAGGTACTGAAGCACCGGCTCGGGATTGTTCGGCACGTAGTCGCCTAGCGCGCTCTGCGCTTCGCCGAGGATCGCGCAGCGCGCGGCCGGTCCCGGCAGCAGCGCCAGCGCCTCTTCCGGGCTGCGGATGACGTGGATGTCGCAATGCTCGACCCACCAGCCGTTCGGCGCGGCCGGCACCACGTGCCAGTAGTCGCGCGGCTGGTGGAAGATCAGCTGCGGGCGGTGCCCGGGCGTGTACACCAGCCAGCTGTTCGGCACGCGGGTCAGCGGCAGCCAGGCCTTGAATTGCGGGTTCACCGCGTACGGATAGTCGCGATCGTCGAACAGCTGGTAGTGCAGGCTGCCGCTGGGCACGAGCAGATGATCGAAGCCGCCGCGCGCCAGCGCGGTGTCGGCGCGTTGCGCCAGCGTGCGCAGGTGGTCGGCGTACAGGGCGCTGGGGTCTTGCTGGATCATGGCGGCGGCTCGGTCGGCGATGCGGAAAGGCAGGCGCCAAGTTTGCCGCAAACCGCGAGCGTGTTGACGCATCGTGTCCTACGCATGGCGTGCGGCTATGCGCAGGCGTAGCCGGAAGCGGTAGCCGTTGCCATGCCCGGCGGATCTTTTTCCATCTTGTGCAGGCGATGAAAACTGCAGGAGCGGCTTCAGCAGCGACAGGCTCCATCGATAGTGTCTGTCGCGGCTGAAGCCGCTCCTGCAGGGGGCGCCAGCGATGCTGCCAGCGTGCTACCCGGCCGGGCCGGCATTGATCCATTGCCGCAGCAGCTCGCGATGCGCCGGCGAGATGGTCAGGAAGCGGAAACCGGCCCAGGTCTGGCCCGGCGCCTGCGCGCGCTCGCTCCACAACAGGTGCACGCCGACGTCGATCTGCGCCTCGCGGCCGAGTTGCGGCAGCGCGAAGCGCAGTTGGTACAGCGCGTCCTCGTGTAATGGCGCCGAGGCAAGCAGCAGCATGCCGCTCTCGGAGAGGTTGCCGAGCCGGCCGACCACGGCGTCTTCCATCATGTCCAGCACCGGCACCATGTCCGGAACCTGGCGGCGCGGCGAACGGCGGGCTTCGGCGATCATGCGTCCTCCAGGGTGTTGGCGGGGACCGGCGCGCCGGCGAGGGTGCGCAAGGCGCGCACGGTGGCGTGCCAGGCGCGGTCGATCAGGCGCGCGCGGTCCTCGGTGACGATCCGCGCCTGGCTCTGCGCCAGCAGCCGCGACAGCGCATCCAGCGAGTACTCGGCGGTCTTGTGTCCGCGCTGGTTGACGAACAGGGCGCGGTCGGTGATCGGGCTGTACCAGGACAGGCGCTGCCGTTTCAGGTCGCCCTGCTGGTTGGTCACGAATTCGAACCAGGTGCCGAACGGCAGGCTGCGCAGCCGCGCATAGGCCGCTTGCTCGGCTTCGTTGCGCGGCGCCAGCAGCGGCCGCTCGCCATCCTCGCCCTGGTCGCCGAGGCGGGTGCGCGCCTTCAATTTGGCGCTGAGTTCGGTGCGCGAGGTCAGCGTGTCGCCGCCGCCGGGGGTGGACAGGCGCCGCGCGATCGCCTCGGCTTCGTCCTGGTGGTAGCCGACCTGCAGCAGCGCGCCGCGGACTTCGCCGGCCAGGTCCGAATCGTGGTCGCCGCCGCCGGCGCGGCAGGTGACCTCGGCGATGCACTGGCTCAGCTGCTTGCGCTCGCGCCATGCGTCGGAGTCTTCGCCCTGGCGCAGCAGGGTCAGGGTCAGCACATCGGACCAGGCCTGGTTCAGCAGCGCCTGCACGAACTTGGGCGGCTGCCAGGTCCGGCACAGCGCTTCCAGCGTGGCGCTGGCCAATTCCTTGGCCACCTCCAGTCGTTCCTTGCCGCGCGCGGCCTCGATGTGGCGGCGCTCGGCGATCTCTGCCTTGTGCGCCAGCGCGCGGTACTGCGCCAGGATGTCCTGGTGGGCCTGCTCGAAGACCTGCTCGTCGCCCTCGTATTCCTCGACCACCCGGTCGACGGTCTGGTTCAACTTCAGCAGCAGCTGCGGATCGGTGTCCTCTTCGCTGAGCCAGGTGGCGCCGGACTCGGCGACCGCATTGAGCAACTCGCGCGCCGGATGCTGGCTGCGTACGAAGAAGGCGCTGTCCTGCAGCGCGGCGCGCACCAGCGGCACCTGCAGGCGCTCCAGCAGAGCCGCGGCCGGCGCCTCGCTGCGCACTTCGCGTTCGATTTCCGCGTACAGCAGGCCGAGCAGGTCGAAGGTGTCTGCATCCTGCGGCGCCAGCGCCGCCTGCGGGCCATGTTCGGTACGCAGCGTGGCCAGCAGCGCTGCCTGCACGTCGCGCACCTGGCGGCGTCCGCGCAGGCCGGCCAGGGCGCTGTGCGCCGGCGGCTGCGCCTGCAGTTCGCCCAAGGCCTGCAGCAGCGATGCGGTGGGCACGGCGGGAGCACTGGCCTTGGCGGAGGCGCTCGCCGCGCCGCTTGCAGCGGCGCGCGGTGCCGGCATCGGGACGTTGCCAGGTGAGGCAGACATCGCGGTCGCTGCGGCAGCGGGGCCGGCGCCTGCGGGCGTGGCGCCCGCGGTCCCGGCCGGCGCCGTCTGGGTGGCCGGCGCGGTCGCACGGTCGCGTGCCGCAGCGAGCAGCTGGCGCAGCGTGGCCAGGTCGGTCGGTGCGTTGTCGGGCGCGGCCGGCGCGGCGCTTGCTGCCGTCGCGGCGTTGGCCGCGATCGGTTGCGGGAGTGGGGGCGCTGCGCTCGGCAGGGCCGCTTCGCCGCCGGCGGCGCCCGGGCCCGGGCCGGACCAGCCGCCGGGCGCCGCCTGTCCGGACCAACCGATGGCCGGGCGCGTCGCGGAGGACGGGCGCGCCGCGGCGCGGTTGCCGGCGGCCGCAGCGGGCGCGCTCGTCGGTCGCGCCACGTAGGGCAGGTAGACCAGGCCGGGCAGCACGCCGGCGTGCGCCAGCAGCACGTTGGCGCGTTCCACCATCTCGCCGTAGCGGACCAGCACCTGGCGCTCGAAGGCGCGGTACAGGGTCAGCTGCGCGTCCAGCCCCAGGCGCAGTTCCTCGCCGGCCTCGCGCAGGATCCGGCACAGCAGGTGCGGCCCCAGCGGCGTGTGTTCGGCTTCGAACGCCGGCCGCGCGGCGAGCACGCCGAAACGCTGGCCGAGCAGTTGCAGCGGGGTGCTGGCCCGCGCCGCCTCGCGCCGGGCGATGTCGTGCAGCACGATGTCGCGGTCGATGTCCACGTCGGCGACCAGGGTCAGCATCTGCATCGCGGCGCTGGCCTTGTCCTGGCGCAGCAGGCCGACCGGGGCGAGCGGCAGCCGCAGCGTGGCCAGGGCCGCTTCCAGCTGCGCTTTATAGAACGGCGCGAAGCGCTCGCGGCGCGCCCGCAGGCCCTGCAGTTCCTGGTAGATGTCCTGCTGCAGCTGGCTGTTGCGCGCGCGTTCGGCCTGGTCGAACAGCTCGCGTTCCAGCTCGCTCAGGGTCGACTGCAACGGCGCCTCCAGCGCCTGCCACACCAGGCCCTTCAGCGCCTCCAGGATGTCGCGCACGCGCGTGGGCAGGGCGGCGCTGGCGAGCGTCGCCGGGCTTGCCGACGGAATGGCAGACAATGACATCCTGTGATCGCCGTTTGATTTCCGGGGTCCGGTATGTAACACGTTTATGGCCGCGCAACCATGTTGGCGGCGGCCTGGCGCAGCGTTTCAGAGCATGAACAGGGCGACGACGTCGTTGGTGAAGCGCCGTCCCAGTTCGGTCGGCAGCGCATGCCCGGATTCCACCTGCAGCCAGCCCCGCGCCTGCGCCTGGGCCAGCGCCGGGGCGATCGTCTCCGGTTCCAGGCCGGTGCGCACGGCGAAGTCGCGCAGCGCGAACCCCTGGTTCAGGCGCAGCGCATTGAGCATGTATTCGAACGGGCGCCGCTCGGCGCCGATCCAGTCGTCGCCGCCGATCGCCGCCGGGGTGCCGGCGGCGGCCAGGAACGCCTGCGGATGCTTGGTCTTCCAACGGCGCAGGATGCTCTGCTCGGCGCCGGAGCTGATCTTGCCGTGGGCGCCGGCGCCGATGCCCAGGTAGTCGCCGAACTTCCAGTAGTTGAGGTTGTGCGCGCACTGGGAGCCGTCGCGGGCGTAGGCGCTGACTTCGTACTGGGCGTAGCCGGCCGCGGCCAGCAGCGCCTGGCAGTGTTCCTGCATGTCCCAGGCGTCGTCGTCTTCGGGAATGCCCTGCGGCGGGCGCGCGGCGAACACCGTGTTCGGTTCCAGGGTCAGCTGGTAGTGGCTGATGTGGGTGGGCTGCAGCGCCAGCGCGCGCGCGATGTCGCTCTCCGCCCCGGCCAGGG
>Ga0308160_10008069_pt1 | contig 10307 bp, 7 predicted proteins | sample PhyFR1_FD_201036 | JGI IMG/M metagenome (GOLD analysis project Ga0308160, IMG submission 201036) | Phyllosphere microbial communities from UC Gill Tract Community Farm, Albany, California, United States - DLSLF.R1 | ecosystem: Host-associated > Plants > Phyllosphere > Unclassified | place: USA...
TACGTGTTTGTCTAGAGAGAAATGAGTTAGCCGTGGCTGTTCCCAAGCGGAAAATGTCTCGCTCGAATACCCGCGCCCGCCGCTCGCAGTGGAAGGCGACCGCCCCCCACCTGGTGAAGACCGTTGAAAACGGCCAGGTCACCTACAGCCTGCCGCACCAGGCTAAGGTCGTTACCGACTCTGCTGGCACTGCGCTGTTCCTTGAGTACAAGGGCCGCAAGGTCGCTGACGTCTAATCGGCCGCTCAGGCTGACTGATGTCTTCAACTGAAGAGCTTCTGAAGCGTCTCGGCGTCACTATTGACGCCGGGACGCTTCGTCTTGCGCTCACACACCGTTCCTACGCCTACGAAAACGGCGGGATCCCCACCAACGAGCGGCTGGAATTCCTGGGTGATTCAATCCTGGGCTTCTCGGTCACGGATTCCCTGTACAGGGACAATCCGGATCTCCCCGAAGGCGAGCTGGCCAAGCGGCGTTCGGCCGTGGTCAGCACACGGGCGCTTGCCAACATCGGGCGGAGCCTTGGCATCGGCGAGTTCATCTACCTGGGACAGGGCGAGAAACTCACGGAGGGGAAAAACAAAGCCTCCATCCTCGCTGACACCATGGAAGCGCTGATCGGTGCCACATACGTCTCCAACGACATTGAGACCGCGCGCCAGCTGGTCATGCGTTTGATCGGGCCCCTGCTCAAGGATGCCGCCGTGCTGGGCGCCGGAACTGACTGGAAGACCAGCATCCAGGAACTTGCGGCAAGCCGGCAGCTTGGAACCATCCACTATGCAGTGGAGGGCGCGGGGCCGGACCACGCACGCACCTTCAGCGCTGTCCTGAATATCGGCGGGAAGCCCTACGGTAAGGGCACCGGCCATTCCAAGAAGGAAGCGGAGCAGGAAGCTGCGTCGGATGCGTGGCGCGTCCTGTCCGGACCGGGTGCCGCCGACGGCGCCGGCGCCGGCAAGTCCTCCGGTTCCATCGCCGCCAAGTAGGCTCCCGTGCCTGAACTGCCCGAGGTGGAGGTGGTCCGCCGCGGCCTGGTGCGCTGGGTGCGCGGCAGGACCATTGAGTCCGTCGAAGTCCTGGACCCCCGCTCCATCCGCCGTCACGCCCTGGGCGTGGAGGATTTCATCGGCAACCTGCAGGGTGCCACAGTGTCCGACGTTGTCCGGCGCGGCAAATTCCTCTGGCTCCCGTTAAGCGATGGCTCGGCACACCAGCGCGCGGCAGGCAACGGACACACCCCACCGCCGGGGGTGGCGCTGATGGCCCACCTTGGCATGAGCGGGCAGCTGCTCATGCAGGGTGCGGACGTCCCGGACGAAAAGCACCTGAAAGTCCGGCTCCATCTCAGCCCCAGCGGCGGCATGCCTGCTCAGTTGCGGTTCGTGGACCAGCGCATTTTCGGCGGGCTCTTCGTCACCGTTTTGGTTCCCACCGACGACGGCGGACCCGGCGGCCTCGCGGAGTCGCCCCTTCCGCTGATCGCCGAAGAAGCGTCCCATATTGCCCGGGATCCACTGGACCCAGCCTTCTCGTTCGACCTTTTCTACCAGCGCCTGCGTGCACGGAAGACCGGGTTGAAGCGGGCGCTCCTGGACCAGGGGCTGGTTTCGGGCATTGGGAACATCTACGCCGATGAGGCTCTCTGGCGTGCGCGGCTGCACTACGCGCGGCCCACCGACAAGCTGCGGCGGGCTGACGCCTTCCGTCTCATCGAAAGCGCCCGTGAGGTCATGCTCGATGCCTTGGCCGCCGGCGGAACCAGCTTCGATTCCCTGTACGTGAACGTCAACGGCGCCTCCGGATATTTTGACCGGTCCCTTAACGCCTACGGGCGGGAAGGCGAGCCCTGCAAACGATGCGCGGCTGCAGGAATCCACGCCACCATCCGGCGTGAACAGTTCATGAACCGGTCCTCCCACACGTGCCCCGTGTGCCAGCCGCGCCCCCGCAACGGACGTTGGTAGCGCACGCGCATCCAACCCTGACAGTTTCGGGCCGGCCCCCGGAGCTCCAGAGGACCCGACTGGCGGCTCCGGATCCGCGACTTTCGGCGGCAACCCGGTAGATTTAGGACCGCCAAGCAGCCGCCCAGCCCCGCCCAGGAGAACCGAAAAGCCTTGCACCTCAAAAGCCTGACCGTCCGGGGGTTCAAGTCCTTTGCCTCCGCCACCACCTTCGACTTCGAACCGGGAGTCACTGCCGTGGTGGGCCCCAACGGCTCCGGCAAGTCCAATGTGGTGGACGCCCTGGCCTGGGTGATGGGGGAGCAGGGCGCCAAGACACTGCGCGGCGGCAAAATGGAGGACGTCATCTTCGCCGGCACCTCCGGCCGTCCTCCGCTGGGACGGGCACACGTGTCGCTGACAATCGATAACACTGACGGCGCGCTGCCCATTGAGTACAGCGAAGTCACCATCTCCCGGACACTGTTCCGCACGGGAGGCTCGGAGTACGCCATCAACGGTGCCGGCTGCCGCCTGCTCGACATCCAGGAACTGCTCTCCGATTCCGGCATGGGCCGGGAAATGCATGTCATCGTGGGCCAGGGCCAGCTGGACCGCGTCCTGCACGCCACCCCGGAGGACCGCCGGGGCTTCATCGAAGAAGCTGCCGGCATCCTCAAACACCGCCGGCGCAAGGAACGGACGGTGCGCAAACTCGAGGCGATGCAGGCGAACCTGCAGCGTCTCACGGACCTGACCGGCGAGATCCGCCGCCAGCTCACGCCGCTGGGCAAGCAGGCCGAGGTGGCACGCCGCGCCCAGCGTGTCCAGTTCGACGTCCGGGATGCCCGCGCCCGCCTGCTGGCCGATGACCTGGTGCAGCTCCAACAGGTCCTGGAGCAGGACGTCGCCGACGAAGCCGCGCTGAAGGAGCGGCGAACCATCGTGGGGCAGGAACTGGAGTCCGGGCGCCGGCAACAGGCTGCCCTGGAGCAGCTCGCAGCAGAGGCAACGCCGCGCCTCAACGCGGCCCGGGACACGTGGTACCGGCTGACCGCCGCACGGGAGCGGCTCCGTTCCCTCGGATCGCTGGCCCAGGAACGGAGCCGCGTGCTCGGCTCCGTGGACGACGCACCGTCCGGGGGCCGGGATCCCGAGCAGCTTGAACGGCAGGCAGCGCGCGTTGGCAGCGAACTCGCCGGACTTGAGCAGTCACTCGCGGCCAGGCGGACGGCCCTGGAAGCAGCAACAGCGGCCAAGGCGGAAGCGGAGCGTGCGGCGCAGGCCGAAGACCAGCGACTCACCGCTGAACTGCGGGCGGTCGCCGACCGCAGGGAAGGACTGGCGCGCCTCGCGGGCCAGGTTGGTGCTGCCCGTTCCCGGGTGGAGTCCGCCCAGGCAGAGCTCGGCAGGCTGCGCGAGTCGCTGTCCGCGGGTGCCGGGCGGCGTGCCCGGGCACAGGAAGAGTTCACCGCCCTGGAAAACCAGGTGGCGGGCGTGGAGGAAGGCGAAGAATCCCTCGACGCAGAATACGAGGACGCCAGCGAAACGCTGGATACCGTGCTGCAGGAAATCTCGGACCTCAAATCAGAAGTCAACGAGGGCATCCGCCGGCGCGATGCCCTCGCAGCCCGCCTCGAGGCCCTGAAGCTCGGCCTGGAGCGGAAGGACGCAGCCAGGCACGTCCTGCAGTCCGGGCTGGGCGGGGTCCAGGGCGCCCTCGCCGGCGAGCTGCGGGTGCGGGCCGGTTATGAAACCGCCATCGCCGCCGCACTCGGCGAAGCCTCCGAGGCGCTTCTCGTCGAGGACCCGTCCACCGCGGAGTCCGTCGTGCAGATGCTCAAGGACGACGACGCAGGCCGGGCCTCTCTGCTGCTGGCCCCCGCGGGCGGACGGCACGAAGACCTCCCAGCGGCCCCGGCACTCCCGCCAGGTGCGCTTTTGGCGGCCGGTCTCGTGGACACCGCCGACGCCTACACCCCGCTGGTGCGGCACCTGCTGTGCCAGACCGCCGTCGTACCCGACATCCGGGCCGCCGCGGCCCTCGTGGCGGAACAGCCCGGCCTGACAGCCGTTACCCACGCAGGGGACGTGTTCACCGCCGTGTCCGTCACAGGAGGTTCGGCGAAGGCGCCGTCACTCCTGGAAGTCCAGGCCGCCGTGGACGACGCCGACAGGGAGCTTGGGCAGGTAACCGCGGCCCTGGAGCGCAACAGGTTCGCCCTGGCCGGGGCCGAGGCGAAGCGCGCCGGAGCGCAGGAAAAGGCGGACGCCGCCCTGGACAGGTTGCACGAGTCCGATGCGCGGCTGGCAGCAGTAGCTGAGCGGCTGGGACACCTCAACTCAGTACTGCGCAGCGCCGTGGGCGAAAGCGACCGGCTCGCGGCCTCGCTGGCCCGTGCCGAGGCCAACGTGGAGTCCGAGGAGCAGGGGCTCGCGGCCATCACCGCCCGGCTTGCCGCGGCCCAGGAGGTGCCGCTTGAGCAGGAACCATCAACGGCGGAGCGTGATGCCCTCGCGAAGGCTGCCTCGGCCGCCCGTTCTGCCGAGGTGGAGGCCCGGTTGTCACTGCGGAGCACCGAGGAGCAGGTGGCGGCCACACGCAACCGCGTTGCCTCACTGGAACGTGCTGCCGCCGCTGAACGGCGTGCCCGCGAGGAGGCAGCCGAAAGGGCACGCCGCCGGCGCATCGAGGCCCGTCGGGCCGCCGCCGTCCGGGCCGCAGTGGACTCGGCACTGGACTTCGTGGACGTGTCCGTCGATGTGGCGCGGCACGCGCGTGACGTGGCGGAGGAAAACCGCGAACGCCGGGACCGGGAGCTGCAGGAACTCCGCGCCGCGAACGAGCTGCTGGCAAAGGAGCTTGCCGAACTTACCGACAACGTCCACCGTGACGAGCTCGCCAGGGCCCAGCAGCGCGCCCGCATCGAAGCACTGGAAACGCGGTCTGTCGATGAACTCGGGATCACCCCTGACGCGCTGGTGGCCGAGTTTGGCCCCCACGTTGCAGTTCCGGTTCCAGCGGGGGAGACGGGCGACAAGTGGGCTGCCCTCCGTGCGCCGGTGGACGAATCCGGTGAAGCCATCGTCGAAGGCGTGCCGTTTGTCAGGGCTGAACAGGAGAAACGCCTCCGGAAGGCCGAACGCGACCTGTCCAGCCTGGGCAAGGTCAATCCGCTGGCACTGGAGGAATTCGCGGCGCTGGAGGAGCGCCACCAGTTCCTCAGCACCCAGCTGGAGGACCTCAAGGCAAGCCGCAAGGACCTGCTGGACATCATCAAGGAAGTGGATGACAGGGTCCAGCGGGTCTTCACCGAGGCATTCGAGGACACCCAGGCACAGTTCGTTCGGGTTTTCGACCGGCTTTTCCCCGGCGGCGAGGGCCGGCTGGTCCTGACCGATCCCGCGGACATGCTCACCACCGGAATCGAAGTGGAGGCCCGTCCTGCGGGCAAGAAGATCAAGAGGCTGTCACTGCTGTCCGGCGGGGAGCGGTCCCTGACGGCGGTGGCCCTCCTCGTGGCCATCTTCAAGGCCCGTCCGTCCCCGTTCTATGTCATGGACGAGGTGGAGGCGGCCCTTGACGACACCAACCTTGGCCGGCTGATCACCATCTTCGAAGAGCTCCGCGAGTCCAGCCAGCTCATTGTCATCACCCACCAGAAGCGCACCATGGAAGTGGCGGACGCACTCTACGGAGTCACCATGCGCGGCGACGGCGTCTCCACCGTGATCAGCCAGCGCCTGGGCAACGACGAATGAACGGTGGTTGGCTGTCCACCGCTGAACAGTCCCGGCAGGCGTTTAAGTAACGGCAGGTCAGCTCCTTGCCGGCGCGGGGAAAGGGCTCCGGCGGTTGTGAGAAGCTAGGGGAGTGAATGACATCCTTCCCATAATCCTGTCCATTCTCGGTGCCCTGGTGGTTGTCGGAGCCCTGATCCCGGTCCTGGTGAAGACGCGGAAGAACATCAACCGCTACCCGGGAACGCGTGACGCGAACGACCCCGAACTCCGGCCCGGTGGCGGCACCCTCGTGGCCGACGACACTGCCACGGCGGAGCGGCCGGCGGAGCGGACAGCACCCGCCGAAGCGGACCTTGACGGCGTTGACACCACGGTCCCCGACGATGCCGCCGGACTGGAAACCATTCCGGTTGAAACCCCCCTGCCCGTAGCAGGCCGCCTGACCCGGCTGCGCGAACGCCTGGTCCGGTCCAACAGCATCATGGGCAAGGGCCTGCTGGCGCTGCTTTCCAGCGACAAGATCGACGAAAACGTTTGGGACGAGGTGGAAGAAACCCTCCTCCTGGCGGACCTCGGCACGGAACCGACCATGCAGCTGGTGGATGCCCTCCGCGAACGCGTCAAGGTGCTCGGCACGCGCAGCCCGGAGCACGTCAAGGCCATGCTCCGCGAGGAACTCATTAAGGTGGTCGACCCCACCATGGACCGCACCCTCAATGTCCAGCGCCACGGGGACAAGCCGGCCGTCATGATGGTGGTTGGCGTCAATGGCGTAGGCAAGACCACCACGGTGGGCAAGCTGGCGCGCATGCTGGTGGCCGAGGACAAGGACGTGATCCTCGGTGCCGCGGACACCTTCCGTGCCGCGGCCGCCGAACAGCTGGCCACGTGGGGACAGCGGGTGGGCGTTCCCACGGTCAAATCCGACATTGACGGGGCCGACCCCGCCTCGGTGGCCTACGAAGCCGTGAAGGCAGGCATCGACCAGGAGGTCGACGTCGTCATGATCGACACCGCCGGCCGGCTGCAGAACAAAGTGGGCCTCATGGACGAACTTGGCAAGGTCAAGCGCGTGGTGGAAAAGCTCGCCGAAGTGGACGAGGTCCTGCTGGTCCTGGATGCAACCACCGGCCAGAACGGCCTCAACCAGGCCCGGGTCTTCGCCGAGGTGGTGAACATCACCGGCATCGTCCTGACCAAGCTGGACGGCACCGCCAAGGGTGGCATCGTCGTCGCAATCCAGAAGAGCCTCGGCGTCCCGGTCAAGCTGATCGGCCTGGGCGAAGGCGCGGACGACCTCGCCCCGTTCGACGCCGAGCAGTTTGTGGACGCGCTGCTGAACTAGCCGCTAGCCCTTCTTCCGGCCCGCTGCGTCCTGTGACGTGGCGGGCCGAAGTGTTTCCGGCGTGGCCAGCCACGCAACGACGGCCAGGAGCAGGACCCCGCCCGTGACACCGAAAGCCCAGCCGAAGCCCAGCCGGTCCGCGAGCACACCGGCCAGGACGGGGCCGACGATCGCACCGACGTCGGACGTCATCTGGTAGACCGCCAGTACCTTGCCGCCGGACCGGCCGCTGCCGATTACATCTGCGACGGCGGCCTGCTGGGCAGGACCGAACAGGCCCGAACCGATGCCGGCGAGTGCGGAGGCGGCAAGGAACCATGGCAGGCCCGGGGCGAAACCGATGCCCGCGGTGGCCAGCCCCGCCACCGCCAGCCCCCACATCATCATGGGCCTGCGTCCCAGCGAATCCGCCAGGCGGCCGGAGAATGACAGCGCCGCTGCATTGCCTGCCGCGAATACTGCCAGGGCCAGCCCGGCCGCCTCGGGACCGGCGCCGAAGGCCGCCGCAGCAAACAGCGGGACGGTGGCCATCCGGACCCCGAACGTAGCCCACCCGTTGGCAAAACTGGATGCCAGTGCGGCCCGGTAAGCCCCGCTCCGCAGGGCCTCGCCGAAGGGCATATCCGGCGCCCGGTTGGCCGCCGGTCCGGAGCCGCGCCGCTGGTGGCTCAGCTGCGTTTGGACCACCGCTGCCGCGATGACCAAGGCAGCCGCGTACGCAAGGAACGGAACCCGCAGGCCAAACCCCGCAAGCAGGCCGCCGACGATCGGTCCGCAGACGTTGCCGATCAGGAACGCGGAGGCGTAGGCGCCGGACACCCTGCCCCGGCTCTCCGGCGGCGCCAGCCGGACCACGAGGGCCATGGAAGCAACCGTAAACATCACCGAACCTGCACCGCCCAGTCCACGGAACAGCAACAGCTGCCAATAACTCCCGGCAAAGGCGCAGGCCGCCGTTGAGGCCGCCACGATGAGCAACCCCGACACATAGACCGGCCGTTCCCCGAGTTTGGCGATCAGGGCACCGCCGGCCGGGGCGAAGATGAGCCGCATGAACGCGAAGATGGCCACGATCACGGCCGCTTCCGTATTGCCCACACCGAATGTTGTGGCGAATTGCGGCAATACAGGCGCAACAAGCCCGAATCCCAGCGCGATCAGGAACGCGGCGGCCAGCATCACCTTGATATCGCGGGGAAGCTTGTCCCGGCCGGGCCGCAGGCGGGCCAGGATCCTTGAAGCGGTGCCGCTGGCGCGGGCTTCTGCCATCATGATGCACGGTTCCTTGCAGGGTGGGGCGCCGGCTGCCGGCGGGAGTGGTGAAACACAACCGTAACAAGGCGGATATGCACCATTTACTTCCTAGAGGTTGTTGTAACAGTCCGGCAATCTAAATCCTCTGCGGGCGAAACACGCCGCCGACACACTCGTTACAGGACGCAAAGGGCGTTGGCAGGCGGAGGACTCCGCAAGATTCGGAAGAGAGGACGTGCACCATGGAACTTACCGCAGGTCACGTTTGGCTCATGGTGTCGGCAGCGCTCGTGCTGTTCATGACACCGGGCCTGGCATTTTTCTACGGCGGCATGACGCGTGCCAAGGCAGCACTGAACATGATGATGATGAGCTTCATCTCCATCGGCATGGTCGGCGTGGTCTGGATTCTGTGGGGCGCTTCCATGACGGGCGGCGAAGGCTTCCTGCAGATCGTGGGAAACCCGTTTGCCACCTTCGGGCTTGAAGGCATCGATACGCCGGACGGGCTCATCAAGGCGGGATTCGCGGCAACCTTCGCCATCATTACCGTTGCGCTGATCAGCGGCGCTATCGCTGACCGCGCCAAGTTCGGCGCCTGGAGCGTCTTCGTCCCGGTCTGGGTCACCCTGGTCTACTGCCCGCTTGCCTACATGGTGTGGGGCGGCGGCCTCTTCGGTCCCGAGGGAGCAGTGGGTAAGGCCCTCGGCCCCGCTATCGACTTCGCCGGCGGCACCGTGGTTCACATCAACGCCGGTGTTGCGGCGCTGGTTCTGGTCCTGATCATCGGCAACCGCAAGGGCTTCGGCAAGGATCCCAACCACCGCCCGCACAACATCCCGTTCGTCATGCTGGGCGCTGCCATCCTGTGGTTCGGCTGGTTCGGCTTCAACGGCGGCGCTGCCACCACTGCGGAGCAGGGCGGCCTCATCTGGGTGAACACCTTGGCCGCTCCCGCCGCTGCCATGCTCGGCTGGCTCGTCACCGAGCGGATCCGCGACGGCCACCCCACGTCCCTCGGCGCCGCTTCCGGTGTGGTCGCAGGACTTGTGGCCATCACCCCGGCCTGCGCCAACGTCAGCCCCGTGGGTGCCCTCGGCCTCGGCGTCGTGGCAGGCGTGGCCTCCGCGCTGGCGGTGGGCCTGAAGTTCCGCTGGGGCTTCGACGACTCGCTGGATGTTGTTGGGGTCCACCTCGTGTCCGGCATCATCGGCACCGTTGCCCTCGGCTTCATCGCACTGCCCGCCGACGGTGTGGGCGGCGGCCTCTTCTACGGCGGCGGCTTCGCCCAGCTGTGGGCACAGCTCGCAGCGGCAGGCATCGCGATTGCTTACTCGGCCATCCTGACGGCGATCATCGCGCTGGCCATCCACAAGACCATGGGCTTCCGGGTCTCGCAGGAACAGGAAACGGTGGGTGTGGACCTCAGCCTGCACGCCGAGACCGCCTACGAGTTCGGCCTCTCCGGACACGGCGGAAGCTTCCAGCCGCTGCATGACATGATCACCGGCAAGAACCAGGCAGAAACCGCCGGCAGCGCCGCTGCAGCAGATGCCAAGAAGCCAGAAACCGCAACAGGCAAGGAAAGCGTGGGGGCATGAAACTGATCACCGCAATCGTCAGGCCCGAGAAGCTTGAAGCAATCCGGGAAGGCCTGGAGGCCTACGGAGTGCAGGGCCTGACGGTCAGCGCAGCCAGCGGCTACGGCCGGCAGCGGGGCTACACCGAGGTGTACCGCGGCGCCGAGTACAACGTGGACCTCCTGCCCAAGATCCGGGTAGAGGTGCTGGCTACGGACGAGCAGGCCGATGACATCCTGGACGTCATCATCGCCAGTTCCAACACCGGCAGGGCAGGTGACGGAAAGGTCTGGACCATGGATGTCTTTGAAGCAGTCCGGGTCAGGACCGGCGAACGCGGCGTAGCCGCCATCTAGGACAGTCATCCGGCCGGCCCCTGCCACAGGGGAACGGGCAGACAGAAGCGGGGTGGGCGGGAACCGGAAGGTTCCCGCCC
>Ga0308160_10008071_pt1 | contig 10306 bp, 9 predicted proteins | sample PhyFR1_FD_201036 | JGI IMG/M metagenome (GOLD analysis project Ga0308160, IMG submission 201036) | Phyllosphere microbial communities from UC Gill Tract Community Farm, Albany, California, United States - DLSLF.R1 | ecosystem: Host-associated > Plants > Phyllosphere > Unclassified | place: USA...
AACGATGGAGGATTCCAGCTACTTTGAAGAGTGCCGTGTTTGTCGGTTTGGTGGCGGGTTTGTATAAAGGTATGGGAGTACCCGAGGAATGTGTTGGAGAAGCGTTGGATGAATTGGAGAGGACTGAAAAAGATTGGAGGTATTGGAGGTGGCCTTTGATCGACGTAAGCATTCCCTTTCTCTCTCCCCCTCTTCCAAAGCTTGGTACTGAAAACGACTCGTTTTGTGTGTAGAGAGGGATCTTGTTCAAAGCTTTGAATTTATTATTCGATACGCTCCTCACTCGATTCTTTGAGATCTTTCAAGGACTCTTACAACTCCCTTTCTCTTCCCTCTTACCACACCTCGAAACCATCTCGAACAATCCAGTGTTCGTGAGTCACATTGGAGGGAACTTGGAATTGACGTTGAGGGAGTTGGAGGTAGGGATGAAGAAGTTTGTGAGAATGGCTTGGGAAGAGAAAGTATTGGAGGAGGAAATGAGAGGGGAAGGGAGTGAGGTTGGGGCGTGGCTGAGAGTCCTCGAGTGGGTCAGAGAGGAGGTTAGAGGGTTTGATAGATGCTTTACGGAGAAAGTTTGCGGGTAAGTCTGAGCTTTTGTCATTCTCATGATTAAGCTCGACGCCAGTACTGATGAAAGAGGTTGAGATGTGTAGGATGTTGGATCCACCTGCTTTGTTCTTATCGGTTTCTGCACCTTTATTCGTCGATCATTTGAACAATTCAAGAATATCGACAATCTCAGCATCCGTTTCGACTCCGCTCGAGAACAATTCTGCTCAATCTCAACCTCAACAGAACGGTGGTGATGGTGTAGTGACGGATGGAGAATTGTTGGAACTGTATCATGGAGTGAAGGAATTGCTGGAAATGTTCGAAGCGTTTTGTCCAGAGTGCGTTTTTCGTTCTCTCTCATCGCACTCTACAACTTGCTGAGACATGGTTGAGTTACCACAGGGAGACGCTCGAGATTGATTTCTCCGCTTGGTTTGAACCTTATGTGAGGAGATGGCTGGCAATGACTGATACTCAAACGAGTGAATGGGTCAATCGAGCAATTTCGAAAGATGCTGTACGTCTACCACTTCTCATCAGTCGTCTCCCATCGAGTACTGATGATATCTTTGACGTGTAGTTCGAACCGGAGGAAACTGCTACACATTCTTCTTCGATTGTCGATTTGATCGAAAGTTGTAAAGCTCCGGTCGAATTCATCTTGTCATTGAAATGGCCTGAAGAATACGGTCATGCAAAGTTCCTCACTGGTCTATCACGGGTGAGTCTGCCCTTTCTCTTCTCGCTTCTCCGAGTCGATGTATTGACGAGTTGAGAGGAATTGCAGACAATCGCGAAATCGATTGAACAGTATTCGAATCAATTGGAATCCATGTTCATTGATGAGATGTTCCCGAGGAAACCGGAAGAAGCGTTGGATCAGGATGTAGCGAGACCGAGTGCTTGGTTGACTAAAGCGAAGATGGTAGTTCAAGGGGATAAGAAAGTGGAGCCTTTCGAATTCAAAGCTGCTGTACGTTCCCGCTCTTCGTCTGTGCGATTCGAATTGGCAAGCTCACCAGCAGTACGATCTATACAGAGCTGCATCAAGCTGAACAACATTCAAGCTGCTCGAAGATTGCTCGATACGATGTACAATACTCTCGACGCCGACAAAGTCTCCCGTATCGTCGAACTCAACACTCCTCCACCACCACCTAGCGCCACCCCCACCCAGCCTCGTTTCCTTTTCACCACCAAAATCGTCCTCTGCGAAAACCTTTCTCCTCCCTCCGGAAACTCTCGATCAAAGAAACTCGACCCTTTCCTCATCTTGTCCGATCCTGCCGGTTACAGGGTGGCCAAGACTCGAACGTTGTACGAAACGAACGATCCGCGATGGGACGAAACTCTCGACGTTTCAGTCAAGGGCGATTTGTGGTTACGAGCGACAGTGTACCACCGAAATCTCGTGGATCATCACGACCACGTTGGTTGTGCTTACATTCATTTGGATCCGAGAAAGTTCTCAGACTTCTTGGCGAAGGATGTTTGGTTCAGGTTGGAGGATCAGAATCGACAACCGTTGGATGCGAGATTGTTGTTGAGGATTTCGATGGAGGGAGAGAAGGACGATATCAGATTCTACTTTGGAAGAGCGTTCAGGAGTCTCAAGCGAGCTGAAGGAGATATGGTGAGGACAATGGTTGACAAGGTAGGTTTCTCGTTCGGGTTCAGACGCCTAACCAAGACTGTGAGCTGATTTCGACCGATTTTCCACTCACAGATGTCTCCTTTTGTTCGACACTACATCTCTCACTCGAACCTCAAATCTCTCCTCAACACTGGTCGATACAACCTCCCTGATCTCGACAAAGTACGAGGAAATCTCGACAAAGGCGTTCGAAACCTCAACGCCTACGTTCGAGACGCCCTCGCTTCTTCGACCAACTCTGCTACCAACACTCTCATGATTCCTCCAGTACACGATCCAAATGCTCCAAGCTCAGTCACTCTCGAACGACTCGAACAGAAGAAGAAAGGAAAGGGACCTTTGACGGATATCGAAATCGAGAATGCGATTGGAGACTTGCTCGATTACTTTGAGGTCACTTTCGCTACTCTCAAGGAATCTCTCACTCCCGATGGTACGCCCTTCGTGACGTCTCGTCTTACTCTGAGTTTCGAGGGCTTACGAGTTTGGGAAGTACAGCTTGGCACCTCGTTTCGTTGAGGTTGTGGAAGGAGATCTTGACAACTATCGAAGGTCTCCTCGTACCTCCTCTGAGTGATCGACCCACCGAGATGAGACCGCTGAGCGAGAAGGAAGTCGATGTTGTATACAAATGGCTTGGGGTGAGTTTCGAAACTTTCTCGTTATTCTTCTCCCAGCTTGATCCTGACTGACCTTTTCGGTACAGTTCCTCGTCAACTTCTTTCACGGTGGGGGAGAGGGGGTGCCCCTCGAAGATCTTCGTAACGCAAAGTATCTCGGTAAGCCTTTTCGCAAAATCGCTTTTTGCTTCTCAAACTGATCCTGCATTCTTTCGCATTGCGCAGAACTCATCGAAGCTCGGATGTACTATGAATGGACTCCTGATGATCTCATGAGAGCGAGTGTCGAAACGAGTATGTTACGTCTCTCAGCCTCTCCCATCGCCGACACTGTTCTGATTCACAGACCCCTTTTTTCTCAGTGCAACGGCATTTCCTTTCGAAATCAGACTCAGTCTTGGGTCGCTCAAAGTCGGTATACTCGCAACGAAATCTTGGAACGATCAGAGCGCGCAAGATCGAGAAGAAACAGCAAGTGACGAGTTCGGGTGAAATGATTTTGCGAATCCTGCGGATGTAGTACGTTCTTTTTTTTCTATTCTCCTCGTTCAGTCTCTCGCCCTCGCTACGGCCGAAACTAAGTAAGCCAAAGCCTCCAAGCATTAGACAGCTGACTTCGTTTGTCCTCCTTGCGATGGCGAACAGTCCCGGAACCACCGATTTCCTTTCGACCCAATTATCGACGATTCAGCGACTCGAGCACGAACAAGCTCAACGTCAACAGCTCAAGTCACAGCGTGGTACGTTGCAACGAAATAGCGGAGGAGGAGCAGGAAATCGTCTCGGCAGAGGTTCGAATAATCTTCGAAGTGGAGGTTTATCGACCATCGCAGACCGATAGAACACTTTACAACCTTTCAACTTGCCACGCTCTCCTCTTACTCAATCGCACGTTCTCTTCGGACCTCCACTTCATCAAGTATTCTATCATTCTCAGCAACGCACCCGGCTCTTTCGATTGTTTTCATATTCATCTCTCGCGTCTCTCTCTCTCTCTCTCGCTTTACTGTTTTCTCCGATCGTCCTGACCTTCGTACCTCGTTGTGTATCAACGCCCGTTCTTATGTCGATACCCATTCTAGCTCTTAATAAGACACCCCTGCGAAATGTCAAGATTCGAATGCCATGGACCCGTTCTATCGCTGCCTGTCCTGCGTCCCATTTCTTCTCTACAGTATGGCTAATGAGATTTCCTCGCGGACAGTCGCTGGATCTACAGGGTCGGATCGAACCAGAGAACTTTCCCTCATGAATCGACCGATAAGAAAAAACCTTCGCTTACCATTTTCGAGCTCTCAGAGACGGACTAGATACCGACTTGACTTTCACGATTGACATTGACGTGATTTCGAACTGGGATCTCTCGCAAGGTACTCGTGTTCCCTCTCGCTCGATCTCGTTCGAACACCGATCGCTGATTCCCTTTCGAGACAGTACCTTTGTATCGTAGGATGTGAGGATTCGCAAGCCTCATTGCGAAAGATGTCGTTCGTTCCGGCATCCCTCAGATCCCGATACTTCGAAGCGAAAAGCAAGAAAAGTCCCGGAGGCTCTCAAAGCTTTAACCGGCGCGGGTTCTTTGCCCGATCATAAGCTATCGGAACGGAATTTCGCAGGGGTGGGAAAGTACTGTCAGCACGTACTGGATCGTTTCAGCTGTTGCTGCTGATGCTCGTAGAGACTTTCCTCTCGGTGTCCGTTGGAGAGTTTTCTTGCTTCTTTCCCGCATCATTTCTTCTCTACTCTTCCTCCCCCGACATTTCCTGCTGCGATCAACCCCACTCTTCTTCTCTTTACTCTTATCTCCTTCGACGACGAGGACGACGACGACGACAACGACGACAGCAGAGGATACACCAATGGCAGCGTTCCTACCTTACGACGATGAAACGACTCCTTTCGAAGGAAACTTCCTGCAAACTGCCGACGATTTAAACCATCTCCCTCCCGACTTGATCTCTCCTCTACCTTCGTACGCACTCTATCGAGAACCAGTTCATTACCTTTCAGCCCCGAAACCTCGTCTCAATCCTTTCGACCGAATCCGACAACCCTCTTCGCATCAACAGAATCGACAGCACTTTCCATCATCTCTCCCCCCTCCTACTTCTTCGAACTCTTCCCTTTCGACATACTCTTACAATTATCCTCCGATCGATCTGTTGTCCTGCAGAGAAGCTGTCACCGACCTAGATCTCCCTTCTCCCTCTCTCGTTTCTTCGGCACCTTCGCTAATTAGCCCCGGATTACAACTCTACGAAACGACCTCGACCTCGTCCGGTTCATCTAATCTATTCTCCCGATACAGTTTCCCACTCACTCCACCGATCGATGAACCGAATACTTCGAACCAGTCGAATTCGTACCTCGAATGGAAAGCTTGTACAGACTTGCCGCCGCCGCCGGTGACAGCTTCCTTGGCTAGTGGTGTCTCAGCCTCAACGTTACCTCCGAACACTCCCTCGACCTTTCCTCCTTCGAATCCGTTCTATTTGTCGCCCACTTCGCACCCACTTCCCCTCGAACTTCCGCCCACTTTCGTTTCGCGTCCTTCCCCAAACGTTCCCTCGTCGTCGTCATCATCATCTCACCTACTACGAGTCATCTCCTCGGGAATCGCTCGTCGTCGTGCCCGAAACCCTTACCTCGCTAGCCCAGCACTCTCTTGCTCCTCAATCTTTCCTTTGACCTCTTCCAAAGCTCGAGCAGCGAACGGAGGTGGACGATCACGACTATCACGCGACGAGGTTTCCATCTCTTGCTCGAATTGCAACGTCGGTATCGCCACACTACAACTTCGAGGGAAAGGCAACGAGCTCGACGTGGAATATCGACAAGATTTCGTTTGTTTCGACTGTCGACCGGATCTAGCTGGATCTCCTGCCGACTACGAGCCTCCTCATGATACACGCGTTGGGTACGAGGCAACGATCTCGGCTTATCTCGATCGGGAGCAAGGGATCGAAACTCAACGGAGGCGCCGAGTCGCAGGGTCAAGTGTGAGGGTACGGAAGGCTAGCGCTGGACGAAGAGATCCGGCCCTCGAGCTTATCACATGTTAGTTCCTTCGTCTCGCTTCATCAGAGAACGCGATACTGACTTCGAGATTCAATCGTCTATAGGCGACAGCTGTAGAAATGACATTGCTTCCGGAGGATTCCGACCACTCAAGGCACAAGACTCGCTCAAGTTCACTATCGAAGTCGTCTGTCTTCACTGTACCTCGCTCTATCGACGATGCTCGGATGATGGAGGGGGAGGGGGAAGATTAGGGTGAGTCGTCTTCTCTTTTTCCTCCCTTGCCCCCCAACCTCCGACTCACCTTTTAATGACTCCGAGCGCAGCGTCGGCAAGTGGAGATGCAAAGGTAAGAGACTCTCACTCCAACATGGAAATGAACAGAACGCTGACCCTTCTCTTGGACGCAGAGCTTTTCGACGAAGGAAGAAGGAATTGCTCGTTCTCGCACGCTCGAATGGGCCCAATCGTCGATCTTACCTAGTATGCCCCTTTCAAATTTGACTCCGCGAGCAATACTCACCATCGTGTCAATTTTGACAGCGATACTCATTCTCTTTCGACCATTCACAGGGACGACCTCGAACGTCTCAACTCGATCTGCTTCGAATTCTTTCGAACGAGCTTACTCTCCGCCCTTGCTGTACCCGACGTACTCGAAGCCGAAAGTCCGATCGCGATCATATATGACCAGATTGAAAAGCTTTCTGTCGATACTTGGGCTCACTTCGATCCATTCTTTCGACCGGTACGTCGCATCTTGTCTTCTCTGCCGCTCAGCTCCAGCTGAAGTACGACTTGTGAACATCAGGATACTGCAACGAAGGGTCGTAGACGTTACCTCGGTCTGAGATACGCGACACAAACATCTCGCAAGAAGACGAAGCCAAGTCGCAAGAGTCCATCGTTCGCTTTTCAATCTATCGGAGGGTCCGATCAGTCTGATTCGATACTTCGACCTGATCTGCGACTGACAGGTTTCACAATCATGGAGGTCGACGTGAGTTACTTCTTCTTTATCGCTGACAGGCTGCTTTACCCGGGCTCACGCTGCCTTTCCATGTTCATAGGAAGAGCAAGGCTTGTTATTCACTCCTTTATCGATGCCGATGGGTTCTGGTGAGCTGCTCTGGGCTTTATCTCTTCCGCAAGTGAATGACCGTCGTTTTTCCTTCCTCAGTCGGCGACACCTACGATGCTTCCACGACGCTCCTCCAACGACTGTCGCATCATATTACGAAAGACTGCAATACTATCAACGCCCAGCGTCGTCAAGCAGGACTCGCTCCAAATCGTCCCATCCGAGATGCTTGGACAGTCGTGCTTTTCTCGAAAGATACTCGAGGAGTGAACCATCTCGAAACACGGCGAGGATACGTCCCTCTATCGAAGTGTAAGCTATTACTCGACACGAAGAGGACTGACTCGAGAGACTGACAGCTTGGTTCAACTCTTCGCACAGATTCTGTAAGCGACTCGATGCTCTCGCAACAAATACAGGCATCACTCGACGATTTCCTGCCGTTTGAGCGTAAGTTTGCACACTCTCTACCCAATTCGCCTAGTGTCTGTGATCAACTGACACTCTCCTGCTCTGTGAACAGTTCAGCAAGGATGGCAAGTTTTCGCTCGACCCTATGGAGGTCCCTCGGATGACTGGGGAGAGCTCATCAAAAGTCGACGACGACGGAAGACCGTCGCAAATACGAAAAGCCGACCAAGGAGAATGACACAGACTGAGTGTTCGTCAGAAGAAGAGGAAGAGGGAGATTTGTCGGATTACGTAGAAGAATCGAGCTTACCTAGGAAACGAAGCAAGCGGTGACTCTCGGATCTCGTTCTTAGCGTTTACCATCGTCTTGTCGTAGCTTCTACATCGGCGTATCTGGTCAGAGAAATACAAAAATCGCCTCGCGGTCTCGGACTTGGTTGAATCGTTTTCGCAGTCTTCGCTTCTTGTTTCCAATCTTTTCACACGCTCGCGACTTCAGTACAAAATATTACGCTCTACAACACGCCTTGAACGACCGTTTGAGCGCACAACAGCCTCAGCCTTTATCTTTCAACTTTGAAATCTCATCATCTCAACTCTGACTCTACCTCGAGGACACCTCCCAGCGCCTACAAGACCACCTAGATCGACTCTGATAGCTATCTGCTCACCTACGACCCTATCGAACCTTCAGCGCAAGTTACCCGCACAAACCCAACTCCGACCTCTCGAACACTCTCTCATCAACTAGGAGTTACGGTACAAGATCAATCTGATGGGCTTCGGTCCAACTCACACGTTCCTACGCGGTCTAGCCGGGTTCGCATTCGAATCGTTCTGGTACAAATGCGAGGTTCATTCGTTTGATGGGAAAGATCCAGAGGAAGTGGTACCTGCAGAAGGTACTCCTATGATCGTCGTAGCGAATCACTGGAACTCTGCTGCAGATGTGAGTACCACTATCTCCTTCCTCTTCCTGATTTGAACCTCATTTGAACCTCTTCTCTTTTCCCCACTTCGAATTTCCTTCGCTCTCAGGTCGCAGTCTTGTCAATCTATTTCCCTCACTATCGCAAGCTGCACTACTGGGCGAAATCTACTCTATTCGCTCCTGGACTCCCGAAGAAGATCCTTCTTGATGCTGGCAACTTACCAGTCGACAGGAAAACCAAGGTCGGTCTAGCTTTTCCTTTGTTCAGTTCGTTTCGACGCAAGCTCACCTTATTATTGCCGCAGGACAATCAAAAACTCTTCGCTGCAACCTTTGATGCTTTCAAGCATGGAGAAGCTGTAGCTGTTTTCGGAGAGGGAGGAAGGTAAGTCGCTGTGAAGCTCTTCGTTGTACTCTTTATCAATACTGATCATCACTATGATCTTGACAGTGAGACTGTACCACATCTATCAGACCTCAAAGATGGCGCTTCATGGGCTGCTTTGGAGTACGCGAAGAACATCCGAGACCCTCAGAGTCGACGAATGACTTCGGACGGACATTCGACAAGTGCTGAACCTCAAGATGTGATGATCTGTATTGCTGGGATTGGCTATAGCGACAAGACAAAGTACAGGAGCAGTGCTGTCATGGAGTGAGCTAAACTTTCGATGTTTTGCGATTCGAGTTCAACTGATCACGCAAACCTGTTCGCAGATTCGGACCAAGTATTTCGGTTGAGCCCTACGTTGAAGAGTTCTACATCGATCCGAAAGCTGCCGTCAAGAAGCTCACTGCACGAATCAAGGAGGAACTACTCAAGGTAACCGTGAACGCGCCAGATTGGTGAGTGTTCCGTCTCCCATTTCGCGAGCCCTGTGCGCTGACCATCTATACACTCGTTGTTAGGGAATCTCGCAACGCTGCCACGATGGCTAGAAAGATCTTATGGCCTGACGATCGCAAACTACCACTAACTCACCTTCGACAAATCGATCAGAGGTACCTCGCTTTTCACTCGCTTACCATACCTGCGAGCGGATCGCTCAGATTCTCTCATTTCACAGTATGATCGACCTCTTCGCCTCTCCCTCAGCATCCCCAGCTTTGCGACGACTGAAACGACTATTGAACGCCTATCGAGACACTCTACAAGCTAGTTCACTCTCACATCTCTCTCTCTCCACGCTTCCTCTCCCCGCTACTCTCGACCCTTCAGTACCTCACCCTCTGCCAACGCGAGCTCGAGTACTCACGTCAATCTCCCTCTCGACTTTCTCCTGTCTACTTCGCCTACCTTTCTTCCTTCTTCCCCTCATCGTCCACCTTCCAATCTATCTCTTCACTCGATATGCATCGTCTGGGGCGCTGGAGGAGGATCAAGCGCAGAAGAAGGTCGCAGTCGGTCTCGTCCTCGCCCTGGGCTCGTATGCCGCTTTCTTCGGAGTTGCTTGCGCTCTTCTCTGGGTTTCCCTACCTTACGGAGGAGCAATCCTCGTTGCTCTCACCGGTACGATTGCCTTTGTTGCATATCACAATCGCTTAGTCGACGACAACGTGAGTCCTGCATCTCCACTTTTGCGACGAGCTTGCACTAACGTTCATTCACCTCTCGATCAGTATCGGAAGTTCCAACGCCTCCTCGCCTTGTGGCGAGTTCTCTTCGGGTTGTGGTCTCCTGTCGCTCACGACGAAGCGTCACACTTGTTGCGATCCGTTCACCCGTCCTTCTCGACTCCTTTCCTCTCCGATCAAACGACCGATTACGAAGACGAGACAGATCTCGGCAACATGTCGGCTTCGTTCACGAGCGTGAACGGCAATGGGAACGGTGAACGCGGTGGAGAAGAAAGTGAAGGAAGCGGTAGTCGAAGGAATCGAAATGCACCACCGAGTCCAGCACTCTTCTCCGAGGCGGATCGACTTCTCGGCGGATTCGATTTCGGACAGCACAATTCGACTGATGGAGGCGAACTACCTGGACCGAGAGGGCCTCGAAGGAGGAGGACTCGAGCTAGAGACATTCGACGACTTCT
>Ga0308160_10008072_pt1 | contig 10306 bp, 13 predicted proteins | sample PhyFR1_FD_201036 | JGI IMG/M metagenome (GOLD analysis project Ga0308160, IMG submission 201036) | Phyllosphere microbial communities from UC Gill Tract Community Farm, Albany, California, United States - DLSLF.R1 | ecosystem: Host-associated > Plants > Phyllosphere > Unclassified | place: USA...
CATCGCGTATGAACTATCAGGAATACCTTCGATCGGATCGGTAGACTTGGTGACAATGTGTCTTTGACCGAGTCTGAGGACGCTGTATGGCGTTTGTCAAACCGACACCTACTGAATCGATGCGACGAAGCTGGTTCTCGCCAGACGGTGCCCCGTGCTTTTCGCTTTTCTGCGAGCGTATTTCCGTGTCGGATTCATGCTCATCCGATTATTGACCACTGTTGCAAGGTGATGATCAGCCCATACATGAGCGAAGCGGAGAAGACCTGAAAGCGATTCTACCCACTCATGATATACCCTGAACCACTTACTACGAAGCGTCGGTGGGGATGGGGAACCAGCAATCGAGCGCTCTCTCATACGCCTCTTCATCTCCGGTAGTACTGAGAGAGATCCCGCCCTTGCAATCGCTATCCTTGACCATGGCAAGATGACGAGTTTCCAGCCAGCGCATATACTCTGGGTCGGGCTGAATCCTATCCAAATGCTTTTCGAGATAGTCTGGCGAAGCGGTCAAGGGAGAAGATGGCATTCCATCGAGCAATCCGGTCGGAACGTTGCTGTATCAACACGAGGTGTTACTGCATGGTCTATAAGCGCGAAGCTGTCGAATCAGCCTGTCATACTTACCTCCTCGTCAGTTTCTCGGCCACATCAAGATTGACCTGAGGCTTTTCGACCGAAGAAGAGGAATCCCTCGAACCGGTTTGTTTCTTGGGGCGACCGGTTTTCTTGGTAGCTGGAGTGCTAGAATTCGGATGCTGCTGTTTACGAGCTTTTTCCTCGATTCGTCCTGCGGAACCTCGTTGACGACCAAGGTCACGCAAGAATCTCTGCGGCATTGCGTCGATGGCAGACCAGTATCGCTTGGCCAACTGCCCTCATCGTCAGCAACGAGTATTGTATGCATGAATACTCAGAGTTGTTTGATCTTATATACTGAGGAGATTCTCTATTGCATCGTCTTCGTTCGTTCTCTTGCTTCTTGCTCTCGAGGATCGTCGCTGCAGATCCCTTCCGAACCCTCTTTTCACCAGGTGGATCGATCGAGTTCCGGTCTTCTGTGCCTATACTGAGGTCGATCTACCTGACGACAAGTAAAACAACCACTCATTGAGCAGTGATCCAAACTATTTGTCATGTCGCAATGGTATGGCAGCAATGAGGTATGTCTTGATTCGGGTTGACTATGTGAAACGCTGTCGCAGGCGTTATAGACCGTAATCAACAACAACAAAACCATCGCCTACGCTGCTAGTACGGCGTCGTTTTGGCTCACGAATCTGCCCGCGGAGGGAAACTCTACAAAGCTCTGGCTCGCTCTCGGTCGCCGTAACGACGATCCCAACGCCGCCGCCTTGTGACGGTTTAGATCTCGAATTAGCCCGCCGCCGTGTTTACCTTTTGCGGGTGCTCGCGAGCAGCCTAGCAGAGAGTCGTTAGTTAGCGAAAGAGAGGCGTCGCGAACCTTCGTCATCCTCCGGTCGAAGCAGGGAGAGCAGAGCAGTGCAGGGAAAAGGCCTACGAAACCGCCATTCAGACCATCATCACATGTTTACGTGAGATCCCTAAGGCCTGCTCATTCTCCTCGTTTCCGTCGGGTAGACAGCTTTGTCTCACAACACAGACCATAATATAACTAGCAGCTAGTGACCACGAACCGGCCGCTGCGTTCATAATGCCGATCAAGACAGAGCAAATCACGCTCATGTTCGTTCCAGGTCTGATCCGCTTCAATCATATTCGCGACTGATCAGGATGCAACACGATATGCTTCCTGCTGCAGCTCCTAAACGAGACCACCATCACCATCCTCACTCGCAAAGCTCCAAATCGGCTTTCAGGCATCGCGGATCCGGGACGGGTGCCAGTCGATCGTCGGGAGGCAACGGAGTCAGTCGTTCGTACCGGCCAAGATCCAGGTCTCCTCCATCTTCGCCCGACCCAATACCTCCACGGTCGGGAACGCCGAACCCAAACGGTTCGACCATTCGGGAGAAGAGAAGGAGTTTCAGTTCCAAGACTGGATTTAGGGGGGAAACCGGGGGTACCAGCCATTCCGGCAGACCTAATCTGCGTCGCGGAGAGACTGGGATGAGCACGCAAGCGGATATGAGTGGAGGCCCTAGTCCGGGTCTCCGGATGGGGACTTTTGTGGAAACGGACGAGGATAATTCATCAAGTGACGAAGAACTCGCTAGGAAACTATCTGGCGGAGACACCCACGTTTCTACGAGGGGGAGACCAAGTACAACCGGCAACTCCCATCAAAAGTCAATCGAAGAAACCAAGTAAGTCTCGCCGTTCAACAGGCAGATCTACACAACTTGCACCACGCTGATCATCTGGCATATCGTTCTCTGACGGATTGCTCCCATCCATAGCAACGCTTCCTCTGTGCATCGTCGTGACCAGCCCGAGAAGATGATTGTCAAGAGCTCGATTCTGCTACCCGCACAGCTCGGCGTCCCTGGAACCAATATGCGTTGTTCCGTCACAAGGAGGAGCTGCGAGATGGCATTGCTATTTACGAGTGCTGGGCTGCTAATCGATAGGCTAGCACGTGATCTTCAAGACATCCAGGTAGCACTAGGTAAGTGTCCGGGACCGCCGAAGCGAGACTGAGTGAATTCAGTAAATTGATCAACCTTGTTCTCCCTTCAGAGCTCTCTGTTGTGACTGGACTGACAGCGGCCTATCTTCTCTTGCGGACACCCGGCGCCGCTCCCGCGACGGCCGGTTCTAGTCCACGTCCTTCGATATCGTTGGAGCATTCTGCTGCTGCTCATCGGGAGAAGCGTAGCGGTATGCTATCGACACCCGCCCCGACACAGCCTAATCCTGCGAGTGCAAAGGAGGCGATAGGGTCCGTTGGGGCGGTCTGGGCGACAGATCCGCGAGACTACAGGGACTGCGTGGACGACGGCGCGGGCTGGGCTTTATTGCTGGGTCCGATACTCAGCGGCTCGATGTTCTACGAAACTTGCATTCGGTTGAGGGCAATCTATGCCGACCCCGACTGCAGTTCGCCCAATCATGCCGTCTCGGGCGGATGGTACATCGAACCGCCTTTGATATCGCGTCACACGGAAATTTACTCCAATGGTGGGATCGAAGCCCATTCACAGTGCTCGCCACCGCACACTACCACGCTCGCACTCTCCGCATTGGCCGCATCGCGAAAGCAAGCTTGTCATTCCATGTGCCTGTTCTCGTTGCTCCTGCTCGCACACATTCTTTGGTCGCGGAGAAGACTTCTCATGGCCGTTCGCGTCAATACTGCTGGAGGCGGGCCTACAGACGAAATTCGTGGATCTGATTACTGGACTCGACGTAGCGAATGGCAACGTACGATAGCGATTATTGGCTTCTCGACGATGTTGACCGCAGCATTCGTCTCGATAAAGATCTTGGCTCAGATCGCTAGGGTCATTGGGAGCTATGGTAAGCCCCGGCAATACTATGCTTGGTCCCTTGACAACGGCGATTCACGCTTTGACTCGCATTCACCTCTGCTCTCCAGACTACACGTACACGGATCTCGTTCTGTCCACGCTCTTTTTCCAATTCTGCCTCTACGTCTGTGTTCGTTTGGCGAGAAGGGGATTTACTCTCGGCGAGTTGGGAATAGTCAGCCACGCCGGGACCGGTTTATTTATGGAGGTCATAAACCTGACTCGATCTAAGGTCAGCCAATTCCACTTATACCCGTTATCACGGCTGACTGATGTCAGAACCGCGTTTGCAGATATCAATAATTGAGACACCTTTCATACGGACGTATCGTTCACCTACGCCCCTTCTCATCTTCCAACTCGCTCTGATCCCAGGATCTTTCCTCTGCGGGTTCCTCCTGTCTCCTCTCCTTGTTCTATCACGTAGGATAGCTCAAAGGCCCGTGTACCGCTTGCGTCATCCTGAGGAGAAACAACTGTATCGCAAAGGTCTTGCTGCCGGGTTTTATATCGGAGCTCTCCTGATATGCGGTGGGCTCATCGGGTTCTGGGTGCGGTGGTGCCTCGGACAGCGCAATCCGCTAGGATGGGTCTTCATGTGGATCACCGATGGCAGGCAATGGTTTTCACGGCCCCTCTTGATATCCTATTGGGCGCTCCTTTCGGTGATCAGCGTTGCTGGGTGGACCAGGCAATTAAGTCGCGCACGTAAACGTCGCGTGTGGACGGAATCGAGAGTGAGAAACGGGCAGCACAAGATCACGGTCGTTTCTAAATCTATTGTCAGCAAGACAAGTGGTATCCGATCGGGTTCCGTGGGTGAGGGCCGAGCTCCATGGCAAAGGACACCCAGCCCGCCGAATGGAGACAGCAAACCATCTAGCATTGGCGGCGTTGCGAGTCATATGATGGATGAGATGGACCAAAGGTTACCTGTGTTCAGCATCAATGCGCGACGCAAATTCTTTCATGCATTGGCTGTGGTAATGTTTGTCCCCGGTATAATTTTCGACGTGAGTGCGACTGTACTTTTGAAGCTCATGTTAAATGCTGAATCGAGATCACAGCCGGCTTTCACACACTTGTCGTTCTCGCTGGCTTTCGCAGGCTTCATTTTTGCAGAATACGTCCGTTATTTTGCGCTCTATCCGTTCGGTGCCGCGGTGCATCTTTTTCTCAACGAATTTCTGGACAAAAAAGACTCTGGGACCGCCATCTTAAGCCATTTCTACCTGCTGACAGGCTGTGCCGGAGGTCTCTGGCTCGACTCGTGAGTTCATCCGGGCTGGTGAAGAGAGCATTGCAATACCTTTGACGGCGTTCTGACAACCGACCACTTCTTGGGTCTTTCGACGAAGGCCTCGAGCCATACTCAGCTTGATAGGAGTCTTTAGCTTGGGAGTCGGAGATGCGCTAGTGAGTTCGCTCCTTTCTCAGCTCAGACGCTTCAGGGAGAGGTTGCTGACGATTTCCTATCAGGCATCGATCATCGGCAAACGGGTCGGACGCAACCGATGGTCTACGACCAACGGGAAGACGACTGAGGGCAGCCTAGCGTTCTTCTTCTCCGTCTTTCTGGCTGGAATTGGACTGGCCGCGACTGGAGCCATACCTTCCTTCCCAGTCAGTCCCTACAAAACCGAGTCTTTTTACAGATCCATTGACATATTACTTACGACAGGTTATGCGATACGGTATACTCTGTTTGGCGCTCTCTCTCATGGAAGCGTTCTCAGAGCAAAACGACAATCTCGTTATCCCCGTTTGGGGTTGGTGTTTCGGGGTTTGTCTGGGACTGTGAAACACGGTGCTGCGGGGAGAGCCGTCAGGATAGCGCGCTCCTTTGTGACATGAATTCAGGCCTGCTTCGGGCTGAATCGAAGCAAACCTCGCCCGCTGTAACCAGGAGTCTCGGAGACTTCGTGGAAGGGAATGCTCCAGGTCGCAGCTCGGTTCGCATCGTGTTTCACCCGCATCGAGATCCTTGGATCTTGCATGGACAAGGCATATAAGGGTCCATCGAAAGATTCGAGAACACACCAAACTGGGGCCGATTGAGAGAGCAGTTACAAGTACAAGTCACAACCGTACGATTATCAAGCTGGCCTTGAACGCAGAAATCAGATATATCGATCAACGACAGCCCGACTACCAATTTACCTTACGCGCCTGAACATGTTCTACATCAAAGCTTATCTCACCGTTCTTGCATTGTTGGCCTCGTCGGCTCGGGCTAGTCCTATTGCCTCCCCGCAGGCGGCCGGTGTGACTTGCGATCCCAATAACCCCATGGGCCTCTTGATCGGAGGAGTACCCAGGGCTTGTGACGGCGCAGGCGCTTTGATGTGCGACCCCGTGCTACAAGCTTGCCGACTAGTCGCAGATGTCAAGGGAGGGGCGGCAGCACCCACCGCCACCGCACAGCCTGTGATCAGCGGAGCGGCCAGCCCGGCTGCCCAGCCAGCCCTGCCTAACGCTTGCCAGGACCATGGAGCTACGGAGAACCACAACATGAATCCCCACACCTGCAAACCGGGCCAACTTGCTGCGTCTACATTTGATCCCACGGATCGCTTGATCTGTCCGGGGGTCACGTGGCCCGCCAACAACTTTGTTGCAGCTTATCATAATCCTGACTACACAGCTCAGAATGCGGTTGCTGCTGGCCCTCCAACTTGCGGCAAGGTTATCAGTATTCGAAGCAAGAGGCCGGGATCTACCCCCATTGACGTCACTGTAGTCGACAGTTGTCCGGGTTGCGGCGGATATCCCAGCGGAAACGGCGCAACCATCGACTTGTCTATCGAAGCCTTTCGGGAGCTCTTTGGCATGGAGACTGGTGTATACGATGTTGAATACACTCCTTTGTAACCTTTCGGCTCGATAAATCCATCCCTCTCCCCGCTCAGATCGTAGCGGCTATTGCTTTCACGAATCCGCGGATGACCAATCCGCGAGGCGCGCGCACCGAAATCGATTGGCAGCACTTGTCTTTCCTACTAACTCGAGATCCAATCGGTGATCTCGTATTCTATATCGATCTATCGATAGTCTTCAGTGCGTGACCCATTTCCGAGACAATCAAGCTTCGATAGTCACTCTTCTGTACTCCTTGAGATAGTCATGGCGCCCAACTCTACGGTCATGAACGCATTCAGGCAGTCCTTGGTGGCAGCACGTCGTCCCGCCTGGACTTCGATCCGAGGTATCAGATCGACTGCCGTTGTTCAACTACGTAAGTTAGGATCTGCGACCGAGCTAACAGCAAGATGCACGGGACACAATCGCTAATAGTGGTCAATTCGTACAGCTGACGCACCCCAAAACTCCGTTCCACCTTTCCCGGAGAAGTTGCCGCCTAACCCCGCAACCCACTCCGCTCCGCTGTCCTCACCCTTGCATACGTATGGCCAATATCTGACAACCTGTCTGCCCAAATATGTGCAGCAATTCTCGATCTATAAGGACGAGCTCACCCTCTATACTGCCCCATCCGGTGTTCTACCGGTACTCCAGTTTTTGAGGGATCATCACCGAACCCAATACAAGTCTATCATGGACATCACCGCTGTGGACGTGCCTACTCGATCTCATAGGTTCGAAGTCGTCTATCATCTATTGTCCTACGCACACGCGAGCAGAATTCGAGTAAAGACCTACGCCGACGAAATCACCCCCGTTCCATCAGCGACTGGGTTGTTCAGGGGGGCTGATTGGTATGAGAGGGAAGTTTGGGATATGTTTGGTGTCTTTTTCTCTGGGCATCCGGATCTGTAAGCCTTTTGCGTCCATCGGAGGGAGTCTCTCCATCAGCACGCAAGCTGATTCGAAACATGCACCATTAGCCGAAGAATTCTTACCGATTACGGTTTCGAAGGACACCCTTTGCGAAAGGACTTTCCCCTCACCGTATGTCAAATGGTTACACTTGCAAAAAGGTATCTTTCGTCGCGAAACTCATAGAAAACCTGCTTGCTGCCTGAATTCAAATCACTCGCCGATTACACTCCCTGGTATCTATGTGGACATGGGAAACCTTCCCTAATCCATTAGGGTTACACCGAAGTCCGATATGACGAAGAGAAGAAGCGAGTCGTTTACGAGCCTCTTCAGCTTACTCAAGCTTTCAGGAACTTCGGAGATGCCTCCAGCCCTTGGGGCCAGCACGAGCAGGGGGTTGACTACGTACCTTCTGTAAGTCATCGCGTACTCTAGACCACCAAGGCTATATCCGGCTCATCTATCTGTACAATTCCCGTATCTAGAACTTCAAGATTCCCCCACCGCCTCCAAAGGAAGAGAAGAAGGACGAGAAGAAGTAGATTTCAACTTGTAATGGGTCCGGACTGAATCTTGATGCAAGAACACTAAGACTGAGCGATTTTTCCTCACATACGAGCCGATCCTAGGATCAGACTCGTCGAGAACATGGTTCGTCTGGGAGTCGCGCAACAGATTGGGGATGTAGGCTAGTAATGGCGTCAGGCTGTTCGAGAGCGCCCTAGACCACTTTGGATGGTGCTGACGTTGTGTCTCTCTTTGAGAACCGCAGCGGTACTGGCGTTTTCCGATTAGATTCAACATATTTGTACACATGAGGTGGAGAAGTAGATACTCGAAGTCGCAATAACGGACAAGTACAGGGAAGAGACATCTTTGTCTTGTTGCGATCAACCAGGTCCGATCTATCGGAACAAATTATGCAGCCATTTGAGCACCATGCCGGCCCCGCGTCCATACGTATCCCGAGACTTACCCTGGGCATGTCGTGATGTTCGCTGTTAAGCGTTCAGTGATAGGTATTCAGCCAAACTAGCTCCAGCTGGAAGTCATGTTATCGAGGGGATGCGAGACTAACCTCAGTCGGTCGAGAGCGGCATTGTATTGAGCAACCCGGTCTTTGTGAGTCATCTTCGCCTTCTTCTTGGCTCGTTCACGTCGCTGTCAGACGAAAGCGAAGTCAACATTGAAGCTAAACAGTCTCATAAGCTGTCTTACTCGTTCGTCCTGTATCTTGTCATATTTCTCCTCCGCCGCAGTCTTCTTGCGTACCTCGCCAGATGACCCGCTCGAACCTGCCTGGACCGAACCTTCTCCGGTCTTGAGCTCAGCCGCTCGGTTTGATCGCTCCACTTCGTCCCTTATCGAAGCTCTTTCAAATTCACTGTGCGCCTTCTTCTTCTTTCTATTATGTAGTAGGTCAGGAGGGGGGTCAAACCTGACATATGTACGATTATGTGCTCCAAGGACTCACTTTTTATCCTTGTCACCTTTCAGACGGAGCGAGCCGCCCGGTTTAAAATCGTAGGCGTCACTCATCGCAGAGTTGAATGACGGCTTCGGGTCAGTCACGTCCTGAAAGTTCAGTATGAGTAGGATTCTGGCGACCCGACATCATCTAGATCAAGCTTGACACGAGCTTGACATCATATGGTCGTTTGCCGCGATTACCATAGCCACATCATATCAAGGCCTCTCTCTGGTAGCTGCTTTTCCTTGATAAACCGCGCGAGAGGTGAATGATTGTCGAACTCCGAAATATGAGCGAAACGAAGGTTACAAGTAGGATAGCTTTGCGACCACTTATATGTGGCACGCACTCTGAGATATACACACAGCGAAACTAACCCATAGTTGTTCCAGATTCTTACATCATGGCCTCCAACAATCAATTACCGGCATTCGACGAGGCTACCCAAGTGAGCTTTTAGAAACAGGTGGATGCACTTGTTGCAAAGACACTGATCACCAGCCTGAATATACAGCGAGAGCTTGCCACTTTTATAGAGCAGGAACAAGCCAAAGCGAAGATGCAGTCTTCGATCCATGATTTGACCGACCGATGTTGGAACACGTGAGTCTCTATCCCAGTCTCCTGCCGGTGGAGGACGACCATCGACGAACTTTCATTCGCTTCGTACAGCTGTATTACTGGATCGATCGGATCCAAATTCAGTAGAGGCGAGGCATCCTGCTTGGAAAACTGTGTGGACAGGTTCCTCGATTCGTCGCTCTTCATCGTCAAGCAAATTGAACAGCAAAAGGCTACCATGCACTAGAGCCGCAAGACGTTGGGAGATAGGAAGTCCACCACAAATAGATCGATGGAGAAGGCGCCAGCGTGCCAGCACTGTATAACTATCGAATCATGATGATATCGCAACACGACTGCTCGATGAATCTTTTTTGCACAAGAGCAGGATGTATCTAAAGGTTTACAACATTTGATACAGAAAATAGATAGATCAAGCCGACACCGCTTTGAATTTAGCGGCAGCCTCGTCGAATTCCCTGGACTTGGTTTCCAGATCGATAACGCTAGGGTGATTGGAGTCGACGGTTTTGAGTTGCCTGGATAGTTCGTATGCGGATTAGCACCTCACATGCCGGGAAACATATGCACCTGCGCCTACTCGTAAAATCCAGGCATCCCCAAAGTCGCGCCAACACTCAGCACGCTGGCATCGCTTTTCCCCTTTTCTGTTTGCTGAGCCTCAAGAATATCCGCCTTGGCTTCTTCAATGTGTCCGAGTAGGAGATGAGCTGCCGCATGCGAAGCAAGGACAGCCGGGGTTCGACCAGAAGGCGCTTGGTAAAGCTCTTCATATAGGTAGTAAGACTGGTTCAGAGGCCGTCCACCCTGTTGAATGGTGAATTAAATGAGCACAGGGCCGCCGAATATGCAAAGTGAACTTGAAGCGCACCGTCTTCATACCAATCCAGGCTTCCATCATTTGCATCAAAAGAGAATCTTCGCCGAAGCTCTTCGCTGATTGGAAAATAGTTTGTGCGACATCTCTGCGGTGGATACTGAGCAGAAGTTGAACAAGCAGGGCCGTACTGTAAAGGGC
>Ga0308160_10008073_pt1 | contig 10303 bp, 11 predicted proteins | sample PhyFR1_FD_201036 | JGI IMG/M metagenome (GOLD analysis project Ga0308160, IMG submission 201036) | Phyllosphere microbial communities from UC Gill Tract Community Farm, Albany, California, United States - DLSLF.R1 | ecosystem: Host-associated > Plants > Phyllosphere > Unclassified | place: USA...
CAAGTAAGCTCATCATGGTTCATGAAGTGTGTAGCTAAACCTTAGGCAATATCGCCGATTAGCTCTCAAGCACCCGAACGGTGTGCCAGCTGAAGCTCGTCTCATACCAGGGTTCTACGGTGCCGTGTTCGCTCCACTCGGCTTGCTCCTCTTTGGTCTTACCTCTTTTCAGAACGTACCATGGATCATCCCAATCTTAGGGTCATCCTTCTTCGGCGTTGGAATGGTATTTGCATATACCAGTACTTTCACCTACCTTGTCGAGTAGGTCTAAATCAGATCCCTGTTAGACTAGGCTAATGAGCAGTGCGTATCGCCCAGTGGCAGCATCAGCACTTGCGTCAAATAGTTTCCTGCGATCAGCATTCGCAGCTGGTTTCCCATTGTACTTCTTTCGTTTTCTTGGCCAATGCGGGGCGAGGCTGACGATAGATTCGGAAGACAGATGTATGAGAGACTGGGTCCTGTTGGAGGGACTTGTTTACTCGCTGGGCTTTTGTTCCTGGCGACACCGTTGCCGTTTGTCTTCTACAAAATTGGGGGTAGAATACGGGAAAGAAGTCCCTTCGCATGAAAGCCGTCGCAGCCTACAGCACCGACATGCATGCCTGTTGGATGGAGACATCCGATATGTGGAAATAGTATGGGTCCTCCTTGCCATCATCGCGTCTCGTTCCAGTCATGTCACCTGGGCATTACCACCTCCAAAGTCTGCTCGCATCTTCCTGGCGAGGGCCGAGGAGCCCTCAAAGCATTCTTAGCGCTCATCTTGATATTACCTCCGCCACTAAACTCCGCTCCTTCTAAGTTGAGGCAGAGCGATCCTTCTGGCGATCACAGTATGAGACGGCTCGCAACATGGAGGAGCATCAAGGTGGCCTGGGAAGCGCTCAGAGACGGCATTCCTGTGTTATCCGCCCCGTCCAAAACTTGATCCGGTTGACTGCTGATCGCTTTTCATACAGTACTGAGCAAGCGACAGACTGCGGAAATCTACGCAAGAACCCTGTCGAGGTCGGCTACCCAGTGAGTGGATGAAGACGTATGCTTGGGTGGTGTATGGACAAGTTCCGTCTACCAGGTCGGTCACAGGAACCCGGAAAGGACTGGCTGGTCCGAGAGGACATTGGAATCGACACAATTCGAACACGATGAATGAGGATGGCAGCACAATCATCCTGAGCGGCATACTGATTCTATATATACATATGAATAACGAACTGACCAAAACGAGGAAGAGCAGGATACGCAAAACTTGTTCAAACTCCCTTCCAGATCGAGACTACATGCACATACACTATGAAGTCTCACCTAAACACGAAGTGCCTTTCCCAATCTTCTCGTGACTGTAGCTACGAACCTGCTTCGTCGGCACCCCCGTAACTCGGTCTTTCCTGATGCTTCAGTATCCACTGGTTGATCGACTGTGCACCATTCCCAATGCCCCTCCCCTCCTTCTGGACCATCCATATACGATCCCACAACCGTCACTTTCTGACCAGTGACTGTGCGCCGTTCTGTCGCCTGTACTGTCCGAGTAGAGTCAGGGTCCTTATTGACCAAGAAGTCGCCAGATGGCTCGATTTCCAAGAGAACGTTTCGGGAACCTGCTTGGAAATTTACTGAGGATGTATTCTTGAAATAATTTCCCCAAGGATTCTCGACCGGCTGCTTCTCCAAAGCGTCGCAGACACTCTTTCTCGATTCAATGTACATCCTCATCATTGGCTCGTGTAGACTATCTGCCGGGGTTCCGTGCGCATAATAATTCAGTCGCGAATCCTTTAGGCCTGCATGCATCGCCTTCATCTCTGTCATTGTGTGGCAGCCACTTGCCGCGTCTGTCCAGGCCCTGTCCAATCCGGTGAAAAGTCCCTTGACCTCGTCATACACCGTACGAAGCATCAATTCTCCGGCTGTACCCTTTTCAAACATCCAAGGGTCTGGGAGAGGTCGCAGCGAAGGCTCGGATTCCCGACAAGACATTTTGTGCGATTTGGTTGCTGATGATCTCGAGAAGTGGCGTAGAGTCAGCTGGATGGTGGACTGAGCTGATATGTGTAGCTGACTGATAAGACGGAGTGAAGGATGGCGATGGTTTCTTGCTTGTGAATGTGCTTAGTGGGTGGACACGAATAGCGAGTGTGGTAGAAGAGCAAGAAAGCAGTCGCTCTCCTTATCCTATATAGTCAATACTCTCCTTTGAAAGTTACATATGAAAGGACAGGAGGATGCGACGGTAGCCATGGAGCAGCGCACAAAGGGTCACAAACAGTGACGTAGTATAAAGGGTCCGCACAGAGCCTGAGGAGCACTGCTTTCGACTACATCCACAGGCAGAGGTACTCTGGGTCAGACGGACTCTCGAAGACACCCAGACCGTCAAGCTAGAACTGAGTCCACTGCATGTGAGCCGCTTGGTCATCGTCCTTACGTGCCGGAAGAGACACATGTGCTCGGTCAAGACCATCTACCTATGTGTCGGCCCATTGTAGTACTACTGCTATGGCAAAAGCGTAAATCAAGATACACATGTACACCAGGGTCATTGCAAAATACATGAGCGACTCTTCCGAGAAAAGGCAAAAGAGAACTGATAGCAAACAGGTATACACAGGGTGTATAGCAATAGTGACTCATACAGGGCAGAATCGAAACGAATCTGCAGCTATTTGGTTCGGCCTTGAAGGCTCTTCATTCCCCTCTTGAACCACGACGACATCCCCTTCGATTTCGCAGTCCGAGTTGGCTTGACAACGGTACTTCCCTCGTTCCCCAGCATTTCATCTTCCCCAAGTGTCGCTTTACTCATCGCTTCAGTCCTGACGTCGGGGCGTACTCGACTGCCCAACACACGTTCATCCAGCTTGGGCTGCGTCTCAAGGCACCAATTCCATCTTCCCGATTTCTCGGTATCATTGGCCCCCTCTTCTGCTTCCTGCTCCGACCAGAATCCAGTAACCGTCACTTCAGGCCCGTATGTGTGTCTCTGACAAGTTGGAGGAGTCGCGTCCGACTGGATGGTCCAGTACTCGATTTTGGAGGTCAAGGTCATTGTGACTCTGATGGGAGTGTACTCGGGTTTGAAGCCGACCGTGACTTGGAGATCTGTGTGTTCGTTATCCTTTACTTCTTCCGCCAATTTGCGACTCAAAGCGTCGCACATGATGGAATAAGGAGCTCCTAGTCCATCGTTCATCGATTTCTTGACGCCCATCGTCTTGTCGTCGAGGCGGTCGTCGCTCATAGGGGTTTGGCGAGAATCTGCAATCTTCCGATTTAAGCCTTGCGAGCGACCGTATTTCGGAAAGTCCGGTGAAGTGACATTCTACCACCATGTTCGCCCTGTATTGCCCCATGCCTTTCGAATCTCAGGGAGCATAATTGAATAAACCTCGTCCGCTAGGCTCCCTGGCGCTAGCTTTCAATAGTCCCGGCCCATCTGCTCGAGGCTTTCAAGCGATTGCAAAGAAGAAATCTTTGTGTCATCGTGAGAGATGTTGGACTGCATCTGGATTGACGATTGGCGAAAAGCTAGGGACAAATCTCGATATGGTGGCAATATGGGGCACTTTATAGGTCCGATTGGTCTCAAAGGGCTCGTCAAGGTAGAGAGTGATGTATAGAGAAGAAGGACGTCCTCGCCACCCGAGTATTTATATATCCAAGAAGCTCCTCTCCAAGTCAGACATGAAAGGGCAGCACTGTGCGTATAGGGTCTTGGATCCAGGCGCAAAACGGCAGTGACGCACTACAATGGATATCTTGCGCAGCAGAGTAGCATCGTCACCAGGAAAAACCGTATAAACTGGGGAAGGGGGAGAGATCTGAGGTGGTGGTGGCAACAGTGTAACTCACCGCCCAAAACTTCGAGTCGATACAGCCCTGACACAGATTGGGTATCCACTTGCTTAGTAAGAGAAGCATAGCAGACTACCCTGCTACCAGATATCGCTGATTTGATGCAATCATGGACAACGGTACATGCTCAGACAAAGTCGTGGTGGCTTTGCATGTTTTATCTTGCCACACTGTCAATGAGCTCACTCTCAATCATGACTGACTGCTATACGCATGAGAACAGTGCACTCGAGCTCGTCCACGGCTATACCACAGTCGCAACAATCACACTCCATATGCATAAACGTATCTACAGCTGCAGACGACATCCAAAGCACAAGCCCAGTACAAAACCGGAATAGCAAGCCCAACAACTATGTACAAAAGAATAGCTTCTTTACGACCCCACCGAGCTCATGGCCTCTTGCGCGGTCTGAGCTTCCTCGAGCTTGCGCCATTCCCACTGTCCTCCCTCTCCCGACCCATCACCCTGTGGGCATCTTTGTTTCCAGTGTCCAAGAATACTGACTTCCGGCAAGGCAAATGCCTTCTCTTGATAGGTTTCGGAGTCACTGTGATTGTCGACTGCGTACGATCCGTCGACTTGTAGACTGATCAGGACAGTATCACGAGTCGGATTCATGTTGGACTCTACAGAGCATTTGACGGGGTAGTCAGATCTCGTGGGTCCGAGGGACAGCAGCGAATATGCTTCTTTGGCCAGCGACGCAAATGCCAATTCATAAGGCAAGGCCAAATTTCCTTCCGTTTCGCAAACGTCCGCCTCTGATGGGGTCATTGTGTCGAATCGATTATCGAAAAGACCTTGCATCCGCCTATTCCTCTCCTCGAGTTCTGGGTCCGTTGAGCAGGGCATTCGAGCATCGGGATGGTCGCGCCATCTCTTGGCGAGATCTTTAAATGCTTCAGCAAGGGAGTCCTGCATCTGAAACACCACGTCATTGCCGCCGCTGTTGGGCGGAAATTGGATCTGCTTCAACGATGGGAGGGTTGGAAGTCCTCGTGCAGATGGGCCAGTGTTGGGCCCTGACAAGCGAGCTAAACGTCAGCGATTTATGAAGAGCCTCCCGGTAGGTGTCGGGTACGGAATGGTACGATCTAAAGCTACCGGGTGATAGGACAAGCTTACACGCGATTTCGGAGCTTAAAGACATGGCTTGAAGTGATAGTAATCGATGGCTTAGTCACGAGTTGTACGGGGTTGAGGTTCAGACGATTGGAAAGATATGTATAACAAGCAGATGCTAGCTACAGGAACGCGGGTTTATATATCTTATTGAGATCCTTTCCCGCTCCACTGGTGAAAGGTTCAACATTGGTCACATGTTTCAACTCTTGTGATCCTTTACGGCTCAAAGGGAAGGGAACCATCTGTCGAGCTGACGAAGACCAAGACAAATAGCTGCTACACGATTTCATTCTGCTTGTGGTCACAGTCAGCATCAGAGAGACTTCAGCAGGAGGTGGCATGGGTCTCAAAATCCGGCCGGCCGGGCATGCGCTGACCAGGACATCATATTCGCCACTGCCACAGTCTGTCACGTTTCTCAAGTAGTGCGTCATCAACGTTCCTGCGCGTCTTGTCTCCATTCAATCTAATCTATCTGTCTTTAATCCATACATCCACTAGCCCACCGAGCGTGATAAGTACACGGTAGCAGGCAGGATGGAAGAAGAACGATCTCCCACGAAGAGTGACTATGACTCACCATATCCCGCTCGACCAAGTTTGTCGCGGTCTAGCTCGGTCTCGAGTTTCTTGGGTAGACAGGGATTTGATAGATATGGAGAAGACTGGGGTGGGGGAGCCTTGACTCTTATCGGTATGTCTTGTTCGATGCCCCCGGGGAATTGAGCTGATAAGATAGATGTTGCCGAGACTTTCTTTGGTGAGCCATGTTCTTACATGTCATGGTGAGGGTGGATCTAATGTCAGATTCCCGGTTGGACCTATTCAATCGTCGACTCAAGGAACAGTCTGCCAGACTTAGGTCGAGGGCTGTAGAGCTCATACCCAAGGGTCTGAGGACGCCGAAAGTAGGAGCTACGTCTATGGAATATGAAGATAGAGAAGGAGAGGGAGAAGAGGGTACTGCAGAAAACAGGAGACGGGGGAAGTACACGCAGGATGTAGAGCGTGAAGTTGATCGCATCAAAGTCAAGGTCAGCTTTACTGACCTATCCCTCGGGCACGAGCTGATGGGTAGCTCGCTGCGAAAGTGACGCATCTCTCTTCATCATGGAGATCAGCCCAAATTGTCAGGACAAGAGAGAAAGTCTGTATGTCACTACCACCTACGCGACACCGTTCGGCTCGAACTGACATGTAGCCTTCCTATTCGGTGTCATGTCCCTTACATTCACATGTTTACTATATGGGATGGCACCCGAATGGCTTCCATTCGCATATACCGCTCAAGCTGCTTTCTACCTGCCATCGAGATTTTGGATATACAAGCGAAAACAATTCCACTACTTCCTCTTCGAGTGAGTTTCCTTTTGTGTGGTGAGATCCTGGCTGACTGAGTAGTATGTGCTACTTTGTCAATGTACTTGACTTACTCTGGATTTGGGTATTTCCTAGCTCGACCAAATTGTTTATTGGATGTTATCTCTTGACCCTCGGTAAGTCTAGTTAATGTGTGAAGGTCGGTGCTGATGTATAGGCCCACTGGCTAGTGCAATTATTACTTGGCGAAACTCACTCGTATTCCACTCCTTGGATAAAGTCACCAGCCTTTTCATCCACATGTACCCTCCTACCGTCCTTACCATCATCCGGTAAGTCCACCTACCAGACATCAGAATAGCCTAACGAATAGTCATTCCCTTCCTAATGCCGAGGAGAAATATCCCGGCTTAGCTGGTCTATCGGAATATACATGGTATCAAATGATCGTACTCGCTGCTGTTCCTTGTACGTTCCTCATACTCATTCAGAGCTGATAAATAGATATTCTGTGGCAAGGCGCATACTACAAATTCATCTCGCTGGATAGGGGAGAGAAGATCGCTTCTGGACAACGTCAAACTTCGTTCCATTAGTTCGTCTATCCCCCACACCAGGGATGAGTCAATGAGCTGACAGTATAGCATGCTAAACGACAAGAAAGGGCCAATTGGGAAACTATTACGAGGGATCAGGGCAAATCACCGAGAACTGTGGTTCATCTTCTTTCAGCTCAGTCAGTAGCCCTTGCCCATCAAAGTGCGATAACTGACAGATAGTCTACAGCGTGGTGTTCATGATCCCCGCTGCTGCACTCTTCATCAATAGCGCAAGAGCAAGTCATGTATTCCTAGTCGTCATATTCGCCGTATCAGCATGGAACGGCGCGTCATTCTATGTCGAAGTCTTTGGTAGAAAGTAAGTCACTACCTTCCTGATTTCCGACATATACGTTTCGAAGAGCTCGGCTGATTCCAGATTCGAAAAGGAATTGGAGAAACTACGTAAAGAAATGGAACTTGCCTCTGCGACTGGATCACTGAGTGGTCCTTCCACGAACGCCTCACCATGGACTGAACCCGCTTCACCGAATGATAGGGACATGGAGAATTCACCACTGGTTTTACCGGGTACGAACCAGCATGCGGCAGATATGGAAGTCCCGGAACTGGTACTAGAAAAGGCGGATAGGGAATTACAAAAGTCAAATACGTTGAAAATTAGGGATTCGTAGCCTTCATTTAAAGATGGGGCTTTAGATTTTATGAATTCAGATATAATGCCAGTCTTTGGGAATCTAGGTGGAATGCTGATACATATACTACACTGATTCTATGAGATTCGAATAATCTAGACACAATATAGAATCAAGCCATTCGGTCAAGTGGTAAAGGGTAAAGGGAGCGAGCAAAATCGAAAACCGAAATTCAAGTGTGTAGTAGTCGTGGAAATCGATTAATTGGCGGGAACGGAAACTTGTTCTTGCTCCACGCGACCAGGAGCGACGGGCGTTGCGTCAGAGTCGCTTGGGCTGGCTTCATCATTTCGCATGGACTCAGGTCGGACCGAGGCTGGTCTACTGGATCTGTCAGCGCCTATACACACTGAGAGAAGTGGGATGGAACTTACTTTGAGAAATGCCTGAATTCCCTTGGTGGACCTGCACATCTGTCTTTACCGTGATTCAGGTTCAAGCCTACATAATCGGTATTCTCTGACGGGATTCGCTCGATAGCTTTAATGGCGGCTGGGATGGAGGTACTGTGAGATTCAGCCCAGAACACAAGAAGGGAAGAGGTGAACGTACAAGTTGACAAAAGCCGCCGCTTTTTCCTTTAAGAAATTGATCATTTCGACTTCTCCATAAACACTGAAATCACTCCTCAGTTTCTCTTCGGTGAATAGCTCAAAGTCCTTGATGCCCCCGACGTAGACGTTCCTAGTCGCATGCTTGTTGTTCGTAATCATCGGTGTTGATTCTTCGCGAGTATCTCTTGTACCCCATCCTACCCTCAAGCGGAAACCTTTAACGACCACGCCTTGGGCTTGGGCGGCACTATGGAATATAGCTGCGCAGGCTGGATCTACGAATGTTGCAAACTACCATCAGCTTCATTTTTGGTGTAGAAGGAGGCATAGGACATACAGCGCATTGTTTAGCAGGTAGATATCGGAGATGTTCGAGATTACCTCCTCGAATGACATTACATAGATCCTCGTGAGTGGCCGATTCGGGGATATTACCCAAAAAGACAGAGCGCTTGGGCGTACCAAAGGAGTTGTCGTGTCCGTTCATATTGCCCATATTGGCGTTTGGTGTACCGAATGGACTTGGTCGAGACCACATTGGGTTGAATGCCGCTGGGTTATTGTACTTTGCCATATCGGGGGAATACATGTTTCCGAAATGAGCTCGACCAATCTCGGCTTCGGCAGCCATACATGCTTGACGCATTGTGATTTCGACGTTGTTTGCCTGAGTCTTGGGCACGAATGCGCATCGGTCCTGGGTATCAGCACTCTTCAACGCGTCCAGTCATGTTAACGCACCTTTCCAAATCCGACCTGTTTTCCATCCCTGCAGTATTTGCCCGACTTTCTCAACCTCTCGACAACCTCCATAGCTTTTCTGATACTAAAGAAATGGACAAAGGCATTCTGCTGGTTCCTAACGACCTTGACAATATCCACATCGCCAAACGCCCTCATTTCCTGTGAAATTTCATCCTCACTCATCTCTGGATCGATGTTAGGGATGTATACCGTCCGAGTAGCTTCCTGCGTCATGACCGCATTGACTACTTCTCTGTTCATCCATGGTTGTTCTCGAGCCATGTTGACATGTAGAGCATTCCCTCTGACAGCGATCTTCTTGACGTGTGCATCGGCTAGGAAGGCGGCAGCGACTGCTCCATTTAGGAAAGAGATGAAGAGGCATTGACCATTCTTGGGCACTTTGATTTCTTCAAGAGGACCGAAGTGGACCAGACTGAGAACTTGATCGACGTCAGTGCCTGCTGATCAGTCGCGGTCGGAGTTCAAGAGGAATGAACGGACCTTCTGGGAAGCCACCAATGTAGATAGTCCGAGCATAAGGGTTATTGCAATTCCTCACAGCAGCTCCAGCAGCAGCAGGACCATAGTTTCCAGTCATCCTAGTAGAGTTGAAGACAGGGACATTCTACCATCAGCACCTCGTCGCCATTCTTGAAACGCGACCTACCAAAGGTCCCACAAAGTCGAATGGGGAACCAGGGATTCCGTTCTGGTTCTGAGCAAATGACATGTTTGCGAATGAAGCTGCCATAGGATCAAAGTCGAACCCTGATCCAGTAGAGGTGGTTGGAGGAGTGATTACATGTTGAGTGAATTCACTCTGAGTAGCAGAAGAGGAGGCGGTCATAGCTTGAGCTTGAGCTTGGAGGTCGTACATTGGCTGGATTGCCATGGGGTTAAGGGCGCTAGAGGATTATGTGGATGATTGTAGCGTATCGCTTGTCCAACGATCGATATGTATGTATGCAAGGGTAGTTGTCTAGACAGTGTATCAAGTGGAGTGTAGTATAGTAGTAGAGGATACCAAGTCGCGTTTGATTGAATAAACACCGCAGTGCCTGACGAGCCAGGACGCGACCAAACACAAGTAACACTCGGCATTCTTCGCCGGATTCCAAGCCTTTACGTTGTCCGTTACAAGGCATCAGACCAGGTGCAAACGTTGACAGAGCTATCCGCTCGCAGGTCAGTCTTGCTTGCTTGCGTCTCTGTTGCGCAAATGCGATTGCCTGGAACGAAACGCGAGTCTTGATATTATGCTGCATCCAGTCCTGCTTGTGTTTGCCATAAAATACATGCCCAAGCAAAAACTCTAACCTAGACCGAAGCCAAGACCTCGGGCTCGACAAAGTCACCGCTCTTGACGACCTTGGAGCCAGTGTTGACGTCCATAGCCTCACCGTGAGCTTCAAGGAGCTTCGACATGTCGAGTTTAGG
>Ga0308160_10008076_pt1 | contig 10299 bp, 7 predicted proteins | sample PhyFR1_FD_201036 | JGI IMG/M metagenome (GOLD analysis project Ga0308160, IMG submission 201036) | Phyllosphere microbial communities from UC Gill Tract Community Farm, Albany, California, United States - DLSLF.R1 | ecosystem: Host-associated > Plants > Phyllosphere > Unclassified | place: USA...
ATCCGCAAGCCCTGGGCATGATCGCCGGCAGCTGGTTCTACGACCCGGTGGTCGAGATCATCAGCCCGCACCTGGCCTACCTGCGCACGGTGCCGGAAGAGGGTGGGGCACGCGCGCTGTTTGTCTCGCACGACGAGCAGGCCGTCAAGAACGCCACCGCCACCTCGGAAAAGCGGCGCGCCCTGCAGGCTGCCGGACAATATCGTCCGGCCGCGTGGGCGCTGGTATGGCCGCGCCGCGCGCAGATTGCGTGGGCGCGCCGCAACGACGCCTGAATCCAGGACTTTACGCCAGCACAGGCGTTTTCCTTCCTTCCTTCCTTCCTTCCTTCCTTTCTTCCTTCCTTCCTTTACGGCCCTGCTCCCTGCAGGGCCGCCTGCTATTTCCTTGCAAAACGGAGCTTAGCCATGGCATGCAGCCGACATTAAATTGTTAAATAAAAATTTATATTGTTATGCGGAATACATTTAATTTCGCTTCGGTAAAAAGACTTTCCTAGCGAATACATACTGTATTAGCAGCCTCTCTGTGTTTTGAACATGGATTCAATCGTGCGCGCACATTGTGAAATCCAAGATAAATTGTTTGGTATTAATAACGCAAGAAAATCACAGGCTGGTCACTGACGTCTGACAAATGCGAGCTTGTACGCGTGTGGGCAGCTGCTGGCCGCCTGCTTTTTTACCCGCCCCTGTAGGCGCAATAAAGCCTTGACCAGGCCAGACTCCCATGACGATCAAAACGCTCATCCTGCACGCCGCCAAGTACACCGGGCTGTTCGCCATGATGCGCATGGCAACCCGCAAGAACCCGCGTATCCTGTGCTACCACGCCGGCAGCATCGGTGACGAGCGACATTACAATCCCAAGTTGTTCTGCACGCGCGAGCAATTGCGTCAGCGCCTGGACTGGCTCAAGCGCAATGGCTTCATACCGGCCACGCTGGAACAGGTGAGCCAGTCAAAAGCTGTACCGAATGGCATTCCGCTTACGGTCACCATCGACGATGGCTGGTATTCGACTTACCGCGATCTGCTGCCTTCCCTGGCCGAGTACGGTCACAAGCCGGTGCTGTACCTCCACAGCGAGGCTTGTGATGCGGGTGCTCCGATCATTCCGGTTACCCTGCGCTACATCGTGTGGAAAGCTGGCGTCCCGGAAATCACCCTGGACGGCTACGACGCTGACATGGACGGTGTCTGGAACCTGGCCGATCCGCGCCAGCGCGAACGCCTGGTCGGTGCCGCCGAGAAATGGCTGAATGCGCGGGCCCCACAGGAAGTTGCTGGCTGCCTGGAACGATTTGGTGCCAGCCTGGGTATCTCCGCTGACGAGCTCGACCTTGCTTCGCGCCGCTTCAGCTACATGACCACGGAAGAGTTGCGCGAAGCGTCGGTCCAGGGCTGCCGCATCGAACTGCATGGCCACGTCCATGTCTATCTGCCGGGCCAGCCACACCGAAACCGCGACAATATCGAACTCAACCGGGAGCGCATCCGCGCGGCCGGCTTGCCTTATCCGACCCATTATTGCTACCCGAGCGGCAGCTTCGACGGTTACGCGCCGGAAGTGATGCGTGCCGCCGGCGTGACCACCGCCACGACCTGCGTGCCCGGTTTGGTCGACCTGCAGGACCCGGATGCGCGCTACTACCTGCCACGTTTCCTCGATGGTGGGGATGTCTCGATGATCGAGTTCGAGGCCGAGATGAGCGGCTTTACACAACTGCTGCGCTCGATTGTCCGCGGCCGGCAACAGCCACGCCGCGTATTGCGTCCAACCACGGCATAAGCAAGTGTTACAACAATCGTGCGCTGAAGGGCGCGCACGATTGTTGAATTCTTGACACGCCTTTCTGCTTCCTCTAATCTGCAACGGATAACATTTCCTATGGTCAAGCTTGGTCTTGCCTCATAGCGGCCATTTGGCGCGTGCAGAAAGCGGCATGGACTGTCCGATGCAAGCTAGCCCCAGACCATGTTCCATGCCGGCAGCATCCGGACGGTAACCACCGTCGCAATAAGGTAGTTTGTAAAATGTTCCACAAGAAGAATCACAGTCTGACCAGCGGCGCGATCATCATGGTCGCGATGCGCTGGATCGACCGCCTGGTCGGCATCGTCAGCACCTTCATCCTCGCGCGCATCCTGGTTCCGGACGACTTCGGCATTGTCGCCATGGCCTCGGTGATCGTTGCATTTGCCGACATCATCTTCGATCTCGGCATTAACATCGCTCTTATCCAGCGCAAAAACCCGAGCCAGGCCTATTACAACACGGCCTGGACGCTGCGCATTTTCCAGACCGCCACTGTCGCCGCGGTGCTGATGGTTCTGGCGCCCTTCGCGGCGGACTACTACAAGGATCCTCGCGTCACCGCCGTGATCCAGATGATGGCGCTGTCGCTCATGGTGAGCTCGTTCGAGAATGTTGGCATCGTCAATTTCCAAAAGGACCTTCGCTTCATCGACGATGCCAAGTACGTGCTGTTCAAGCGCCTGGTCATGTTTGTCATGACGATCACGCTGACCTTCATCTTGCAAAGCTATTGGGGCATGATTATCGGCGCCTTATGCGGTCGCCTGGCCGCCACCATCCGCAGTTATATGGTGCATCCAATGCGCCCGCGCTTTGCCCTGTCGGAATTCGGTGAGATCTTTGGCATCTCGCAGTGGGTGCTGGTCAAGAACATCAGTTCATTCCTCGACCGCAAGATGCACATCTTCTTGGTCGGCGGCTTGGCGACGACCCGTATCACCGGCGGCTATACCCTGGCGGCCGAGATCTCGGACGTGCCCGGCACCGACCTGCTAGCGCCGATCAACCGGGTGCTGTTTCCGGCGTTTGCACGCGCCAAGGACGATTTGCGCGAACTCACGCGCCTGTTGCTGCGGGTGCAGGCCATCCAGGTGATGGTGACTTTCCCGGCATGCGTCGGCTTCGTACTGACCGCGCACGAGTTCGTACCAGTGGCGCTGGGCGAGAAGTGGGTTTTCATCGTGCCTTTCATCCAAATCCTGGCGCTGTCGAACATCATCCAGTCGATCAATAGCAGTGCCAACTACGTATTGACCGTGATTGGCAAGATGCGCCTGCTGGCGCTGACGAGCTGGATCCAGCTCGGCCTGTTCAGCCTCGGCGCGTTCCTGCTGCGCCACGATCTAACGCCGGAACGCATCGCCCAGCTGCGCATGGGGGCGATTGTCATGACCTTCGGTGTTTCATATTCGCTATTGATGCGTAATATCCCCGGTTTGTCGGTGCGCATGCTAGCGCGCGGCACCGGCCGTCCGCTGCTCGGTTGCCTAGCCATGGTCGGTGCGCTGACGCTGCTCGAGGCAGAAGTGAGTGCGCCCAACTGGCTGATGTTATTGTTAAAAGTTGTCACCGGCGTGCTGGTGTATGGCTTGGTGGTGCTCGGGCTGTGGCGCCTGGCCGGCCGTCCCGATAGCGCCGAATCCTATTTCCTTAACAAGCTCAAACGGCCTGCCCCTGCGGCAGCGGCCGTACCCAGCGAGGTCAAATGAAGATCGACTTGGACCTGATGTCGCGCCAGTTCGCCGACGTCGAGTTTTTCCTGGCATGTGTATTTCCCGGCAGCGCGCCCGAATTCAGCGGCGCATCGGCCAGCCTGGCGGTTACCAGCACACCGCAATTCTGGGCGGTCAGTTCACGGGCACCGGACAGTGGCGCCGGCTTGGTCCACGAGATTGCGGGAACCCAGCTGGTGTTTCGTGGTTACGAGGCCGCTTTGGGCGTGCATTCCTACTCGAAGCCGGCCGATCTCGACCGCATCGCGGAGCCGGAAGCGCTCGTGAACGGCGCCTTCGCCTACCTGAAATTCGATCCCCTCCTGCAGCAGGCCGTGGTCAGGAACGATGCTTTTGGCTTCGGCCCCATGTATTGCCGCCAGCAGGATGGGGCCTGGTACTTCGCCTCGCACCCCGCGCTCATCCATTTCGCTGGCGACGCGCCGGACCTGGTGTCCTGGGTCAGCCTGATGCAGAGCGGCTATCCGATGGCCGACCGCAGCTTCTACCGCGAGATCAGCCGCGTCAAGGCCGGCGCCCAGATGACGATCCGGCGTGGCCAGGTCGATAAGGTACAGTGGTTCGATTTCAACCGGCTGCCACCGGGCGAGCAGGCCATCGACGACGACGCCTTCCGCTTCGTGGAAGACGCCTATGTGGCAGCGATGGAGCGCTGCCTGAAGCTGGATGTGGGCGACGTGACGCTGCCGTTCTCAAGCGGCTACGACTCGCGCCGCTTTTTTGCCACGCTGCTCAGGAAAGCTGTGCCGTTCAAGGCCGTCACCTGCCAGACCTATCACCGCAAGGGCGGCCGCGACTATGACATCGATGCCTTCTTCGCGCCGAAGATCGCGGCCGCCTTTGGCGTCGATTGCGAAACGGTGGGAGCTGCGACCCCTGCAGACGCCGAAGCCGACGCAGTACGCCGCCAGGCTCTGATCGGCACCGAATCCTTCATGCACGGTTGGGCCATGCCGCTGATGCGCTGGCTGGCGAAGCGGCCGCCCTCGCTGGTGTTCGACGGCCTGGCCGGCGACACCTTCGGCAACTCCGGCTATGAAATCGATGGCTTGCACGAAACGCCGGAAAAGGATGCCGAATTGCTGCTTACGCGCCTTACGCGCCCGTTCGCCCTGCGTCACCTGTCGAGCATATTCCCGCAGGTGGGCACCTTGCGCCAACACTATGTGCAGTTCCTGGCGCAGTTCGCGCCGAACATGAACCAGGCCGAAATGGCTTTCCTGGAAGCGCGCACGCGGCGCTGCATCAGCCCGTGGATCACGATGATGCATCCGCCCGGCCATGTGGTCGTGTTCCCTTACTGCGATGTCGAATTCGCGCTGGCGACGCTGCGCTACCACCCGGCCGAGAAATACCGCTATTTCTTCCAGAAAGAGTGTTTGCGCCGGTTCTATCCCGAATTCTACGATTTCCACGGTTCGCGCAACATGCCGGCCGACCTGACGCCACTGGACGAGAAAAGCAGCCGGGCCTACGACCAGGTCGAGGAGCGCTATGCCTACGGCGACGCGGCAGGTACGCGCGCCACGCTGAAATACCTGAATCTGCCAAACCGGCTGCTGCTGCTTGGTTCGCGCCTGGTGCCAGCCTTGCGCCGGCACCGCGACTGGCTATTCCGGCCGCTGCTGCTGCTGGTGCGGACCCAGCGCGAAGCGCCAGTATTTATCGATGCCGGGACGGCTGCGTATGGTGCGCGCCATGCCGGCGTTACTGCAATCACCGAGGTCGAAACCGCGAAAAGGGGAATGGCATGAAAACAGTTGGACTGATGATAAGTACCAAGGAAAACGAGAAGCGGCGCGCCATGTTGCCCAAGCATATCGCACGCATCCGCAACCGCAGCCAGCTCTATTTTGAGTCCGGCTACGGGGAGGCATTCGGCCATAAGGATGCGGAATACATCGCCGCCGGCGCGAATGTGGTGCCGCGCGACGAGGCCTTGTCCATGGATGTGATCGTGGACCCGAAGATCGGCGACGCTACCTACCTGTCCGAGCTGCGCAGTGGCCAGACAGTCTTTGGCTGGGTGCACGCAGTGCAGAACCGTTCGATCACCGACAAGATCATCGCAAAGGAAATTACCGCGATCGCCTGGGAAGACATGTTCGAAGGTGGGCGCCACGTGTTCTGGCGCAGCAATGAGCTGGCCGGCGAGGCAGCGATCATGCATGCGTTTACGCTCTACGGCAAGCTAGTCTACGAGTGCAAGGTCGCCCTGATCGGGCGCGGCAATGTGGCGCGCGGCGCGCACCGCGTGCTGTCCTGCATGGGCGCCCATATCAATGTCTACGAGCGCAAGACGGAAAAGCTGCTGCGCCAGGAACTCGGGCAATACGACGTCGTCGTTAACGGCTTGCTGTGGGACGTGTACCGCAAGGACCACATCATCTACCGTGAAGACCTGCCCAAGCTGAAGAATCCGGCGATGATCATCGATATCAGCTGCGACCGCGCCGGCGCGATCGAAACCAGCCGCCCGACCACGATCGAGGATCCGGTATACATGGTGGACGGCGTGCTGCACTATGCGGTCGACCACACCCCGGCCCTGATCGGCTACTCGGTCAGCGATTGCCTGGGCGAGGAAATGGTGAAGTACCTGGATACCATTATCGAAGGCCGCACCGAGGACGACCCGGTGCTGCGTCCGGCGATCTGTATTCGCAACGGTAATATTGTCGACCAGCGCATCATCGATTTCCAGAAACGATAAGAAAAGGCGCTGTCACCCTTGGCTGTTGATGGGTTTGATTGCCAATCCTAAACGTCCTGTACATGGATAGCAGCAAAAAAAACAACGTGCATGCACGTCGTTTTTTTTTGCCTAAGACTACCTCCCCCTCAGCCGGCGACTTCGTCGAACACCGCCGCCAATTCGCTGGCGCGGTGCGCGCGCGACGAGGCTGCGACCAGCGCTTCGCTGGCCACGTGCGCCTCGCCGCTGCGGATGCGGACGACGAAGCCGTCCAGCGTGCGCGCGATGTCGGCGCTGTCGCCCATCTGGGCTAGGTCATGGAAGCCGCCGTTGCGCAGCACGCGCGCGGTCTCGCCGCCGGTATCGACCAGGCCGAGCACTGGTTTGCGGGTGCGGAAGTATTCGTAGATCTTGGCCGGCACCTGGGTATTGAAGGGCGTGCCCTGGAACACCAGCAGGCCGTCGGCGGCCAGCATTTCTTTAAGTGCCTCGCGGTAGGGCACCGGCGGCGCCACCTCGACCAGGTCGGCCACGCCATGTCGCACGACGAGCGCGCGCACACCTTCGATGTCGCCGGGTGCGCGCAGCACTACGCGCAGCGTGCCGGCATCGATGCGGCCCGCCTGGCGGAGTTCGGCCAGCGCCTGCAAGAAGGCCGAGGGATCGCGTCCGTTCTGGTACAGCACGCCGCTGTGCAGCAGCGTGATGCGCTCCTGCACGGGGCCGCGCGGCGCCAGCGTGGTCCCGTCGAAACCGTCTTCGTCATAGCCATTCTCGATCACCAGGAATTTATTCGCGGGCTGCTCGGGATAGCGCTCGCGGTAGACCTGCATCGCGCTGTGGGTGGTGAATACCGCGCGGCTGCAGCGGCGCACGGCCTGGCCCTCGATCCAGGCGAACACCTTGCGCTGCAGCTTGTTGGTGGGATAGGAGGGCTGCATCATCGGGTCGCGGAAATCGGCCACCCAAGGCAGGCCGGTCAGGCGATGCAAGGTCAGGCCGATCAGATGTGCAGTGCCGATCGGGAAGGTCGACCAGATCACACGCGGCCGGTGCCGGCGCACCAGCGCCAAGCCAGCCGGCACTGCGGCGAACCACCACGATACCCAGCGGTCGGGCAGGGCCAGGGCGCCGGGATAGCGGCCCTTATAGCCCATGTGGGTCTTGGTGTCGAGCGCAAAGGCACGTTTGACGACCAGGCTGGCTGGCACGCTCGCCAGCTGCGAGGGATTCTGGGCGCTATACGCGCGCGGGTGGGCCGAGAGCACCAGCGGCTCCCAGCCATGGGAACCGAGGTTGCGCGAAAAACTCAGGGTACGCTGGATGCCGCTGCTGGCGGCCTGCGGAGGAAAATGAAACGCAATCAGGAGTGCACGTTTGTTCATGGTCTGTCTGTAAATGGGCTGCGCGGTGCGCTTGCAGGTTGCGGACGCCTTCAACCGCGTGCCAGCCACTGCAACAGGCGCAGGGCGAAGCGGAAAGGCGTACGGTCCCAGGGCCGGCTGCGGGGAAGTTGGAAGCGGTCCTGCGACGCCGTGATGGCGCCCACCGCCGTGGTGAAGGCGGCATCGAAACCGGCTTGCCGCACCATCGAGACATGGCGCGCGTCGAAATCCTTGCCCGCCTTGCCGTTCGGGTAGGCGAACAGCCGCACCGGCTTGTCCAGGATCGCTTCCAGGGCTTCCTTGCTTCCGCGGATTTCGTCGAGCGCGGCCGCATCTTCGAGGCTGGTCAGGATGGGATGCGAGATCGTGTGGGCGCCGATCTCGATTCCGTGGCGGTCGAGATTGCAGACCATCTCGGGGGTGAGCATCAGGCCTTTCGACGGCAGGTCGCCCAGCAGGGCCTCGAGCTGCTCCGTGAGGCGCTGGCGCTCCGGCGGCGACAGGTACTTGGTCGCCTCGGTCACGCGGCCGAGGGTTGCGACGCGCTCGCCGATGCTCTGCAGCGGAAATACGCCGAGGCCAAAGTCCCGCAGGTCCAGTTCGTCCGATTTCAGCGACTGCACCGCTTCCACGATGCGGTCGTTCCACATGGTGTCGTCGCCGACGAAGCCGCTGCTGACAAACACCGTGGCGCTCAAGCCGAGTCGGCGCAGTACTGGCAGGGCCAGGTCGTGCACCGAGCGGTAGCCGTCGTCGAAGGTGATGCACACCGCGCGCGGCGGCACCTTGCCGCTGTCGATGGCGCGCAGGGCTTCGCTCAGTGACAGCACATTGAAGCAGCGCGCCAGCAGCTCCATCTGCCAGGTGAAGATCTTCAGGTCGGGTTCGGACGCCAGCAGCGGACTCGGTTCGGCCAGCACCCGGTGGTAGTTGATGATGATGATACGGCCCTGGCGAGACGTAAAGCGGGCGATCAGGTCGCCCATGAAACGGATAAGGTGCTCGTTCATGCGGAATATGTTGTGTTGCGGTAGGCGGTCGCTAGTCGCTTGTGTCATGCGGCCATCCGCTGCGTCGGCGCCGCACCCAGCGGCACGTGCAGGGCAGCCGGCAGCATCCGCGTCTGCATCACGATGACCAAGCCGAAGATGGCGAAAATCAGGTCGAAATAAGCCAGGCTGAGGGCGGCACCGCCCAGTGCAAAGGCGAAGATGCTCAGCTGCAGCATGGTGGCGGCGGTCGGCAGCCATTGCGGGGCGCCGGCGCGGCGCGCCTGGCGCGCCACCGACCCGGCCTTGAAGAAGCTGCCCGCCAGGCAGCCCAGGTAGAGAAGCAGGCCGCCGAAGCCGTGTTCGCCCAGGACTTGGAAATAGATACTGTGAGCGGCGCGGCCGACCGTGGTGTTCGGCACTGCGCTGCCCGTATAGAACCAGGGGTAGGAGAAGAAATCGGTCGACAGGCGCGCCCAGTTCGGGAAGTATTCGAGCGACTTGAAGCCGCCGCCGAAGAAGGGGTGCTGCATGGCCATGATGAAGCTCAGCTTCCAGGCCACGACGCGGGTCATGAAGGACGAGTCCTCGTCGGCCGAGGCGATGGTATCGATACGGGCCGAGTAATCCGAGGTCACGATGAACGAAAGTCCCACGCAGAGCAGCAGGATCAGCACCGTCAGCAGCATCTTGCGGTCGCTCTTGATGTACATATAGACGCCCAGCGCCATCAGGGCGACGAAGCCGCCGCGCGACTGGGTGCCGATCACGCCCAGCACCAGCATGCCCATGGTGCCCAGCAGCCCCAGATTCAGCAGGCGCGAGCGCTTGCCGTACTCGACCCACAGGTAGTAGCAGATCGGCAGCACCATGACAAATGCGAGGGACAGCTCGTTGCGGTCGCCCAGCACGTGCCCGGACAGGCCGACGATGTTGTGGTGGCCACCGCTGAGCAGGAATTTCAGCGCTTCCAGGTTGGCGTAGAAGCCGACCGACAATACGACGCACCACAGCACGAAATCGAGATGCAGCTTGTCCTTGATGACCAGCACCACGATAACGAACAGCGCGATCATCTTCCAGAAACGCTGCCAGATCATCCAGGCCATGTCGGGGTTGCCGATCGTGGTGATAGTGCTGATCGTGGTCCACAAGAAGAACACCAGCACCGCCACACCCAGGCCGGTCAGTTTCACCTTCGGTTTGTCCTTCCAGGCCAGGTAGCCAAGGATGGCCACGGCCGCGAACAGCAGGTTATAGCGTGGCATGGCGGCAACGCCATAGACCCAGGCGTTCGGGTAGAACAGCGCGGTCCACAGCCACATGCCAACCGCGATGAACGGTCGCTGCGCCATTGTGTACAGCATCAGTGGCAGCAGGAGTAGCAAAACCAGGTCACGCATGATCGCGCTCCTGCCTGGCCGCTTTGGCTTTCTGCTTATCTTGCCGTAGTGCCCAGAAACATAGATACACGACAGCCAACAGGTCAAGCGCCCACAGTAAAGATTCCATCGTTCAGTTCATCCGTATCAGGTTTTGGACTCAGGTGCGCGCCAGGGCCGGCGTGCCGGCGCGGCGCGCCAGGACCTCGCCGAACAGGCGCAGCTGGCCGTCGGTGGTGTCGTCCCAGCTGAAGCGCTCGGCGTAGCGGCGCGTGGCCGCGCGGTCGGGGTAGTTGG
>Ga0308160_10008077_pt1 | contig 10299 bp, 8 predicted proteins | sample PhyFR1_FD_201036 | JGI IMG/M metagenome (GOLD analysis project Ga0308160, IMG submission 201036) | Phyllosphere microbial communities from UC Gill Tract Community Farm, Albany, California, United States - DLSLF.R1 | ecosystem: Host-associated > Plants > Phyllosphere > Unclassified | place: USA...
AAGGTGTAATCCCATTCCTCGTCCGGAATCTCCTCGATGGAATCGTGGGTCATCTGGAAGGCGGCATTGTTGACCAGGACGTCGATGCGGCCGAATTCCTGCACGGCCTTGTCGACGATGGCGCGGCAGTGGGCGGGCTCGGCCAGTTCGCCCGGCATCAGCACCGCGCGCCGGCCGGCTTCCTCGACCAGGCGCGCCGTTTCCCTGGCGTCCTCGTGTTCGTTCAGGTAGGCGATCAGCACGTCCGCGCCTTCGCGCGCAAAGGCGAGGGCGACCGCGCGGCCGATGCCGCTGTCGGCGCCGGTGATCACGGCCGCCTTGCCGGCCAGCTTGTCGGACCCTTTGTAGCTGGTTTCGCCGTGGTCGGCCTTCGGGGTGAGTTCGGATTCGCGTCCGGGCGGCTGCTGTTGCTGCGTGGGCATATTCATCGCGCTGCTCCTTGTCTGGTGGATGGAGTCAGCCATGCTAGCCCACGCCCGGCCAGCCCGGCGCGCGTTCCCCGAAGCCGTGTCAGGCGCCCTCAGCCGCCCTCAGCCGCCCTTAGGCAGGCTGCGCAGCGAGGCCGGCTGGCGCGCCCGCGGGCCCTCGGGCAGGTCCGGCGCATCCGGCTCGACCGCTTCCTGCAGCAGCAGTTGCTGCGCGCGCGGGGCGGTCGAGATGCCGAGGTCGTTAAACATCTGCATCGAGGCCAGGATGATGGCCTGCTGCGTGTTCATGAACAGGTCGTAGTTGGCATCGAGGATGGTGTAGACGATCTCCCACTCGATGTAGTCCTGGGTGTACTTGCTCAGGTGGGCGCGGTCGAAACGCACCTTGTCCTGGCGGCCGATGAATTCGGCGATCGCGGTCGGGACCCTGGCCGCCACCGAGGCCGGCGTATCCGGATGGGCGCGCAGGTTGAAGACGATGCGGCGCGTGACCATGCGCTTGAAGTTCGAGACCGTCGACTTCAGGAGCTCGGCATTCGAGACGATGATCTGTTCCCCGCTGGAGGCGCGCAGGCGGGTCGTCTTCAGGCCGACCTTCTCGACCGTACCCGAGGTATTCGAGGTCGAGATGAAGTCGCCGACCTCGAAGGGCTTGTCGATCGCGATCGACAGCGAGGCGAACAGGTCGCCCAGCACGTTCTGCACGGCCAGGGCGATGGCGATACCGCCGATCCCGAGGCTGGCCACGAAGGTGGTGATGTTGATCCCGAGGTTGGCCAGCAGGGCCAGGGCGAAGATCACCCAGACGCTGGTCTGCAGCACCCAGATGATCAGGGTGTGGGCCACCGTCACCTGGTTGTCGGCTGATGCCTGTTCATGGGTGCGGAAGTAGCGGCGCGCGGTGACCTTGATCGCGCTGTGCAGGTAGATTGCGAGCTGCAGCCCCAGGGTCAGGAACCACAGGTGGCTGACGCGGGCGTTCCAGGGCGGCGGCAGGTCGAGCGCCGACAGGCCGATCAGGATGCTGGTGGCCAGCACGACGATGTTACTGGTGCGCGCAAGCGTCTTGCGCAGCACTTCGGCGACCGGACGGTGCGCATGCTCGTCCGACAGCTTGTCGAGGCGGCGCCGGAACAGCATCAGCAGGCCGTGGATGGCGACGAAGCTGGCGACGGCCAGGCTGAGGGCGAACAGGGCGTTGGGCAGGGTGATGTCGAGGGATGCGACAAAGGCGCGGATATCCACTTTGGGCTCCTTTTTTTATGGAAGAGGGGGCGCAAGGGCGCGCAAGGGCTACGTGGCGTCCGGCGGCGGGGCGGCCAGCGGGCCAGCGGAAAAGAGCACTGCGGTGCGGCCGCGGGACGAACCCGCGGCCGGGGCGGACGCCTGGCGCGTCCGGGGATGCTGCGGCCTTACTTGCGCTTGAGGTGCTGGCGCACGGCTTCGGCCGAGACGCCGACTTCGGCAACGGCGCGTTCCAGCTCTTCGCGGGAGACGCCCAGGGCCTCGGTCCAGTGGCGCACTTCCCACTCTTCGTGCACGTTGATGCGGCTGCGGTCCTGTTGACCGGCTTTCTGCAGATTATCGGACATGATGACCTCCTGTTGACGAGTTTGAACCAATATGCCAGCGCCTGGCACGCTCGTCGGTTAAGCAGCTCACCTTGTGCGCGCGTTGCTCGGTTGCAGCTCAGCCGGTAAAAAGTTCCCGCTCGTCAGCGCCGGCGCTTGATCGGGATCAGCTCAACAGCAATGACAGCCGCGGTCATTGCCAGGCCGACTCATCAGTCAGCACTTCGTCAGGCAGGCTCGTGAAGATCGATGGGTGAGCCGTGCACTACTTTGGTGCATTTTGGCAACTAACCTGGAGGCCGGAACATGAACACCCCCCTGCAGCGCCCACGTCCGTTCGTACGCAATGCCCTGGCCGCCGCCATCGGCGCGGCCCTGCTCGGCGCCTGCCAGTGGCCCGGCGGCGTCGACCAGCTCAACGACCTGCGCGGCGCCACCCGCGACTACACGGTCGAGCTGCGCGAAGGCACCAACATGGCCGCCAGCCCCTCGCCCGACGGCGGCCGCATCGTCTTCTCGGCCCAGGGCGCGCTCTGGGTGATGCCGGCCACCGGCGGGCGCGCGACCCGCATCACCGACTGGCACCTGGAGCCGACCGCGCCCGTCTGGTCGCCCGACGGCAAGCGCATCGCCTTCCAGAACTACGCACCCGAGGGCAACTTCCACATCTGGACCATCAGCCCGGACGGACGCCACGCGCGCGAACTGACCGAGGGCCCGTATGACGACCGCGAACCGGCCTGGCTGCCCGACGGCAGCGGCCTGGTGTTCTCGTCCGACCGCAGCCGCGACGGCCAGTACAAGATCTGGCGCGTCGGCTCGGGCGGCGGCGCGCCCAGCCAGGTCACGACCGGGCCCGGCGCCGAGAGCAATCCCGTGGTATCGCCCGACGGCACCCGGCTGGCCTATGTGGACGGCGCCAACGTGCTGACGGCGCCGCTCGCCGGCGGCGCCCCGACCATCGTCGCGCCCGGCACCGCGCCGGCCTGGACGCCGGCCGGCGACGCCCTGGTCTACCAGAACGCCGCGCGCCAGCTGGTCGTGGGCGGCACCCAGGTCACGACCGACGAGGATATTTTCCCGTTTCCGGCGCGCTTCTTGCCAGGCGGCCGCTTCCTCTACACGGCCGACGGCCACATCCGCACCCGCGCCGCCAACGGCGCTGGCCCTGCCGACATCCCCTTCAGCGCCGAACTGAAGCTGCGGCGGCCGACTTTCGAGCGCCACAAGGACCGTCATTTCGACGATTTTCACCGGCGCCCGGTGCGCGGCATCAGCGCGCCCGTGCTCTCGCCGGACGGGCGCAGCATCGCCTTCGTCGCCCTCAACGACATCTGGACCATGCGCATCGGCGAGGAACCGGTGCGGCTGACGAACGATCCCGACCGCGACGCCACTCCGCAGTGGACGGCTGACGGCAGCGCCGTCTATTTTTCCTCGGAGCGCGGCAACGCCGGCCAGCTCGCGGTCGACCGCATCGACCTGGCCAGCCGCACCCGCACGCGCCTGGCCGCGATTCCCGGACGCTCGCTGGTCACGCCCAAGCTGTCGCCCGACGGCGCGCGCCTGGCCTACACCACGCTTTCCGGCCAGCTCGAGATCTGGACCCTGGCGACGGGAACCTCGGAAGTGATCATCCCGTCGGTCAGCACCCAGGTCAGCACGCCGCAATGGACACCCGACGGCCAGCGCATCCTGCTCGTCGATAATGAGCGCATCAACAACCGCTTCCGCGAGGGCTACAACAAGCTGCGCGTGATCGACCTCGCCACCCGCACCGGCACTTTTTATGCGGTCGCGCCCGAGCCGCGCCAGATCGCCGAACGCGACGAAGGCGCCGGCGCGCTCTCGCCGGACGGCAGCAAGTTCGCCTTCATCATGGATTCGCGCCTGCACGTGATTCCGCTCGGGCCGAACGGGGCGCCCGCCGGCCCCGCGCGCCAGGTCAGCGAGGACATGGCCGACCTGCCGGTGTGGGGCGGCGACTCCCGGACCATCCTCTACAAATCGGCCGAACGCGTGCGCACCGTGCGCCTGGACGGCAGCGGCACGCGCGACATCCCGGTCAAGCTGCATTGGCGCCAGGCCGCGCCCGCCGGACGCACGGTGGTGCACGCGGGCGCTCTGTGGGACGGCGTGGGGACGGGCCTGCGGCGCGACGTCGACATCGTCATCGAGGGCAACCGCATCGTCTCGGTGGCGCCGCACGCGGAACACGAGCCGGACGTGCGCGTGGTCGACGCCAGCGGCCTGACCGTGATGCCGGGCCTGATCGAGACCCACCTGCATCCGCTGACCCTGTACCAGGGCGGCCAGTTTGGCCAGATCGCCCAGCTGATGCTGTCCTACGGGATCACGACCGCGCAATCGGTGGCCGGCCCGCTGCACCAGAGCATCGAGATGCGCGAAGCCCTGGAGGCCGGCAACCTGATCGGACCGCGCCTGTTCGTCTCGCCGCCGCTATGGGAGGGCAACCGCCTGTTCTACAGCTTCGCGCGCACCCTGCGCACGCCGCGGATCGCCGACATCGAGATCGCCAAGGCCAAGCGCTTCGACGTCGACTTCCTGAAGAGCTACGTGCGCGTGCCGATCCCCATCATGGCGCGCATCGCGCAAGGCGCCCAGGACCTCGGCATCCCCAGCGGCACCCACATGGTGCAGCCGGGCGCGGCGACCGGCCTGGCCGGCACCACCCACCTGTCGGCGACCCAGCGCATGGGCTACGGCTGGTCGAAGTCCTTCGTGCGCGCGATTACCTACCAGGATGCGGCCGACGTCTACGGCAAGGCCGAGTTCCACCTCATTGATACATTGTTCTCGGCCGGCGCCCTGGCCGGGCTGGATCCGGGCATCGTCACCGACCCGCGCTTCATCCTGGTGCCGCCCAACTTCGTGCCGGGACTGCAGAACGCCCAGCCGCCGACCGCCACCCAGCTGGCCGGCATCGTCAACGACGCCACCCAGCAGGCCAAGGTCAAGGCGGCCGGCGCCCTGGTCGCCAACGGCACCGATTCGCCGCTGGTGGTTCCGGGCATCTCGCTGCACCTGAACATGCGCGGCGCGGCGCTGGTGCAGGGCAACCTGGCGGCCCTGTATTCGGTCACGCGCGACGCCGCCCGCATGGCCCTGGTGGGCGAGGACCTGGGCACGATCGAGGAGGGCAAGCTGGCCGACCTGATCGCGGTGCGCGGCGATCCGCTACAGGATCTGCGCGCCGCCGCGGCGGTGCAGGTGGTGCTCAAGAACGGGCGCGTCTTTACCGTGGACGACATCCTGGCCCCGGCGCGCACCCCGGCCCAGATCGAGGCGCGGCGCCTGGCGCTGGCGGCGCAGGAGAAGCTGTGCAGGGACGAGCCGGAGCATTGCGAGGAGCCGGGAGGTCATGCGCACTAGCCTGGGGAACTCATCGCATTGAAATCGTGCAATTAATTCTTGGCTCCTCGATGGTGTTTCAGGTACGCTTGTCGAATCGGCACTATTGAGGAGCATCGCTATGTCGTATCAAACGTCCCAACCCGAGCGCAGCGCGGTCGACGCGCTGCCCGGGGTCGTCGCCCTCGACTTCGGCACCAACTGGTGCGGCTATTGCCGCGCCGGCGAGCCGCACATCGCCGGGGCCCTGAAGGAATTCCCCGACACCCGGCACATCCAGGTCGAAGACGGCCCTGGCCGTCCGCTCGGCCGCTCCTTCAAGATCAAGCTGTGGCCGACCGTCGTCGTGCTGAAAGACGGGGTCGAAGTCGCCCGCGTCACCCGTCCCGACAGCGTCGAGGAAGTCCGTGAAGCCTTGAACAAGGCGGTGAGCGCATGAAGCCACCAGTCAACAAAGCGCGTACCGTCCTGTTCGCCAGCCTGATCGGCACCACCATCGAATTCTTCGACTTCTACATCTACGCCACCGCGGCCGTGCTGGTGTTCCCGAAGCTGTTCTTCCCGGCGGCCGATCCGGCCGCCGCCACGCTGCAATCCTTCGCCACCTTCGCCATCGCCTTCTTCGCGCGTCCGGTCGGCTCGGCCCTGTTCGGCCACTTCGGCGACCGCATCGGCCGCAAGGCCACCCTGGTCGCGGCGCTGCTGACCATGGGCATCTCGACCATCGTGATCGGCCTGCTGCCGACCTATGCCTCGATCGGCACGCTGGCGCCGCTGCTCCTCGCCTTGTGCCGTTTCGGCCAGGGCCTGGGCCTGGGCGGCGAGTGGGGCGGGGCGGTGCTGCTCGCCACCGAAAACGCGCCGCCGGGCAAGCGCGCCTGGTACGGCATGTTCCCGCAGCTGGGCGCGCCGATCGGTTTCCTGCTCTCGGGCGGCACCTTCCTGATCCTGACCCAGACCCTGACCGACGACCAGTTCTTCGGCTGGGGCTGGCGCATTCCCTTCCTGGCCAGCGCGATCCTGGTCGGCGTCGGCCTGTATGTGCGCCTGAAGATCCACGAAACGCCGGACTTCCAGGCGGTGCTGGACAAGGGCGAGCGCGTCAAGGTCCCGTTCCTCACCGTCTTCAGGGAACATGGCCGCGCGCTGCTGCTGGGCACCCTGATGGCCACCTCGACCTTCGTGCTGTTCTACCTGCTCACCGTGTTCGCGCTGAGCTGGGGCACGACCGGCCTGCACTACTCGCGCACCCAGTTCCTGCTGCTGCAGCTGGGCGCCGTGGTCTTCTTCGGCCTGCTCATTCCGCCATCGGCCCTGATCGCCGACCGCTTCGGCCGCCGTGCCGCGATGATCGGCGTGACGGTGGCGATCATGGTCTTCGGCCTGACGTTCGGCGCGCTGTTCGTGGCCGACAACCTGGTCAAAGCCGGCCTGTTCCTGGTGATCGGCCTGTCGCTGATGGGGCTGACCTACGGTCCGCTGGGCACCCTGCTGGCCGAGCTGTTCCCGCCGGCGGTGCGCTACACGGGCTCCTCGCTGACCTTCAACCTGGCCGGCATCCTCGGCGCCTCGCTGGCGCCGTATATCGCGACTTCGCTGGCGAAGGATTACGGGATCGAGTACGTCGGTTACTACCTGACGGCTGCCGCCTTGCTGAGCCTGATCGCGCTGATGCTGACGCGCGGCGAGGCGCGGCAGGGAAGTGTGGCGCGGGCCTGACAGGCTTGTTCATGGGTGGTCGAGGCCAATGGACTCGACCACGGTTTCATCGGGCGCCCCGTGCCCACCATGCAAACATCACGACGACGACAACACCTTGTCGTCGTCCTTCTTGTCGGACCGCACCGACGCCAGCCGGTCCACCGCGATCAATCCCTCCGCCGCCGCGTGCGAGGCCGCGAACACGCTGTCCGGCGCCAGGATCAGCTGGGTGCCGGTGCTGCTGACTTCCTCGATCAGCTTGTCGAGCGCCTCGATCCGCATCGGGTCCGGATTCACGTTGCGGATGTAGATCATGCGCACCTGCCGCGGATGCCTGCGCACGATCTCGGCGTAGATTTCCGGGTCCTTTTCCCCGCTGTCGCCGATCAGCACGAACTGCATGTCCGGATAAAAACTCAGGATCAGTTCGATCTTTTCCAGTTTGTGGTTGCCGTGTTTCGTCAGCTTGAACACGTCGCGCATGCCCAGTTCGCGCAGCAGCAGGGGACCGACCGGGATCCCCTGCAGGCGCAGGAAGTCGACCAGGAAGCCGAACAGGTGCCAGGGACTGCTCGACACGTAGAACAGCGGATTGGCATCAAAGCCGCCGGCGCCGTCCCGCAGCGCGCGGTAGAAGGCGGCCACGCCCTTGAAGGGTTTACGCGTGTGGGCATTGGTGCGCGCCATCATCAGGGCCATGTTCAGCTTGTTCGTGACATTGGTCCAGAGCACGGTGTCGTCGATGTCGCTGATGATGCCGAAACGCGCCGTGGCGCTCGGTACGAAAGCTTCGGCGGAGGCGCGGATCGGCTCGCCGTCGGCGCCTTTCCAGTCGGGCAGTTCCAGCGCGATCCGGTGCGCGCCGCCGGCCAGCGGTGTGGCGGGCAGGATCTCGAATTCGAAATAGCCGCCGCTGTCGGTCACGGTCTCGACCCGGCGGCCGTCGAACTGCGCCACCACGCGCGCGCCGGCTACTTCGTCCGATTCGAGCCGGCGGTACAAGGCGACCAGGTTGCTCCAGCTGCTGTCCTGGCCGGTCTGCTCGCGGAAACTGGCTTCGTCCAGCACCCGGCCCTTGATCCAGAGTTTATTGGCATTGCCGAAGCCGAGATAGGGCAGAACCAGCAGCGGCCGGTCGCTGCCGGCCTGGCGCAGGCGGTGCAGGGCCCGGGTGGCGCGCGTGGCGAACTGTCCGGCCGCGCTGGCGACGCGTTCGCGCAGGGCCTGTGGCTCCGGGGCATGCACCGGCGCATGCACCGGCGCGGCGGGCGGCGCAGTCGCGGCGGCGGGATGCTCGATCCAGAGCCGCTGCGCGTCCAGCCCCAGTTCGCGCAGCGTGCGCTCGAACTGGCCCGACAGGGCGGGCGGCAGGGACGCCGGCAGGACCTGCACCGTGGCGCCGGCCGCGCTCAGGTGGGCGATCTCGTCGGCCGAGGCGACGCCCGGGTTCAGCAACAGCGTGCGGCCGGGCCCGGCGTGCCGGGCGGCGGCGTCGACACCCTCGCGGGTGAGGATCAGGAAGGCGGGGTCGGGAGGGGAAAGCGGCATCGTGTCGGGCGTCCTTGCTGGGTCAGGACGCCAGTATCGCGTACTGGCCGACATGGCAACGCACGGATGGCGCCCTGCGCACTGTGCACGCTAGCGCACAGTCCGATCCCGAAGAAGCGGGCATACTGCGCGTATTGTCTACTTGTCACGCAATATCGAACGGCCATTTCAACCTGTATTCGGGACCTCTTCGCCATGTCTTTCGTCGTCATCGCCGTCCTGGTCGTACTGATCGTGATCGCCACCCTGCTGCCGCTGTCGCGCCATACCGAATGGTGGGTGCGCGACCTCGACTTTCCGCGGCTGCAGATCGCCACCGTGGCGCTGGGCGTGCTGGTGGCGGAGGCCGTCTTCCTCGACTTGGGCGAGCGCGAATCGCCGCTCCTGATGATCGTCACGGGCGCCTGCCTGGCCTACCAGGCCTGGTGGATCGTTCCCTATACCCGGCCCTGGAAGAACGAGGTCAAGCAGGCGGTCGGCGGCGCCCCGGGCGACCGTATCCGCATCCTGACCGCCAACGTGCTGACCCCGAACCGCAATACGGAGGGCCTGATCGCCCTGATCCGCAAGCATGAGCCGCACGTCTTCGTCACGCTGGAAACGGACCAGTGGTGGCAGGACCGCCTCGACGTGCTCGAGCCCGAATACCCGCATGCGCTGAAATGCCCGCTCGACAACCTGTACGGCATGCACGTGTATTCGAAGCTGCCGCTCGAGGACGCGGCGATCCAGTTCCTGGTCGAGGACGACATCCCCTCGATGCACGCGATGGCCGTGCTGCCCTCGGGACGCAAGGTGCGCATGCACTTCCTGCATCCGGCGCCGCCCAGCCCGACCGAACACGACGAATCGACTGAGCGCGATGCCGAACTGCTGGTCGTGGCAAAGAGCGTGGCCGGCCTGGATACCCCGGTGATCGTCGCGGGCGACCTGAACGACGTCGCCTGGTCGACCACCACGCGGCTGTTCCGCAAGATCAGCGGCCTGCTCGACCCGCGCATCGGGCGCGGCATGTTCAACACCTTCCATGCCGACCACTGGTTCCTGCGCTGGCCGCTCGACCACCTGTTCCATAGTCGCCATTTCACGCTCGGCTTCATCCGCCGCCTGCCGTCCTTCGGCTCGGATCACTTCGCGATGCTGGTGGAACTGGTGTACGACCGCGCGCGCGGGGAAGACCAGGAGGGCCTGGTGGCGGACCAGGAAGACCACGCACTGGCCGAGGAAAAGATCGCGGCCGAACCCGTCACGGTGGACGACGTGCACGAGCCGCAAGCGTGAGGATTTTGTAGGGCGGGCATGCCCGCGCGGACGCGTGCGATTCGGCGAAGCTTACATTCAGGCCTCTCGCTTGAACTCCGGCGCAGGCAGCGGGTGACGCCGCTCGTCCGGACACATCAGCACCCGGCGGGCCACGTCGAAAGGCACGCCCATGCCGGCCAGCACGCGGGCCGGCGAGGCATCGCTGTCACGGATTGCCGCGTCGATCAGGAGCGCGGTCTTGTAGTCGGTGCGTCGGTCCATGCGCGCATTGTCGCATGGGACCGCATTTAGAACGAATACACCAGCGTCAGCGAGGTCTGGGTATCCAGGTTCTTCTTGTCCTCCGGCACGTTGGAATCGTTGCGGGCCGAGAAGGCCGCCTTCATCTGCATCGTGTCGTTGATCTTGGTGGACAG
>Ga0308160_10008078_pt1 | contig 10299 bp, 9 predicted proteins | sample PhyFR1_FD_201036 | JGI IMG/M metagenome (GOLD analysis project Ga0308160, IMG submission 201036) | Phyllosphere microbial communities from UC Gill Tract Community Farm, Albany, California, United States - DLSLF.R1 | ecosystem: Host-associated > Plants > Phyllosphere > Unclassified | place: USA...
CGTTTCACCGCGTGGGCGGGGGACCCGCCCACCCTACGTCCCAGTTCAGTCAACGCGGGTCAGCTCGACCCCATCCACCGTCATCTTCCACTTGCCGTTCTCGCGATGCGGCGGCTTGCTGACCACGAAGGTCGAGCGCACCAGGAAGACACCGACGTCGAAATTGTCGCCATTAAAACCCTGCAGGTCGACGCTGAGATCCATCTGCTTGCCGGGCTGGTTGCGCTTGTACTTGACCTTGCCATCCTTGGCCATCTGGATGCGCATGTCCTTGCCCTGCCAGTCGCCGACATAGGCCATCTTCTCGGGCGGGACCGGGACGGGATCGGCCTGGGCGGCCAGTGGCAGCAGGGATGCGGCGAGGACGAGGGTGCGAAGCAGATGCATGATGAACTCACGGAGGCGATGAGCTGCCGAGTATTCGCGCATCACGATATGTTGTCAACATGCATACGCCGCGCGGCGTTGCGTGTTTACCTCGCGTCGTCCGCTTCGTAACGCAGGCCGATCTGGCGCCGTATCTCGTCCATCACGTTCATGAGGGCCAGCGTCTCGTCATGCGTCATGCCGGGGCTTTCGATCAGCCCTTCGCGCCAGCAGCGCTGGGCTTCGATCACTTCGTGCACGTAGCCGTTGCCGAGGTAAGGCGTGGCTATCGTGCGCGTGCTGCCGTCGTCGAGCGCCACCGTGACCGAACGGGCGCGGTGGAACATGGTGTTCATGCGGATGTGGCCGCGCGACCCGGAGACCGTCAGCTCGCCCGGCGTGCGCGCCAGGAAGGAGCAGCTGCAGGCCGACATGGCGCCACTCTCGTGCTTCATCGTGAAGCCGGTCTGGACGTCCACGCCGGTCGGGCCCATGCTCGCCTGCGCCTTCACGTCGACGACTGGACCGAGCAAGCTGGCCGCGATCGAGAGCGGATAGATGCCGAGGTCGAGCAGCGCGCCGCCACCCAGCTCCGGATTGAAGACGCGGTGTTCCGGACCGAAGCTGGCGGTAAAACCGAAATCGGCCACGACCTGTTGGACGCTGCCGATCTCGCCGGCGGCGATCAGGCGTTTCACTTCCGCGAGGGCCGGCATGAAGCGCGTCCACATCGCCTCCATCAGGAACAGGCCGCTGGTGCGCGCCGCCGCGATCAGCTGTTCGGCTTCGCGCACATTCATCGTGAACGGCTTTTCGACCAATACCCCCTTGCCGGCGCCCAGCGCCAGCAGCGCATTGCCGACGTGCTGGGGATGGGGCGTGGCGACGTAGACCAGGTCGATGCCGTCGGCCGCCACCAGCGCCTCGTAGGAAGCATAGGCGGCGCCCGCGTGGAATTCGGCGGCGAAGGCTTCGGCCTTGTCCCGGCTGCGCGAGGCAACGCCGGCCAGCACGGCGTCGGGCACGTCCTGCAGCGCGGTGGCGAAGGCACGCGCGATCTTGCCCGTGCCGAGGATGCCCCAACGAACCGGCTTGTCCATGACTGCTCCTCTCAACTTGCCCGCTTGGGGCGGAAGACGCTCGTGTCCAGGTAAAAGGCCTGGTCCTGTCCGGGCCACCAGCCCGGCACGCCGAGCACCGGCAGCGGCGTAAAGCTGGAGGTGCTGAGGCCTTCGGCGCGCAGCGTCTGCGCCACCGTATCGTCGATCCAGGCGCGCCGGGCAGCCGCATCGAAGCCGAAATAGTCATCGGGGACGAATACGACGCGCACGTGCGCCGTGATCGCCTTGCGCGGCGCGACCAGCTTTTCCATCAGCGCGTGCCCGAACAGCCACAATTGGGCATCGGGACCGAACAGGGCCCGCTTTTCAAAGAGGGCCGCTTCCCAGCAGTGGGCGCGCAGCTCGTCCACCAGCTCGCGTCCTGCGCTGGAGGCGCGCACCACCAGCAAGGCCGCGTTCTCGTCAAAAATGGTGGCGGCGTCGCGCGCCGGGCCGCGGGCACGGCTAGCCCCGGCGGCTTCGATCTGGGCCGCCTGCAGGGCGTTCAGCTCGCGCTTGATCGCCGGGAAGGTCTGCCACACGAGGCCATTGAAGAAGTCGTGCAGGTTCTCGCGCGTCGGCACATTGCCGGTGGCGCTGATGAACTCCTCATACGCCATCCCCTCGGGCAGCGATTCCTGCGGCACGAAGGTGATCGGCAAATCGCGGTGGTTGCGCAGCGCCCGCTGTGCGGCCTGGCGGTTGAAGGCGCCGGCGAAGGCCTCGCCCTCCAGGCCCAAAGCCTGGTACGCCGGACGCACGGCGTCGTACCAGGGCCGCGACCAGTCGATCTGCGCGAGTTCCTGCGTCACTTACAGCATCTTCCAGTCGATGCGTTCGCCCGCGTTCAGCGGCACCAGCTCGTTGTCGCCGAAGGGCACGGTGGCCGGCAGCGTCCACGCTTCGCGCGTCAGGGTGATCGTGCCCTCGTTGACCGGCAAGCCGTAGAAGGCCGGGCCGTTCAGGCTGGCGAAGGCTTCGAGTTTATCCAGCGCGCCGGCGTCGGCGAAGGCTTGCGTGTACAGCTCCATCGCGTGCAGGGCCGTGTAGCAGCCGGCGCAACCGCAGCTCGACTCCTTCGCGCCGATGGCGTGCGGCGCCGAATCGGTACCGAGGAAGAAGCGCTCGTCGCCGCTGGTGGCGGCCGTCACCAGCGCCAGGCGGTGTTCTTCGCGCTTCAGGACCGGCAGGCAGTAATAGTGCGGACGAATCCCGCCTTTAAAAATCTCGTTGCGGTTGTAGAGCAGGTGGTGCGCGGTGATGGTCGCAGCGATCGGGCCCTCGGCTTCGGCCACGTACTGGGCCGCATCCTTGGTCGTGATGTGCTCGAACACGATCGGCAGAGCCGGCAGGTCGCGCCGCAGCGGACGCATCACGCGCTCGATGAAGACGGCTTCGCGGTCGAACAGGTCGATGTCGTGATCGGTCACTTCGCCGTGCACCAGCAGCGGCATGCCGGCTTCCTGCATCGCTTCGAGCACCTTGTAGCACTTCTTCAGGTCGGTCACGCCGGCATCCGAATTGGTGGTGGCGCCGGCCGGATACAGCTTCACCGCATGAATAAAACCCGTGTCCTGGGCGCGGCGGATCTCGTCCGGGTCGGTGTTATCCGTCAGGTAGAGCGTCATCAGCGGCTCGAAGGGCATGCCGCCTGGGAGTGCGGCCAGGATGCGCTCGCGGTAGGCCAGCGCGGCGGCAGCCGTGGTGACCGGCGGCTTCAGGTTCGGCATCACGATCGCACGCGCGAACTGGCGCGCCGTGTGCGGCAGCACGCTGGCCAGCGCCGCGCCGTCGCGCAGGTGCAGGTGCCAGTCGTCTGGACGGGTGATGGTGATGGAATGGGGGGTCTCGATGGGGGACATGGCGGCTCTCGGATTGCGGGACGGCGTCATTTTACCTGTATAGGGGGCGGCGCGCCGCGCTTGTCTTCGGTACCAGGAGGTGTGAACAGAATGGCAAGACGAGCGATGGGACGACTGCTGAGGACTCGCGGAGGCGTTCGTACCGCGTGGGCATGCCCACCCTACGAACACCTGCCGTCAGTGGATGATCTTGGCCAGGAATTCCCGCGCCCGCTCCGAGCGCGGCGCGTTGAAAAACGCATCCGTCGGCGTGTCCTCGACGATGCGGCCGTGGTCCATGAAGACGATCCGGTCCGCCACCTTGCGCGCAAAGCCCATTTCGTGGGTCACGACCATCATCGTCATGCCCTCTTGCGCCAGGTTCACCATCACGTCCAGCACTTCGCCGATCATTTCCGGGTCGAGCGCGGAGGTGGGTTCGTCGAACAGCATCGCCACCGGGTCCATCGCCAGCGCGCGCGCGATCGCCACGCGCTGCTGCTGGCCGCCGGAGAGCTGGGACGGGAACTTGTCCTGGTGCGCCAGCAGGCCGACCCGGTCCAGGTAGCGCAGGCCGCGCTCGATCGCCTCGCCCTTCGCCCGTCCCAGCACTTTTATTTGCGCGAGTGTCAGATTTTCGCGTACCGACAGGTGCGGGAACAGTTCGAAATTCTGGAACACCATGCCGATCTTCGCGCGCAGCTTCGGCAGGTCGGTCCTGCGGTCGGTGACATCGATGCCGTCGACCCGGATCGCGCCCTGCTGCACCGGTTCCAGGCCATTGACGGTCTTGATCAGCGTGGATTTACCCGAACCGGATGGTCCGCACACCACCACGACGTCGCCCCGCGCCACCTGCGTGCTGCAATCGGCGAGTACCTGGAAGTCGCCATACCACTTGCTGACCTTCTCGATTTCGATCATCTGTTCACCATTCGCGCCACACCTTTGAGCGTGCTTGACAGCACTAACAGCCCCTAGGATACTGCGGAACTTGCCAATATAGTCAGAACGAATCCTCGTTCGCACGCAGTACCACCCTTATGCCCGCCACAGCACGCCCGGACCATCCCTGGCGCGCCGGGCCGAACGCGCAGGCCGACCACAGGAAGCAGTTTATGAACAATCGCAACCGTCTCACCACTTATATCCTGATCGGCCTCGCACTCGGGGTCATCGTCGGTTACTTCGTCAACGCGAACACCGCCAATCCGACCGGCTTCGCCGATACGATGGCGCTGGTCACGACGCTGTTCCTGCGCCTGATCAAGATGATCATCGCGCCGCTGGTCTTCTCGACCCTGGTGGTCGGCATCGCCAAGATGGGCGACGCCAAGGAAGTCGGCCGCATCGGCGTCAAGGCGCTGGGCTGGTTCGTCATCGCTTCCGTGATTTCCCTGTCGCTGGGCCTGGTCCTGGTGAACCTGTTCCGTCCGGGCGACGCGATGGCGATCTCGGGCCACCTGCCGGCCGTGGGCACCTCCTCGGGCATCGTCACCTCGGGCCTGACCCTGAAGGAATTCATCACCCACCTGGTGCCGTCCTCGATCGTCGACGGCATGGCCAAGAACGAGATCCTGCAAATCGTCGTGTTCTCGATCTTCTTCGGCACCGCGGCCGCCGCCGTCGGCGCGCGCGCCACGCCGCTGATCGACGCGGTCGACGGCGTCGCCCACATCATGCTGAAAGTGACCGGCTACGTGATGAACTTCGCGCCGATCGCGGTCTTCGCGGCGGTGGCCGGCATCGTCGCCAAGAGCGGCCTGGGCGTCCTGCAAACCTACGGCATCTTCATGGCCGAGTTCTACCTCGGCATCATCCTGCTGTGGGTGGTGCTGATCCTGATCGGCATGGCCTTCCTCGGCCCGCGCGTGCTGCGCCTGATCGGCCTGCTCAAGGAACCGACCCTGCTGGCCTTCTCGACCGCCTCGTCGGAAGCGGCCTTCCCGAAAACCCTGGAAGGCCTGGAGAAATTCGGCGTCAAGAACCGCCTGGCCGCCTTCGTGCTGCCGATCGGTTACTCGTTCAACCTGGACGGCTCGATGATGTACTGCACCTTCGCCGCCGTCTTCATCGCCCAGGCCTACGGCATCGAGCTGCCGATGTCGACCCAGATCATGATGATGCTGGTACTGATGCTGACCTCGAAGGGCATGGCCGGCGTGCCGCGCGCCTCGCTGGTCGTGATCGCCGCCACGCTGGCCCAGTTCAACATCCCGGAAGCGGGCCTGCTGCTCCTGCTGGGCATCGACCACTTCCTCGACATGGCGCGTTCGGCCACCAACGTGATCGGCAACGGCATCGCCACCGCCGTGGTCGCGAAGTGGGAAGGCGACCTAGAAGAAACGGTGCCGCACAAGGACGTCGCGACCTCGCCGCTACGCTGATCGCGCCAGGATCCAGACAAGGCCTTCCAGCGATGGAAGGCCTTTTTTTCACTTGAAGGAGATTGTCATGCTGTTCCGTCACACCGCCCGCTCGGCCGCCGCGCTGTTCGGCTTCCTGTTCTGCCTTGCGCTGGCCGCGCAGGCGCAAACCACGTCCACTAAACTGCCGAACGTGACCATCCTCGCCACCGGCGGGACCATCGCCGGCACCGGCGCCACCAGCACCACCACGGTCGGCTACACGGCCGCCACCGTCGGCGTGCAGGCGCTGATCCAGGCCGTGCCCGAGATGACCAGGATCGCCAACGTCAGCGGCGAGCAGGTGTTCCAGATCGCCAGCGAGAACATGGGCAACGAGCACTGGCTGCTTCTCGCCAAGCGCGTGAACACCCTGCTGGCGCAGCCCAACGTGGACGGCATCGTCATCACCCACGGCACCGACACGCTGGAAGAGACGGCATATTTCCTGAACCTGGTCGTGAAAAGCAAGAAGCCAGTCGTGCTGGTCGGGTCGATGCGTCCTTCGACCGCGATGTCGGCCGACGGTCCGGCCAATCTCTACAACGCGGTGCTGCTGGCCGGATCGCCCGACGCCGCCGGACGCGGCGTGCTGGTCGTCCTGAACGACCAGATCAACGGCGCGCGCGACGTCAGCAAGACGAATACGACTTCGCTCGACACCTTCAAGACGACGGAGCTGGGCATGCTCGGCTACATCGTCGGCGGCAAACCCTTCTTCTACCGCGCCACGACGCGCAAGCACACGGTCGACACGGAATTCGACGTGATGAACCTGTCGGTGCTGCCGCAGGTGGAAGTCGCCTATGCCCATGCGAACGTGGGCCCGGTCGCGATCGACGCGCTGGTGGCGTCCGGCGCCAAGGGGCTGGTGCATGCGGGCGTGGGCGACGGTTCGCTGCCGGCGAAGGTGCGTCCTGCACTCTCCGCTGCGCGCAAGAAGGGCGTGATCATCGTGCGTTCGAGCCGTGTCGGCCAGGGCATCGTGGCGAGGAATGGCGAGGCGAACGACGATGAGCTGGACTTCGTGGCGGGCGATAACCTGTCGCCGCAGAAGGCGCGCATCTTGCTGATGCTGGCCTTGACCAAGACGACCAATACGCGCGACATTCAGAAGATGTTCTGGACGTATTGATTATTTTTTCATCGGTCGCGGCGCTGTTGCGTGCGCTGCTATCGGTGGGTTGAATCCGCGTGGGCACGGAGTGCCCACCCTACGGGACACGCTACGTATCCGGGTTTCACATGATCTCGCCGATAACGGTGACTGTAGGGTGGGCACTCCGTGCCCACGCGGATCAAATGAAACAATAACGTGTCACGCAACAGCGCCTGAAATTACTCTCCCTGCAACTCCAGCGGCGGACTCGCCAGCTCCTCATCCGGCCGCGCCAATTGGCGCTCCCACATCTGCGCATACAGGCCACGCGCCGCCAGCAGGCTCTGGTGCGTGCCGCGCTCGACGATCTTGCCGTGATCGAGCACGATGATCTGCTGCGCATCCGCGATCGTCGACAAGCGGTGCGCGATCACCAGCGTGGTGCGGTTCTTCGCGATCTCCTTCAGCTGCGCCTGGATCGCCTGCTCCGACTTCGAATCGAGCGCCGACGTCGCCTCGTCGAAGATCAGGATCGCCGGGTTTTTCAACAAGGTGCGCGCGATCGCCACCCGCTGCTTCTCGCCGCCCGACAGCTTTAAACCCCGCTCGCCGACCATGGTCGCGTACCCGTCCGGCAGGCTCTCGATGAAGTCGTGGATGGATGCAGCGCGCGCGGCGGCGACGATGTCTTCGCGACTCGCACCCGGGCGGCCATAGGCGATGTTGTACTCGATGGTGTCGTTGAACAGCACCGTATCCTGGGGCACGATGCCGATCGCCGCGCGCAGCGAGGCTTGCGTGACATGGCGGATGTCCTGGCCATCGATGCTGATCGCGCCCTTGTTCACGTCGTAGAAGCGGAACAGCAGGCGCGACAGGGTCGACTTGCCGGAACCGCTGTGGCCGACCACGGCGGTGGTGGTCCCGGCCGGAATCGCGAAGTCGACGTCGAACAGGATCTGGCGTTTGGCCTCGTAGCTGAATTCCACGTGGGAGAATTCCACACGCGCGCCCTTCGTCGCCAGCGGCTGCGCGCCGGGCGCATCGGCCACTTCGCGGTTCTGGTCGAGCAGGCCGAAGAGTCTTTCCATGTCGGCCAGCGCCTGCTTGATCTCGCGGTAGATCACGCCCAGGAAGTTCAGCGGGATGTACAGCTGGATCATGAAGGAGTTCACCAGCACCAGGTCGCCCAGCGACATGGTGCCGGCGATCACGCCCTCGGTCGCGCGCCACAGGATCAGCGTGACTGCCGTCGCAATGATCAGCGACTGGCCCGTGTTCAGCACCGACAGGGAAGTCTGCGAGCGCACGGCGGCGTTCTCGTAGTGCTGCAGGCCCTGGTCGTAGCGCTTGGCCTCGTAGTCTTCGTTGCCGAAGTACTTCACGGTCTCGTAGTTGAGCAGGGAATCGATCGCCTTGGTGTTGGCTTTCGAATCGAGCTCGTTCATCGTGCGCCTGAAATGGGTGCGCCATTCCGTGACCAGCACGGTGAACGTGATGTAGGTGGCCAGCGCCGCGGCCGTAATAATGGAAAACCACTTGTCGTAGTGGATGACCAGGTAGCCCAGCACCAGCGTGATCTCGACCAGGGTCGGCAGCACGTTGAAGAGCGAATACGAGATCAGCGAATTCACGCCGCGCGTGCCGCGTTCGATATCGCGCGTCATGCCGCCGGTCTGGCGGTTCAGGTGAAAGCGCAGCGACAGCGCATGCAGGTGCCGGAACACCTTTAATGCAATCGTCCGCACCGCACGCTGGGTGACGCGCGCGAACAGGAATTCGCGCAGTTCCGTGAATACGGTGGTCGACAGGCGCAGCAGGCCGTAGGCGACCAGCGCGCCCAAGGGCAGTACCAGCAGGGCCTGCGGATGGGCGGGGTCGATGGCGAGCTGGTCGATCAGTTGCTTGAGCACGAGCGGCACGCCGACGTTCGCCATCTTCGCGCCGATCAGCGCGCCAAGGGCGGCCATCACGCGCCATTTGTAGACCCACAGGTAGGGAAACAGGGTTTTCAGGGTGGCCCAGTCGCTGCGCTGGCGGCCGGCCGCGTTCGGCGCGGGCGGGAGGGAACTGGGTGAAGAGCGTCGCATGGCAGGGGTCCGGGATTTATGGTTCAATTCGGGACGATTGTAGCTTTTCACGAGATTTCAAGATGACGACGCCAGAAAACACCGCACCCATCCACACCAACCGTCTGCCGGAAGGAAAAATGCCGCAGCTGCGTGTGATGCCGGGCCCGCCCGACGCGAACGTCTACGGCGACGTCTTCGGCGGCTGGATCATGGCGCAGGTCGACATCGCCGGCTCGCTGCCGGCCACCCGCCGCGCCAACGGCCGCGTCGCCACCATCGCCGTGAACTCCTTCCTGTTCAAGAACCCGGTGTTCGTCGGCGACCTGCTCTCCTTTTATGCCGACATCGTCAAGGTCGGCAATACCTCGATCACGGTCTATGTCGAGGTCTATGCCGAGCGCAACCGCCTGCAGTCGAACATCGTGAAAGTCACCGAAGCGACCCTGACCTATGTCGCCACCGGCCCGGACCGCAAGCCGCGCCAGCTGCCGCCGATCGAGTCGCTGATCTCGCATCCCTAATTGCGCATCTCTAATTGAACACGCGCCGCACTTTTCTCCTCGATGCGGCGCGCCTGACGGCCGCGGCCGCCGTCCCCTTGAGTGCCGGCGCCGCCGGTCCGGCGTATCCGTTTTCCCTCGGCGTCGCCTCCGGCTCGCCACTGCCCGATGCGGTCATCCTCTGGACCCGCATCCTGCCCGATCCCCTGAATGCGGCATCGGTGCCGCCGCTGGCCCTGAACGTGCGCTGGGAAGTGGCGGAAGATGAAGGCTTCCGAAAAATCGCCGCGCGCGGCAGCGCGGTCGCCTCCCCTGCCCTCGCCCACAGCGTGCACGTCGATGCCAGGGGCTTGCAGCCGGACCGCTGGTACTGGTACCGCTTCATGCTGGGCGACGCGGTCAGTCCCGTCGGGCGCACGCGCACCGCGCCCGCACCAAGCGCCCTGCCGGCGCGATTGAAGCTAATCGTCGCCTCCTGCCAGCACTGGGAATTCGGGCACTATGCGGCGCACCGCCACATTGCGGCAAGCGCGCCCGACCTGGTCGCCTTCCTCGGCGACTACATCTACGAGTGGGGTCCGTACCGCCTGCAGCATCCGCCACGCGCCGTGCGCAGCGACGAGTCGTTCACGCTGGACCAGTACCGCGCCCGCTATGCGCAATACAAAAGCGACCGCGATCTGCAGGCAGCGCACCTGGCCGCGCCCTGGATCGTGACCTGGGACGACCATGAAGTCGCCAACGACTACGCCGGCGACATCGACGAGCGGTTATCGAGCGACTTCGCCACGCGCCGCGCCGCAGCCTACCAGGCCTTTTACGAACACATGCCGCTACGGCTGCCGATACCGAAGGATGGGCGCTTCGGCAGCCTGCGCATGTACCAAAGGTATGACTGGGGCCGGCTGGCGCGCTT
>Ga0308160_10008079_pt1 | contig 10297 bp, 16 predicted proteins | sample PhyFR1_FD_201036 | JGI IMG/M metagenome (GOLD analysis project Ga0308160, IMG submission 201036) | Phyllosphere microbial communities from UC Gill Tract Community Farm, Albany, California, United States - DLSLF.R1 | ecosystem: Host-associated > Plants > Phyllosphere > Unclassified | place: USA...
CTCTCATTGAGGTAGCTGATGATAGGGTGTAATCCTCGAAAAATTGCTAGTAACCGATACCCTCAATTTCAAGCGATTCCTCAATTCCTCCCCGCCCGAATCGGTGACTGAGGCAGAGAGGAATGGGAAGGAAGCATATAGGTATTCAAAGGTATGTACCACATCTTCTCAATGTCAAAGATACTGATGGTAGTACGGCAATCTCATGATGCGTTCGCAATTAGATTGCCAAGATGATAGATTACCTGGATCAGGGGTATTTGATATCAAGACAAGAGCTTGTTTACCAATCCGACATGATCGGGCAAATTATCTCGTCAGTCCGTAAACATTTCACCAAGGACGAGAGCTGATGAGTAGGAAAACAATCAATATTCGATATTAAAAGATAAAGGTGCTAAATTATCGTTCGAAAAGGAGTATTACGATATAGTCAGAGCTGGGATGCTCAAGTGGTCGTATGTCCTCACCTGATTCAGCATGAGAATCACAGCTGATAAAACAGTATGCAAGCGAGAATAGGAGGGATGGATGGTATTTTCGTCGCTTATCATAATTGTAAACGACTCTTTGGATTCCAGTATCTTCCCATGTACGTCCCATCATGACCTCTAATGAAGTGGCTGCTGACCAACAGGGCCGAGATTGACGAGAGAATTTTCGGGTCTACGGAAATGGGTACTCAGGCCTTCAATCTTGTTGTATCATTATTCGAGATCTTAGTCCAGCATTGCGCGGATGCTTTCCCAGGAAAGGTACGTATCCAGCCGGGCTTGAGAGGGAATGGCTGACGGAGCAGGAAGTATCGATCGTTATTCGAAAGAACCCTACACCCGAATCAAGCAACGTGATAGCCTACGTCACCCCCACATCCCCTGATGGGGAGAAACAACCTATGGTAGCATATACAATGTCATTTACGAGTTTCATCAATGGACGTAAAATCCGTAGATTATTAGATAACGATACAACAGATCCACAAGAATGTACGTCTATCTCATCTCCATATTCATATAACACAGCTAATAAGTAGGGTCAGTAGAATATACAATCACAAAATCCACATCCTCCGACTCTATCAAATCAGGTTACAAAAAAGCGATAAGGGATATTAAAGGGATATCATCAGTCTCCGTACCCACAGGCAAGACAATCGAGGAAATGAGTATAATTAGTCCTAGTATTAAATGGAAAGAACCAGACCGGAGGATTAAGGAATTAAGGGAGGAAGCGAAGAGTAGTGGTGGGGTTTATGAGAAGATGAAGAGGGGCTGGAAGGAGGCTGCAGCTTGGTGGAAGCCGTAGGCTGAGTGGCTGGGGGTCCGATGCTGAAGGCTGATAGCTGGAAGTCGGGCGGTAGTTGCGGCCCGGAGGCTTGGCGACCGAAGAGGGACGGACTTCGAATCTGGGCGTCGAATGATACAAGCGTTGTCGTTATCTTGTATGTTGTATCAGGATCAATACCAATCAACCATTCATGTATCCATCACATATGCAATCGATGAGCACCAAGACAGCGGGACTCGTCGTAAGCATACGACGGGCTCTACTGATCCGATCCCCACGACGGTCCCTATAGGTACTCGACAAGCAGCGAGAAAAGAGCACAGCAACAAGATTCCATCGGTGCTCTATATCACACAAATCCCAAACAACCCGCGCTCTATCTCAACGACTCGTCCCTATCCCCATGATTCAGAACCAACTTATTTGCCTGTTCTGCAAGTTGTTGATCTGCGTAATATTGTTCCCACTCTAACCTCTCTCCTTCCGTCAATCCCTCCGGTACCGTTGTGGTTTGGGGAGTATGCTCGATATCCTTTGGCTCATCTGTGAATGCTCCTTTCTCCGTTGGATACCCTGCCCCAGTCCCTCCGGTGTGTTGCTCAAGTTCGTATCCTGGTGGTCCATCTACTGGGACTTGGCTCGTCGATCCAGTGTAAACCTGTGCGGCGGGTGCGATACTACTCGGTGGCGTTACATGTTGAGGTCCACCATCTTGAGCATCTGAATAATGAGAAGCCGAAGAATCGTTTCTCGCAATTGGAGGTCTCAAACCCCTCGCGGGTAGAGGAGGCGGTACCCTCCTCTTGGTAGGTGTACTACTCCCACTCAATGGTCTGACATTATGAGTTTCCGGATCACTCTGATATTCCGTTCCATCCGTCATATCGGGTGTTGGAGGAAGTTTTAGGATTTCTCCCTGCTCTAGATCTAATTTCGCAGCTTCGCTTGATGTTAGAGGGCGATTATTTTCGTCGAGGAGGGTATCGAGAGAACCTTGTTGAGTTTGGGCTTTTCCTGTTTCGGCATCTTGCAAGGCTTGGTGGAGGGCGGCGGATTCTAGTGGGACCTTTACTTTTCCTGATAGCTGAATACGTTAACTGATGACTCTATGGAATGAGGTGACTTACGATATCCCCAGCCTTGATGCCCTTCCAGTGGTACATGGCTCCATTCTCGTCGAATCTCTCTACGAATACCTACTTGGTGAGCTGCAATCCGGACGATAAGAAGCTGGGAGCTTACCGTTCCAGTAATCTCAATACCAGCGTACAACCCCTTACTCCTAATATAACTAAACACCGCCGCCTGTTCCTTTCCACTCTCCACACTAGCTCCCGAACCATAAGGTCCAGCTGCTATTCCAATCTCTGCACCCAAGGTGAATTTATGAGTAAAGAAGCCTTCTACCGCTTTTGGATCTCGTAAGACGAGGATACAATCGTAAACGTCCATACCGGCTAGTAAACCCGTGGACAGGTTGTTTGGTGATATCGATGCTGGAGCTGACCATGCTGATTGTCAACATAAATTCGAGTACGATATGAGAGATAGGAGGACATACATCCATCTGGGAGACGAGCTAGGACTAGACCCGTTCCACCTGCTCCTCCGAATGGAGCGATTCCAGATCTCATGGCAGTAAAGATCACGATTCCCTTGGCTTCCTTCATGACCTTGGGTGGGATCTTTCTCAACACTTTAACAGTCTTCTTCTTCTTCTCACCATCATCAACCTTCTCCGCTTTCTCCTCTTTAACGATTCCTTCCACTACTCATCAGCTTCCTCCTATACTCAAGGTGACGCACCAGTAAAAGCTTTCAAGATCCTAGCACATTTATCCATTTCTTTTGGGAAATCTCCAGTGACAGGATAAAACGCTTCTGTCCCAAATTTCTTTTCCGCAATATCATTCACTCTAACTCCAATCCTGTCGGACCAGATTGTGGTCTTGTCAATAGCAACCTTCCCCCAAGCTCCACCTCTAGCCTTCATCTTGGCTTGCCATCCTGTTGGTTCTTCTGTTGGTTTGGGGGAAGGGGTATATTCCCTCCTGGGTGGTGGTGGTGGTGGGGCTGACATTGTGAGTGATAGAGTATGAAGAGCAGTGCTACTACACCCTCCGCATGACCGAAGACGAGGATGCGTCATTTTTAGCACTTGTCGGATATATCCGACGGATATCCCCCGTTACTCCGAGACGCGAATAGAAGTTACAAAGATGAAGTAGCGAGACGCGTCCAACAACCAACAGCATATCATCCAACATAAAATGTCAGCAGGATCAGTATGTCCACCCCTACCACATTTGAGAGAGAGCTAATAAAAGGCATACGCAGACTTAGCAGTCGACTTACCTATCAAGCTCCTTTCCCCAGAAGCTACCCTCCCAACATTAGGATCAGATTTCGCAGCGGGTCTAGATCTCTACTCTGCCGAATCAAAAACTATCCCCGCTCGAGGAAAGGCTCTTGTGGATTTGAAATTAAGCGTAGCAGTCCCTAAAGGGCATTATGGACGGATTGCACCCAGGTCTGGACTTGGTATGTCGTTCCATGTACCCGAACAGCAAAGGGACTAACGAGTAGCTTCTAAGCATGGAATCCAAACCGGTGCTGGAGTGATTGATGCGGATTATAGGGGACCTGTCATGGTCTTATTGTTCAACCATTCCGATACCGATTTTGAAGGTACGCCCCCGTGTCACTGTGTTGCTCGGACAGAGCTGACGATATAGTCAACCCAAAAGACCGAATTGCGCAGATGATCCTGGAACGAATTTCGGTTCCTCGATTACAGCAAGTTGAGGTGAGTCCCTCCTTCAATCTTGAGCCAGAGGATAGCTGATCAATAGGACTTAGACGATACTACCCGAGGAGCAGGAGGTTTCGGATCAACAGGCGGATTCGGTCCAGCTTCAAAGAAACAAAAGACCGAAGAGAAGTCAGAGGTCGCAGGTGAGGATGAGAAGAAGTAGACCACAATCGCAAGTGTTGAGTGTCAGCATATAGGCAATAGAACAAAACAGAATTTCCAGAATACATTGCATACAAGATAACAATCTAAATACGCCAGATCTCTGATCGGGCTCTATCGTATATCGCATGATCACGTAGATCTTCATCTAAGTCCATCCCTCCACTGAGCTCGGAGCGGTTCATGGGGTGTACGGTGATTTTGGCGAATGTTCCCGCTGAATGCGCTTTGGAAAGATGGCTTGGGTTTACTACTAGTGTCGAATCGACAATCTACCATCAGTCTCTGGTTCCAAAGTTAGAAGTACAGAATGGACTTACCTTTGAGAAATGCCTAAGCTTGCTAGGAAGAATCAATAAATCAGGCTGAGGTCCTTCCATCTTCAACAGTCCAAAATGCGTGACATCCAAATTCACCTCCCCAGCATGCGCCTCGGTAGGAGGGAAGATCGGGTAGAAGTTCCTCTGACCAAGTACATGACGTACTAAGCCAGCCATGGTATCTTTTGAATCTGTAACCCCAGGTTCTGGATCCGCTTCTTCTGCTTTCTGAAGTAATTCTTCTCGACGGAGGTGAAAGAGGACATCGACTGAAGAGAGGGAAATGACAATTTCGTTGATTGCGAATGTACATGGGTTGGGTAGAAGTTTTATTCGCTTGCAATCAGCTCACTCTAGTGAGTGCTGGACTGGACTTACTTTTGGTAAACCTAGGGTATCTCTGTCGAACATTGCCTGCGGGAAAGCCATGTGACGACTGATGATATCCCTCACTGAAGGTACTAAGATTACGGTAGTAGCTGGGGAGGTCTCGTGTAAGCGCTGGAGACGTGAGGAGATTTGTTCCCTGAAGATATCGTGAGGCATCTGAGTGATTGATCCAGATGCAATTAATGGGTGGTTGGCATCGATGAACGGGCCCATCTATTGTCAGTATCGCTTTGGTGGTAGAACTTACGAGGATGAGCACATCCGGACGCTCTTCCGATACGACTTCAAGTAAAGCAGAGAGGGGTTGATAGAGTAGATCGTCATCCAATGTGAAAGGTCCAGCAGCGACCATGAGCGATACAGGCTGCCCACGTAACTTATCACCGTGCTGATAATCCAACAACTCAGCAGAAGGTGTCTGAGCCAACGCAGATGGAGGGGACTATCATCAGCACAATCCTCATAGGGAACTCACCATCAAAACCTCCTCCACAACAAATACCCCTCCACCTCCATTCCTTCCTTTTGCACAAACCAAACATCCGGGAAATAATCCAAAACCTTTGACTCCGGGCGCCCCACCTCTAACTTTAACGCCCGGGGCAAATCTCAATCCAATCCGCTTCCCTGCTCCTTGCAATCTCGAGCTCTCCAGGAACAAAGATGAAGCGGTGGCCTTTGCTGAATCGGTCTGACCAGACAAAATCCGTCCGACCGCGTAGACACTATCATCACTCGAAAAATGAGGGTCTCCAAATTCAGATATTCCATAAGCGTCTTTGATCCCTTCTGCGAATTCATCAATTAAATCGTCAAGAGCTTCGGAGCGTTGCGAGATCTTTTCAAACATGTATCGATAATCGTATGTCTGAATTACGGACGCGGATGTTAAGCCGATCCGCGACTTGGTCGGCGGTGGAACGGGAACTCGGAATTGGGGTAGGTGGGGGTTGAGCGTTTCAACAAGTGTGTTTGGCTGTGGGCGCAGGTGGAAGGGTTGTTTTGTTTGAGCCGTCAACCTGAGGTATCAGCTGAGCCAGCACCCTCAACGGTCAAGCTTACGAAGAAGGGGACTCGGGCCCGCTGACTGGGCTGGAGGCTCCACTCCTATCTCCCGACTTCCCAACGGGTGTCGAGAGGTAATCCCCAGTCGCCGGGGTAACTAATTTAGAAGGTCCAGGTCGATAACTACTCGCAGTAGTAGCAGTCGGTGTCAAATCTTTTGAAGGCGTATTGTACGAGGAGGCAGCAGGACCGAATGGAGATCCGGCGGGTGAAGGTGCAGCTCCATTGGCGAGTCGAGAAGGTACACCGCCAGACTTTCGAACAGGAGTGGATAATCCGTCCAAACTTAACTCAGCTCAATTCAACGCAAGAGAGGAAGAACTCACAATCCACCAAGATCAGCCATATTCCCTTTCCCCTTCCTCATCCCCACTCCAGCTTTGGGCGTCTCCGTATGCGTATGAGATCCAGCAGCTACACTAACGGCTTTAGCCTGATGTTCCCTCTGAATCTCCTTCTTCAATTCCCTAGCCGTCTCCAATGTCAGAACCGACAACTTGGCCCTCAATCCGGACGGACGAGACATGACGAAAGCTTCGTATTTGAAGAACAAAGCTGATGGATCGAGGTTGTATAATCGGAGCATTGAGAGGCCTATTCATTAGCTCTTGAGATATTGGTATGGGTATGACTTACATTCACTCATAACGTCCGGATGATCTGCGACTGCAGCTCCAAAATGTGAAGTGAGCTCTTTGCGAGCTTCCGTATCTGATCCTGACATGCTTTGCGAGTGGATATACTTCAATAGTCAATTGAGAGGAGTAAAGTGAAGAGCGGGACATGGGACATTGATTTTCGTCGCGTCGCGTCGACGCGTTAGCCACGTGATTTCGTGGGGTGGGCTGAGCCAAGATGGCTGGCGTTTAGGCCCTAGTTCTTTATGCATGCTCAGACCGTCGAATTCCTGCGAGCATGGGTGGACCGCACGAGTCTGACTGAAGTTTTGAGAGTTGACTATGTGCTCTGGGAGATGCAATCAAGAGCCACCGTGAGGGAAATGCCAGCGAGATTCCGCATCTCAGACGCGCTAAAGCCAGACTGCAGGTGCGTCGTCGGCGTTCATCAAATTCATTCGTCTAAAGGTGACAACTCTCTACTAAAACAACTATACTAAACGAGCCTCATGCTCATTCCAAAATAAAAATCGTTAACTCTCCAGCACCGTTCATTTCCATTCCGCCTGCTCCCTCCGCTTCACCTATTTGAACTCTCCTAGACCTGGACCAAAGCCACCCGAAGGAATGGGCAGGTTCTTACAGGCGGTCCCTTCACATCCCTCGTAAATGACCTCATTACCCCACCAGCTGATTTCTTGATCAGTGATCTGCACAGCAAAGAAGATGATTACTGCCGATAAAGCGATAGCAGTGGAGAAAGCTGCCGAGACGGTATAGTTGTATCGGGACCAGAAAGCCAAGAATCGTTTCTTGAGGTACAACATGGAAAAGACCGAGATTGGTAGTGCTGGCCATTGGTAGGTGAGATTGTATGGCGCCCAGTAAATACCTCCGTATATAAGGGGGATAGGGTGAATTTGTCGGAGCCAAGTTTGTTTGGTGAAATGTTTCTTGGCGAAGTAAAAGATGATGGGGAGGCAGAAACCAACGGGGAATCCGATCAAGGTGAGCATATATTGACCTCCTGAACCGAACATCCTGATTGGACCGAGAGTTCCCCAGAATACGGAAGCGGTGAAGAAGGTGTTGATACCGGGGCAGGTCATTTTGAAGGGAGCGGTGGGAGTGCAGATACCCTCGATCTGGTTCATCTGGAAATTGAAAACTCCGACGCAGACGAATGACGAGACGAGGGTAGCGACCAATTGAGCGCAGAATGTATGCCTGGGAGGAATCTTGAGGTAGTGACCGAGTTTGAGATCTTGCGAGAAGGAAAGAGCTTGAGCGGTGGTGATGTATCCAAAGGCTTTGAAGTAGTTCATCGCCAAAGCATTTCCAGCAACCCAAGAACCACCAATCTACCCGTCAGCATGTTGGTCATTTCTCGAAGCGGCCAGACTCACGAATTCAGCCAAAACGTTCATGGTAACCTCCAAACCAGTGATGGATCGAATGATCCCCACTGGAATAACGCAAAAGGCGCAGAGGATGATACCGTAGATGACAACAGCCGGAGTGGTGTACGTCTCCCACAACCCAACACCAAGACAACCACACAAGATGGCGAAGCAGAGAACGGCGAAATACCAGATCTCTCCGACATCAGGGTAGACAGACATGAGTCGATTGTGGACATCGGTGAATCCGGCCATTCGACTACCTCGCTTGAAGATTCCCTTGAATCCCATTGCACTGATGTCAGTTTCAATCTTGTCGCTGAAGTGGGTGACTTACATTTCACGTCGGTGGTAGAGGTAGGCATAGGATACGACGGCAGCGTAGGCGGCAAAGAACCAGAAGTAGACGGTGATATTACCAGCAGACATGTAGGCGGGCGAGTAGGCTTCGTACTTCTCCTGATCAAAGATACCTCGGCTATCGGTGATGTTGAGGATGTTGTAGGCTTTTCCAAATCGGTCGAAGGTTCGGTTCCTACTTGTCAGCCACTGACTTGACAACCACGAAGATGGAGCTTACGAGTTGATAGGCAAGTACCCAGTGAGCCAGGAGTTGGAGTAATAGATTCCCATGACCATGAATCCAGTCAAGAACATACCGATGGTGGCGTTGATAATGTTGAAAGCAGGGACGACAAGTGGGTCGGCATTCTAACATATCAGTAGGAACCCAAGGGGTGAAGGAGTGACATACCAAGATCAAAACGTTCCAATCGAAAGTAGGGACGGGGTTGTATCCCAAACCATTGACCGATCCGACGACGTTGTTGAGGACTTGGTTGTTGGGTGCAATCCAGGACATCCAGTTGAAAGTCGACAAAGCAAGGAAGATGTAATTGGGGAACTAGAGATCAGCGCCGCTCTCGTGAGAGAAGAGCAAACGTACCCAGAAGTAAATGAACATCGCGGTAAAGGCCACAAGGAAGCACTTCATCCTAGACGCCCTGAATATCTTCCCGAACGGACCAAGGATTGGGGTCTTGTCATTGCCGACGTGAAGAGCTTTGTTGAGGGCGATGGTGACTAGCGAAGTGGGCCATACAGCGTATGTGGGATTGACGAGGAATCGTCGAATGATACCTGCCATACCGTATCCGACAAAGTTAGTACCAAGTGTAATGAGGATCTGGTATGCGAAACTTCCAGCATAGCTCTGGTTGTCTGATCATCAGCTTAGGTCCATACGTCAGTGGGCAGGACTGACAGTACTGAGGCAAGAACTGGGTCAAGATAATGTTGGAGGTGTATGGTGTGTTGAACCCAGTGTTGGCCATGATAGTGGCGAGCATGTGTTCTTTTTGGTTGAAGTTTCGATCGGGATTCAAACTGATTCGTTGACCTCGGATAGTGATACCCTTGTCGGGCATCCACCTGGCCCAAGCTTTACCAAGTGGGACTGAAACATCAGCTTAGAACGCTATAGACCGGAGGTGACATACAAATAAGCAATTGAGCAACGTTGGCTTCGACCGCAATCCTGGGCTGTCGAATATCGAAGAGCTGATTGATGAAGGCTCCGACAATGACGAAACCAATTCCTAGTACCCAGACTCGTACGGTGGAACTCTACACCATCAGCGCGAACACCTGGATCGATAATGTTAGGGACATACGGGAAGGGTGGGATCATCCTTGTTTGAAACGACAGATCGAACCTCGGGATATGGCGAGTGATTGTCCATGAGAGCAGCCTCGACGTACATCTCATGAATCAACTTTGCGTGAACCTGAGGGTTCTCCATGATCTCGGGATCATGGAGGAACTGCTTGGCTTTATTGATGGTATCAATTGAGAAATTGGGATCATGTTCGTGAATTGCCATTGCGTTTGACAAAATCTATTTATCAGTACGGTGCTCCTATTGTGTCGAAGAGGTGACATACTCTATTGACATCCTCAAGAGTGAGGTTCTTTGCGTACTCCTCGGCATCCGCCAGGTCCTCGCCGGTAATTTGTAGGTCACTAGCGATTAGAAAGGTCTTGTGGATGGGGTCAGGACATACTCTTGCACCTCCTTGGCATCCTCCGACTCTAGCTGTCCGAGATCCTTTTCACCATTTCGCTGAAGATGTCAACACGACACAAATGCCACAGGTAGGTCACTTACGAAATCACTCTCAGGCAGGACAGTCACCTCCGTATCGTTCAAGTCCTTCTCTCCATCGTATTTCTCGATGTTGTTC
>Ga0308160_10008081_pt1 | contig 10294 bp, 10 predicted proteins | sample PhyFR1_FD_201036 | JGI IMG/M metagenome (GOLD analysis project Ga0308160, IMG submission 201036) | Phyllosphere microbial communities from UC Gill Tract Community Farm, Albany, California, United States - DLSLF.R1 | ecosystem: Host-associated > Plants > Phyllosphere > Unclassified | place: USA...
CATCCGTGAAGATGCGCATCATGCCAACCTTGCGACCGAGAAGGCCCAAGCTCATTTTTTCTCCATTCCCACCTACGATTGGGCGGGGGTAGTTGAACTACTAAAAACGTACAGGTCCTGAACGACGAACCCATACCGAAGCCGGCTAGTATAGCGCGCAAAAAGGCTTGACGCAACAAGAGAATCGGGGGTATGTCGCCCCTGTTGCGCGTTTATCGCGAGTAGTCTGGAGAAGAAGGAATCTGGCAAGGCTTGCCAGCACAGAAAAGGCACTTGAAGCGCCTTTTCTCTGCAGAGCTCGGGGCTCTGCGACATTTGGAATTTGGTGGGCGGTGCAGGATTCGAACCTGCGACCCCTTGGATGTCGACCAAGTATTCTAACCAACTGAACTAACCGCCCGGGGAGCCGCATTATGCCAAGGGTTGGAACGGTTTGCAATAGCTGAGTTTATTTCTGTGCGGCTTCGCCTGCCGGGCCGGCACGACGCGGCGTTTCGCGCGGGCATGCCCGCCCTACGTTACGCAACTGCCACTGGCTGCGGCGCACCGTAGGGCGGGCATGCCCGCGCGGATTCATGCATACCGCCACAGCCCGCCTAAGTCTTCCATAAGCCCGCATGTGTAATATCCGTCAATTAGCGTTATATTCACAGTGCGCATTCGCGGCGGCCGGACAGCCGCGCCACACGACCCGTTTCAATCACGAAAGGAGCTGTAATGGCAATCAGTCTGCAAAAAGGCGGCAACGTCAACCTCAGCAAGGAAGCACCGAATCTCACCAAGGTCGTCATCGGCCTGGGCTGGGACCCGCGCTCGACCGACGGCGCCGCCTTCGACCTCGACGGCTCGGCTTTCCTGCTGAAATCCGACGCCAAGGTCCGCAGCGACACCGACTTCATCTTTTATAACAACCTGAAGTCCTCCGACGGCTCGGTCGTCCACAACGGCGACAACACCACCGGCCAGGGCGAAGGCGACGACGAAACCGTCACCGTCGATCTCTCGCGCGTGCCCGCCGACGTCGACAAGATCTCCTTCTGCGTCACCATCCACGAAGCGGACAACCGCCGCCAGAACTTCGGCATGGTCGCCAAGGCCTTCATCCGCTGCGTCAACGCCAACGGCAACGCCGAAATCGCGCGCTACGACCTGTCCGAGGACAGCTCGACGGAGACGGCGATGATCTTCGGCGAACTGTATCGCGCCGGCGGCGACTGGAAGTTCCGCGCCGTCGGCCAGGGCTATAACGGCGGCCTCGGCCCCCTCGCCCGCTCGTTCGGCGTGAACGTCTAAGCCGTTCCTGCCAGACCCCGGTCCCGCCGCAGGGCGGGACTGCCCTCTTCCCTTGTAACAGAAGACACCCATGCGCGTCTGGTTCAACCGTGGCTTCTCCACCGTCCACACGGCGATCGAGCTGATCCGCCAGGCGGACGTGGATGAGCGATTCACGATCATCCACAGCAATCCGAACCCGCGTACGCCCGCCGCGCGCCTGGCGCACGCTTTTCATACCGAACCGACTGGCCTCACCACCGCCGACTACATCGACTGGTGCGCCGACTTCTGCCGCGAGCACCGGATCGACATCTTCGTGCCGGGCCGCGAAGCGACCGCCATCGCCGGCGCCCAGGCCCGTTTCGAAGCGGCGGGCACGCGGGTGCTGAGCGCGGCCTCCGAACCCCACCTGCAGCTCATCCACGACAAGGCCCGCTTCTATGCGGAGACGGCGCTGCCGATCGCGCCGGTGGCCGAGTTCCGTCACTTCGAGGACGCCGCCGGTTTCGAGAGCGCCTACGACTTCCTGCGCCGGCGCCACGCCAAGCTGTGCGTGAAACCTGCGCACTCGATCTACGGCCTCGGTTTCGCCGTGCTCGACGAGGAGAGAAATAGCGCCGAGCTCCTGATGGCGGGCGCCGAATACCACGTCTCCCTTGCCGACTTCCGCGCAGGTCTAAGCAAGCTGGAAACCTTCCGCAGCATGCTGCTGATGGAATACCTGGAGGGCCGCGAATACAGCGTCGACTGCGTGGGCGACAACGGCCGCCTGGTCACCGCCGTGGTGCGCCGCAAGTCAAACCAGGCCGGCGCCGGCCAGCGCATCGACCAGCGCACCGACATCCTCGAAGCGACCGCCCAGCTGTGCGCCACCCACGGCCTGAACGGCATGTTCAATGTCCAGTTCCGCGAAGCCGCCGGCAAACCACGCCTCCTGGAGATCAATCCGCGCATGTCGGGCGGGATCGGCATGGCCTGCGTGGCCGGGCCTAACCTGCCGTACATTGCCCTGCGCGGCTTCGCCGACGGTTACGAAAGCCTGGAGATTCCTGCCGTGCGCGACGGCATCCGCGTCGCCGAATTGTCTCGCGCCGTGGAGCTGACATGAACGCGCGCAGCGAAGCCATCCCCCTGCGTTTGACGCAGCAGCTGCCGACCGGCCTGCTGGAAGTCGAACTGCACGAAGGCGCGCACGAACTCGACGCGCTGCTCGGCTTTGCCGCGCGCGCCAACGCGAAACGCGGCTTCCTGTTCGTGAGTAAAGTGCTGGGCAAGCACTGGCCGGTGCGTCCCGCGCGCATGCTGGCGATCCACGAACGCCTGGCCTCCACCGTGCCCGCTGCGCCCGGCCCGGTCCTCTTCATCGCGATGGCGGAAACCGCCGTCGGCCTGGGCCAGGGCGTGTTCGAAGCCTGGCTGCGCGCCCACCCGGGACAGGAAGCCCTGTTCCTGCAGACGACGCGCTACCGCGTCGGCACGGGGCCGATCATCGAATTCGAGGAAGCGCACAGCCACGCGCCGCGCCAGTTCCTGCACATGCCGGCCGGCGCGCACGAGCAGGCGCTATTGAAAAGCGCCCGCACCATCGTGCTGGTCGACGACGAGGCCAGCACCGGCAACACCTTCCTGAACCTGACGCAGGCCTGCCGCCGCCTGAATCCGCAGCTCGAACGCGTGCATCTCGCCGTACTGGCCAACTTCATGGGCGCGGCCGCGACCGCGGCCCTGAGCGAACGCTTTACTTTGCCGGCGACGATGGGCGCCCTGGTCGAAGGCGCCTACCGGTTCACGCCCGCCGACTGCCCGTTTGACGCGGCGCCGGCCCAGCGCTACGAAGAAACGGCCGAACGCGGCGCCAGCACGGCGTTCGGCCGTCTGGGCCTGGCCCGTGCGCTGCGCACGCCGGAAGGACTGGCGCGCGAACTGGCGGCCGGCATCAAGGCGAACGACAAGGTGCTGGTGCTCGGCACCGGCGAATTCATGCATCCCTCGACGCTGCTGGGCGCGGCACTCGAAGGCCTGGGCCTCGACGTCGTCGTGCAATCGACCACGCGCTCGCCCATTTTGACCTGGGGCGCGGTCCGGCATGCGCTGGGCCTGCCGGACAACTACGGCGAGGGCATCCCGAATTTCGTCTACAACGTCGCCCCCGGCCAGTACCGGCACGTGTTGATTTGCCACGAAACGCCGCCGAACGAGGCCCTGCTCGGCTTTGCCCGCACGCTCGATGCGCGCCTGTTCCACTATCACACCGAGGACGACGTTGAAGAAGTTCCTGTTCGCTGACCTGGACGACACCCTGTTCCAGACGCTCGAGAAATGCGCCGTGCGCGATGCCCTGGAGCCTGCTGCCTACTACAGCGACGGCAGCATCTGCTCGTTCACCACGCCGGCCCAGCGCGCCGTCTTCGACTTCATGAACGCGGGCATGAGCGTGATCCCGACCACGGCGCGCAGCCTCGATGCCTACCGCCGCGTCGACATCGGTTTTACCGGTTACGCGATACTCGACTTCGGCGGCATCATATTGAAACCCGACGGCAGCATCGAGCGCGACTGGCAGGGCCGCATGCACGGCCTCATGACGGCCGCCCTGCCCGGCCTGCAGGCGCTGGCGGCACGCATCGAGGAATGGTGCACACGCACCGGCTACGGCGGGCGTCCACGTCTGGTGGAGGATGGCGGAACGCCCTTCTTCATCGTCGTAAAAGATCCGGACAAGGTCGCGCTGAATCTGGAGCGCGTCGAGCGCGAGGTGGTGCTGCCCTGGATCGCCGGCGAGGGCCGCGACTACTGCGTGCACCGCAACGGCAACAACCTTGCCGTGCTGCCGCGCAGTCTGGACAAGGCGGACGCCGTCGCGTACGTCACCGAACGCCTGCGCCGCGAACATGGGGACATCGTCACCTTCGGCATGGGAGACAGCCGCTCGGACGCCCGCTTCATGGCCGATTGCGACTACGCCATCGTTCCGCGCCGTACCCAGCTGGCCAGGCTGGCGCTGGAGGCCCTGTGAACTTCGCCGGCAGCTATCTGGACAGCGATGTCCACTTCCTGCTCAAGCGGCTGCCGCTGGCCGATTTCGTCGAGGTGCAGGAGAAAGAGGCGCTGATCCAGTCCGGCCGGCGCCACTACAGCGAGATGCTCTCGCCCGAGCGCCTGCCCTCGGCGCGCTATTTGACCCTGTTCGAGCAGGCCTGCCGCCTGAACGGAGAGCGCATGGCGCGCGACTGCCTGCGCCTGGCGCAGCTGATCGCGGCGCGCCGCGCGGGGCCGGTCACGCTGGTCTCGCTGGCGCGCGGCGGCACGCCGGTCGGCGTCGTCCTGAAACGCCTGCTGGAGCGCGTCTGCGGCCGCGAAGCGACGCATTATTCCGTCTCGATCGTGCGCGACCGCGGCATCGATGCCAATGCATTGCGCCATATCCTGGCGCAGGGCCACGCGCCGTCTTCGATCGTGTTTGTCGACGGCTGGACCGGCAAGGGCGTGATCGCGCGTGAGCTGGCCGATTCGATCGCCCGCTTCAATGCGAGGTATGACGTCGAGATCGATCCGGGCCTGCACGTGCTGTCCGATCTGGCCGGTGCCGCCGCCGTCGCCGCCTCCTGCGAGGATTACCTGATCCCGTCGAGCATCCTGAACGCGACGGTGTCGGGTTTGGTCAGCCGTTCGGTGCTGAGCGACGCCATTGGTCCCGACGACTTTCATGGCTGCGTGCTGTACGAGGACTTCGCGAGCGCGGACCGTTCGCGCAGCTTCGTCGACATGCTCGACACGCTGGCGCCGGCGCACGTCGATGCCGGCGAGCCGGTGGATGCGCGCGCGGCTGCCAGCCGCTCACGGGCGTATCTGGAGGACGCGCAGCGTCGCTACGGCATCGCCGACGTCAACCTGATAAAACCCGGCATCGGCGAAGCCACGCGCGTGCTGCTGCGCCGGGTGCCGCGCCTGCTGCTGCTGCGTGATGCGCAGGATCCGGCGGTCGCGCACCTGCGCCTGCTGGCGGAAGAAAAGAAGGTGCCGGTCGCGATCGATCCGGCCTTGCCCTACCAAGCTGTTTCCCTGATCAGGAGTGCGTCGGATGCATAAATCGATGGGCGCGTCGCTGTACGTGCCGGCCAATCACAAGGACCTGCTGCAAATCGCGAATGGCGAGAAGCTGCCGCAGGCACGCTCGCTGATCTTCTGTACCGAGGACTCGGTCGCCGACCGCGATCTCAGCTGGGCGCTGTTCAACCTGTCGGTCGTGCTGCAAAACATGCGCGGCGGCGTGCAGGCGGAGCGCTTCGTCCGCGTGCGCAACGCCGAGGTCCTGACGCGGGTGCTGGCGATGCCCGGCGCCGATAAACTGACCGGCTTCGTGATCCCGAAGGCGACGCGCCAGAATTTCGAGTCCTATTACCGCCTGGTGCGCGATACCGATCACATGTTGATGCCGACGCTGGAGACAAGCGAGGTGTTCAGCGAGCAGAAGATGGAGGCCTTCCGCGACCTGCTGCAGTCGCCCGGCGTGCGTAGCCGCATCCTGGCGCTGCGCATCGGCGGCAACGATTTACTCGCCCTGCTGGGCTTGCGCCGTCCGCGCGGCATGACCATCTACCGCACCCCGCTCGGTCCCGTGATCGCGCGGCTGGTGACGATCTTCCGTCCGCACGGCTTCATGCTGACGGCACCGGTGTTCGAGCACCTCGATCTGCCCGACCTGCTGGCGCAGGAAGTCAGCGAGGACATCGCCTACGGCATGGTCGGCAAGACCGCGATCCACCCGAGCCAGATCGGGCCGATCGAAGAGCACTACAAAGTGAAACCGCAAGACCTGGCCGTGGCGCGCGCCATCCTCGACGAGAACAGCCCGGCCGTCTTCAAGATGCACGACTCGATGTGCGAGGTCGCCACCCACCGCGCCTGGGCCGAACGCATGGTCGCGCAATCGCATTTATTTGGCGCCCACGGTGCCACCGCATTGAATATCGAAAGGGAAGGACCATGAACGTTTTTGCACGCGGCCAGAAGGGCAAGCTCGCCGACCTCGGCGTTGGCAGCGCTTTCAATGTCGAACTCGACGTCAACGCGCCCGGCTTTGCCGTCGACGTTTCCTGCTTCGGGCTGGACGGCGCCGATAAACTCTCGGACGACCGCTACATGGTCTTCTACAACCAGCTGGCCAGCCCGGGCGAGGCGGTGCGCCTCACCCTCGGCAACCCGGCGCGCTTCAGCGTGAACCTCGACGCCCTGCCGGCATCGATCGCGAAACTCGTCTTCGTGGCAGCCATCGACGGCACCCAGACCATGCGTGCACTGGGCGCCAGTTCGCTCACGCTCGGGAACGCGCTGCGCTTCCCCTGGTCAGGATCGGACTTCGGCGACGAGAAGGCCGTGATCGTGGCCGAACTCTATCGCCGCGACGGCCAGTGGCGCTTCGGCGCCGTCGGCCAGGGTTTTAATGGTGGCCTGTCGGCTCTCCTGAAACACTTCGGCGGGACCGAGGCGGCGCCGGTGCCCTCGCCTACGCCGGCCACGCAGGCCGCGCCGAAAGTCTCGCTGTCGAAGGTGACGCTGGAAAAGCGCGGCGACAAGGTCTCGCTCGACAAGCGCGGCGCCGCCGGCTTCGGCCGCATCCACGTCAACTTGAACTGGAACCGCTCCGGGATGGCGCAGGCGCCGGCGCCGGTCCCGCAACAAAAGACTGGCCTGCTCGGCCGCCTGGGCGAAGTCATGGGCGGCGCGGCGGCAGGCGGACGCCGGCGCTCGGGCGGCATCGACCTCGACCTCGGCTGCATGTTCGAACTGAGCGACGGCCGCAAGGGCCTGGTGCAGGCCCTTGGTAACGCCTGGGGCGACTACGACCATGCGCCCTTCATGAAGCTCGACGCCGACGACCGCACGGGCGCCTCGAGCAATGGCGAGAATTTGTGGATCAACGGCGACCAGTTCGCCCAGATCCGGCGCGCGATCATCTTCAGTTTTATTTACGAGGGCGTTCCGAACTGGTCGGCAACCGATGGCGTGGTCACCATCGCCGTGCCGAACCAGGCGCCGATCGAGGTGCGCCTCGATGGCGGCGGCAACCAGATGATGTGCGCGATCGCGATGATCGAGAACCAGGGCGGCCAGTTGCAGGTGACCAAGATGACCGAATATTTCGAGCAGCAGGGCCGCACCAGCGCGCACGAGCTGATGGACCGCCGGTTTAACTTCGGCTTGCGCTGGAAAACCGGTAGCAAGGATTGAATAGGATGCTTGCGATTTCTGATGCACAAATTGAAGAAGTTGCCCGGGTCATTGGAGCAGAAGGCGCTAGTGAAGCCGAAATCGAATCTGGGGTCTTGGCACTTGTTCAAGATCCACTGCTTGCCAGGCGCTTGATCGATTGGATGCCAGAAGCGTTTGGAATGGTGCTGGTTTCTCACATGGATGCGGTAGCGCTACCCACCGGCTTTTTCGCAAAAAACGATCGTGGTGATTGGGTCGAATTCGACTTGAGGGCCGAGCCGATTGTCGCTAGTGCGATCCGCCTGGCGGTGCATCTATATCACAACGGCCCCCGCAACACGTTTAGCAATATCGCGGTGCGTAGCAGCGTGATTTGCTCGGTGAATCGGGCCTTGAATGATGGCGCGTCGCTGAAGGACGCAACGCTGTCGGGCCCGTCAATGATGGGTATCCCGGCTGAGACTTACTTGTCGCCGAAGCCATCCATATGGCGAAAGCTGTTTCGGTAGACCGATAGCAAAGACCGAGTTGTTAGCTGATGCGCACAGTAAGGTAGGTAAGCCCACGCATTCGTGCGCCAGGTGGCCGCTAAAGTCCCACACACAGCGTTCAGCGCACATCCGATCGGGACGTTTCGACATACGAATTGCAGAACGCGTGGGCACGTCTGGCGCTCGAGCTGATGCATTGGCGCTTCAATATCGGGCTACGCTGAACGACCGGCAGTAAGGACTAGGCGCCGCTGTGCATCGAGGTCGCCAGGCCTGCGGCAAAGACCGAGACGTCAGCCACGCTGGCCTGGCGTGTCACCGTTGCCCAGGTCGATCCGGCCCCAGCCGTGCAGCACGGCATCCTTGAATCTCGCCCAGGGCGGCAGTTCCTGCTCGTGGCGGGACGCCCAGCTGGCCTTGCGGCCGGCCGCGGCCGCCGTCCAACGGCGCAGGTGCTGCTGGAAACTGTCCCGGGATTTGCCGGCGCCGCCGCCGTTGGCCGGCCTGCGGTACGTGGCGCGGCGCGGCGGGTGCGCATACTGCGCATTCCAGTGCGTGCGGTAGTAAATGTCCTCGTCGATCTCGGGAGCGGCATGAAGCCAGCCGCGGCGTATGGCGGCTTGCCACTCGTCCCAGCGCGCGGCGCCGTGATAGCGCTGTTCCCAGCCGCGCTCGAGTTCGCGATCCACCTCGTCCCACGAGCGGTTGCGGTACTTCTCGCTGTTGTGCATCTCGGTGCCGTAGTGCTCTGCCGCGAGCGTGCCGTCGGCAGGAATCAAGCAGCCGACCAGCCTGGCAGCCCGGTCTGCGTCCTTCGGCGACTCGGCCGTCAGCGTGAGGCGGTGGCGAGTGCCGGAAGGCGCGTCGGCAAGGGAAAGCGCCGCGTCGGCACGGCCGAATCCCGCGGCGAGCAATTTGTAAAGCGCATGCTGCGCAGCGCCGCGGTCATCGAAGACCGCCGTCAAGGTCTGCCCCATGATGTTCTCCCGGTGGCCTGGTTCGGCTGTCGGCAGCGATGTTCAATCACCCGGTAGCCGCTTGCTCTTTCAGTATAGTGCGTCGAGCGCGGCGTGTTGGACTATTGCGCTTGCGCGCCGCCGCTCCCAGGACTCGCAGCGGCAAGCGCGCTCGTCAGCTGCTGCGGCCGGTCGAGATACAGGAAGACGTAGCGCACGTCTTTCCTCGCCACGCCGTGATGCATGATCGCGCAGTCGGCACCGGGCCGCAGGCGCAGCACGAGATTCGGCTTGTCGAATGGCGTGATGCTGACCATGTCGGCCGGGCGGCAGGGATTCGCCTTTTTCCACTGGACCAGGGATTGCGACAGCGGCTGTGCATCGGCGATCGCGTCGAGCGGAATGCGGGCGCTGGCGCGCGCACCGATGTGCAGGTCGAGGTGGCTGTCGGTGAGCACGTGGTAGTCGGCGCGCACCAGCCAGCGGTCGCCCAACAGCCATACGAGAGTGTAGATGCTGCCCGCGGCCATCAAGAGGTGGATGGTGCCGACGGTGTTCGCATCGCGAATCAGCAAGGGAAGAATCGCGGCGCTCAGGGGCAGTTCGATCAGCGTGGAAAACAGGCCGAAGGCGACGGCAGTCGAATACGCGCCGCGCTGGTGATAGGTGAGCGCCTTGCCGGCCGGGCGCGCCGGATTCTGCTCGCGGCGCAGCCAGCGGAAAAAGCCGGACCAGAGCGCGCGGTCGAGGCGGGCCATGCCGACCAGTGCGGGTGGCAGGCAGGCTGCCATGAAGCGTGGCCAGCGTGCGCCGTCTGCACGCAGGCGCCGCAGACGGGCGACGACGTCGGGGAACTGGACCAGGTCCTTTGCGACGAGCAGGAGCGGCGGTATGGCGAGCCCGAGCATGCGGAGCGGTTCGCTCAACTGGGCCGGCGTGAGCAGCCGCAGGGTGCCGATGCCGAGGAACAGCAGGTAGGCGTAGCCCAGGACGCTCGTCCAGCTGGCCTCGTTGAGCTGCCTTGCATAGTCACTCGCGCTCTCGCGTACGCTTTTCATGCCAGCCTCCTGACGTGTTATCAAAAATGATAGTCTATCTTATCATAATTAACACTCGGCAATATTGGCCCCGCCAGCCCGTAAACGGCATCGGGGCCGGGAAAGTCCGCCAGTTGGCGGCCCTTCCCGGCCCCGATTGTTTTCGGCTCGCGGATTGCTCCGCGTTGGCCAAAAAATTACTGCAGCTTGATTTCGACGTCGACGCCAGCTGGCAGGTCCAGCTTCATCAGTGCGTCAACGGTCTTGTCGGTCGGGTCCACGATGTCCATCAGACGCTGGTGCGTACGGATTTCGAACTGGT
>Ga0308160_10008082_pt1 | contig 10294 bp, 12 predicted proteins | sample PhyFR1_FD_201036 | JGI IMG/M metagenome (GOLD analysis project Ga0308160, IMG submission 201036) | Phyllosphere microbial communities from UC Gill Tract Community Farm, Albany, California, United States - DLSLF.R1 | ecosystem: Host-associated > Plants > Phyllosphere > Unclassified | place: USA...
CGATGTCAGGATTGGCCAGGCGCAGATCGGTGATCACGACATCCCTGGTCAGCAGCGGCAGGATGCGCACGCCGGCCTCGATGCGCTGGGCGGCGGCCATCTGCTTGCCGACCGTGCTCCAGGCAGGATTGCTCATGTAGACATTGTCGGCCGTGATATGCGGCTGCGGCACGAAGCGCCGCCAGCCCGTTTCGCCGTTGCGATCACGCTGGAACTTGACGTCCAGGTCGCCGCGGATGGCGAATTCACGCCCGGTCGTCTCCGACACCTTGCGGTTGATGTAGGGACGCAGCATGTTCCAGTCGAACAGCATGAGGAACAGGATCACTGCCACGGTTATGGCCAGCAAGATCCAGCCGGTAATTTTGAGAGGTCTGGAAAGGGTCATTGTCGTTCGTGCCCATGAGTGGGTCAGCGGCTGGCGCAGCGAGGCACCGGGATCGTCAGGCTAGCAGGGTCTTGGCAATATTGTTGGTTGGCTAAGTCGCACTACTGCACATTTAATTGTTATTTTTGGCTCAGTCAGCGTTATCTGATGATGACTCTGATGGCAACACTAAGCAATTGTTCTGGTGCAATAACCTCTGGCTATCCAGCGCCCAGCGCTATCTCAGATAATTGGGTAGATAGCGCGACGCCACGTCACGAAGGCCCTATAACCAGGCTTAAACCTTTGGTGATACGCGTTCACGTTCTGCACGTGGATGGCCAAGTTGCCCAGACGCCGCACACGCACATCGGCGCGCAAAATGACCGCCTCGTGTGGGATGCTGTGCTTGCGTGCAAAGGCGCGGTAGGCGGCGTGGATGTCACTGAACAGCAACGCCTGTCGATCCAGTCTGGGCAGCAAGTCACGGTCGAGTTGCGCGGGCGTGAGCGCAACCCGACCGGTGACGGCATCAATGGTGCGCCCGTGGCGGTCGCGCGCAATCAGGATGCAGTCCAGTTCGCTGGTAATGCCCCGTTTGGAAGCGCGACCGCCTCAGCGGTGCGTTGAACGGTTGAGCGTGCACGGACCTTTGTAATTCGAGAAGGTACGTCTCCTCACTTGCAGTGAAATTTCACGTATTTTCGAGCAAAGCAAAATGCTATCCTCGGAATAGTGTCAGGCCATGAGACAGGCGATGGTCATCCGTCGCTGATTTTTTGATGAAAGATCCGGAACGATGCCAAAGAAACCGCAGCGAAAAAATATGCCGCGTAAACCGTCCAAGATCACCACGCCCCCCACTATGCCGCCGCCTAAGCCGGAGAACGTGTCGCAACTAGCGCGCTTGGCGTTGAGTGCGGCATCGAAATTTAAGCAGGATTATGTGGAACTCAGCCGTGAACTGTTCCATAGCGAAGCTGCCCAAAACGGTCTTCATCACGCGGGCGAATTTGGCCGCTATCGAGAGCAACTGCTGCAGCACTTTCTGAGCGCATTTTTGCCGCACCGCTTGGCGGTCGGTGACGGCTTCGTTACCACCCCCGCAGGAAATTTGAGTACCCAGTGCGACACGATCATCTACGAACGCGACGCCAATCCGCACCTGATGGCGTCTGGCGGTCGGGCCATCTTCCCGCTGGAGGTGTGTGCGGCGGTGGGTGAGGCCAAGTCGGTTCTTACTTATCAGCAGCTACGCGACGCCCTGGAAAAATTGCGCGTGACCAAGCGCATGCGCGCGCAATTGCAGCCTTTTGGCGCTCCCGTGGCACCGGTCAGCGTCGTGGTTGATGCCAGCCACTATATGCGTGACAGGATGGCGGAAGGCGATCCAGATGTCATGAGGCACATGCGAGAATATTATCGTCCGCAGCAGGAGGAGTCGCACAATCTGGTGACGTTCGTCGTTTGCGAATCGATTAAGTGGGAAGCTGACGCTGACTGCACTAATCCGGATAGCCTAGGTTTCCAAAATGCGCTCAATACGCTTTATAAGGAGAAAGCGGATCCCTATCTTACCCATAACTTCATCCTTAGCCTAACTCAGGGGCTGCTCTCCTATTCAATCACGCAGCCCGACTCTGATCCGCCGCGTCGTCTGGCCTACCCGTACCCGGTACAGAGCCGCTACCGCTCGCCGTCAATTACCGACAATGAACCGACGCGGTGCGGCTGGCGCTGGCTGCCAGCGGGGAGCCATAGTCATCACATTATGACGTTTGCCGCTGAGTTGATCCACGCGGCGACCGAAGTGCCGATCTTCGCCTTCGATCCTCAAGCGCATTCACTTGACATGCAAGGCTACGATTTTCGTTATATCCCTGCGGCTTGAGCGCTTCCTTATTTCGGTGGGTGACGCGCGCGCGCCACCAATGCCCGCACTACGGGTAGCGTACCACGGCAGCTGTAACTCTAGTTCGGACTGGGCCGTAATTTGTACAGCAACACGTTCCTTGGTCGGAAGCTCGCCTTAGGTGGATTACGAATTGAGTACAGCTTAGATTAGCAAAGCTCTTGAAGTACTTGAACATCGGCGGCCTACGGGTTTCCGCTTAATCTAGTCGGCTCAGCTCGCCACGCCTCCAATGCTAGGCTCCAATCTGGAGATTGGTATTCACCAGACAATCTTAGTGCACTATTTGTCGAACGTGGCATTTCCCATACCCTGCTCGCGGCACGGCTCCGTTACTGGGCTGCCGACTTTGGTTTGCATGAGGATGGCGACGATATAGTTGTCAGTAAAGAGGGCCGTCTTCATGTAGAGCTTTCCTTCCCAAATAGAAAATTTTACTTTTAGTTAAGATCTTCTTGTGTCGGCTTGCTAAGTTTTAATATTTATATACCGCTACGTATCGTTCTTCAGCTGAGACGCTATTCCCTTCTTTAGCACCGCGCGCACCGACATGTATTCTTCGCGGCTCAACCTTACGATTATTTATCAACCATTGCGCTACCGTTTGTGCGCGCTGCCGACTAAGCTCCAAATTCTTCGGTGCATCTCCATTTGAATCTGCACTGCCAACAACACTCAATCTTGTGTCAGGCGCGATATGGTCAATAATTTTGTGGAGAGTTAAAAGTGCTTCTGCATCGAGCTTTGCAACACTTGGAGCAAAGTGTACCTTGACAAGTTCAGTAGCTTTACCTGCCTCATACGACTCACGTTCTTTTTTGCCATCAAGGGTCGAAGGCAAGCTTCTTATATATGCATCGAGATTTTCAATTTTTGTTCTGATTTCTAAAAGTATTTTCGGATCATCAGGATCGGGGCGCTGTCCGTAATCGCCTTGCGAATTACTATTTACAGAATTAATGGCTGCAAGTTTTAAAATTGTTTCTCTTGATACACCAGCTTCATGTAAGATATCAGCGATTTTCTTGTAGCCTTTGGCAATCAATGATTCAAGTTGGTCACCCGTTAGGGCATTCTCTACTGCTGCTGCATTGTTCGCTTCCAAAGCCATAAGTCTGTCGTAGGTTTCGGCATCGATTTTCCCGAGGTGAAGATTGATACAGTGGGCAGTCGAGCGCATTGCCGATAGTCTAAGGTCAGGCGTTAATTCTGGATACGTTACCTTCCTTTCTGTTCTTCCTTCGACAAAAGTAGAGTCGATATCTGTCATGAAATGCGTATTTGCTGCCTGAAGTTTGCCGATACTGCCGCACAGATCAATCGCCTCTCCGACTTTTGTGGTCGGTCGAGTCGCGCAGCCAGCCAGAGTTAATATGCCTAGCCAAACTACTACAAATAATTTAGACATTGCGACTACCCTAATTTTTCTTCGTGGTTTTCTCGACTGCGGCAAGACGCGCTTCAAGTTCAGCTATTTTGAGAGATGCAGTTGAACCAGTGGCCTCGCGTGCCTTTGCTTCAGCGTCCAAGAGCATCTGCGTCTGAATCAAAACGTCGCTGCGCTTCGTAGTTATCTGGGACAACGCGCTTGTAATGCCTTTGACGATTTCCCTCAACATAGAAGCTGCTGGCATGCTACCTTTCGCAAAGACACCGACGGATTTTCGCATCGATTCCAAGGCATGCATCTGATTTCCTACCAGTGCTTCGCCTTTCGAGACTGCCGACTCATACTTTCCGGAAAATCCCTTTGTGATAATAGTTTTTAAGTAAAGTGACCCGCCGATTTTCGTATCGCTAGTAAGGTCAATAGCGGGTACCAAGGCCAAGAAATTCAGTGAAACATCAACAGGCACTTTATACTGGTGATTTGGAGGTTTAGTTCCCCCTGGCTTCCAGGCATTCGTCACGTCAGTACTTGCTTTGTTGAAGGAAGCCTTGATCGTCCCTGGGAGTTTTCCATCTAACGCTACATCAACTATAGAGTAAACACTGTTTAACTCATCAACCCAAGCATCAAGGACGTCTGGTGGAATTGGCGCTTGGCCGCGGGCGACGATGACTTCGTTTAATCGACACATATAGTTTTCAAAAAGTAGCGTCGTCATGAGCTGCGACGTGAAGTCCGCGTTCTGCAGAAGCGCTAGGTCTACCCCAGCATCTAGTTTACTCAGCGCCAGATCCAGCGACCCACTCCGGTCGCGCAACTTCACCATGTCGTGGCACTCATCGCTGTCTTGTGCGAATGCGAAACCCGAAGTGAATACAAGGAAAATCAGGATCAGCAGTGCTTTCATGATCAAACTCCCAATGTTGAGAACTCGACATAAATATAGCGAAAAAAATCATAACGGGGAAGCAGTATATTTACATCCAGTTTTGGCATTTTTTGGAAGATGCTGGCCGCATCGCGTAGTCGCTTTCACATTCGCCAAGACCGCGACCAGCCATACGGTTCCGATCCCCTGGGTCGCCTATTCGGCGGAGCTGACGAGTATCGAACGCGCCCTGTTTACTGAAAGCAAGGACGCGCTGGACCTATCCATTGCAGGCAATCTCGGCCAGGTTTACCGCCTGTACCAGACCGCATTTGACCGTACACCCGACAAGATCGGTTTCGGTTTCTGGCTATCGGTCAGCAACGCGGGCCAGACGTTGACGGCGATCGCGCAGAGCTTCATCGACAGCGCAGAGTTCACCGACCTGTATGGCGCCAACACCAGCAATATGGCCTTCATCGACGCGCTGTATGACAACGTACTGCAGCGCGACGGCGAAGCTTCCGGTGGCATTTTGGAATGGTACGCTGGACCATGGAACCAGTCGCGCGGACGTACTTATTGAATTTGCCGAGACCGTGGAAAATCGCGCGCGACTGTCAGACGTGATTGGCAATGGCTTTACCTATACGCCGTATGGGTGAGTCGCCCGCGTTCTTTCAAGGCGGAGCGTTGAGTATCGGGTCAGGCACTTCCCTGATTCAAACGAGGAAAAATTCAAGGCCACGTGCCATGGCCGGGAAGGTTGCCGACCCGTGGTCCTCGTGCGCCAGCAGGTTGAATTGCACGCGCGCCAGGGTAGTGCTCTTTTGCAGCCGATCGCCCAGTTCACGCGCGTTGTCCACCATGCGGCGTGCGGCGGCAATCGCGTCACGACCCTGAAGCGGGCCGTTCGCGGTGGACGGTTGTTCCAGCTCGCCCACGGCCAGCATCAGGGACGGCTTCGACGGCAGGGCGGCAACGCGCCGCTTGAAGCCGTCCATGCCATCCAGTACCACACGTTCGCGGTACCAGATCGATGGGCTGGCTGCCAGGTAAGTCTGGAACATTGCCGGGCGCGTGAACAGCGCGTGCAATGTACACAGGCCGCCATATGAATGGCCATACAGCGCCTGGCGCGCCGGATCAAGCGGCGCCAGCGTCCCGATCAACGGTTTCAGTTCACGTTCGATAAAGTCGAGGAACAGGTCGGCGCCGCCTTCCTTCACAGGACCATTCGCGCCCGAAGGCGGCGTGTAGTCGCGGCCGCGCCCCATCCCGTAATCGAACTCGCCTGGATAGCCGATGCCGACGACGACGGGCAGCGCAGCGCCCCGCGGCAGGATCGTGCGCGCCATTACCGCCAGCGTCGGGAAGGTCGCGTTGCCATCCAGTGCGTAGATGACCGGGTAGCCAGCAGGTGGCGGCGGGGTGGTCGGGATGCTGACGAAGATGCGGTAGGTCTGGCCCGTGATGGGCGAGGTGATGTCAAGTTGCCGGGCCTGGTGCAGCGTGGCGGGGTGCCACTCAGCCGCAGCGCGCGCCAACGGGGTGCCCAGGGCGGTGAGTGCGGCAGCGGCGCCGAGGATGCGGCGGCGTGGGAAGGAGGTGGGAACGGCAGCAGGCGTGGTCATGCGCTTGGTCAATTATGAGAATGATTCTCATTGTAGCGCAGCGCAACGCGGCAGCCGCCGTTATCCCGGTGCCGGCACCACCGGTGTCGCCGTCGGCTGCGCACCGGCAGCTCCCGGCTGCGGATTGCTGGCGCGCGGCAATGATCTGCTCACTTCGATGCCCTGGTTGAACAGGTTGACGATCGGCGCGCCAAGGTAGGGCAGCACCAGGCTCAGCGTCAAAAAGCCCACGCCCAGCGTGATCGGAAAGCCGATGCCGAAGATATTCAGCTGCGGTGCGGCGCGCGTCAGGATGCCAAGGGCGACCTGCGTGATGAGCAGCGCGGCGATGATCGGCATGGCGATCTGCAGCCCGGCCGAGAAGATGCGCCCACCCCAGCGCACCAGTTCGAGCGCGGTATTCGATGAAAACGGCGTGTCGGTAATGGGCATCGTGATGAAGCTTTCGGCCAGCGCCTCGAGCAGGATCAGGTGGCCGTTCACGGCCAGAAACGCCATCGTCGCGACCAGCGCCATGAACTGGCTGATGGCCGACGAGCGTCCGCGTGTGCTGGGGTCGAAGAACATCGCAAAACCCAGGCCCATCGTCTGGCTCGAGACTTCGCCGGCGTACTCGATGGCGGCGAACACGATGCGCATGGCAAAGCCCATCGCCAGCCCGATGATCATTTCCTTGGTCAGGATCAGGAGGCCCGCCCACGAGGTCGGATCGGCCGCCGGTACAGCTGGAACGAGGGGCGCGATGACGATTGCGAGCAGGATGCCGAGCGAGACCTTGGCGCGCACCGGCACGCCGGCATTGCCGAACAGTGGTGCCGCGGCGATCAGGCCGAGAATGCGCGACAGCGGCCACAGCAGGCCGGCAATCCAGGCATTCATTTCCGCCGAGGTCAGCGTCAGCATCGGGCGCCTCCGGGCGTGCGCACGCGGGCCTTAGCCGATCAGGCCGGGAATACCCGTGAACACCTGGCGCATGTAGTCCAGCATCACCGACAGCATCCACGGCCCGGCCACCACCAGCGTGACGAACACGCCGACCAGTTTCGGGATGAACGACAGCGTGGCCTCGTTGATCTGGGTCGCAGCCTGGAAAATACTGATCACCAGGCCGACGATCAGCGCCACCAGCAACAATGGGGCGGACACCATCAGGGTCACTTCCATGGCCGTGCGGCCCATCGTCATCACGCTCTCGGGAGTCATCGCGCGGGCCCTCTAGTAGAAACTCTGGGACAGCGAGCCCAGCAGAAGTTGCCAGCCGTCGACCAGCACGAACAGCATCAGCTTGAACGGCAGCGCAATGACGGCCGGGGACATCATCATCATGCCCATCGCCATCAGGACCGACGCGACCACCATGTCGATGATCAAAAACGGGATGAAGATCGCAAAGCCGATCTGGAACGCCGTCTTGAGTTCACTCGTGACAAACGCCGGAATCAAGACGCGCAGCGGAATGTCTTCGGGGCCCTGCAATGCCGGGGAGCGCGAAATCTTGACGAACAGCGCCAGGTCGGATTCGCGCGTCTGCTTGATCATGAATTCCTTGAGCGGCACGGCGCCCCGGTTCATCGCCTCGGTCATCTGGATCTGGTTGTTCTGCAGCGGCAGATAGGCTTCGCTGTAGATGCGGTCGAAGGTCGGCCCCATCACGAAAAACGTCAGAAACAATGCCAGCCCGACCATCACCTGATTCGGCGGCGCGGTCTGGGTGCCCAGTGCCTGGCGCAGCAGCGAGAGCACGATGATGATGCGCGTGAAACTCGTCATCATCAGCAGGGCAGCAGGCAAGAAGGTGAGCGAGGTCAGCAGCAGCAGCGTCTGCACCGGCAGCGAATACGCGGTGCCGCCGTTGGCCGCCGGGCTGCTCTGGAACGCCGGGATGCCGGGCTGGGCCGCCGCGAGCAGCGGCAGCAGGGCCAGGCCAGCGGCCAGCCACAGGTGTTTATGACGCATTGCGTTTGTCCATCGTGTTCTTGAGCCAGTCGGCAAAGCGTGTGGCCGGGATGCTGCCTTGTGCGGCGCCCGTGCCCGCGCCCAGGTCGACGTCCTGGCGCGGCATTGTGTGCAGCGCATTCACGCGGCCCGGGGCGGCGCCGACAACGATCCACTGGTCGCCCACTTCCACCACCATGATGCGTTCGCGCCCGCCCAGGTTCAGTGCGCCGACCACGCGCAGGTTGGCCAGGCCGCCGCCCGGCTTCGGGCCATAGCGCTTGAGCAGCCAGGCCAGGCCGATCAACAGGCCCAGCACGAGCAGCAACGCAAAAATGGTTTGCAGCAGGCCGGCCGCGCCGGGGCCGTTCGACGCCGGCAGCGCGACTTGCGGCGGCGCGCGCATCGGTGCGATGGCGGGGGCGGTGGTTGTCGTGGACGGCGCCGGCGTGGCCACCGTCACTGCCGGTGTAGCAGGTTCTGCAGGTTCTGCAGGCACGGCAGCATCACCCGGCAGCGTGGCAGCGTCACCCGGCAGCGCTGCAACCGGCGGCGCGGTCTTGGCGGGTACTGTGGCTGGCGCCGGCACGGCGGGGGCAGCTGGCCGGCCGGTGGTGGTATCACTGGCTGGCGCCGCCTGCTGCGCCAGCGCGAGCGGCGCCGCCAGCAGCAGTGCCGCAATGGTCGAAAAATAGCTGGCGGCGGCGCGGCGTGCGATCATTTATTGAGTTTGCGAATTCGCTCTGATGGCGTGATGATGTCGGTGAGCCGGATGCCGAACTTGTCGTTCACGACCACCACCTCGCCCTGGGCAATCAGGCAGCCGTTGACCAGCACGTCCATCGGTTCACCCGCCAGGCCATCGAGCTCGACGACCGAGCCCTGGGCCAGTTGCAGCAGGTTCTTGATGGCGATCTTGGTGCGGCCCAGTTCGACCGTCAGTTGCACCGGGATGTCGAGGATGAAGTCGATATCGTTCGGCGTTTCGTTGCGCGCGCCCTTGTTCGAAAAATCCTTGAACACGGCTGCGGCGGCCACCGGTGCGGCGGCTGCGGAGGACGTCTGGCGTTCGAGTGCTGCCGCTTCGGCCGCGGCCTGCTCGGCAATGGCGGCGCCCCAATCGTCGTCGATGTGTTCCTGGTCTTCCTGGTTGTCGGACATGGTGTTCTCCTGTGCGGCGGGCGCTGCGCGCCTCGCCAATATACCGATTACTTGTTGAATGTGTCGCTATTGGCGAGCAGCTTCTCGACCTTCAGCGCATATTGTCCGCTGAAGACGCCATAGCTGCAGTCCATCACGGGGACGCCATCGACGGTCGCCTGCACCATCTCGGGCACCACGATCGGGATCACGTCGCCGATTTTCATGTTGAGGATTTCGTCGAAGTTGGCCTTGCCGTGGCCCAGCACCGCGACCAGCTCGACTTCGGCAACCTGGATCTGCTGCGTCATCAGGCGCACCCAGCGCTTGTCGACTTCGAGCGCTTCGCCCTGCAGGCTGGAGGTCAGTGCATCGCGGATCGGTTCGATCATCGAATACGGCATGCAGAAGTGGATCTGGCCCGACACCGAGCCCAGCTCGACCGTGAAGGTGCACGACACCACCACTTCGTTCGGCGTGGCGATGTTGGCGAACTGCGTGTTCATCTCGGAACGGATGAACTCGAACTCGACCGGGAACACCGGCTCCCACGACTTGGCGTAGGCCTCGAACACGATATCGAGGATCCGCATGATGATGCGTTGCTCGGTCTGGGTAAAGTCGCGGCCCTCGACGCGGGTATGAAAGCGCCCGTCGCCACCGAACAGATTGTCCACCAGCAGGAACACGAGTCCCGGATCGAGCACCATCAGCGCCGTGCCACGCAGCGGCTTCATGTGTACCAGATTGAGGTTGGTCGGGACCACCAGATTGCGGATGAATTCGCTGTATTTCGATACCCGCACCGAACCGACCGACACTTCAGCGCTGCGGCGCAGGAAGTTGAACAACCCGATCCGCAAATACCTGGCGAAGCGCTCGTTGATGATCTCGAGCGTCGGCATGCGGCCGCGCACGATGCGCTCCTGCGTAGCCAGGTTATAGGTGCGGACCCCCGAGGTGTCTTCAGGCGCCGAGATGTCGTCCTGATCGCCGTTGACCCCTTTTAAGAGGGCATCGACTTCTTCCTGGGAGAGGAAATTATCGG
>Ga0308160_10008083_pt1 | contig 10294 bp, 18 predicted proteins | sample PhyFR1_FD_201036 | JGI IMG/M metagenome (GOLD analysis project Ga0308160, IMG submission 201036) | Phyllosphere microbial communities from UC Gill Tract Community Farm, Albany, California, United States - DLSLF.R1 | ecosystem: Host-associated > Plants > Phyllosphere > Unclassified | place: USA...
AGACAGTGTCTTTCACAAGGAAAAGAGAGTCTACCACAAGCTCGTCATGCTCACCCTTGAAACCATGTAAGTCTGACCCTCCCGACTCGGCTTTACTGATCAACAGGCTTCCACCTGTTCTCTGCATCACCCTTCTTGTTGCTACCGTGAACCAGAAAGGGTCTCCAACTGGTACGTTTTCACCATCCATAAACGTGCTAACGACTAGCCGACTATCGAAAGGTTTTCCGAATGCTTGTCCCTACTCTCTTCTGGGTCTCTCTCCTCCACTCTCTCGTAGCGAGAGCTACCATCAGGCAGATGCTCGGCACCTCCCTCGCATCTGACGGTATGCTCAAACCCGGCGCATCCACTCAAGCAGGCGAAAGTGTCTTTGTCGCTACCTACGGGGCAGGCATCTCGGACTCTGAGCTCGCAGATTCAAAGGCAAGGGACCTCGAAGCCGGCGGTGATGCTCAGGTCGTTCCCATCGATGTGAGTTTCTCTATCCTTGTCGTTCGTCTTTGCTGATGACAGTCTTACCAACGAAATGGATCTCCCATCTCTGATTCTTCCAAGAAGATCAAACCCGCTGGTATCTAAGCTTGGTCCTTTGACGACACCCTTCTCATATTAATGAGTACTATTTTCCTGTCTACAACTGTCTTTCTCTAGTAGCTACGCTATGACCTTTGGTCTTTACGCTCGTTTTCCATATTCTGTCCTAGTTCCTATTTTGGGATCCTTCATGCATATACATTTTTACCTTCCGTCTCTCATCCCGACGCGCAATGCGATTGATCATGATATTCATAATGCACATGCACATCGTATACAACATTAACAAATGGTCTTACAGCAATTACACAGCACTTTTCGCAGACGCGATATTCGATTTTACACTTTGACTCGCTTGGAAGGTCGATCAAGTACACCTCCGTCCTCCTCTTTCATTTCGATTGCTTCAGGGATGATCGACGATTTGGTATCATCCATGATCGTCTCGGGGGTCGGGATTGGACTAGATTCGATCGCCTCTGGGCTTGGTTTATCACGGTTAGAGATGAAATGCATATGTGACCTATTCATCAGGACCCTGTGAATAGAATTGGGGAGGACATACATCTCTCCGACTCCACTCAGACAGACGGTGTCCTGTTTCTCGACAGGTACTTTCGGGTCATCGGTCTCGGACTTAACCTGGGGCGGGGGCGGGATCGTCCATCCTAATCGTTGAGAGAGGTAGGTGACGATCGTATCTGCGTCTCCTAGTAGACAGATCTATCATCAGCCCGACTATCTGACGGGGTTTAGGGGTGACATACATCCGGTTTGACATGTAGGACGGGAGTCATGTTGATATATATCTGAGGGACCGAGTGGGGGATATGAGCTACTTATCAGCTGTGCCCCATTGTCAAGGAGAGGGTCTAGCTTACCGAGCACTTCACTAACGGGAGCAACCTTCAATGAAGTCCCTATGACGACCAATAAATCGACTTTTTCTCGATCTTTGAACAGACATTCATCAAACTGGAAATCAAGAGCTTGGCCAAAGAAGGTGATATCAGGCTGTTTATCAGTCCATAACCATCGCTCAAAGTGATGCTCCGCACCTTCATGATCCCAGGTTCACCTCCTCCCCATTCGCTCTCCTCATCCTCGCTCTCGCTTCCCCATTGAGCCTTTGCTTTTCCCTTGGATTTAGGTTTAGACTTGATCGCTTCGAGTTCAGCATCGCGCGTCTTGCGGCAGATTGGGCAGTAGGGGATTGTTTGAGACATGATGTTCGGTTCGATCGAGCTACCCGGTACGCGGGTCTTGCACCTCTGCATGATCAGTTTTCTTCCTCTCTGGAGCGAGCCATAGCTTACAAGGCATGAAGCGGTCTTGAATGATCCTACTCGTCAGCGCTGATGGAGTCAAGTGGGACGTACCATGACATTGGAGGACTTTCTGCACGCCAGCCTGAGATTCGAGAGTATCGATATTTTGGGTATAATTCCTCAGCAGCTACGCATCAGCTTGTTCCGTTCCGAAACGAAGGAATAGCTTACGAGACCCTTGTCCTCTAGAAGCTTGATCCATCGATGACAAGGACTAGGCGTAAAGTTACTCGGGTAAATCTGTTTCGCGAATGAACTGATATCAGCTCCCCCCTATTGTCTAAGGTGACACGTACTAAAAGACCTCGGGGTGTTCCCTGAAATACCCAATATCAAACATCTGCTGCGGATCATCCAAATCAAACCTCCCTTCCTCTTGTAACTTGGCATACAACCCCTCACTAGACCTAAAATCGGGGATTCCACATGATGTCGATATCCCAGCTCCTGTTAGGACTATAATGTTCTTCCTTGTCTTTAACAAGTTGATGGCATCGTCGATCGTATTGTATTGAGGTAGTTTTTGGCGTCGGCGGAGGATACGGGAGAGAGCTAGTTTTGTGAATGGGAGTAGTGCTAGATTTGGGGTTGAGGGGTGTCGAAGGGTTGTTGGCTGTTGTTCAGCTATCATCTATATCTTCTCCCCTCTCTTTGAGCTTCGAGAATCGGAGGGGACACTGGACTCACTGGAATGATCCCAAATCCGAGGATCAACTTCCTCAAAGAAGGTATCTCGTTACCATCACCTTTTCTCAGGTAATTCCTTAGAAAGGTCACCAACCCAACTTCCTTCAAAGTAGCAGTCATCTCATGCATCTCCTCTTCAGTGAACCCATCCTCAGCTATCCATCAGTCCAGTTACAACTGAGTAAGGGTCCGAATGAGCAATCGAGGAGGAGTAGAGTGGAACATACCTTCCTCCATCAATTGCTCATATTCCTCATCCGGAATCATATCCTCTTCATCCCCCGACTCGAACTCATCACTATCAATATCATACCCTTCACCAGGTTGGATCTCGTGAACAGCAGGCTGAGTATTGACACTCATCCCAATGTATTATGTCAATGTAGAAAGTAGAATCATAAACTAAACGCCAAGACAGTACAAGTTGATCGTCCGTGCCTCAACCGTTATCTATCTCTACTTGTCGTACATATTCCCCTTCTCCATCCTATTTCTATACCTTGTATCTTCCTATACTAACACGTATTGAGATGGCACTGAATCCACCGATTGAAGCTTTACCGATTCAAGAAACTGATAGGGATGGACATTTACAGAGGTATCTAAGTGGATTACCGGATTTTGGATCTTGGCAGGATCAGGGGGAAGGTAAGCTCGAAGCTCTTGTGCGGACCGGACGAGCTCTTATACAGGTCCAGCTGAGGAAGCTATGAAGACTGGGATGGATGTGACACAGGATAGAGAGGTAGAAGCAGCGGAACGTAAGTCTAAATCAAAACCAAGCTGATGAGCAGGTAGGAACGAACGAAAGATCCGTAGAAGGGAAAAAGCAGCTATCCTAAAACCTAAACCAGATCCACCCGAAGAACTAGATCAAGAATGGTGGGACAATTATCGAGCTCAAAAGCAAGGTCTTCTCACGAATAAGGAGATGGAACCCGTTCAGACTAGGAATACAGATATGGAAATAGAGGCGGAGAGGGGGGAGATGATCATGGAGAAGAAGGAGAATAGGAGGATGCAGCAGAGGATTCCTAGATCCAAGGGTAGGGGGAAAGGGAAGGGGATACCGGGGATGGAGATTATCGAGGCTTATAGGCCTATGACTACTGCTCTTGGGCCTAGGATGACAGTGAGTCTGATCGCTATTTCTCACCTCCTCAATGTCTTGCCGCATCATACTTCTCCCACCTCTGTCTTCCTGATTCGTCTCCCTAATCCTGCCGGCTATCCGTCATACACTCGAGTGCTGTCTCGGGATGGAGCTGATGCTAGATGAAACCCGAAACAAAGAAAGGGATGTTTGCGAATGGGAAATCCTCGACACCAGGCGTAATCAACCTCCTAGAATCGGCCAAAGTCGGCAGTAAGGCTCTCCCCGTCCCCGTAAAGGTCGAGCTGATGAAAGATCCAAGGGTTTCCTCGTCGCAGTCAACGCCGGGAAGACTCACGATGGAATCACCAGAAAGGGATTGGAGGGATCAATGGAAACGTAAATCTTCCCAACCACAACCCCAATCTCAGACCCAGGTCCGACAGGTTAATGATCAACTCCCTGAACCGGGGTATACGAATTCGACTAGCTGGCCTAGTACCCTACCTTCAAGCGATGGTCCTTCCAGGCCTTCGCGACACTCCCTCCATGGTGGATCTATTGCTGGACGGTATCCTGCCCAGGGATCGGTTCGGTCGCCTGGTCAAGATTTGGCTAGGTATATGTATCGACATCCATCACATCCCGAAAAAAGACGCACCTCTAATGAGGGAGGACTTCAAATCCAAAATGACCCGAGGAATCATCATCCAAATTACCCCAATCCCCCTGACCCATCATTTGACAACCCTTCAAATCGTTTATACCACTCGTTGGAACATCATCCTTATCACCTTCAAGAATCGGCATACGAAGATCGTCGGAATATTTACATGAAACAAAGTACAATCCCTCAAGATATACGATCACATCAACCTCATACTCAAGTTTATCAAGAACATAACCCATATCCTCACGCGTACTCACCTCTTCCGCCTCCTCATTCCCATATTCACCCTCTTCCTCCTCCTCACTCTCATCTCTATCCTCATTCACTCCCTTTCTCATCTCCATATCTACATCCTAATCATCACGCTCAACTACATGGTAACATACCGCAAACACCGATCTTTCAAGATAGAAGAAATATCGATACCGACTTAGGGATGAACATCCCTCTGCCATTCTCCACACCAGGACCATCTCGTCTTCCACATGAAGCCCAATCACCTCAGTTTCACACCCGAGCTCCTCCATGGGGATCAGACGAGAATACGACGCTCTCTGCGCAAGATCACTTTCTATATCAAGGTCGAATAAATGAGGTTGGTGAGGTAGGAGAACTGGAAGGGTTCTGGAAGAGCAGGCGGCCTGTGCCGGGCACTGGAGTCGAGCATGATCGTCACCCTATGGAAGTCGACCAAGCACCGATCTTAGATAACCACGATCATCAACCCAACCACCTTGCGCTACCTCCCTACTACGAAACCCAGGGCCTACTCATTCCCGAGCAACATCAACAAGATCCGATGAATCGTTATCGTCATCAACATCAACTACATCACCCTGACCACACATTTCGTCTTCAAGTATATCAAACCCCTCAGATCGAACATCACCAATACAATGGATTCGCAAGACGATGTGAAACGTCAATACCGGATCATCATCAACTCAACAACCATGGAGCGGGATTGGAAGATCGCGGAGAGGATTTACACGAGGAGGGAAGGGTGGAAGATAAAGAAGAGGAGATTATGGAATTTGGAGCTTCCACGGATGAGTGGAAATTACTCTGGTCGAGTCGAAAGGCGGCCAATTGAATCGAGGGGATGTTTGTTCTAAATTCCCCTATCAATAGTTTCACCTGAAGGTGAGGATGAGGTTATTATGAATGTTATGAAGTTACAGGCTCAAAAATGGTTTCACCACGCGAAGCACATGATCCACAGTCTTTAAACAAAAACAATGACAAACGTGCATGATCACCATGTCAAAATTCTACAACCCGTCTATCTTGGACAATCTACAATATTGACTTGGTTCTTATACAACATCCCTGCATCGTACTGATCCACCGTAGCAAGTAGCCATCCAACTGAAGATTTTGATACCTGTGTGACATCATATCATCATTGCCGTCGTAGTGTGCCAAATTCATCGATCATTCGACTGTATACTGTGAATCGAGTTGGGATTTTACCGCACAGCCCCACTGGTAACTCTTGCTATTTCCGCCCTGATCTCGTTTAGGGCTTCCTGGAGTGCTTTTCCATCTTCATACTTCCTCTGCGCATTTGCGTCTGATATATACGATCTGTAAATCAGCTTACTCTCCAGTGCGCCCAAATCTCCTATGAATTCTCTTTTTCCTTTCCTGTTCCTTTGCTTCCCCGTCTTCTTATTCGTCGTGGTTGCGAGAAGATGTAATTGAGGTAAGGGGTGAAGTGGAGAAGAAGAACACTCACTCAAGTTGTGCCTCCTGCTCCAAGAGCGGTTGTAACAAAACAGCAATATCCTCTACACCATCTTCAATCCCCTGAGCTTTCAATTGTTCTGCAAGTGTCGTTTCGACGATTGCCATTTGTGATCGTTTACCTTCAGCCAGCCGTTTCTGATAACGTGGTAGTGCCTGTTATCAGTATTTCGAGGCACGAGGGATGACAGAGAGAGGGGAAGATGAAGGACAAGGGGAGAGAAGAAGGCGCAGGGGAGTGGATAAGGAGAAGGGGGAGATAGGGAGATTGTGGGAGAAGGACAAGAATAAAGACGACGAACCTGAACTTTCAACATCTCCTTGGTAAGGAACGTAGCTGCCATCCTAGCGACAGCCCCCTGGACAGTCGCCTGATTTCCGCCCTCCTCACATTGTATACTCGATATCCGTTTTGTCAAATGTTCATATTGTAGTAATAACGCCATTAAGGTTTTATGGGTGAGGAGTAGATCGTCGGGTGGTTCTATGGGGGTTTCGTTTGATCTGCATATTAGCTTCTGTTCCACCCTCTTGAGTTTCGCTCTTTATAGCTTATAGCTGACCAGGACAATGAGGGCAAGAAGAGGGGAAGCAGAAGAAGAGGACGTACACCAAGTCCTCCATCTGATCTTCAAAGTCCGACATTTGCGCTTCTATCTCACGTTGAATAGTCCGTATGGTGCTATACAACCTAGCGAATCCATTGACTCGTGATCGATCCGCAATCTTTTGTTTACGTCTACATTATCAGCTTCACACACTCGGATAAAAGACGGCCTGTCGGCCTCACACGACCTATCGGCCTTGTACGTACGATACAGTCCCCCAACAATCTTTACACACCCTCACACCCCTCACTTGAACCTCTTTAACCTCTCCATCCCCTTTTCCATTCGTACTTGGCCCAGACGGTGACTCGTCAATCTTCATCCACCCCACGAAACCTTCTTCCACTTCCTCCCCCCTACCTGATTTCCAATCAGCAACAAGGAGTAGACTACATTTATCCCTCCTTGTCCCCGGGGGTAATTCGCCCTCATGAGCGAATAATTGAATTTGGACCGCCAAGAGTGTCGAGGGCGTTGGGGGGAGGGAACAGACTATACGCCCGCATACTCTGCAGTGGTGTTTTCGGTTCGATAGTGAGAATGACGACCTATTTGTTAGTCAAGCTAGAGCAGGGGGACGTACAGGCATATACGACATTTCCGAACTTCGGAATCATCTTCCCATTTCACAATAGCCTGTTCGGCCGCTATCATCAGCTCCTCTCCCAAGTCTTGTTAGGAATATGGACCTACCCCTTTTTCTAGCGGCCTCTACCTGATCAGGCGGATTAGCAACCCCTTTCAAACCTTTCCACATATCTTTCGCCTTCATTGCGTCTAATGCCCCGTCTATACTTAGGATCGATTTCCGTTTATCAGCAAGGGTGAGGTTTGAGGAAGTTGATGTCGAGCGGGGCATCATTCCCGGCGGAAGGGGTTGTGCAGTGGGATTGAAATGTAGATCCACAAGCTACTAATCAGCTTTGATTCACTAGCGATCTATTGACGTACCTTCGCCCATCTCCTACCTAACCTGCCCTCCTCCTTCTCCCGCTCTTCTGCCATCCTCTTCCTATCCGAGTGGAATTCTGCCGTCCGATCATGCTTCACCCCAGCAGGCTGGAATCCCACTTTATAAGGCATACCCGCACTTCTCCATATCCCATTCGCAGTTGAACTTGATCTTGATGGCGTAGGCGATGCGGAAGGTATATAAGACATACTAGGTGATCTCACATGGCTTGGGGCTGGGTGAGAAAAGCTCGCTCGGGGTTTGGGATTCAAGTGCGAAGGACCGTGAGGGGCGTGTGTTTGAGAGGAGCTTGTATTGGTTCGTTGATGGCCTGGTGGTTGAGCGGTCAGGGAGGAGGAGGATGGAGAATTTGAGAGCGAGAGTGAAGGGCGGTGTAGCCCTGTGGACGTTGGTGGTGAGGTCGCTTGATTCGTAGGTGTTGGGGCTAGACGAGATGCGTTGGCTGGCAAGAGTGGTTTACGACCTGTTGCCATTTGAGATACTGGGACTGTTGGGGTGGAGAGGGTATGAGTAGGTCCAGGCGGACTAACCACTTTCCTCAACCCCTCTCCTTGTGGTGCCAAGATCCCTAGCCCTTGCCCAGAAGTTTGTCCAACCGCATGGAAAGAATTCGGCCTACTTCCCAATCCAGCCCTTTGCTCCAACGTATTCACCGTCCCCCCAAGTCCAGAACTAACGGTAGAAGCAACACTCGCAACTCCATTCACCGTATGTGCCAAGAACTCTCTTGTCCTACCTTCTCCCCTAGGTGCCCAGGTCGACAACCACGCTTGAGCTTTCCCGAAAGAATTGTTGTTAACATCGGATCCATCTTGGGAAATGACGGATGCAGAGGATGATGATCTCGTACGACGTGGTTCGGCAGGAGGGGGCACGAGCGTAGGCGTAGATTGGCGGGGGGTATTTGTATTCGATCGAGGAGGTGTGGGGGCTATTGAACCGAATCGACGTGGTTGGGGGGAATGTGCTGAGGTAGGACCGGGGGATGTCATCCCGGGTACGAGGGTGTAGGAGTAGATGTAAGGTGTATAATAGAGTACCAAGAGATAGGTGGGGACGGTGACGATGTTGTTGACCGAGGACATTCCGAGTGACACGTGACTTGGTACATCTTCTTCATTTCATTGCATTCATACACTATACCTACACATATACAATGGGGAGATCAGCAAAGTTCGCAAAGAGACCCACAAAGAAGGAGAAGGTAGCTTCTAAAACTGCAAAGGAGTCGAGGAAACCGATACCGCGCCAGCCATCGCCGGTAGAAGAGAGGGGGGATGAGGAGGGAGCTAAGGGGCCTAAGAAGAGGAAGATGATGAGGGCTAAGGTGGATCAGGTACGTGGCTAGCTTTGCATCGGTCGCATGATTCAGAGCTGATGGTCTAGAAGCTAGGCAAGGCATAGGCTGCCACCTATGATATCAGAACTTCAAAACACAACCTCGATATTTCGCTTCAAATTTGCACCATTACGACCATGACGACCCAACCTTGTTTTACAATATATGCAATGCATGAATGTATGTATGTACTCCTCAAATTCACCTCCTCCCAGCCTATACTTGGGCGGGCAACTTTGTAGCCTTCATCTGTAACCAGATACGGTACATTTTCAATTTCAATTTCCGATTCACCAGCTACCTTATCAGCACTACCCATCGGTAAAGACAATGACGTACCATTCGCCTATCCTCTCCTGAATCTTCAATCTTGAACATCGCCCCCTCCTTGCCTCTAGGTGGGGCAGTGACCAGGTCCTCAAGTTCTTTCTTTGGGAAGAAATAAACCCTGGTCCCATCTCCTCGGATATATAATCCTGGGTAGGCTGGATCTAGGAGTCTTTCTTTCTTGATTCGAAGTTGGGCCAGATCGTGTCGTCCGTAATCACGGATGAAAAGTGTTCCACCTGGTTTCAAGGCCTTCATATTAGTCGTGAACATGTGAAGAGAGAGACTTACAGCGTAGAGGTTATGGATGGCCTGATCGAATTCCTTGGGGTGTAATGCCGATAGGACGTAGATTACAGTAATGACATCCACTGAATCCGGTTCCAGTCCTTCGGGCAGGGTGTACGTAGTGGGTGAACCTGCAGGTGGATGGGAGGTGATGTCCCAAACTGCGGCGTGGAGGACACCTTTTCCATTAGGTGGTTTGGGATATAGTGGGTTTGCCTATTGTCAGGTGATTATCGGGGAGGGACGTACCTTGACGACTTCGACCGCTGTTGAGGAGTAATCTGTTGCCCATATCGTCAAGTCTGGGTTCTCGTTATGTTGTAATAAGGGGAATGCGGTATTGCCAGCTCCCTGTCCATCAGCTCAGTCCACTCCCAGTCGCGTCAACTCACACATCCAACTTCCAATATCGTCTGAGGTCCAGACTACCCATTAATACACGCTATATCTCGTCAAGACGACCTACATCCGCCTCTGTCCTTGCGATCAATTCTGGAAACTCCAATCTAAGCCATGACCTGTTTTTGAAGAACCTGCCATCAGCATCTGGAGCTGGATTCAGACTTACCCCTCCTGATGATTCCCGTAGAACTTGTTCCAATGACTCGCTGGATCGTCGTTGTACTTGTCTCCTTCATCAGCTCCTCCCTGTTTGGCGTTGCGTTGACATACCCCGCAACTCCTCCTTGACCGGATTC
>Ga0308160_10008084_pt1 | contig 10293 bp, 13 predicted proteins | sample PhyFR1_FD_201036 | JGI IMG/M metagenome (GOLD analysis project Ga0308160, IMG submission 201036) | Phyllosphere microbial communities from UC Gill Tract Community Farm, Albany, California, United States - DLSLF.R1 | ecosystem: Host-associated > Plants > Phyllosphere > Unclassified | place: USA...
TCTTTTCTTTAGTACCTATGCAATCTTTGTCTGAAATCTCCAGCTCTGGCCCTTTCCAGTCCAGCAGTGCTCTTTGTTCGAATAGCAGCCCTGAACAACCCGCGGACCTGATCGAGAACAAAAGATTACAGGCACAAATCGTCCCCTCTTTTCTCACCTGGTCCCCCTGATATTTCATCAGCCACATTCCACTCGGTCTCTTTGTTCTCAACTTGAAACGGTTGAGAATATATAGCAGGCTGTGGTAAACTACCTTCGACCACAATTCTCAGCCAAAATACGGAGAAAATATCCCTTGCTTATCATCGAGAAAACGTTTGAGGTGACTGCTTGAGGTCTGGAGGGTCTGTTGTTCCAATGTTAGCTCGTCCCCCGAGCTACAAGGTATATAAGGTATGCATCGTGCTCTAGAATCATGCACACACACACACTCCTTCCATACACACAGACTTAAAGACTAAATACTCATGTTTACTATAGCTAGTCGATCTTTGATCGCTCCTTTAGCTACTCGCTTCTTCACCCCCACCCTCACTCCTCTCGTTAGGACCCTTTCTACTAGACTTGGACCTACTGCTCGACGAGTTGTCAAGGTTCCTATTGGTTGTAAGAGGAGTATGAGGTTCTTACATGATAAATCATGGAGTGATTGCCCTTTCCCCTCTGGACCGAGCCGGCGGAGTTTAAGGATGGAGCCTGGTGCTAGCTCCTCGAGATCATACAATACAGGTCAAGCTGGTCTTGGTATGTACTATATACTCATTGGAGAATGAGAATGAACAAAGAACATAGCTGACAAATAGGCCCAAACCCAAATCCCCGTCGACAATGGCAACATGGAAACAATGGTGACCGACGATCTGAAGGCCGAAGATTCTACAATCCATATCCTTTGGTCACTATAGTTGGCCTATCCCTCGCAACTGGTGCAGTCTTACATTACGGTATATCGAAAGGATGGCGATACTCTCAGCCCCGGACACTCCTGCTCAGAGCAGAAGAAGTTCTAGCTGAATACGTTCGACCTTCTCAACTCGCAGAAGTACCAACACTTCCACCTCCTCCACCTGCTAATACATTCTTCGGGTCTTATAGACCACCACCACCTCCACCACCAGCTCCACTAGGAATCCCAAGGGGTGGAGGTCCACTCCCACCAAATCCAGGATGGGGAGAGGGTAGGGTTCATGCTCCTATTTACCCCCGTCCTCCGGCACCTAGGGTCGTAGGTTTGATTGCAGAGGGACGGGATGAGAGCGGGAACCAGAATGATGCTGCTGAAGAGACCTTCGAGGGGCAAGATATACGGGAACTCCGTACTTACTTCGAGGGAGAGTTCAGGGCTATGAGACGACGTGTGAGTCTTGACGAGCTCCTACAAGATCTTGCTGATAGAAGTTGGACGGAGTAGAAGGTATGCTTCACCAGATACTCGGTATTCTCCAAGGTGGGAACCGGCCACTCGACCCATTTGAGAGGAGACCAGTACGCGATAATCACGGTCAACGACCGCAAGACGATGATAGCGACAACTCCGATGATGATGATGATGATTTCCACCATCCACCTGGTGCTCGTATTCGTCGACCTACAATGCCTAATGCTGGGCCGATACCATTACCCGAGCACTTGGACATTGCTCGCCCGGGACGCGATACTCTTCGGTCCGATGCCAATGCTGGACCGGAGGGTCCTCGAGATCTCCTGGCCCCTCCTGGACCTGCGAACATTCCCGCAGGAGGCAATCCGGCCCTCGCTGAGCATATTGGAGCTTTCGTACGAGCTCTACAAGGTCAACACCACCTTCATGTTGGCGATATACCTGCACCACCGCCTCCGACTCCAGCAACTACTTTTACGAACCGAGATCCCGACTACATCCCTACCTTTGATGAGCTAAAATTGACCATGGAGTCATTGAAGAAGCAATATGATGAATATACTACCAGTAAGTCTCTCTTCTGTATCATGAGATATCGAAGCTAATGACCAGACGAGGTTATTGATGCTATTGAGGAAATCGCCACAACCGGAGGCGGTCCAGCTAGGGCAGCTCTAGATGGACATAGGCGGCCAGAAGATGGAGAAGCTCCAAAGCCGAAGGGGAAGTCTACGAAGAAGAAACCTGAACCGAAGAAGAAACCTGGTATGTCTCTTGTGATGATTTTGGGGCGTATACTGACAGACAGCTCCAGTAGCTACTCCTAGTATCGATGATGTCCAATCGCCCGGTCCCAGTGATATTGATGATGGTGAGTCAACCCTACCTTATATGAATTGTGTACTGATGACCAGGATCCGAAACACCTTCGCCGACTAGTACCGATTCGAGCTGGACACCTGTCCCAGATCCTGATACAATCCTCACGGGAGATGCGAAGATATTCAATGATGCCTTGGAAGAAGGCATGGCCAATGAACGTAAAAGCAAAGCCTTAAGCAAGGCCGTTAACAACAACGACAAACCAGCCACTGTGAAAGGTATGTTTCACGCACTCTGCCTCGAAGTATAGCTAATCCCCAGCGCCATCTGATAGTTGGTCAGAGATCAGTGAATTTGAACAAGTGAACGAGATAGAGTATCCGATCCCTTCTGGTCCTGGTCAATCCAATTGGAATCGTCAATCGGCGCCATCCGCTTCTACTCCTGCCGATGGTGCCACTTCCGAATTGGAAGCTGAGAATCTTGAGGCGCCAATGCAGAGACCTCGAGAAAGGCGAAATTCGAATGGAGAGATCAAACCTTCTTCTGATAGTGAAGGTGAAGTACCTAACCTTCAACACCCAACTTTCACCTTGATCGAGGAACCAGCTCGACCGATCGGCTCAAGGGCCCAAATGGTCCGTATACACTTATACATTCCCCACGAAGATAATCTTGAGTGAGTCTATATATCTCCCCCAGAGTAGAGCTGATGAATAGTGATGATAGACGAAGAGGACATAATGGTCTTTTAGAAGTGGAAGTGGAAGCAAGGGGTCACGCGGGGGTAATTGAGCAAGTGAGGATATCGGGAGTTGTTTGGGTCGTTAGAGAGTTCGGTGGGATTTATGTTCTTGTGGAGCCACTGGTTTGATTGGAACATTTCGTTTGCTAGATTTGTGGAATTGTTGTAATTGTATCAGATGCCTCATTACTCAACTCATCTCATTGCATGTATTGCTGCTATCCTTTCTCTCGAGCGTGTGACTGCATCAGCCGTCAGGCATACCTGTCAATCAGTACATTGCCGTGCTAAGTGAGCGTGACTCTCGTGCACGCGACCCTAGTCCCGTCGATAAATGAGCTGTGGATTGATGTCATGACGATGTTATGTATGCGATATGAATAAGTATTTGCAAATGTAGTATGGTCAAGTCCCCCTATCTCTTTGCCCCAGTCCTTCTCTTTCCCCTTGATGTCTTACCACCACCACTTCCACCACCATTAATGAATTGAACCAATTCATCAACGTCCAATTCCCCTTTAACTCCAATATTGGACTTTGCTCCGCTCGCACTTGATTCCGCATGCCCGCTGGCGGTAGCAGGAGGTGCGATTACGACATTACCCTTTTCATCTACTCTTTTGTATTTACCCAATCCACCCGCTTTGGTAACTTGCTTGATCCTTTCCAGCTGGGCTTTGGAAGCTTGTTTTTGCTTTTCGGCATTATCGATGACAAGTTTGAGTAGTTCGACATTTCGGAAAGTCTCTTTGGTCTGAGCATGTTCCTCTCCTAAGCGGGCTTTAAAGATTTCGTATGCCTTTTCTGCTGTGGAGAAGGCGGCTGGGATATCGTTTACTAAGAAGTGGGCTTGAGTGAGTTGGTGTAAAGTTTGACCGGTCGTTACGTGATCATCACCGAATTGTTCCGTTGTCAAGTTGTAAGCTTGGTTGAGGAGGTTGAAAGATGAAGTGTTGTCGCCAGTGGATTGAAGGATTACACCTGCGTTACTCTGTTCTGTTAGCTACGTACGAATGGAAGGAGGGGAGTAGACATACCAAGATGGTGTTGATCTCGGGATGATCGGGACCGTGAATAACATCCCAAAGTGTCAAACAGTGCTTGAAGTACCTCAATGCCGCTAGCGTATTACCCTCCAAATTCTCCAACATGGCCAAATTGAAGTAGTATCCAAGGGTAGTAGCATCGTAAACACCCCTAGTCCTTTCCGAGACGATAATAGCCTGCCTCTGTAATCGGACAGCCCCACTCAAATCGATATTAAGGGGTTGCTCAGGATCCTGGTTCTCCTCCTGAGACATTTGTTGAATCTTGGCCCTTGCGTTCTGGTGCATAGCGGAAGAGTACTGGTTGTAAACAGCAGCGACCTCTGGGTGAATGACTGAATGGATGTTTTCATACATCCCAACAGCCTCAGCCATGATGTCCAATCCAAGGTCCTCGTTACCCCTGGCAATAGCCGTTCGACCAGCTTCAAACACTTCCTCGGCGATGGTAGCGGTAGGTGCGGTCGATCGGACAATGGGAACAAGAGTAAGGACGTCGGAAGGTTCGAATATTGTTGCTCGGGTAGTCTTTTCCGTCTTTTCAAATACGTAATCCCTCTGCTTGAGTTGGAATGCGAATCGAGATGCAATCTCACGAAGAAGCTGTCGAGGTCGGGGAATGAATGCCTCGGAAGAGATCTTGACACGGTATCGGTTGGTGATTTCCTTCTTGATTTGATCATGTAGATCAGTGGGAGTGAGGGAAACGTATGCGGGCTTGGTGTCGTTCTCGAACAATGGCTCGTATGCGGCAGTAGGCTTGGGGTTGTACTCGGCTCCGAATAGGCAGTTTAGGAAATGCGAGATAGCGTTGGGAACATGTTCGGCGGATAGACCGGCAACGAGTCGTCGTAAGACATGCTTGCTTCCTCGGTATACCAATTCCTGCTTGACCAATCGCTCAAGAGCGGACAAGTGGCCATTCTTGGTAGGCTTTCCTTCGGAGTCCTGAGAGAATTTCTCAATAGTCTCGAGTAATTTACCGAGGTATCGAATGTTGATTCCTCGAGAGTGGAGGTGTCGAGTAAGAGATTGTCCATCGATAACACCAGACAAGTTTCCAGTCAAACAATCAACAACGACAGCCTGGATAGCTACGCTTCGTAGGAATTGAGAAGCGTCCCTGACGGCCTTGATGGATGGGATCGATTCATCGGTAATTGTCGAAGGAGTGAATTTATGATCTCCCTCCTGACCTTCCTTGACGGGGTAATCGACGAAGGCATCAGGGTTGAAACTGAGTTTAAACTCGTTCAACTTCTCCCCTAAAACAGCAGGATCAATCTTGTCCTCCTCATCGTCCTTCGTGATAGATCGAGCGAACCTCTTCAATTCGCTTTCCCAGAAGATTTCGAGTAATTCAGGTCGAATAAGTACAACTCGATGAGGATAGTTTTCGATATCCTTTTCCAGCCATTCGATATCGACTGGACTGAGACGAGGTAGATCGAGTAGGTATTTCCTTCCATCTGTTCCTTTCAAGGCTTTTACTTCTGCTCCGGCGTAGAATTCGAATTCCTGTCCCTTGGCATCCGTGACTTTATGAGCTGCGAGTCGATGTGCCTCTCCGACCTTTTTCATTAATCGATGACTGGCTTCGTCCCAGTGGATAACACCACTATCTTCCGAATCAAGACCGTAAACGATCAACTGATTATCCGTCTTTTCAGCGGCATCGGTCTCTTCCTTGGGAGCCTCGGCTCCAGCTTCACTATCAACCTTGACCCAATCCTCCTCGTCCTTGCGTCGAGTAAAGATTCCAGGCATGATGGATTGACAAACCCATCGTTCACCTTGCCAGTCGACGACAGTGTGTCCAAGGAGTGATGCACCGTCGATATCGAGTTTATGCAAGAGCTTGACTCCGGCTGCATCTTTTGAATGCGAGACGAAAGCGGCTGCGTCACCCCCGAGGTGAGAGTAGGCGTCGATACTGTCGACTGCTTTCGTGACGAAGATGTTGGAGTACATCCACATGTGTGCTCGAGCGTCCTCGTTGGGGTTGAGTGGAATGATATCTCCGCGCTGAGCGTAAGCGCTGATTGAAACGGAAGCAGAGGGGACTTACGGCAACGGCCAAAACACCTTGGACGGAAGCACTAGTAAACTCGGTCAAGGTCTTGTGAAGCATCTTTTCCCTAATCGACCTAGCCTGCATAGTGTTCTTGGGTAGATCCTTGGTTCCCTGGATCTCCTCATTCCAATCCCTGCTCGAATCAAGTCCAACAGCAGTAGTAGACCCAGTATGCAGGTAGGCACATTGTGTACGCAAGATCTCTGGTGGGTTCTGTTTAGGAATATTCGCCAAGAAAGGATAAGCGGGTTCAGCCTGGGGAATGGGAACAGTCGACATGGGTTCCAGCGCTGGAGGGTCGAGTGAGAGTGGAGCGAGCTTGTTGAGTCTCTCCGTGAATTTAGGCGAGATGGAATGGAGAAGGTCGAAGAGGGAATGGAATGTTGGGGATTTGGGTGCCGGGTCGAAGTTGTTGACATTCGATTTGGAGACATACCATCCTCGACTTGTACAGATCAAAGTACTAGTCTCGCCCTCTAACAAACCGACCTGGAGATAGAGGAGGTGACCGAGTTGCTTGAAGTGAGGTTGAGGTGGGTTGAACTGCGATAGCTGAATTGTTCGCAGGCATGGTGCAGACTCGAGAGGGGGCTGAGCGAGGGGTAATTGATCAAAAGTATGTGTCCTCCATTTCCAATCTTGGAAAGGTAGATCCGGGTTTCCATTGACTTCTCGCCTGACTTTGACTGATTCTTTCTTTCCATTCTTGCCCTTTCGGCCGGTTGGGATAGTGACGTCGACTTCCTCGTATGCGACCTCTTGGACCAAAGTGGAAGCGGTACCATCACGGACCGATTCGAAAATGGTAGATCCACCTTGTAGAGCCATGGGGACGGTGAGGTTGTTGGAAGAAGTTCCACCAGGAGCAGTGATTTCCAACAACTTGAACACCATCTGTCGAGCAGTGAATTCAGTGTATGCCTCTGATCATTAGCCCAAATAGTATTGAGGACATACCCTTTGCAATCTCCAATACCCTAGACTGATCGTTTGGTCCAAACACCTCTGAGATCTCGAGGTAATCACTCAAACTCTGTCCCTCCTTGGCCATCCCTCCTTCCTCGGTACTAGCACTAGAATCCCGGGGTAATCGAAGTGCATAAGGTCCTAACCAATATCCACCCACCCATTCGTTCAAAGTCAATTTCAAGTCCTGGATAGATTCATGGTTCTGAGCGTAGATTTGGAAGTTGGAATAATCCTCGGCGGGGTTACGTTTCGGTAATGTACGACCATGAGCCGGTGCTGGTACTCGAATCGTCAAAGGAGGGACTGATATCAGCTTAGATACAGTGTATGGACATACTGGAGACAGCCTTTGGCTCTTCTGCAACCTCCCCATCGGCCTGTTCAGCTTGCTCATCTTGGGCTGGAGCAACGGCTTCCTCGGGCTTCTCGACAGCCGGAGCCGCAGCTACTTCTTCAGCGGACATGGTATTTGATTGAAGTGGTCGACTCGAAATCCGTGAATATCGCGGATCGGTATCGAGACTGTTTTTATGATACAAGGTACGGTGTTGTTGCTATATAGCTGAACTACCTGAAATGACACTGTGCGATGACCATCTTGCTCTTTTTGAGACAAAATGTCGATTCGCTTATCACGTGAGTTTACATCCGTCCATTCCCGGAAATACCCGAAATCTGGTACTGGATACTCCTTTATCATCTTTGACCATCGCCAAACGTGCCGGATGGAGAACCACACAGGCTAGACAGCCGAACGGATACCGCTGGCTCATCGACATGAATATAGCTGCCGAAGACTGAAGAAGGGGACCTGCTGGCGATATCTGGCGGGACTGACGTTTCATGACAACCAACCTCTCGAGGCTAATTGCTAATCCACTCCTTTGTTACGTCAATTATGCTCTCATTCCAGCTCCGTATTATCTAAGTTGACAAACTAACACTCATCATGCTCTCACCCATCTCGATTCAAAATCACACTAGATCCGATGAACCCTTGACTCCACTTACTGCCCTCCCACCCCTCCAAATCGAAGTGTATCCTCGAGTCCTGGCACCCAGAAAGCGGAAGTGGGATTATAACATTACCCTAGTAGTGGTCTCACTTATCAGATCAATAATACCTTTATCAGCGTACGTCCAAGACATTATCAAGCTGATGATTAGGATCTACCTAATCGTCTTTCCGGTTATTATACCTCGCCTAAATGGCGCAGCTCGGATCGTAGCTTGCTCTTTCGCAGTTTACGCACTTGCAGAGGTCGTCTTTGCGGGATACTATCTATACCTGGTTCGGGAAATTCAATCACGGCCTGTAGGGGCGAAAGTACCGGACGATAGTCGGGATGCTATGGTTCACAAGATTCTCGCTATGGATCTGTCGTCGCGTACAGGGAACATCTCGGCAAGGGGAATCGATAAGGACAACATCGTAATGATGGCCGACTTGAAAAGTGATTTGACCCTGGCGGAAAACGTTGGAAGAGGAGACGGAATGAACGGAAAATCTGGAAATCCAGCATATCTCTCAGCGGGCAGTCAGACTGCTAGCACAAGGATGGCGGAGAAGATCGACCAAGGTCCCCCGGTGACGGGAGCATCAGCGGTGGAGTTTCGAGAGAGGCTGAGGACATGGTAAGTCCCCTACAGATGGTACGATAGCAACTGAGTTAGCAGGTTCAACCATGCTCCCTGGGAATCTCTATGCCGGGACAACCTCTTAGTCTGGCTTTCGTGGGTTTGTCTAGATCTCCCACTAGCCGAGGCAAGAAAGAATGAAAAACACATTCAGCTCCTCGATAATACTCTTGGAAAGTTGGAAGAGCGAACGGGCCATAAACTCCGAGAAGGTCTCAATCCGGATGTGACGGTCAATAGGCCTACTCTGGATCCTGTTGTCGTACGTCGCCGCACCGATATATGCTGATGATGTAGATCAAGATGCGACCTCTCCTACTATATGTGGTGCCTGCTCTTCTTAATGCCTATCTTATGGCATTCACTTTCAGATCCTGGGGATTAAGGAGTGTGAGTGAAAGCTATTTTCGCCTCTAATGAACAGTACTCAGATGGCAAGATCGACTACCTCGTTCGTGTACCTCCGGGCTGGACTTCTTCGGGGGTTAAAGAAACTGGATTACCCGTAATCCACCTCCACGGTCTAGGTTTTGGTTTGGTCCGTCCCCTCCCCTTACCTGGCTGATGATCAGGTAACGAGCTACCCCCTGATCAAGTCACTTATCAAGTCCCACCCCGACCAACCTTTACTCATCCCTTTACAGCCGCATACTTCGCAATCAATCTTTCACCCACGACACCTAAAACCATGGATTAGGGCCGAATTTATCGAGAGCATCTCTCGAACGTGTATCAAGTTTGGATTTTGGTCACCGCCAAGAGATGACGCAGAAGCTCAAGGAGGATGTTCAATTCTCAGTCACTCGAATGGGAGTGTACCTCATGCCTGGAGTATGCTCATTCCCACCAAGCGGAGAGATGGCGCTGATGGCAGTTTTGAAAGATATCCCAAGCTTGGCAGTAAGGAATACTTTCGTCGACCCTATAGTCTTCTGTATCTGGGAAGGCGATATGACCCACTCAGTCTGTTATCGAAAACCAACTACTGTCCGTCTACATCCTATCTTGACTTTGCTGATGATAGGCAATGGAGCTTCTCATGTCGTATTTGATAGCAAGCGAGATTGGAATCGCTCTCTACATCCGTCGTGTGAGTATCAAGGAAATATGCGGCTAATGGATAGCATTTCGATTGGACGGAAAATACTTTATTCTTCGATGAAATCCCGGCGGGTCGGGATCATACGAGAACGGCATTCTTCCTCGGCGGCAAGGATATGGTCATTGATGCACCCGTGAGTCTCAAGCTAGGCGTCGTGCTTTCAGATCTCAGCTGATGACTAGAGGGCACGTAAATATCTGGAATCACGTAGGTGAATATTGACTTGTGGGGCTGACGAATTAGACGATGTGACTAGTAGATCCCTCCATTGGGATCCGAGCGGTGCACACGGGAAAGCCTTGCTGGGCGCCTCTCGCGATCGAGTGGTGAGGTTCGCTGGGACAGGGTACACTCCCAAAACCTCTCGCCGAGCCGTAGCGTGATCCCTGCACAGGGCGTATCTTAATTTGCTGCAAATAGATGAGTAGGGAACAATATAATGTATGTCAAGCCGATGCTTGATCTGATTCAGCCGCTGAAGCTGCTGATCGACCCGCCTACAGCCTGATACAGCCT
>Ga0308160_10008085_pt1 | contig 10290 bp, 11 predicted proteins | sample PhyFR1_FD_201036 | JGI IMG/M metagenome (GOLD analysis project Ga0308160, IMG submission 201036) | Phyllosphere microbial communities from UC Gill Tract Community Farm, Albany, California, United States - DLSLF.R1 | ecosystem: Host-associated > Plants > Phyllosphere > Unclassified | place: USA...
AGGGGGGTTTACTCGGGCGATCGAATGGCTATAATCAGCGCCCTCACTTGCCGGTATAGCTCAGATGGTAGAGCAACTGACTTGTAATCAGTAGGTCCCGGGTTCGATTCCTGGTGCCGGCACCATAGTTTGACGAGAAAGGCTCACCGCAAGGTGGGCCTTTTTTGTTTGTAGTTTTTGTGGGTGTCCGCCCCGCGCACAACCCCTGTAGGAGCGGCCAGTGGCCGCGAAGACGTCGGTTCAGTCACCGCCGCCCAAAGCCCCTATCAAATATCCCCCTGCCCCCGTACGCAAACGCCGCGCAGAATTCCGGCGAATATGGCTTTACGTGTTTGTGCGCCCTAGGCAGTTGTGCTTGGCAACGTTGAACAATTTCAACCTCAAGCGCGGTATCTTGGAAATCCCCAACACCCTCCCAGCGCTGGACGCCGTACCCGTTTCCACACTCGGTACAAAATGGCCGGAGACATTCATCTTGTACCCTTATCCCCGCAACCGATGACCTTGCTGGACATATCCACAAGATCACCGGCAAATTCGACTTGGTGTCTGCTGGAGACGCCAAGCCATGGAAAGCAATATCCGAGAGCACGGTTAACTCTGCTTTGAGGACGATGGGCTACGACACCAAGGTAGACATCTGCGGCTACGGCTTCCGCTCCATGGCGTGCAGCGCGTTGATCGAGTCCGGGTTGTAGTCGGAGACGGCCATCGAGCGCCAGATGAGCCATAAGGAGCGGAACAATGTGCGCACCGCGTATATCCACAAGGCCGAGTTCCTTTAGGAACGTCGGATGATTATGACTTGGTGGAGTCGGTTTCTGGAGGCGAACCGCGAGGACCGTTTGACGCCGCATGAATTTGCCAAGCAGTCGGGCGAGAACGTCACGCGCACTCGCAGTGCCAAGTGGGCCGAGTAACCTGCAGCTCCACCGCTACAAACCCGCGGTGAAGTTACACGCCGCGCCGCATGAAGCTCCTCCGCGCGGGTCCTTTTAAACTGGGCTGCAAAGCCGCCCAGTTTAAAAGGACCGAACGTTGGAGAAAAACGGCTGGCACAGCTAACGTCTGTGGAAAACCAACATTGTCCACCGGAGGATAGTTTTATCCACAGGCGCTGATTATCTGAAAGTAGGCCGCTTGATGAATTTTGTCCACAGACGTAAACCAGACATTACAAGCGCTGCCGAGGCAGCAAAATTTGGCCAGAAACCTGAAAGGTCACGCTCCTCGTGAGGCAATTCATCCCAAGTACGATTCGCGTCCGGTAGCTCGTACGGTCACTACCCATGTGATGGACGCCTACTCAATATCGTTGCCACTGCGGCAACCACCCTACCCCTCTGCTCAGCAGCAACCTATCCGCTTGGCCATTTCGTGTGCGCCAACCCTTTGCCCGTCTCTTTCTCCAGGAAAGAGACGGGCGCTCAAACCATCGCTGCAGCCCATATAGAACGGGGCTTTGCCGCAATCTTCCTCGTGACAATCGGCGTGACAAACACGGAACTCACCAACAACAGCGATGTAGATGATGGTGCTGCAGACCATGGATTGGACTGCACCTGACTGACAGTCAGGTATGCCCCTGTCATCGCATGGCTGCCTTCACCCGACTCAGGATCTCGCGGCGCTGGTTTCGTCAGCCAATGCAGCCTCCACCCGCCCACCGGTAACGGTGCTCAGGAGGCCAGATCATGAGATGCCCATGCTCCCGGTCGTAAGGAGCCGCCAGTCCCGCGTTAGAGGACATCCCCACAGGCCGCAGGGGCCTTGATCCCTGATAACACTCAACATTCTTGGCGGGATGACGGGGGCGAGGACTGGAGAGAAGAAGATGAGGTGACCAACATGGCATTGGTGGGTAGACGCGATGGTCGTAATTTCGGTTACGGCAGGCAATTGAGCTATGCAGGGCCGCAGGCGCTGAAAGACATGTTCGGCGGTGGCCACCACGGCACGGTCAGAGCGCACTGCGATCGGTGGCAGGCATTCGTGAAGTGGTGCCGCTCCAAACAGGGGCCTGGTATCAATGATGCCCGGCAGATTGATCGAAAGGTGTTGGCTGACTATGCGGCGCATCTGAGCGACGTGGTTAAGCGCTGTGAGCTCGCCGTCAGGACCGCACAAAACCGGCTATCCAGCGTTAACCGGACCATGGCAGCGCTTCGCGGTGATGAGTACGTGAAGTTGCCAAATCCAAGCAAGGCGTTGGGTATGAAGCGCACCGTGGTTCGACACTCGGTGCCGCAGGGCCAAGACCGCGAACAGGTTAAGCTGATCGTCGATGCGCTTTGCCGCAATCATCAGCTACGGGCCGCCGCAATTGTTCTGTTGGCGCGAGCCACCGGCATGCGCTTGCGTGAGGCCATCTTGGCTGACCTGCCACGGCTAAGCCGTGAGGCGAACGGGCTAGGCAAAATTAACATTCAGGATGGCACCAAAGGCGGCCGCGCCGGCGCCTCGGCACCACGTTGGATTGCGGTGGACGACCATGTTCGAGGTGCACTTGGATTCGCACGGCAAGTGTCGCCTGCAGCTAGCCGCAACCTAATTGCGCCACACGAAAGCTATCTGAATGTTCTGCAAGTAGCCATTCGCCCTGCGCGGGCCATCCTGCATGCGCACAACCTCAGAGGGTTCCATGAGCTCCGTGCGGCGTACGCATGTGAGCGCTATGAGCAAATCACCCAACACCGCGCGCCTATCAACGGTGGCCAATGTTGCCAGGTAGATAAGTCCCTTGATCGTGGGGCTCGCAGGCAAATCAGCTACGAGCTTGGGCACGGCAGGATAGATGTGACTGCTGCCTACGTAGGAGGTCGCAGGTGAGTAAGGTATCCGATATGGAGCTGTTCTTAGCTGGCGTACTGACCGGCTCGCACGCGACACGTCAACGACATCTGCGGCAGGCGAAGACTATTCAACGGGAAATTGCAGAGCGCTGGCAGATTGCAAAACCATGGTCTTGGCAGCGAAAGCATTTGATTTGGTTTCTTGAGCATTGTATCGCCGACCGCAATGAAGCAACGCAGTACTACTATCTGCTCACTGCCCGATTGCTCGCCCGGCGTCTAGAAAAGTCGTGGGTTCTCAGTCTATGAGTGGGCGGCTTTTGATAGCCAAGGCGGGCTGTAATCGACAAGGAGCACCCTCTCCATAAGTCGATTCGGAGCAGGTTTAGGAGGTCCTGCACGCGGCAATCATGTCCACGACGTCGGAGAGCCGTAAGACTGGAGATTAAGATCCTTAGGATCACTACTCGGGCTCGCCTCGCCCGCGCTGAAATGTCAAAAATACAGATGCCGCCCCTGAAGCCACCGAGCCTCAAAAGTACGCGGTCTTGGCTTGATTAGATTTATTTCTGTGGAAATGATGCTACATTTGCTTCTCTTTTGGCGATACCAACCAGTAATCAGCTCCCTCCTAACCCAATCAGGGACGAGACACAAATGGCAAAAAAAATTGCTAGAAAAAAAGCCCAGACACATCACACTCATAATGCAGCTTGCCTAAAAACGAAGTTTGGAAAAATCCCGGCATACACTTTCGCTATCAAAGCAAATGACATCATCGCGCTGCACTACGTGGCTGTGAGGGGACAGGATCAAGAAGCCGGTGCAGTTCAACGACCTCTCAATGTTCGCAGAATTAATGGTATTCGCTCATATATCTTATGACGGAAACACCTTCTTCAATTCATTCATAATAAACTGGACAGATAAAAACTACTCTCCAGTTTATAAAGATGGGAATATAAGCTTTCCAATAATTCCTCATGCGGCTCAGGTGATCGATGGTCAACACCGCATTGCCGGTCTAGAAGCCGCTATTGAGGTAAATGAAGAAATTGGCGAGCAAGAACTTCTCGTAACAATGTGCGTAGGGCTATCGACAGCAGAGGCTGCACAGATATTCTTAAACATCAACACAGAGCAGAAGCCTGTTCCCAAAAGCCTTGTTTTTGATCTTTTTGGGGAAGTAGTGGACGACTCAGAGCATGGCGTTAATAGAGCCACAGATTTAGCGCGCGATCTAAACGAAGATCCCTCGTCCCCCTTGTACAACCTCATAAAGTTCCCAGGCGCAGCTCGCGGACAAGGCAATATCGAGCTATCGACATTTGTGACAGCCTTGAAAGATCACTTACACCCTAAGTCTGGAACATTTTACATATACAGATTGCGAGACTTTGACAAGCAAAAAGCATCAATATGGAACTTCTTTCAGGCGATAAGAGATTACTACACTGAAGCTAAAGCATGGGGTGCAACTTCAAAAAACCCATTCTTGAAAGCCGCGGGCTTCAATGGCGCAATAGATTTTTTCATTGAGTCTTTAGTAAAGCGATGCGCTGAAAATGGGTCGTTCTCAATACCCACGATGAAAAGCTTCATTGGACTGGATCGAGAGGGCCTGGTTACTTGGGATGACTTAAAAGGGAAGGATGGTAAAACCGCCCGCAAGGTTATCAAGGACCTATTGGAAAGCAACCTACTTAACTCGCTGCCAAGTCACGATGAATATAAATTCTAAGAGATACCAACTACAAGAATTGATAGAGGGTTGGATAGGTTGCACTGATCCAACCAAACTATCAAATTACAAGACACAGTTCGAAAGCCATGTACTGACCATGGAAATGCGTGACACCATGGACAATGCGTTAGTGGAAGACGGTGCAAGCATATTTTACAAGGGTGCCCATACATTCGCGGACGCTCTTACAGCAGCAGCAAAAGGCTACCAGTCCTGGGCCATAATAAAACTCTATTATTCTGTATTCTACTTGCTTAGAGCTCTACTTGCAGCTCGCGGATACGGCGTAATTAAATGCAAGGGCATTTACACCCTTAAAAATGAAAGCGGCGCCTCCCCAATAAAAAGGGACGGGCAAACTTATAAGGGTGAGAAGACTCGTGGCGATCATAAGACCACGATCTATATTTTTGAGAAAGAGATGGGTAGCGGCGAGCTTCTCTTGAGCAACTCGGTAGGAGGGGCTTCGGTTTTTGACTGGATGATGGATGCCCGCGAAGCCATCAACTATAGGCATGCAACTTTCTCGGAACCTGATTTCGATTTTTTTGAACCTTCGATAAAAGATGAAGGTGGCGCACTAAAATGGATAACCGCATACTTAAATGATGAAACTGGCACTTATCTTTTCCTGGAGCAGCACTGCTGCATTTCGGTGCCCCTCTATTTGATCCAACAGGTCAGAAAAGAATTTGAAAACAGGCATGGAGTGGATGACTTGCTATCAGAAGAACAATATGACGGTCTAGTTAGACTTTTGACCGGAACTGGACTAGAAACCAGCAACAGATTTCTTTCTCTTTTCAAGAAAGCCACGACCTGAAGTGTTTCCCTGTTGCTGTTGAGAACAATGCTCAGCAATGGGGGATCTTGTGGCAAAGTATTAAAAATGCTTAATATGAGAGCATCTCGGGAGTGCTTTCACATGTATTCCTCTTGAGTGAGCACCTGGCTTGAGCGGAAATTGTGTAGCCTATACAATTTTCGCATCATGCTCTCAGCGGGTGTGCGACACCCTGCCGCCAAGGGCAATTCTCCAAATAGCCGAGTCAGCGGTTTTGTGCGACAAGTCTTTTCGCAAATGAAAACACATTCACCTCCTCAAGTTCGATCTGAATAGGTTTAGTAGATTTCACTGGTGCTCTCAAGTTTGCAGCGCTCACGGTAACGTGGAGGGCGCCGCGCAGGAGCTTTTTCATATCTACGATGCTTACGGGTTCGCCTGCAACCCAGAAGCGACATTTACGCCAGGCGAAAATTATTCAAGAGGCAATTGCAGAGCGCCGGCAACGTGATACACCGCGGGCTTGGCAGAAGAAGCATGTGGTCTGATTTCTCGAACATCGCCTGAGCCGTCGCAGCGAGGCGACTAGATACTACTACTTGCTGACTGCCCATCTGATCACTCGGCGCTTGCAAAAATCATGGAAATTCAACCTCTAGTAAATCCCCGACTCCGGTACAGTCATGAAAACCGCTCAATTACTAACTCAGCTCACCCTCGATATCTTTGCGACTATAAAGTTCCCACTTTTCGTATTTCACTGCATCAATCGAAGCCGCTTCATTAACTGCTCCTGCCAACTTATGTTTGAGTTGCACCGCAGTGAAACCGTACGCATCCCCCTTTCCATCAATCGCGTCTTGAATTTTGCGGACCCCTTTCAATCTCGAATACGGAACAGAAAGCATAGCTTTATGTGAAATGACACCAGTGATATGGGCTGGAACTCCAAACCGAAAAATCTTGGTCTTTTCTTTTGCTATTTCATAGCCGTAACGACTAGCAAGAATTTTTAGCTCGGCCTGAAAACCTCCTGAAATATGATTCCCGGAAAAAGTCAGATCATCAATATAACAGGTAAAATTCAATCCATACTTCACTGCCAACTCCTCACATTTATCAAACAGGCCTTTAGCAGCCCAAAATGAAAGAAGAGGACTAAGTGGGCTACCGGTCGGCATTACGCCGTTCCACGTCGTCAGCGAGGCAAGTCTGCCCGCTATATCTGTTGGGCAGCACATAGTATTAAGAAAAAAGTCATGTACAAGGCAGTAACGGGTAGACCCATAGAAATTCTTCAGATCAAACGTCGCTGTTTGTCGAGCACCAAGATGAACAGCTGCGTTCGTTTGGTACGAACGATGCTTTACTCCACCTTGAACGTAGTCAGGATATTGGACACGACGAAGAATGGACAGTATCCTCTCGTGAAGTTTCCGAAGGCGGTATTTGGGCTCTTGAACGGCTCGATTTTTTCGTGACTTACCAGTAAACGGATTAGGAGCCAAAGCCTTGGTGAATATATTATAGTTATTTTGCGACTCAAAAAACTCTTCAAGCTCGATTAAACTAATATTTAGCAATTCAGCCAGCCGCCTCGGCGAGCCCATTTTATACAATGCACACTGGTGAATTGGTATCGCATTATCGGGCTTTCGTTTTTTCCTTGTACTTTTCTTTGGCTGCATTCCGATCGTCATTCCATTCAAGTAACGAAATAATAGTTTTCGCCAAGCCGAAACGCAGATTATCAGTAGCTCGAGGAGAATCAATATTCTCAGAAAAAAATAAAATTGAAGATAGCGGTATATCGAAGTAGTCGCTGTATTTTTTAAGCAACTCAATAGATGGCTGTTTCTTTCCAGACTCGATCTCGGACAAATGAGAGTTTGATACTCCCAGCCGAGAGCACAACTCTGTTTGAGACAAGTCGTAGTAGGAACGAATCAGTTTAAGTGCTTTACCTAACATTTTGCACACCTTTGATGAGTGTGACACCAGCGGGGTAGGCTACTCATGGAAGAATGCGATGATCTTCGTCCAATTCCTGTCAATCAGCGACAGTAGCGGCACGAGAATCTTAATCACACCAAAGCAGGTTTTGAGCAATCTCAAACGCTGCTTTCTCTTCCGTTTCACCAGGTACAGTTCTTCGGCTTTCTCGTCACGTGGTTGCATATTGAATGCTCCTGTAAGGGTTTGCGCCAGCCCACAACATGTGGAACCGACCTCTCGATGCAACCTTTACAAGCCAAATGACCGATGTTTGAACTGTATTTTTCCCCCTCGCTGAAATCACCAGGCTTCGACGTCTCGACGAAGCCTACAAGACCGCACCACATACGCGCACGGTAGCGACCGCACACGCCCGGCCCAAAATTTAGAGGTTCAAAATCAACCCCCACAGTGCCTTAGCACCTACAAACAATCGAGAAATCATCGGCCGCAAAATCATCTTGGCAGAACATAATGGGCTAGTCAAAAAATATTTTCGCTCACAGCGAAAACGCGCGGCACTGTCACGCCCACCACCAGACACAGCCCAGATACTGCTGGGACTGCGAGGATATAGTGGAACAGAAGCAGGTCTCCCCTCACAGGTTAATGAAGGGGTCGAAAGGCTGCCATGCCTTCAGAACAATCGTGTTTCAGCTCAACCCTTCTTGTATCTAGATGGCTCTGAAGAGGGAAAAAGGATAGTTTTAGAGATATGATAGTGATCTAAGATAGTTAAAATACATAAAAATCAGGTGGTTATAGTATTTTTCGACTCTTGGTGCCGCACTACAGGAGATAAAACCTCCGACACAGTTTAATTCACACATCACCCCAACCTCCCCAACCACTCCTCATACCTCCCCGGCCACTCCCTGGTCGGCGCATCCCCCCTCCCCAACCCAAACCCATGCCCCCCTGTCGCATACCGATGCATCTCCACAGCCACCCCACGCTGCTCACACGCCGCAGCCATGATCAGCGTATTGTGCGGATCCACCACCGAGTCATCCTCCGCCTGCACCAAAAACTCGGGCGGAGTGTTCCCGGTCACGCGGTTCTGCACAGACCACTCAGCCTCTTCTTGCATCGACGCGTCTGGCCCCACCAGTACCTTGTGGGTCGAGGTATGTGTATAAGGCCGCTCCAACGTAATAGGTGGATAGATTAACGCTGCTCCTTGAACCACGGCTGATATCGAGTCGATGCTGTCCTGCGCAGCATAGGTCTGAGAATCGCCAAGCGTTGCGGTCATGCCCATCAGATGGCCACCGGCTGAAAAGCCCAGTAGCGAAACGTGGCTTTCCCGGCTGCGGACTATGCGCAGCGCGCGTTGCGCGTCTTGCAGTGCGACGATGTTGCCGGCGTTCCAGCCTTCGCTCGGCAAGCGGTAGGCCAGCACGTACGCGGTGTACCCGCGCTCCGTGAGCCAATACGCCAAGGGCCATCCCTCGATCCCCAGTTCGATTCGTTTGTACCCGCCACCGGCAGCGACAATCACCGCTTTTCCGTTGGGTTTGGCAGGCCTGAAGATCTGTAGGTATGGGCGGGTGACATTGCTCAGCGAGCCATGGGATGTGAGCAGGTGGTTGCCCGAGGGTCCGCCACCCCCTGGCGGGACGTCGCTCCACAGCTGGACTGTCTCACTGTTGGCCGTTGGATCTTTGGCCTGAATGGCCGCTACTTTCAACATCAACACTGCCGTGCCGGCGCCTAGAATGAAATTGCGGCGATTCATGAAAGCTCACTCGGTCTATGAACAAGGGTTTTACTTTTCCAGCCTGGGGGCTTGTCTGGTGCGTTAGAAACACTACCTCAAATTTGACCAACCTACCTGCTCCGGAAAGTTATTCCTGCAGCGATGTGTCGCCGCTCGATCCCTGACCCGCACCGTAGCCGATGAACCCAATGTTCAGTTGATCATCAAACTCAAGCCAGGTGCGGCTGACAAGCGCATAAACGGCAGCTGTGCCTACTGATTTCCAACGGACCTGAACACATGAATCCAACCTTTAAAAAACTGTTCCTGAGCCCTTCGTCCTGGTTGTTGGGCAGCGCGATTCTGGTCGCAGGTTCTGCCAGCGCAGCCACTGCAGCGGCGCCTGTCCGGCAAGTGGTCACCGATCCGGCGTTCAGCCAGTTGGTCGACGCCAAGGCCCGGGTCGAGCTGCTCACCGATCAGGCGAAGTGGGCCGAGGGGCCGCTGTGTCTGCAGGATGGTCGTCTGATATGGAGCGATATCAAGGCGAACAAGGTCAGCGGTTGGCAAGCGAAGGATGGCGTGTCGACCTGGTTGGAACCGGCCGACTTCCAGAACGGGCATACGCTGGATGCGCAGGGCCGTGTGGTCGCGGCGTCTCACGGCAAGCGCGGTATCGTACGGCAGGAGGCCAACGGTGAGTGGCGGACCCTGGTCGACACGTACCAGGGCAAGCGGTTGAACAGCCCGAACGATGTGGTGGCCGATAACAGCGGCACGCTCTGGTTTACCGACCCTACCTTTGGGGTGCTGAGCAAAAGCGAAGGCTATGGCGGTACACCCGAGCAGGGTGGGGAGTTCGTCTATCGCTATGTGCCCGAGACCGGTGAGATCACCCGTCTCGAGACGCCAGAACTGCATTCACCCAACGGGTTGGCCTTCTCGCCGGATCAACAGCTGTTGTATGTAGCCGACTCGCAAATGGCCCATGACTTCAGCAACAAGACGCTGGCGCACCGCATCATGGTCTATCAGGTTCGCGACGGTCGTTTGAGCAACGGCAAGGTCTTTGCCGAGATCGAATCAGGCATTCCCGACGGTATCAAGGTGGATGCCCTTGGCAACGTCTGGAGCAGCAGCAAGGAAGGCATCCAGGTCTTTTCCGCAGCCGGCAAGTCGCTGGGCAAACTGTTGGTAAGCGCGAGCGATACCAGCAACTTGACGTTCTGCTCGGATGAACAAGGCAGTTGGGCCTATATCACCGCTGCCAACAAGG
>Ga0308160_10008087_pt1 | contig 10289 bp, 17 predicted proteins | sample PhyFR1_FD_201036 | JGI IMG/M metagenome (GOLD analysis project Ga0308160, IMG submission 201036) | Phyllosphere microbial communities from UC Gill Tract Community Farm, Albany, California, United States - DLSLF.R1 | ecosystem: Host-associated > Plants > Phyllosphere > Unclassified | place: USA...
GATCGATCGCCGTCTTACCCGATCTAGCATTCCTTATCTATCCAACGTGCGCGGGGATTAGGCTATGGGGGTTGTGGACTGGTGAGGTGTACTAGGTGTATTACTGCATAGCCCATAGCCCACAATACATGGTACATATGCCATATACCGTAGACCATGAAGCTAGCTGCATGTATGCATGGTGTGATTGACTCTATAGCAATGCGGGATTAAACATCAGACCCCACTGCAATCTAATTGAAGCAACTCGCCACCTATCTTTCTATCTTGTCATTCTTATCCCACTCTCATTCTCACTTCCATTCATCTACACGTCACGGTCACCTACTCGTCCGGCAGAGGTGCCATGCCGACCTTTCCACCCCCGGATGCTTCTGTATCCTTGAAGGCGAAGACAAAGGCTGAGGGAGAGGAATACTCGATAAAACCATCCAGACTGAATCTGTAAGTTTCCCTCTAATCACTCTCATTCATCCTCATCTTTGATCGTATCATTCGATATCCATCGCTTGTTATATCATATCGGAAGCTAATCTCAGGCGTGAAACACAGGCAGAACGTATTGCCAGAGTTCGTAAACTTGCTGAAGGGTCTTTTCGGAATCATCAAGAAAAAGTTAGGAAAGCGAATAAAGATAGAGGGTTGGATATACCGGACTTTGGACAGACTCTCGGGAGTAATGTCACACTCGAAGGACTCGAGAGGGAGATTCGGACTGGTCATGGTCATGGTCGTGGTCATGGTCATGTCGATAATATGATGGAAACGAACCTTGCTAGACCACAGACTGGGAGTAATAACGACGTACGGATCCCATCTCGATATCGAAATCGAACAGACGCAAACAACACCAATACCACAACATCTACATCCACAACCACTACATCATCCTCAACATTCAGATCTACCTTTACTTCATTTACAACCGACTCTTCGGGTAGAGCATCAGTAAATGTATCAGACTACAATCTATCCGATTCGGAAATCCATTCTCGATTAACTAAAGAAATGGCCGATAGACGCCATCGTGAAGAAAAAGCTCAATTCCAAAAAGATCGTCAAGCTCGTAAAGCAAGGGAGGAAGCACAATACAGAGCAACTGAATCTATACGAGAACAACGCGAGAGGGAAGAAGAAGCAGCTACGAAGGAGAGGAAGAGGAAACAGAAAGAACGGGATCAAGTAAATGGAACCGAAGAGGCATTTAGAAAGAAAAGACGAAGGGATAGGAGAGGATCGACACCGATTATGGGTTCGAAGTACGAATATGGATCTTCAGATGAAGATATTGAACATACTGGAACACGGTATCCTGGTGGAGGGAGGGGAGAAGGGGATGGATCTGGATTCGTATATGAGCAATTCATTGGTGGTTCTGGTTCAAGTAGCGGCGCAAGTACCAAGCATCGAAACACACTGCAAACTCGAAAAGAAAGGGAAGAAAAGGAAAGAGAGCGATATATTTCCAGATGGAAATCCCTACTCTCAACAGACGATTCTACAGCAATAGATGGAATTATCGAGACAGAACTTTCATACCTCGATATCCCATGGCCAATATACTCGAATGTCAATCTTGAAAAAGGACAAATAGCAAGATCTCTAATATCGCCTTAATTCAAGGACTAGGTGAACGATCAGGATCAGGGGGAAAGGAACAAGATAGAGAGAAAGAGAGGAAAGTGTTACGGGAAGCTATTAGGAATTTCCATCCTGATCGATTTAATTCAAAAGTACTCCCTAGAGTTCGGGAGGGGGAGAGGGAGAAAGTAAAGGAAGGAATGGAGATTTGTTCGAGAGTTTTAACGGATTTGATATCTCAGAACGCTTCTTCCCGATAGTCCCTGTGGGAACCTTTCGCTTCAGTAGGATACTTTCACCTCAATGCTTTTCGACTTATGACTCACAACTCACGACCCACGAACATGGATCAAGGACCATGAATCACGATATCTTGTGGTAATCCAAAGGACAACATATAACGACAACATACGATCAACACGAAACACTCAGGTATACATACACCGTGCATCACCTATACCAGATTTCATAGCCATCACGACCAAAAATATTACGATCATGATCACGATAGAATAACGAACGAGCAATCGAGTCAGAATAAGGAATGTAGCGCCTCACGAGCCAAAATAGAAGGACAATAATAGATTAGGAGCCGAGAAGCGGCTTGGTAGTACGGCACACTTCAAGTGGAGCTTAGCGTGAGCCCATGAAAGAGCGGGAGCAAGAGGAGAGTGAGAAGAGAATAGGCCTCAAAGGCAAACGATAAACCACAAGAGCGTATAGTCATCGAGCACCGGTAGGAACCATGGTCCATGGTTGATTTGGTGGTTGGATAATTAGGCTTCTTCATAGTGATGAGGCATTCTAAATTTTCAGAGATGTATTAGATACATCCCCGATGTCCAGTTCAGCCCACACGACTTGACGAACTCGAAGCGGAGTTACGATCGGCCGCCGAAGTGAGGGCTTTGTAGGCGTGAGAACGGATTGTTTTGGCCATAACAATGGAACATCAATAGGGACGATGTAATCAGCCACGATGTATGCCATGAATCGCTTTATGCTGTAACTCATAGTCAACTGCAGTGAGAAAGCAACATACTGGCCAGACTAAACATGAACGTGAACATCAATATGAACATGCATCGTGACCCCTTCAATCATCGAAACCGAAATACAAGTCCGATCAGACTTTATTGTAATCCCTACCAAGTCAGCCCAAATTACATCAGACACAGACAGAACGAAGGATAAAAGCCGAAAGCGTGAGAGAGAAGAGTAAAAGGAGACTCACGCAGAAGTCTCGTGTTTCTTAGCATCGTTCAATTTCCTTACTGCCTTCATTAAATCATCTTGTACGATAGCGTCCCTGATCGTAAGTTTAGATTCAAGCACGACCGAAAGCCAAGGCCAAGACGTGTGAGGAGGGAATAGAAGAAGCAGCTATGAATCAAATCTTGAAGTACAGTCCGAAGACTAAAGACTGCAACTTGATAGCTGATCGCCGATGATTGGAAGCGAGGGATAGTGATGGTCCTCAACGACTCGGGGATTCACGATCAAATGAAACGTACCTGTCCTCCCTAATAGCAAACATTCCAGCTTCCGTACAAACATTCCTCAAATCAGCCCCATTAAACCCATCACTAAGCTTGACAACAGCTTCATAATCAATATCTCCACTCTTGTTGATTCCTTTAGCGTGAATCTTGAGAATTTCAAGTCGTCCTTGTTCATTAGGTAATGGGATTTCAATCTTTCGATCTAATCGACCAGGACGAAGTAAGGCCGGATCGAGAGTATCGGGTCTGTTGGTTGCCATGATGAGTTTCGTTTTACCTAGGGAATCGAATCCATCCATTTGGTTTAGAAGCTGAAGCGTCAGCGAGGTATTCTGTTAAGTGGCAAAGACAAAAACCCACCTCCATCAACGTCCTCTGGATCTCACGATCGGCAGAAGTACCTTCACTAAACCTCCTACCTCCGATCGCATCTATCTCATCCATAAAGATGATACATGGTTCATGTTCTTTGGCGTATGCAAACATTTCTCGAATCATTCGGGCGGATTCTCCGATATATTTGTCGACAATCTGGGATCAGCGAGGGTCCAGCTTGGCGACCAAGTCCCAGGACAGGGTGAGTGGTGGAGGCTCGATGTGGGCAAAGCAAGTCTCCAATCGGAACGTGTGGTCCCGAGAGAACTGTATAAGGGCGATTGATGACCGAAGAGGAAAGAGGAACTGGGGAGGGTGTAACTGGAGGTGGACTCTAACTCACAGCTGAAGAAACGACCTTGAGGAAATTGGTGTTCAACGTAGCAGCGACAGCACGGGCCAAGAGAGTTTTACCTGTTGATCAGCACTTATTCCTGTATCTTGGTCGAGTTGGATTGAAAGGCAGAGACCGGAGCTTTGGGGTGGAAATGACGAGATGAAGGATGGACAACAAGGAGAACAAAGACGTACCAGTTCCAGGGGGACCATATAGTAATACACCTTTGGGCGGCTTGATACCGACTCGCTAATCGTCAGCTACTGGCACCAAAGAGTGAGGGGAGGGTCTAGAGATCGGTCAAAGTGTCACCCGCCGACTTAAGGCAGGTGAGAACGACGTCTCGCCCAGAGAGATGAGGAAGAGGGAAATGAGATAACAGGACAAGAAAGGATGAAGAGGTAAAGAATACGCACCTCGAACAACTCCGGGTTCATCAATGGTAATTCGATAACTTCCCTCAATTCCCTTACTTGATCCCCTAATCCACCAATTCCAGCAAATGATACTGATCCAGGATCTTCTAGAGACATGTTGTATACCTATCATCAGCCCTTGTCCTTGTTCTTGCGTACATCCAGCTACCGCATCTCTAAGCCTCGCTGTAACGAAAGCAGAGAAAGAAGATGGGTGCAGACGACGGTCTGAATGTGTATCGGGACTCACCATTGGATCAACTTCCCTAGGTAGAATCCTCATGATTGTTAATGTTGTCATATCAAGGGAGACACGGACACCTTGTTTCAACTACCAGTCAGCTAAGTCTCCTCATCCAATGGGCAGCAGATAACTGAGTGCCCAGATAGGCACATAGCGCGTGTAGTGCGATGACATACCTTGTGTGCGGCAAGTGCAGGTCTGTACGAAACGACATATCGTGGTCCACTCGAGGCTTTCACAATGACTACGGATTAGCTTCTCTTCCTCATCATCTTGCTTGCACTTCCTGCCCTCCCTCCCTGCCCCTCATCTTCCTTCGGTTTTCCTGTCCCAATGCCTCTCGTTGTTCGTTACTTGATCATATTGGGTCATTCTCTGATGACCTCCTTGGACAGCTGAATCCCAAATATCACCCACTTCCTCATTCACGATGCTCACTCCCAGACCTCGTCTCCTCCGCCTCGCTTAATTCAAGCCATCCACCAATCGTTCTTTCATGGACTTACATCGCTCATGATCCAGCTGCTTCAATACCTCCCCAATGATCTGTCCAACACTCTGTAACGCCTTCATATCATCCTCCGTCTTGTTAAAGTCCTTGTCCAATGTCTTCATATGTATTCGGACTGTCGTCAGCCTCTACAACCTAGTTATGGATTCAGCAAAGGGACATACTCTCTTTAAGGGAATCAGATAGACGACCGTGTTCCTTGATTTTCTGTTATCAGCCACCATCACTCGGCATCTATCTGTCAGGAAGAGTGGGAAACGTACAGATCGGTATAGCTGCATAGCAGCGTACGTAGCTTCATCGACATTCTGAGGCCTGACCACCGTAGGCGCAACTGTTGATGATGATGCTTCTGCCATTGCTGTATATATGATAGTAGTCTAGATTGAATGAGGTTGAACGCTTACTCTACCTATCCTCGCGTCATTCCATCTCCCTTTATTCACTACCCTCACTTTAAATTTCAGATTGCAACAACCGTTCATTGATTCGACAACAGTATTCAAAGAGAGGTAGATGTATACCAGGCTTAGACCTTTGTTACCTATACTACGGATAAATCAACGAGTAGCAACAAGAACAATGTCGGCATCACCACCAACGAAGAAGATCCGAACGGACGATATGAACATGATTCCCGAATCAGATGCGCCTGTCAATAATCTATTTGTACCCACAACAGAGGCTACCGCTAGTACTTCTACCAGTGCTGTCGAAGCCAAGCCAGAGGTTCCAAAAGGAAAGAAGAAGAAGAATAGGAGAATCAAGAGGAATCTACCCGAACAATACTCGCCAGCAGACGTGACATATCGAGATGTCCGCGATTTCTTGGGTCCAGAGTACGTCGATGGCGTATTAGCTAGAGGGGATGAAAGTGAATGGACTCCTCCAGCGTTGGAGCTATGGAGTATTGTAGAGCTCAAAGTAGGAGCTTTCACTGTTTCAGGCAAGCCCGAATCCATCCATTATCCCTGCACAGAGCTAATCTGGTAATAGGTGAATCACTATCACTATACGAAGAAGGGGATAAGAAATGGGCAATCATGACACCCTTTGCCCACCCTGGAGACAAGATCAAAGCAAAGATCTGTAAACACGACCGATTCTTTTCAAGTGCGGATCTGGTTGAGATCCTGGATTACTCGGAAGAGTTCAGAGGTGGTGAGGGGGATAGGAGGGTGAATCCAGAGGGAGGATGTAAATATTTCGGCGAGTGGTAAGTCACTTCTGAATGAATCTCGAGAGTTATGGACCACCGAGTCAGGATACTGGCGTCTGCCTAGTCTATGACAAGGTTGGTTCAGATCTAGGATTCCTCGGTCCCTATCAAGGCTCGACGGATGAATCGGAAGGAAGAGGAGAAAGACATTGGCGGAGAATCGTTCAAACCCAAAGCGGCGAGCTAGAGGCAAGCAGTGGGGAGACGCACACAGCAACGAGGGAGATCGCCCAGAGTCAAGACTAACAACCAGCGGAGGATGTCAACTCCAGCCCGTCCCCTACGCTCTTCAACTCCTCCATAAACGCAAAACCGTCTCTCTAGCCTATTCCCGATTCTCCGCCCTCTCACCCCACCTAATACCAGAAATTCAACCAACGATAGGATCCCCAAAACAATGGGGATACAGAACGAAGATTACTCCTCATTTCGATGCTCCCCCTAAAGCAGCCAGGGCGGCTAAGGAGCAGGAAGATGCTAAACGAGTAGCTGAGATGGAGGAGGAGGAGGGGATGAATGGGACTGTTGAGGAAGGGCAAGGGCAAGAAGTCAGGAAATGGGAATGCAGGATTGGATTTGAACGTAAAGGTCGTCCGGGTGTACTTGATATTGAGGTTAGTACTACGGTTTTGTGTGGATTGGGGCTGACTTTGTAGGAATGCCCCATAGCCACGCCTGTCATCAATTCGAAAATGATTGAAGAACGTCAGCGGGTCAAGGAGTGAGTGACTGAATCCCCTTTCGCGTGTTTACCATCCCTCGATCGAAGCAAGCACATCTCCACTTTCAGAAGAATGCCATCTCTACTGAACTGCAATCATTATCATCCCTCCCACCTCCATGGCCCACCTCGGAACCCCTCGTTCAAACCCCTCATCCTGCTTGAACACATCACTAATTAAAAGTACAATCTGGTCATTCAAACGAGGTGCGACCCTCCTCCTCCGTGACTCTCTTCCTGCCCCTTCACCCCTCCCCACCCAACTCCAACCTTTCGACCCCTCGACACCACTCCTCCCCGAATCAGAACATGTAACCGAAACAAACCACCGTAATCAAGTATACGAACGCGTAGGACCTTACATCTTTCAATTCGCAGCTGGTTCATTTTTCCAAAACAACAACTCAATCTTGATCCCTCTTACCGAATACGTCAAAGAAGCCATTTCCACTACATTACCCAAACCAACCCACCTTGTTGATACATACTGCGGATCTGGATTATTTGGGATCACATTAAGTGATCAATTTGACCGAGTCGCTGGGGTTGAAATTAGTTCAGATAGTATTAAAGCTGCTAAAGTTAATGCCGAGATGAATGGTCTAGGAGAAAAGACGGAATGGTTGTGTGGGAAAGCAGAGGATATATTCGGTGGATTGCCAGAACAGGGTTTCGAGGGTGGCAAGAGCTGTGTCGTGGTTGATGTGAGTTTGATTTTTCGTTATCCAGCCCACAAGTGACTGTTCGCCACCATACAACTACCAGTCGGCTCTCAGCCGCGTCAGCCCATAGGAGCTTATTATCAAATATGTTCGACCCGCCATGAACACCCTTCCATGGATGCAACCCACTTCCAGAATATCTAAACTCCATCTCACCCACCTCCCCATCTCTCATAGCTCAATATAGTTCCCGCTAACTCGCAGCCACCTCGAAAAGGATGTGATCCACCCTTCTTAACCCAACTCCTAGCTTTCCAACCATTAACAATAGTCTACGTATCATGTAATGTCCACACTCAAGCAAGGGACGTTGGGTGGTTCATTGATCATTCGTCCCAGATCAAGGATGAGAAAAAGGGGGAATATGTTTTAGAGAGTTTAAGAGGATTTGATCTTTTCCCACAGGTACGTATTCCCTTTTTTCTCTTTTCTTCTTCATCTCGCTTCTTTGGTTGCTTTAAGCATCTCTGGGCCTTCTATTACGGGCCTTCTCGGAATCGGGGGGGGTATGGCGAGGAAGGGAGAAATGAGGATTTTAGAAAAGAAGGATGCTGACGATAGACTGCTCATGTTGAGAGTGTCGCTGTTCTACGATGGGTCCCGTCTAGCTAGACTTACTGAGGCCTATGTCAATGTCATTATTACACGGCACATCACATGAAATTACATCATGCTCACTATGCATACCACTACCACATCGTACTACATATTCGATCTCTAGCTTCTTGCACTACACAATGCAGTACAGTATATTGTCCTCTTCTCCCGCTTCTCCAGTCCAGACCATCTTTAGTAGTACTATCAACTAGGTTTCCCAGCCCCAACCGCCGCCCCACTCGTAGTCGTAGTCGTGACTACACTAGCTACTCCACTCGACACCGACGTAAAAGAGGAAGTAGCAGGCATAGCAGTAGCGGAAGCTGTCAATGATGTAATTTTCTCTACTACCTTTTCTTTCGCGACTTGAGAACCTTTGACGGCTCCTGCAATTACGCCTGCTAGGATCAAGAGGATGAAGATTGAGAGGCAGATTGTCCACTGATAGGTTAGCACGATCTCCTCGCTGATTCTTTGCGCTCTTTATGACTGCTTGCGTTGTCACGTCTCATGCTGCCGATCCCAATCGACCAATGGCCTAGGTCTTCGGATGAATGGTGATACGAGAGATATGGTTGACATGAGATTGACGTGAAGAAAAGGAAAGAGACATGAGGAAGTTCTGATAGTAGAATAAAAGCAGGCGGCCGCGGTAAGCTGTCGGCTGACTTACTTTGGCGTTCTGTAACCACATCCTCCTTCTAGTCTTGGTAGCAGAAGTTCTGAAAGTCTTGCTTGCAACTGACAAATTATCTATTAATTAGCATAGCACTCAGCATAATCTTCATCTCAAGATCAAGCTCCTGCTTCCTGCTTCGACATCACATACATTCCTCTGATTGGCGTTCGCCCACACACGCCTAAAACACAGATGCAATGACAGAAGAGAGGGGATTAGACATACCAGTTTTACCCTGTAGTTCATCCATCAATTCCCCCCTTTCTTGTAATTTTGTCAAAGTATCTTGGATTGCAATTCTCGCATCGATTACCTCGGCTTGAATGTCTTTGATCTTTGTTTGTTGTTTATCCTCTGGTAGGCTTTGTCCAGGTTGGGCTGCTCCGTCCATCAGTCCTTGATATCAGCTCTCTCCCCTTCGATACTTGATCATGGCATTGATGAAATGACAAAACGAGGAGTAGGTGAGAGCGTGAACAACATACCTCTGGTGGAGCCTGATGAGAACCTCTTGGACCTCGGGTCATTATCGTATAATCGTGATTCACCAGGAGAGTATGGTTCGGACCTGTCATCAGCTCGTCTGCGACAGAACCTACATCTTCTTCAAATCGTTCAGCCACTGCAACTTCAAGTATGATCAGTAAGTGTACATCAGTAAAACCTTCCCTAGATATATATGCATCTCAGCCCTCCCCTTCCCTCCCTTGGACTAACGCTGATCATACATTGATACACCTCACTCCTTTCATCAACCATCTATCTACAGTAAACCAAGTGCCACAATGACTATAACTCCGATCATATAAGGGCCCCTCACTTCAATCGTCACGTCCCCTGTCCTCCCCACCTGTCACCTACGAGTACTATCAATACACTCTCCTCTCTATATCCCATCCTATATCCTATACTGTATCTTACCACCCTCGTCTCACGTACAGCCAAATAGAACAAGGCTGGATATCATACATCAACAGCTAATCGAGAGAAGAGAAGGAGGTACATCATGGGAGATAGACCCATTACTGTACGCCCCTTTCTTATTGTTCCCATGATTGATCAAAGCTCAAAGCTGATGAACAGTTCACGGAGCACCTCCAGGCTAGCTAAATCATTCAGAGGATTGGAATTGGAAGCTAACAATCAGCTCACGGCGCTCGGAGTGCAACCATCATCTATCTCTTTCCAGAACCTAACTCTACAGTCCGACAAGTTTATCTGCATGTAAGCTATCACTGCCTCTTGCATCAATTGAAGCTGACCAAATAGTCGGGAGAATGCAAACGATACGAATCAAGTCGTCATTGTTGATCTCTCAGATGCCAACAATGTCATCAGGCGACCAAGTAAGCTCTTATCATCCTGTGATTGGATTAAGCTAATGA
>Ga0308160_10008088_pt1 | contig 10289 bp, 8 predicted proteins | sample PhyFR1_FD_201036 | JGI IMG/M metagenome (GOLD analysis project Ga0308160, IMG submission 201036) | Phyllosphere microbial communities from UC Gill Tract Community Farm, Albany, California, United States - DLSLF.R1 | ecosystem: Host-associated > Plants > Phyllosphere > Unclassified | place: USA...
GAAGTCGAACGCGGCGAGCAGCTGATCCGCGCCGCCGTGCAGCCCTACCGCGCGCAGGACGAACGGCGCCTGCGCTGGATGGACCTGCTGCGCGCCGCTTCGCCGGCCATCGCCTTCCAGGACGCGCTCGAGCGCCTGGCCGGGGCCGACGCCGGCCGCGCGCTGCGCTTCCAGGACCAGGCGCACGCTTTCCTGCTCGACGTGCGCCGGCTGACGCAGCGCTACCTGGAGCAGGACCGGCTGCTCACCGCCGCCGACTACGACAGCGGCATGCCGCGCTTCGTCCACCGCGAAGCGCCGCCGGCCGAGCGCCTCAGCGCGCTCGCCGTCGACGCCGGCGTCATCGCGCTGTTCTTGATGGCGCTGCTGGCCGCAGGCGTGCGCCGCCTGCGCCGCCAGGCTCCCCTTACCGAATGAGGCATACCATGTTGCAAACCCAGGCTTTGAGCAAGACCTTCGGCGCCCACCGCGCCCTCGACGGCCTCGACCTCGACATCGCGCCGGGCGAGATCTTCTGCATGCTTGGCGCGAACGGCGCCGGCAAGACCACCACCATCAAGCTGTTGCTGGGTTTCCTGGCGCCCACGTCGGGCAAGGCCCTGGTCGACGGCATCGACGTCCAGGCCGACCCGGTGGGTGTGCGCCGGCGCCTGCTCTACCTGCCCGAACAGGTCGCCCTGTACGGCGAGTTGAGCGGGCTGGAGAACCTGCGCTATTTCGCCGGCCTGGCGGGGGTGCCTGAGTGCACGCCGCAGCGCCTGCGCGGCTGGCTGGCGCAGGCAGGGGTGCCGGCGGCGGCGGTCGACCGGCGCGCCAGCGGCTATTCGAAAGGCATGCGCCAGAAAGTGGCGATCGCACTGGCGATCGCGCGTTCGGCGCGCGGCCTGCTGCTGGACGAGCCGACGTCCGGGCTCGATCCGGCGGCCAGCGCCGAATTCCACCGCCTGCTGCTGGGGCAGCGCGACGCCGGTGCGGCGGTCCTGATGGCTACCCACGACCTGTTCCGCGCGCGCGAGGTGGCGACCACCATCGGCCTGATGCGCGACGGGCGCCTGCTGCGCAGCTTCAGGGCGCAGGAGTTGAGCGCGCGTGAACTCGAACAGCTGTACCTGGACGAGATGGCGGGCACGGCGGGCGTCTAGCCCATCGATTCAGGAAGGCGTGGCACTTGACCTTGTCGTATATTGCACTGCAAAATAGCAGGCCATGACGATGCCTTCCTTCCAGCCCGTGTTCGACGCTGCCCCAGGCAGCGATGCCACGTGCGCACGGTGCGCGCGCAGGGCACGGCAGGCGGTGTCGTATCCAGGCTGCGGCCTTCCGCGCGGCTATTTCTGCTCAGTTACTCCCCCCTGATCTTCCTTCCGGCAATCGCGGCTGACATCCTCCGACGTCGGCCCGCTGTCACGTTGCGTCTCGATCCGCCATCCAGCCTCTGGCTGTGATGACGCATTCCTTTTTCCGCAATCGGCCCATATGGCCGGAAGGTATCCGCATGTCCTTGAAAAAAATCCGCCAGGAATGGCTGTCCAATGTCCCCAATGATCTGCTTGCCGGCCTGGTTGTCGCACTCGCATTGATCCCCGAAGCGATCGCATTTTCCATCATCGCCGGCGTCGACCCCAGGGTCGGCCTGTATGCCTCGTTCAGTATCGCCGTCGTCACCGCTTTCGCCGGCGGTCGTCCCGGCATGATTTCCGCCGCCACCGGCGCCATGGCGCTGCTGATGGTGACGCTGGTCAGGGAGCATGGCCTCGAATACCTGCTGGCGGCCACGATCCTGACCGGGGTACTGCAGATCTGCGCCGGCTGGCTGCGCCTCGGCGTGCTGATGCGTTTCGTGTCGCGCTCGGTGATCACCGGGTTCGTCAACGCCCTGGCCATCCTGATCTTCCTGGCCCAACTCCCCGAGCTGACTGGCGTGAGCTGGCATGTGTACGCCATGACCGCCGCCGGCCTGGCGATCATCTATCTGTTTCCTTACCTGACCAGGACCATCCCGTCGCCGCTGGTGGCGATCGTGGCGCTCACCGGCGTCGCCATGCTGCTCGGCCTGGATATCCGTACGGTCGGCGATATGGGAACGTTGCCGGACAGCCTGCCGCTGTTCCTGCTGCCAGACATCCCGCTCAACCTCGAGACGCTCGCGATCATCTTCCCCGTGTCGGCGACGCTGGCGGTGGTCGGCTTGCTCGAATCGATGATGACCGCGTCGATCGTCGACGACCTGACCGACACCCCGAGTGACAAGAACCGCGAATGCGTCGGCCAGGGCCTCGCGAACGTCGCCACCGGCTTCCTGGGCGGCATGGCCGGCTGCGCGATGATCGGCCAATCGGTGATCAACGTGAAGTCCGGCGGACGCGGACGCCTGTCGACGCTGGCGTCGGGCGTGTTCCTGCTGCTGATGGTCGTGTTCCTGGGTGACTGGGTGGCGCGCATCCCGATGGCAGCGCTGGTCGCCGTGATGATCATGGTGTCGATTGGCACGTTCAGTTGGGCTTCGCTACGCCACCTGCGCACGCATCCGGCGAGTTCGAGTGTCGTCATGCTGGCCACCGTCATCGTCGTCGTGGCCACCCACGACCTGGCCAAGGGCGTGCTGGTCGGCGTCATGCTGTCCGGCTTCTTCTTCGCCCACAAGGTGGGCCGCATCCTGTGGGTGCGCTCGACGTCGTACGACGAAGGTCGAGGCCGTCACTACCATGTGCATGGACAGGTATTTTTTGCATCGGCCGAGCGCTTTGCCGGTGCGTTCGATTACAAGCAGGTCATCGACAAGGCGCGCATCGATGTCAGCCACGCCCATTTCTGGGACATCACGGCGGTCAGTGCGCTCGACAAGGTAGTGATCAAATTCCGTCGCGCAGGCGTGGAAGTCGACGTGATCGGGCTGAACGAGGCGAGTGCGACGCTGGTCGATCGATTCGGCGTGCACGACAAGGAAGGCGCTGGAAACATGATTGCCGCGCACTGACACCAGCGACGGCGATGAGGGATCGTCAACACATTTCGCCGGCATCAGCCGCCGCCTGGGCCCGGCTTCGGCGAGCGACGGCCGAGAACTGACTGCCTGCGTTGTCAAATGGCAACGAACCGTATATGAACAGCAATTAAGAAAGCGGATCAAGCGTGCGGCGCTTGAGCGACCTGGCGGTACTGGTAACCTAGTTTCCTATCGGAAATTAACCTTGAAATCGGCGCTGCTGCTCGCGGCGCCGTTTTCTTTACCCAGACCAGAGAACAATAACTATGCCAACCTCCGCCCCACTCGCATCGCTCGACAGCCGGCTCGACCTGGCCCACGCCGCACTCGATGCCATTCAACGCACCCAGGCCGTGGTCGAATTCGACATGAAGGGCCAGGTGTTGCATGCCAACCAGAATTTCCTCGATGCGATGGGGTACACGCTGGGCGAGATTGTCGGCCGCCACCACCGCCTGTTCTGCGCGCCCGAGTACGTGGCGTCGGAAGCCTATAACCTGTTCTGGGAGACGCTGCGCAGCGGCCATCCGAGCCAGGGCGAGTACATGCGGCTGGGGCGCGATGGCGTGCCGGTCTGGCTGCAGGCCGCCTACAATCCGGTGTTCGACAGTGAAGGCCGGCCGACGAAGGTGATCAAGTTCGCCACCGATATCACCCAGTCGCGCCTGCAGCAGGCCGAGAACGCCGCCAAGATCGCCGCCATCGACAAGGTGCAGGCCGTCATCGAATTCACCCTGGACGGCCGCATCCTGCATGCCAACGACAAGTTCCTCGACACGCTCGGCTATTCGCTGGAAGAATTGCGCGGCCAGCACCACCGGCTGTTCTGCGATCCGGCCTATGCGGCGTCGCCCGAATACGCGCTGTTCTGGGCCCACCTGGGCAATGGCGAAGTGCACGCGGGCCAGTTCAAGCGGCGCCACAAGTCGGGGCGCGAGGTCTGGATCAGCGCCTCGTACAATCCGGTGTTCGGCGCCGACGGCAAGCCCTGCAAGGTCATCAAGTACGCCACCGACATCACGGCCCAGACCCTGCGCAATGCCGATTACGAAGGCAAGAGCCAAGCGATCGACCGGGTCCAGGCGGTGATCGAGTTCGACCTGCAGGGCCGGGTGCTGACCGCGAATGCTAATTTCCTCGATACCATGGGCTACGCGCTCGACGATATCCGGGGCCAGCACCACCGCATGTTCTGCGATCCGGTGCTGGCCGGTTCGCCCGACTACCTGGCATTCTGGGACCGCCTCGGCCGCGGCGAGTTCAATGCCGGCGAGTACCGCCGCGTGAACCGGGCCGGCAAGGAAGTCTGGCTGCTGGCGTCGTATAACCCGATCCTCGACGCCGATGGCAAAGTCATCAAGATCGTCAAGTTCGCCACCGATATCACCATGCAGAAGCGCATGGATACCGAGATCAAGGGCAAGCTGGAATCGATCGGGCGTTCCCAGGCGGTCATCGAATTCGACATGCGCGGCAATGTGCTCAGCACCAACGACAACTTCTTGCGCACCATGGGCTATACCGCCGATGAAGTGCAGGGCACCCATCACAGCATGTTCTGCGATCCGGCGCTGGTCAAGAGCGCCGCCTACCGCCATTTCTGGGCCAACCTGGCGCAGGGCCAGTTCCAGTCGGGCCGCTTCCAGCGGCGCGGCAAGCACGACGCCGATATCTGGATCGTGGCCACGTACAACCCGATTCTCGACGTCAATGGCAAGCCGTACAAGGTCGTCAAGTTCGCGATGGACGTCACCGAACAGGTGCATCGCGAGGAACTTGTCAGCGCCAAGGTGAGCGCGATTACCGGGGTGCTCAGCGAGCTGTCGGAATCGATCTCGGCGATTGCCCAGGGCTCGGAGCAGTCGAGCGGCCTGGCGACGCGGACCCAGCGCGACGCGGTCGAAGGCAGCAAGCTGCTCGAACGCTCGCGCCAGTCGATCGAGGCGATCCAGCAGGCATCGGGCGATGTGCGCGACATCATCGACACCATCAGCGACATCGCCGGCCAGACCCATTTGCTGGCGTTCAATGCGGCGATCGAGGCCGCGCGCGCGGGCGAACACGGCAAGGGCTTCTCCGTGGTCGCCAACGAAGTGCGCAAGCTGGCCGAGAAATCGGCGCTGGCGGCGCGCGAGATCGCCAAGCTGATCAACGAGACCGTGGTCCGGGTGGGCGAGGGCTCGCGCCTGTCGAGCGAGGTCGAGGACGCCTTCGGGCGCATCGTCGAGTCGGCCGAACGCACCAGCGCCTCGATCGGCGGCATCCATGCCTCGACCAGCGCCCAGGCCAGCGCCACCCGCAATGCCTCGACCTTGCTGAGCGAACTGGACCAGATCGCGACGGAGCGCTGATCGATGTCCAGCCCGTCATTGCTGCAGCTGGCGCAGGCCGCGATCGGCGCCGTCTGGGTCGGCATTCCCGCGCATTGCGTGGTGCAGGCCATCACCTTGCCGCCCACGCCGGTGCTGCTGCCGCGGCGCCAGGGCGCGCTTTTGGCCGTGGCCGATCATGATGGTCGGCTGGTGCCCGTGGTCGACCTGGCGCGCTGGGTCGACATGGGCGCCGCCGCGCATGCGGGCGGCGCCGCGTCGGGCGCGCAGGTGCTGATCCTGCACGCCGCCGGCCGCACCATCGGCCTCAAGGTCGATAGGCTGGGCGCCCTGGCCGAGGTGGCGCCGGGCGACATCGCGCGCCTGCACCACGACGAACGCGACGACGAGGTGTTCCAGTGCGCGGTGCGCGAGAGCGCCAGCGGCCGCACCCTCAGCCTGCTCGAAGTCGAGCGGCTGGTGCGGCTGGTCGATGCCTGGCACCAGGACGCCGCCCCTGCGCCGGCGCCGTCCGCCGGCGCCGTGCAGGCCCCGTCCGAGGTGCGTCTGTACGCCGTGCTGCAGGCGGGCGCGGCGCGGCTGGCGCTGGCCGCCGGCACGCTGACCGAGGTGTTGCCGATGCCGCAGCTGAAACTGCTGGGCGCGGCCGCCGGCGGCGCCGCCGACAACGCCTACTGCACCTGGCGCGGGCGCCACCTGCCGGTACTGAGCCACGCGGCGCTGGGACTCGAGACGGCGCCGGACGGCGCCGCGCCACCCCTGCTGGCGGTGCTCGAACGCGATGGCCTTGCGCTGGGGCTGCCGGTGCATGCGGCCCTCAACCTGCAAGCGATCGAGGCCAGCGCGCTGGCCCCCGCCGGCGGCCTGCTGTCGGCGGTATTCGACGCCGATGGCGCCGCGCTGCGCCTGCTGGACGAGGCGCGCCTGTTCGCGCGCTTCACCGAAGCTGAACTCAGCCGCGAAACCGACGCCGGACCGCGCGCGGGTGGCGCTGTCGGCGCCGGCGCCCTGTCCGGGGCCGGGCGCCCAACTGGCCATCGTGCCACGAATGCCGGCGCCTACATCGTGTTCGAAGGCGACGGCATGTATGCGGCGCCGATCGATACGGTCGAACGCATCGTCAGCCTGCGCGACGCCGCGACCGACGGCAATGGCGCCATGGCGTGGGAAGGCCGGCCGATTCCCTTGCGCGACCTGCGCGCCGGGGCCGCCGATACGGGCACAGGCGCAGCTGCAGCCGCAGGCGACGTGATGGTGGTACGGCGCGACGGCGCGCATGTCGGCTATGTCGTCGCGCGGGTGCACCTGCTGGTGCCGCCTGGGAGCGGACGCATCTACCGCATGGGCGCGGCCGGCGCCGGCTGGGAATTCATCGCCACCGGCGACGACGCCGCCCAGGCCAGCTACCGCATCGTCGACCTGGCCGCGCTGGCCGCGCTGGCCGCCTGAAGCGGGGCAGGCCGGCGCCGCGCGCGGATCGACGGTCCACGGGTCGACACCGGTGCGGATCTCTTATACTATACCCCCCTATGGTATAAGGAGGATGCATGTCCCACATCGGTCGCGACAACACGAGGCTTCTCAACAGGATCAAGCGCATCAAGGGCCAGCTCGAAGGCGTGGAGCGGGCGCTCGATGGCGCCAGCGACTGCACGGCGGTACTGCAGCAGTTGGCGGCGGCGCGCGGCGCCATCAATGGCCTGATGGCGGAAGTGATCGAAGACCATATCCGCCACCATGTCGCCGGCCCGGACATTGCGTCGCAAGCCGAGCGCGACCAGGGCGCCGACGCCCTGGTCGACGTGGTGCGCGCCTACCTGAAATAAGGCCCGCCATGGCGCTCAAGTCCCCCTGCACCGGCGTGTGCGAATTCGACGGCCGTACCGGATATTGCACTGCATGCCTGCGCACGCTCGACGAGGCGCGTGCGTGGAAGAAAATCACCGATCACAAGCGGCACCAGATCATCAACGAGCGTCCGCGCAGGGCGCTGAAGCTGGCTAGGACCGCTGGCCCGGCGACCAGGGAATAGCCAGGGCGATGGAAAAACACCTGTATTGCCAACTTGCCGGAAAGATTCATGAGCGCAACGTCGGCCACGGCGCCCGCGCGGCGGAACGCCGTACCCACCTGGTAATCTGGATCACCGTCGCCATGATGGTGGCCGAGATCGGCGCCGGCTGGTGGTCGAACTCGATGGCGCTGCTGGCCGACGGCTGGCACATGAGTTCGCACGCGCTGGCGATCGGCCTGAGCGCGTTCGCCTACGCGGCTGCGCGCCGCTACGCCGCCGATCCCCGCTTCGCGTTCGGCACCTGGAAGATCGAGATCCTGGCCGGCTACACCAGCGCCATCTTCCTGCTGGTGATCGCGGCCATGATGGTGGCGGGCTCGCTCGAGCGGCTGTTCCGCCCCGAACCGGTCCATTACGCCGAGGCGATCGCCGTGGCCGGCCTCGGGCTGGCGGTGAACGTGGTGTGCGCGCTGATCCTGGGCGGCGCGCACCAGCACGACCATCATCATGATCACCACCACCACCACGATCATGATCACGGCCACGGCCACGGCCACCGCCACGGCAGTGAGCACGGGCGCCATGGCGCCGCCGGCCAGCACCAGGACCTGAACCTGCGCGCCGCCTACGTCCACGTGATGGCCGATGCGGCCACCTCGGCGCTGGCCATCGTGGCGCTGGCGGGAGGCTGGTTCTTCGGCTGGGCCTGGCTCGATCCGGCGACCGGCATCGTCGGGGCGCTGCTGGTTGCGCTGTGGGCGAAGAATCTGCTGGCCGACACCGGCAAGGTATTGCTCGACCGCGAGATGGATGCCCCGGTGGTGGACGAGATCCGCGCAGCGGCCGAGGCCGGTGGCGCCACACTGACCGACCTGCATGTCTGGCGGGTGGGGCGCAACGCCTATGCCTGCGCCCTGGCGGTCACGGCCGGCGAGCGCACGCTGGCCGCCGACGGCATCCGCCAGCGCCTGGCGCAGCACGACGAGATCGTCCACTCGACCATCGAAATCCAGTCCCGCGACCGCACTCCGGACTGACGCCGGGCATGCGTTCAGGCAAACTGGACGCATCCAAGACCAATCTCTTATCGCAATTGAGTTGCAATTGCGCCGGACAGTGCATAGAATGCGCTCTGGCAGGAACGGCGCCAAGCCGTGTCGTCTTTGAATGCAACTGAATTGCGATAGGGAGATCCGATGGAAGCCATGTTGCCGGCCTCGAGCCTGGTATTGATGTTCATGCTGGGCCTGCGCCATGGATTCGATCCGGACCATATCGCCATGATCGACAGCATAGCCTACCGCTCGGTCGGCGAGCATGCGCGCCTGGCGCCCTGGATGGGCACCCTGTTTGCGCTGGGACATGGCCTGACGGTGACCGCGATCGCCGTCGCGCTGGGCGCCGTCAGCAGCGAATTCGCGCTGCCGCCGGCGCTGCAATCGCTGCTGGACTGGCTGCCGGCGGCGCTGCTGCTGCTGGTGGGCACGCTGAACCTGCGCAGCCTGCTCGGCCAGGGCGACTACCAGCCGCAAGGCTGGAAGACGCGCCTGCTGCCGGCGCGCCTGCGCGACAGCACCCATCCGCTGGCCGTGGTCATGGTCGGCGTCCTGTTCGCGCTGGTGTTCGACACCGCGACCCAGGCCACCGCGTGGGGCTACGCCGCCAGCGGCGCCGGCGGCGGTGGCGGCGCCTCCAGCGCGCTATTGGCCGGGCTCGTGTTCACGTGCGGCATGGTGCTGACCGACACGCTCGACGGCCGCCTGATGGTGCGCCTGATGCGCCATGCCGCCGGCCGCGCCAGGACCCGGCTGTACCGGCGCGCGATCGGCTGGGCGGTCGTGCTGGTGTCTTACGGCACCGCCCTGTACATGATCGCCACCCACTACCGTCCCGACCTCGAGATCGGCGAGGCAGCCTTCACCGCGCTCGGCGCCACGCTGGTATTCGGCCTGCTGCTGGCCTGCCTGTCGCTGGCGCGCAGCCGCCCAGCCAACCACTTGCCCCTTATCCAGGAATGACCATGCCCGACCAGACCATCCAGACCACCCCCCGGCGCCAGGTGCCGGTGACGCTGCTGACCGGCTTTCTCGGCGCCGGCAAGACCACGCTGCTCAACCGCATCCTGAGCGAAGAACATGGCGAGCGCTTCGCCGTGATCGAGAACGAGTTCGGCGAAGCGGGGATCGACAGCGACATCCTGATCAGGAGCGACGAGCAGATCGTCGAGATGAACAACGGCTGCATCTGCTGCACCGTGCGCGGCGACCTGGTGCGCATCCTGGGCCAGCTGGCGCAGCGCCGCGACGCCGGCGAGATCGGCTTCGACCGCGTGATCATCGAGACCACCGGCCTGGCCGATCCGGCGCCGGTGGCCCAGACCTTCTTCGTCGAGGAAGAGATCGGCCGCGCCTACCGGCTCGATGCGATCGTTACCGTGGTCGACGCGCTGCACGCCCCACAGCAGCTCGACCAGCACCACGAGGCCCAGGAGCAGGTGGGCTTCGCCGACCGCATCCTGCTGTCCAAGACCGACCTGGTCACGCCGGCCGAGACCGAGGCCTTGATGCGGCGCCTGAACGGCATCAACGCCCGCGCCAGTGTCGGCGTGGTCGACTTCGGCCATACCGATATCGCCCAGCTCCTGCAGGTGGGCGGCTTCACGCTCGACGCCATCCTCGACATCGAGCCGGACTTCCTGGAAGACGTCGCGCACGAGCATGACGACGATATCTCGTCGTTCGTATTCCGCAGCGCGCGGCCGTTCGCGGTCGGCAGGCTGGAAGCGTTCCTGTCGCAGATGCTGACCGAGCACGGCGCCGACATGCTGCGCTACAAGGGCGTGCTGAATATTGCCGAGATGCCGTCCCGGGTCGTGTTCCAGGGCGTACACATGATGATGGGCTCGGATGTCGGCAAGCCATGGCGCAGCGGCGAAGCGCGCGAGAGCGTGATGGTGTTC
>Ga0308160_10008091_pt1 | contig 10288 bp, 12 predicted proteins | sample PhyFR1_FD_201036 | JGI IMG/M metagenome (GOLD analysis project Ga0308160, IMG submission 201036) | Phyllosphere microbial communities from UC Gill Tract Community Farm, Albany, California, United States - DLSLF.R1 | ecosystem: Host-associated > Plants > Phyllosphere > Unclassified | place: USA...
ACTACGACTACGACGCCTTCGGCAACCTGATCCGTGAACGGCGCGGCAAGGGCCATCAACTCGTTACCGAGTACCGCTACGACTGCCAGCATCGATTGATCGGCCTCACTCAAACCAGACGGCCACACCGCGAGCTACCGCTACGACCCGTTTGGGCGACGCATCAGCAAAACCGTCGATGGCATAACGACCGAGTTTTTCTGGCAAGGCGACAAACTGATCGCCGAACACCATGCGGATCGGCATCGCAGCTACCTCTACGAACCGGACAGCTTTCGGCCGCTGGCCTTATTGGAAGGGTTTGGTCCCAAAGAAACCAAACCCTACCACTACCAACTCGACCACCTCGGCACGCCGCAGGAACTCACCGACCCAGACGGCGAAATTGTCTGGTCCGCCCACTACCGCGCCTACGGTCAAATCAGTCGTCTAGATAAAAGCAAAATCGACAACCCTCTACGCTTCCAAGGCCAATACTTCGATCCGGAAAGCGGGCTGCACTACAACCGCCATCGCTACTACAATCCGGACATTGGTCGCTACCTGACGCCAGACCCGGTGAAGCTGGCGGGTGGGATCAACGCTTACCAGTACGCGCCCAATCCTACTGCATGGGTGGATCCGCTTGGGTTGAGCAGGTGTCCGGGTGCCGATGGATGTAAACCGAAACGTCGCACCGAAGATCCGGTGGGAAACGTTAAGTTTAATGCGGGAGATGTAGACCCCCCTAAAGGGTCAGATACCAAGTTATCAAGAAATGGAGCTTTTAGAAGGGCAAAAGAGATTGGAGGCATACCGCAAAACACTCAACCAATCATGATCTATCGGGAGACCATCCGTGACCAAGATCGTCATATCATGGGCCGCGTGTACGTTTTCAGCTTGAAAAAACACCACCTCACTAGAATCCACGAGCATTCTCTAGGCCACATAGCAGGTAATCACGGACCACATTTCAACACCAAAAACACAGTACATGAAATCAAAACCCCCTTAAAAATCGGTCATGACTCACACACGTACTTTAAGAGATAAAAATGAAAACTATATATATAAATGAATCTGGAGTAAGGCCATGGGAAACCATAAATCCAACGAATGATGCCAGGTTCACCACCACGACATTATTAGACCACGACTTCAATAATGTCTGGGAATCTTGGTGTGATGTAATGGCTTCCTTATTAAACAAATGGCCTATTAAAAGAGAGTGGTCCGCAACAACAAATATCGACTTCAACTCAAAAACAGAAGAATACCTATTCAAAAAAAATACGGCGGACACACTTAACATCGGAGATTTATGTAAAAAAAATGAAAAAAGCAATATTTATTCCACCATTAAAAACTGCCCAAGCAATCCTCGAAAAATACAAAATCTGGCCTTAGGGGGCTCACATGAGGTCGTTCTGTTAATTCAAGAAACCGAAACTGAAATAGAAGACCTCTGGCGCAGAATGACTCTATTTGAAAAACGTATCACAGCCGAAAACATCAGCATCTTCCTGGAGTCCCAACCAAATATGCTGTTATGTAGATTTTACGATTCAGAAACCCACGCAGCAGCTCAGTTCATCTATCAAGCCCATCACGAAAATGAGATCATTTTAAAAAAAATAAAAGCCCGCTTCAAAAAATTAAGCATTGAAGATGTTCACCACTACATAAACGGTACAAAAAAACACAACCACACAAGTAATTGAATGTAACGCTGAGGGATATGGATGATATAGAACGACATTTTCCCAACGTGAAATTTTGTAAACCTAATCAGCCATTGAACAAAACAGACCATGGGACTGAAGTACTCGACATCTCAGGGGGAACCATTAAATAAGTAACTTGCAAGCATGACGAATTACTGATCGCTTTTACCAACCACCAAAACGAACCTTCATTGAATATCTTTCACAGCGCCTATTGCCTTCAAAGGGGTTAACGTGATCGACAACGAAATATGCGAAATACATAACGAAGAAGACGTTATTTTTTCGCAAACCGTGAAACGTACATCGACTTTGATTATGGTCCTGATGACAGGATCAACGATTCCTACCCCTGGCTGCTATATATTTACGCCTGCGAGTTACATCTCCGATACCAAAAACACACCAACAAACGAGTCGTTGGAGCATGATTTCAACGAGTACCTGAAACCAGGAAAAGCCAAGAAAACTCCCGGTTCCATGTCCAATTCCCAAGCCTGATAAGCGATTAGGCCCTCAACTCCACGCCACCACCAATAACCCCGCCCCCAACACCAGGCACAACGGCGAATAAAACCACGTATCCAGCCGCGCAAACCGCGACCCACTGACCTTCTTGAAAAAACCCACCAACTCCGAATCCCCAATTGCCCTGGCAAACATCACTACGGCAATCGCGCTGATCCCCCACTGCAACGCCCGATGGGACACCGGCGAAAAGTACAACCCGGCACGCAGGCACACCAACAGTGCAATCGCCACCAACCCCATCGCCACCAAAAAGGTGCCCAGTGCCGAAGGTTTGAACGCCGGGCGTGGCCCGCTGGCGAATTCACCGGGAAGTTGGGGGATGGCGGCGAGGCTGCCGAGTTTGCCGCCGGCGGCCCAATACAAGTGGACCATGCTGATGCAGGTAAAAATGCCGACAATCCACCGTGCGACGACGAAGCTCATGACTGGCTCTCCCTGGAAAAGTGCGAAAAAGCATAGTCGCCCTGAGATTTTTTGCAGGCATTTCGTCGGCGGCTGATGGTAAAGTGCCGCCCCATGAAAATCGCCCGTGCCGATCGCTCGCTCATTGCCTGGATGCTGTATTGCTGCGTCCTGTTCAATGTGTTCGCCTGCAGTATCGGTCACGGGCAGATGGTGGGGATGCAACTCAATGGGATTGGCGGTCAGTTCTGTACCGTAGACCCGCGCACCCAGGCCCCCAAGCCGACCCACTCCACCGGTGAGAACCTGCCCACGCTGTCCAAGGCGTTCGGTTGCCCGCTGTGTTCCACCGGCGGCATGGGGCCCGCGCTCAGTTCCAGCCTGAATGTGGCGGTGTTGCCGCAACCTCACGCCCCACCACCGGCCATCGTTCTGGCTGCTGACATCCCTGCCCGCTTCACCTGGCCCACGGCTAACCCGCGCGCGCCGCCCGCTTTCGCCTGATACCTGCGCTTTTTGATCTGCACTGACCTGCGTTTCCGTAAGGAAGTACGTACGGCTGTGCGTTGTTTTCAAGCCACGTTTTTCAGGATTCAACCATGAAGCATTTACCCCTGTTGGCAGGCCTGTTCGGCTGCCTGCCTGTCTGCGCCTGGGCGCTCGAACTGGCCCCGACCACCATCGATGGCCAACCAACGCCCGAGCCCGGCCTGGCCCTAGACCAACCCAGCGGCGTGGCGTCGCGGTTGGGGCTAAGCGTGCGGGAGACCCCGGCGTCGGTAGCCATCGCCAATCGCAATGATATCGAACGCCATGGCGCCAAGACCTTCCGCGATGCGGCCAACACCCTGCCCGGCGTCAACGCCAGCGCGCCGCCGGGGTTTGGCGGTTTTGTGTCCTATCGCGGGTTTACCAGCAGCCAGATCACCCAGATGTTCAACGGCATCAACGTCGCCACCGGCCTGGCACGGCCGGTGGATGCCTGGATCTATGATCGGGTGGAACTGGTGGGCGGCCCCTCCTCCCTGATCAACGGCGCCGGCGCCGTCGGTGGCTCGCTCAACTATGTGACCAAGCTGGCCACCCGCGAGGAACAGGCCGCCGAGGGCCAACTGACCTATGGCAGCTACGACACCGCCGGCATGGCCTTCGGCGTCAACCATGCGCTCACCGAGCCGAGCGCCGAGGTGCAGCATTACGCGCGCCTGGATGTGAGCCGCAACACCAACCACAGTTATATCGACCGTGACCAGCGCGACGCCTGGAGCCTGGCGTTTTCCTTACTCAGCGACCTCACACCCAGCCTGTCCCACACGCTGGCCTTGGAGTATCAGGATGAGCATGAAGACAGTCCTTACTGGGGCACGCCGGTGCTCAACCCCAAGGCCGGCGAATTGAAGATCGACACGCACAACCGGTTCAACAACTACAACGTCGCCGATGGTCGCTACGAGCAGCGAACACTGTGGGCGCGCTCGATCATCGACTACCGGATCAACGACAGCACCACGCTGAAAAACACCCTCTACCATCTCGACAGCCAGCGCGATTATCGCAACCTGGAAACCTACCAGTACACCGCCGATAACCGTGCGGTGAACCGCTCGACTGCCTACCAGGTGCGCCATCAAGGTGAACAGAACGGCAACCAGTTCGAACTGCGCCATGACGCCAGCTTGCTGGGGCTGGCGACCACCTGGTCCGGCGGTTTTGAGTACAAGGTCAACAGCACCACCAACAGCCCATTGAATGTATCCGGCAAAAGCACGGTGGACCCAAACCACTACAACCCTGGCAATTTTTATGACATACCGGGCACCCGGCCGGGATTCGTAAGGGACAAGACCAACGCGGTGACCACCCAAGCGCTGTTTGTGGAAAACCGGCTGGGCCTTAGCGACAAACTGTCCCTGCTCACTGGCCTGCGTTACGACGCTATCGACCTGGATGTCACCAACCACCGCGTGGTCACGGCGAGCAACCCCCGCCACTTCAAGCGCAGTTGGGAACCCGTGACCGGCCGCGCCGGCCTGACGTACCAGTTCATGCCATCCGCCAACGTGTACGTGCAATACAGCACCGCCGCCGAGCAGCCCACTACCACCACACAAGTATTTGATGTATCGACCGGCAAACAGTGGGAAGTGGGCAGCAAGTTCGACTACCTGGACGGTCGTGGCTCCGCCACCGTCGCGGCCTATCGGATCGAGCGCAAGGACTTTGCCGTGACCGATCCGCTGGACCCGACCAACAGCATCCCGGTCGGCGCGCAGTCGTCCAAGGGTATCGAGGTGGCCAGTTCGCTGCGTATCACTCCAGCGCTTCTGGCAGAGGGCAACTTCGCCTGGGTAGACGCCGAATACGATGAGTTCAACGAGAAGATCGCCAGCGGCGCTGTGGTCTCACGCAAGGGCAACACGCCAACCAACGTACCCAAGCGTGTAGGCAACCTGTGGCTGACTTATGATTTTGCCGATGACTGGCAAGGCGGGGTGGATACGCGGTATGTGGCCCAAGTGTATGCCGACAACGCCAATACGCTGACCGTACCGGCCTACACCCTGTTCGGCAGCTTCCTGCGCTACAAGGTGGACTCGCACACCTCGGTGACCGGTCGGGTACGCAACCTGACTAACGCGGTGTACGCCGAGTTTGCCCATGTGTCGCCGGCTTACTATTTGGGATCGCCAAGAACGTTCGAGGTGGCCGTACACACCCGGTTCTAAGCCCGGCAATACCCTCCGAACGGGGGAGCAGGCTTGCTTGCTCCCGCATTTTTGAGCACCACCCGAAAGCAAGAACGGGGGTTATTTCAGACTCGCTTCAACCTTCCCCGCCACCTCCTCGGTCAACCATGCCTTCCACACCTCAGGGTGTTCTTTCATAAACACCTGGGCCACCTCGCGTGGCGCCGTGTGATTCTCGCTCATGGTCGCCAAGGCTTTATTCAATGGTTCGATCGGAAACTCGACCTTTTCAAAGAATGCCGCGATCTGAGGGTGTTCTTTCTGGAACGGCGTGGACACGCCGATACTCAACCTGGATGCCAACGACCGCGTCGGCTTTGGATCAGGATTATCCGCATCCGTCAGGGTTTTCCAGGCCTCGGCGTCGAACGGTGGTTCCTCCAGCTGGATCAGTTTGTAGCGCCCCATCAAAGGCGTAGGCGACCAGTAGTAGAACAAGACCGGTTTGCCCCGGCGTATCGACGAGGCGATCTCGGCATCCAGTGCCGCGCCGGAACCGCTGCGGAAATTCACGTAGCTGTCGTCCAGGCCATACGCCTTGAGTTTCTGTTTGTTGACCACTTCCGAGGTCCAGCCGATGGGGCTGTTGAGAAAGCGCCCTTTACCGGGGGACTCCGGGTCTTTGAACACGTCCTTGTAACGCGCCAGGTCCTTCACGCTTTTAAGCTCCGGCGCCAGCGGCTTGAGCCCTTTGGCGGGGTCGCCCTTGACCACGTACTCCGGCACCCACCAACCTTCGGTCGCGCCTTTGACCGTATCGCCCAGGCCCACCACCTTGCCTTCGGCCTCTGCCTTGACCCACACCGGGCTGCGGCCGGCCCACTCTTCGCCGATCACCTGGATGTCATTCTTGGCCAGGGCGGTTTCCAGGGTGATGGTGGTGCCGGGCAAGGTGTCGGTGGGCAGGTCATAACCCTTCTCGACAATCACTCGCAGTATTTCGGTGATCAGGCTGCCGCTTTCCCAGTTCAGGTCGGCAAAGTGCACCGGTGCCTGTGCGGCACAAACCGGCAGCGAAGCCATGGACAGGCTCAGGGTCGTCAGCGACGCGGCCAACAGCGTTCTCAATCCTTTCATGCCCTTGCACCTCGCGATATCGCAGCAGATAGCGGACGGCTTTGCTGCTTATGCGCGAAGCCTCTGAGTAGTTAAGTCAACTCAACTGTAGTAGAGGTTCCGGGAGATAGGAGATGTTCGCGGGATGTGCGGATTATTCACTGGCCTTGAACGTGACCAATTCACCCTTGCGCCACTTGGCGGCCTTGCCGGTCACGGCCTTGAGGGTTTTGGTCAGGCCTTCCTGCAATTGTTCGTTGGCGGCAAACACCAGCATCACACTGTGGCCTTCCTTGAACACGATGCCCTGGCCTTCGGCCGAAGAAACAAAGGCGTAGTCGCCCAGGCCATACACCGTCAATTTGATATCGCGAAACTTGAGTTCGAACTTGCCACCTTCGCGACTGGGTAATACCGCTGCGCGGAAATGGTCGCCTACTTTGAGTTCCAGGCGGGGTTTGTCATCCACCACCATCGCCGCTTCGGTATCGATTTCAGCGATGTAGATGCCTTCCGGCGTCTGCTCAGTGATGTAGACGAAACGGGATTGAAACTGCTTGACCAACTTTGCGCGCAAATCACCCAGCACGAACAACGCGTGCATATCCAGATTACTGACTGCCAAGGAAACGCCCCCACATCGAAAAGAGCGCCGTCCGCCAAAGGCGGGCAGCACAAAAAAACGGCCATTTCGGCACGGTTACACACATTTTTTGAAAAAAACTGAAGAAGATCCCGCTGCCCTGCCAGAGGCAGGTACAGGCGTACACGACAAGCCTCACGCGAGGTCATCCTGCGCCACAGGAAATCACAGGTTCAATAGCCAGAGAATACCGGTCGACCCGCTTCAGAGAATAACCCTATTAAAAACGCAGTTTCCGACAGCTCATACAATTGAAAACACGAGCGCTGGAACCAGGTGCCACCCGCCGACGACAATACTAAAACAGCTACGGGGGTCAAAACCACCCGTAACGCTGCTGGTGTATCAACAAGATCGATCGACAGGAGCTGACCATGCAACGACGTCACTACGACGCTACGTCTTCCCGCACTCGTTCATCATGTCAGGAAGAACGGCAATACTACTGCTTGCACAGCGTCAAGGGGTACTCCAATTCAATTCTTTACCAAGTGGTACCCGCCGGGCGCAACTTCTTTCATATCCTTGAAGTGACCAGCGGCAGAATCAAAGGCTTTCGCAGTGACCACATCCAGGCCTGCGAACTGGCCAAGCAGTTGGAAACCAGCCTGCACGGTGCAATCGTTTCGTCACCTGGATGACTTTACTGCGCCGTCGCCCCTCAACAACTGCCATACTGGCCCGTCGATTGAAACTTGCCCCGTGCGGGTCAGGTTTCATCAGTGCAGTTGATTACCTCGAAGGGAAGGCGATACGTGACGGAATTTGATATTGGCGAATTTTTCATCCATGGCGACGCAAGGGAAGTAGACGGTGAGTTTCAAGCGGTGATCGTGATGCGTGCCAAGCCGCCGCTGACTGCCGTCACCCTGCATCAGGTTGAAAAAGACCGCTGGTTCAAGACCCTGGACACCGCCGCTGCCGCCGGAAAAGAATCCGCCCTGGCACTCAAGACGGCCGTGGATTCAGGCGCATTGACTTCCTGACAATCCGATCGAACTCCTGCGCGGCACAGCTCTCCCATGCATAACGATGCTCAGCCTGCAGGGAGAAACCCATGGATACGACTAGCCCAACGCTGCAAACCTTGTTCGAACAACTGGGCCTGGATTCAAGCCAGGAAGCCATCGAACGATTCACGGCAGAGCACCGCCTGCCAGACGATATAAAGCTGATCGATGCGCCGTTCTGGAGCGAGCAACAGGCCGCTTTCCTCAGGGAGCAGTTGCATGTCGACGCAGAATGGGCGCCGGCCGTGGACGACCTCAACGCCCTGCTGCACGAACCTCCCCAGGCCTGACGCTCTTCGCGGCTTGCGGCTTATACCCCAGGCGCAAGCCGCCCCAATGCCGCCCCTTGACCATGATCGGCACCGACAAGTCGTGCATCAACTCGCCGGTATCGCGGGTGTAGGTCTGCAATAACACGGCTTGTTGATGGCTGCCGCAGCGAATCCCGGTACGGTCGTCAAACTTGCGCTTGGTGCGGTTCTGTACCGCATCGACCTGGGCGTCGCCGGTCAAGGCCTGGGAAAACGCATTATTGTGCGTGGGCACATAGCCCTGCTGTGTGCAGGCGATGGCAAACACCAGCCCCTCATGACGCGGCAACAACGCTTCCTGGATCGCCGGCAGGACCTGATCGGTGTAGCCGTCAAATCGTGTGTGGTACTTGCTCGGACGGGTGTTGGGAATGGGCGTGTAAGTGCGGTCGAACAAATCGTCCAGGCTGATGCGATTTTGCTGCACATCGGCCTCCATTTGTGCCGCTATGCGGCTGGCGCCCTCACGCGCCAAGTCGTAGACGCGCTGGTGATAGTCATCCAGCCCGACTTCCGCCAGGCGCTCGCTGATGGTTTCGGCCTGCCCTTCCATTTGCACCGCGGCATCGGCCAGTTGCCGGGTTTGCTGGTCGCTCACGTCCAGATCGCTGCGCATCTGCTCCACGGCATGGAACAGGCTGTCGAGTTGGGTGCGGTTGGTATCGGTGCCCAGGGCGATCTCATTGACTTGCCCTTCCACATCCGCCGCCAGGCTGGCGATGCTGTGCAGCTGTTCGCCGGCGCGTTCCACCTGCTCGACGCCAGTGTTCAGGTCCGCTGACAACTGGCGAATCTGCTCCACCACCTGGGCCGTGCGCTGCTGGATATCCGCGACCATCACCCCGACTTCATCGGTGGCCGTGGCCGTGCGGCCGGCCAGCCCGCGAACTTCGTCCGCCACCACGGCGAAGCCCCGCCCGTGCTCCCCGGCGCGCGCCGCCTCAATGGCCGCGTTAAGCGCCAGCAGGTTGGTCTGGCTGGCGATGGACTGAATCACCAGGGTCACGCGCTGGATTTCTTCGCTGCGCTGGCTCAAGGCCTCGATCAGCTCGCGACTGGCATTGGCGCGCTGGCTGAGCTGGTGCATGCGGGTGATCGACTGGGCCAGCACCTCACGGCCTTCGGTACTGCGCTGATGGGCCTGGCTGGCGGCGCCCAGGGCGTCGCGGCTCAATTGCGAGGTGACCTGCTCGGTGCTGATCATCACTTCGGCGCTGCTGACAATCTGCTTGGCCGCACTGAGTTGGGACTGTACGCGGGCGGCCAACTGCTTGACCGAATAGGCCACGCCGGCAGCAGACAGTGCGTTATGGCTGGTGGTGTAGGACAGGTCGCGGGTCAGGTCGCCAATCGCATCGTTGGCCGCGGATTGGGCCATGGCCGGCTTGGAATGTTTAAGGCACGGTAGCCAGATCACCAGTACGGCCAAAGGCAGGCAGAGGTAAAGCGGCAGGTTGGCAAATGCCAGGCCCAGCAATACCAGCACCAGGGCGGTGCTCTGCATAAGCGGCGTGAGCCAACCGGGCAAACCGCGCACCACCGCTTGCGGTGGCACTGCTGCGCCCATCAGAGTTCCGTCTCCAGCCATCGTCGTTACCCCGCTGCTTGTCGTTATTGTCTCTGCATTAAACGCCACTACCAGGCCATTATCCATGGGCCTTTAGTGGGGTAGCGTGCAATAGATCAATAGACGGGAGGAGTAACGGGTCTTTCTCTGGGGGACCGCTTGAACAATCCCCCAGTTTCACCGCATCAGGCTTGGCGCTGGTGCTTGTCGATCTGCTCGTGGCGCTCTTGGGCTTCGATGCAGTACTTGGTGGTAGGGCTGATCAGCAGGCGCTTGAGGCCGATAGGCTCGCCGCTGTCATCGCACCAGCCAAAG
>Ga0308160_10008092_pt1 | contig 10288 bp, 10 predicted proteins | sample PhyFR1_FD_201036 | JGI IMG/M metagenome (GOLD analysis project Ga0308160, IMG submission 201036) | Phyllosphere microbial communities from UC Gill Tract Community Farm, Albany, California, United States - DLSLF.R1 | ecosystem: Host-associated > Plants > Phyllosphere > Unclassified | place: USA...
CCTGTCTTGACTGGCTCGCCGATACGAACCGTTCGTGTTTGGTCCAGAATTTGCCATTGCCAAGATTCCCGCTCCTACGAACCGCAAATCTGGGTGTATCTCATCAGCACTATGAGTTGGATTTGGTCAATCTCCGGTCTCTTGATTAGGAGCTTCTAGCAGCGACCGACAATTTCTCTCCATATATCGATGTGCCACCTCGACCGGTTCCTGACGGGTCTCCTCCTTGCACCATGAAATCCTACATCCGAACATAAGTTCAGCGACACAGTCGAAAGCGGCATGCCACAGTACTAACCTGTATCACTCGGTGGAAGATTACATTGTTGTAATAACCACGTTTCGCCAATTCTGAAAAGTTCTTGCAAGTCTATGATTGCATGGCCGGACGGGGTGAGTCTTGGCCGAATCGCTCGCTAGCTGTAAACCTACCTTGGGAGCGTGCTCGGTGTATAGCTCAACGGTCAGAGATCCGACAGAGGTTTCTATTGTCACGTATGACATTTTAAGGTCGTATTTTTGGTGGTTATAAGGGCTTTGTAGGTGTTGAAGCCAAATATGATCCGGGAATAGCAGGGTAAGTGTGGTAAAGAATATCAAAGCCATCTTGACTGTAATTATTACTTCAACAATCATCGGTCGAGACTTCAAACCGCTCGCGCTCTCGGTGATCTCGAGGAATCGCGGATGCTGATGCGCAGTTGCGTGTTATACCATCTAAGTATGGGATCGACTTGGGATGATCACGCATCTGCGACCTACCGCAAGCGTCACTACCTTTACGATGTCGTCAGGCCATCCTCATTTTCTTAGCATCTTCCGATAGTGGCAGGTACGAGCTGTCAGAACCAGGTCCGATCTCAGCTTGGGATTTGGGAGCCGCTCGAATCTCACGGGAGATTAATGACGACATAACGATGTCGGATGGCTTCACCTGCCAGAGATGTCATCAAGTGAGTCCACCGGTTGGTCTCGATGGAGGACGCTGATCTGAGCTTCTTTCGTGAAGCCTTTGATACTGGACAGCTCATTGCAAGGCCTTACATCCGGTCAACATGAGGCGCTTTTAAGTGAGGAAAGATTACTTTCACGCTATCAACTCGCGCAAGACAGCTTACAGTACACTTGCTGTTCAGATGCTTCTCGAACCAGTTCGAGTTCCAGTCATTTAGTACCAAGAGATCTCTCAAAGGTACCTGGACCTAAGGACAGCAAAGATGCTTATTTACGAGCTCAAAATGCAATCGAGCGCTCCCCAAGAGCCCGGATTGGGCCTGCGGAATCTTTCATCTTGCTCAGCCAGAGTCAGATAGAGTCTGTGCCAAGGCCAAGATCCCAGCATCTGGAGGGTTCAGCCGGTTCGTCGAAGCAGGGAGCCATCGCTGGTTCGGTATGAGCTGATGCTCATTATTGCTATATGTCCCGACGTAGTTCCGGCAAACCCTGACGACGCTACGTCCGCAGAAAGCGTGGAACAGCTCCTTCATACGCTCTCCAGCACCACTGGCATCGACCATCCGCTCTGCTCCAACTGCGCAAACCTATTACAAAAAATCCTGCAAAATAAGTTGGAGGATGTGCAGCGAGAAAGAGATGCATACATCTCCTTCGAGAGGGATTGGCAAGCTTCAAAGAAGACGATCTCTCTGCCTCAAGAAAGTACTTTCGCCTCGCTCGAGGAGGAGAAAGAGGAGCTGGAGAGACAACAAATCATCTTGAAAGAAACGCTGCGAGAGGAAGAAGAGGACGCAAAACGTTTGGAATCAGAGCTCTTAAAAGTACAGCTAGAGGAGGATGAGTTAGAAAAGCGGGAGACAAAGTAAGAGACTTCGCTTTCGAATGAGCGGATAGACTACTGATAAGGGTGTCGTGCGTAGGTTCTTGCAAGAACGACAGCTTTTGCAAGCAAGGACATCGGAATTAGAGTCTCAGCTGCGCACTGAGTCTACCCTGCATCTGCTGGCTACGCAGACGCTTCGGAAGCTTGAAAGTACCAATGTCTACAACGATGTCTTCCAGATTGGACACGTACCTCTGGGCGACTCGCATGCGGCGCAGCGCTCTAATGGCAGCCATGTTACAACGGGAGAACGATGGGCGTCTACGGTCTCTAGTGGGACTAGTCAGACAGTCGGCACGATTAACGGACTGCGACTAGGGGGGAGACCTTGGGTCGATTGGGTGGAAATCAACGCCGCATTAGGTCTAGTCGCTCTGTGTCTGCATCGTATCGCCGATAAGGTCGGCCTCGTATTTCAAACGTGAGAAACCCTCTTTTCTTGGAGTGTTGATCCGAGGACGAATGCTGACGGATTGCTCATTGGTCAGCTATAAAGTTGTACCTATGGGATCATTCTCACGGATTGAAGAGCTACCGCCTTCGAAAAACGTCTACGAACTGTAAGAAGACCAGGTTATCTCGAATGTCGACCGTTCTGACCGTCGAAACGATGAAATCTGTACAGATATGCGTCAACAGACTTGTCAGCGGCCCGTCTGCTTCAGAACAGGAGATTCAATTACGCTTTGGTAGGAATGCTCGATTGCCTGAGACAACTTACCTCTCACGGTCGCTCTACAAAGAAAGGTTGGGCAACCGGTGGTCTAGAGTAAGTACAAGTTCGAGGGAAATATGCGATACACCTAGCTGATGGAGACTGCATCCAAAATTAGTATTACCAAGGATAAGATCGCCGGACATCCGATCAAATTATCTGCCAACATGGGTATGTCTTCCCTCGGTATAGTCGGAGCGGTGCCTGGCAACAGTGTCGTTCAGAGCACCGAAGCGGAGGAATCTTGGACAAAGGCTTTAAGAGCGGTGCTAGCGATACTCAAACGAATTTTGATTGTCGAAAGCGAAACAGACGTGGTCAGATGAGAGTAAGGGGCGTCAATGTAGCAGGTGTTTTGTATCTTGTATCCAGATTGAGGTCATGCATGCGAATGTGTATATATGATATGCACACTCATGAGGGATAAATGCTATTCGAATCATGGCGCTGGCGCTGCGCTGATCTCGCCAACAGGTCGGGTATGATTTCCTCTTCAGGTATTGGGCACCTTATACAACTTGAGTTCCGTTCAACTCTTTTGGGCCCACTTTGTGCCTATCTTCATGTCAATGCGGTGGTCCTGGGAAAAAATGACTGGGTAATGGAGCTTGAGACATCGCTACCTGATCAAAAGCGACGTATGATTGTGGCGGTATTGGCTGTAGAACAGCATTCGTATGGCCTGGTGAAGTGGAAAGGAACATTTCTGAATCGCTGGTTGGTAACTCCCGTATGGGCCATCCAGGGGGGAAATGACTGGGACTGACGGACAGATAAATCTCAGATCAGCTTCGGGCACAGGATAATTATCTATCCCTCACTTACTTCGATAATTGCTGATACTCTGGTTCTGCCGTCATAGCATGAGCAGGAAGAGCAGAAATAAATGACTGGCTGGAGTGTAGACTATTCAATCTACGGAGAGCTATAGTCAGCTGATGCCGAACGCTTCTATAGCCTTCCAAAACGTACTCTTCGCCCGCACGGGAGATCTCGATCGGGAAAGACAATGAGAGCTGGTGATCAGTTCCCGTCGAATCAGAAAACTGACGACGCAGACGATCAGTATGAAGGCAACATTGAAAAAGAATTAAAAAACTTACTGTTGCGAGTGCCGTGACATTAACCGACACGTCATCTTCTGCTGGCATCCCGGACAACACGTTCTCGGTCCAGGACAGCCAAGGCGGAAGTTGTCCTGGGGGAGAACTGAAAGTCACTTTCAGATCCGCCGTCGATGCCTGAGGATCCCAGACCCGAGGGGTCCATGTGTAGACAGATCCAACGAATGCTCTGGTGTGTGGAGCTGGAGCGATTTTACGCTTGAATTCACGGAATATCCATGACCCGTCAGGCATCTTCTTGGCATCGACGTTCCAGATGTGGTTACCCTTGCTCTTCGACTTTTTACCATCTTCATTAAAGCGAGAGATCAACTTTTGGTTCCACAAGTAGGACTTGATCTTCTTCGCGGATAGAGTTTCTTCCAATACCCCAAGTGTCTGAAGCTAAGCCAAGTAGAGAGAAGAGATTGTTAGCCATAACTCGTGTGCATGCTTGTGCTACGGGACATACCTCTTCTGCGAAAGCATTCGTGAAGGCCTGGATCCGAAACTTGAACGGGCGGAAGTCTGGCGACTCGTCGAGCTTAGCCATTTTCTTCGGCATTAGCGTTTGATGTAGCAGCTCCCCTTTGGCATCGTGGAAATCGACTGCGTGGCGAGGCGTGAGCTGATTCGCCAGACTGACATAGGAAGCCAGAAAACTCACGATCGGAGCAGACGCGGTTCAAAAAGTTAAACAGGATGATATCCAGCTGGGCTCGTATCTCAGGCGAGATAAGGTCTGGGGGTTGTGTCAAGGCACCAGGAATTGACATGCCTTGCTCGGAACTTCGACGCCTTTTGAGCCTTCGAGGCGGACTATCATCGTCTGAGTCGCTGTCGCTGTCGCCGCCTCCAAGGCCACTCTCTGCCTGACCGCCAGAGGCGCCGATAGCCATACTGTAGCCAGTCATGGTCGAAGGCCCAGCGCTACTTTGCGCAAAACTGCCACTGCTGGACATAGGTGCTTGACCCGAAGACATGGCGTACTGAGCGGAGCTTCCTAGAGTGGGCACCACTGGAGTACTTGTCGTCTGTCCCTCCGGACCCTGTCCCAAGGCGGCCAAGCTAGGTCTCTGTGAGATCAAGCGACCATCTACGATTGAGCCCCTTCGCGATGGGGTGACCTGTTGTGGATTCCCGAAATTTGAGGCCTGGCCGAATGCAGTCATCTGAGCAGACAGAAGCATCTCCGATGACGACATGTCGGGTTGGAAATCCCACGTCGACGGTACACCGTCCATGTGGTGATTTGGGAAATTGTGCATCGCCGCGAAAGGCATGTCCATGTTCATCGGTCCTGAGGGATGTCCCAGCGGCGACGGAACGGGAGCAGGACGGCCAGTATTCTGTCCAGGGGGTAGCCCAACGCTGTTTGGTGTTGCAGGTCCAATGACTGGCTGAGGCCCGGTGGTCAGGTTTTGGCTGGTCATGAGCGTGATCTGTCCATCCGGAAAAGAGTGGGAGTGGATCATATGACCAGGAACAGGAGTTCCCGGCCCGGCACTGACGGGGGCTGAGGCGACCTCTTGAGCACTAGCATCATCTAATTTGATGTGCTTATTCATAGAATGTACGCTCGTCAAAAGAGGGGATTCCGGAGCCGAGCGTTTGATGCTTCGAGAACGCTTGAGCTCAAAAGGAGGCGCTAGAACAGGCTGGGCCGGCGGATCAGAACTGGGCGGATTCGGAGTTCCACCTGGGTTGATTGGGGTCATAGCCAAAGATGGAGCGGGAGATGGCGCGATAGAGGGAACTTGCTGCGCTTGAACCAGGTTTCCCAGACCCGGCAGTTGCAGATTCAAGGATGGAGTTGGGTTGCCAATGTTCTCAGGAGAAAGAGCTTTTTCGATGATCGCATTCCCCACGTCGGTAATGTATTCGTCGGCCGCGTTCTGATGGCCGAGAAGAATCTCTTGGCGGGCTTGAGCTACTGAATTTGCAAGGCTGGATGCGCAATTCTACGATCAGCTTCGCCCAGCCACTGCTCAAGAGGTTCGAGCTCTGACTTACCCATCGAGGAAAGTCAACTTGTCCTGAACTTGCCTAGATATATCCGGAGTGCGAGCCCCGCTGTTGCTCATGGCGAACCCAGACATGGCAGGTCCGGGAGTACTCAGACCTGACATGATCGGAGGCGCTACCGAGGCCGAGGACCTTCGACCTTCCATGGCAGCGTTCCGGGTCTGCGAGTCCAGACCTCCTTCTTCCATCGCTGAGTTGGACATTCCGATTACAGACCCGGGAGCTGAGGGCGGAAGCGTATTCTGCAAATTTTGCGCATCCAACTGCATTTCTTGGCTTGCGCCGCCGTATGACATTGCTTGATTCTCGAGGTGCGGTACTGGATTACGAGACACAGGCTCCGTTATCATCCGAAAGTTGACCGGTGTTGGCTGGTTGAAGTGGAGGTTTAAATTCTGAGGGTTGGCGTTCTGCATATTCAAATGCGCATCTTTCATCTGCGCGACGGCCTCCTGAAGTGACGTTTGTTGCTGAGAACCTAGTTGAGCCGAGACATTGGGCGAATTGTGGGCCGTGGGCGCCGACATTATTGGGTACGGAGAGTTGGCGCCGCTTTGCATGTTTGGCATGGTCACAACCTGGACGGACTGAGGGGTACCAACAGTCGAGCCAGACTGGTTGATCCCGTAGCCGGACGGCTCGACCGGACTGAACCCAAATGGCGAAGCCGGAGGTTGCGGTTGCGGCTGCTGTTGATGTTGCTGTTGCTGTTGTTGTTGGACATGTGCGAGAGCCGATTGTTGTAAGGAATGCTGCTGTTGCACTTGTTGTTGCTGAGCCTGCTGTTGGGCCTGATGCTGCGCTTGCTGCTGGCTTTGTTGCATTTGCTGATGTTGCTGATGTTGCTGATGCTGGTGTTGCTGCTGCTGTAGTACCTGCATCTGCTCATTCTGTTCCTGCGCAGCACCTCTCCAATTGCCCATGTTAGCGAAGAAAGCAGACCCCTGGACGTCGCTTGTGGTAAACCCTCTAGGTCGACCTTGAGCCTGGTGGTGACCTGCGTATGGAGCCTGACCAGGGGGATAACCGCTTCTAACCGGGGAAGATGGTTGCGAAGCGGGTAGCCGGTACCCATAGCGAACATCCATCACCGACTTGGAGAGCGAGTTTGCGTTGATGGTCTGATCCTTCTGTCCGTCGGTCGACATCATGACATCACCATCTGATGTATATGGCTGACTAAAGTAATCCTGCTGCATCATTCCCTGCCCCTGCCCCTGCCCTTGACCCTGCCCTGGACTATCTGCATATGCCGGCGCGAAGCCTGTCATCGGATTGACCGAGTACGAAGCAACTTCGTAGGTCGCAGCATATTGTGGGTTGATATAAGGTGGATTGACGGGAGTCGGTGGGATAGAGAGGGAGAGATTGCTCTTTCGTCGAGCGAATGCTGTTGGTTGCGAAACACTTCGAGCTCGATATATTTGGTTCCCTCCAGAATGCGCATTCTCATTGTTCGAAATCGAGGACCGTTGAGAGGAAAGCGTGTCAGGGGGCAGGTAATCGCCCCCCGAGATGTCGGTTGTGCTTGCGATGCTGTACAGGAGAGGATCGCCAAAGCCCGAGGTCAGCTGATGCAGCGGTTTCGCGAGAACGGGAAGACACTCACGTTGCAGGTGATGGGGGAGACAAGACGTCTCCGTTGAAACCAAAGTCGAACAATCCCTGACGACCACGTTGTTCCGCAGAGCTTTCCTCGAGGTGTCTAGCAAACTCTGAGATGTCGAGCGAAATATCAGAAAAGTCCTGGCGAGGATTCTTCTGATTGTCCGAGTGAGAAAGGTCTGTTGCGTAGCCCAAGTCGGTGTTGTTGAACATGAGAACGGAGGGTCGAGCCTGGCCCAAACTTGGAGCGGACGGGGTATCGAGACTCGAACTCGGATGTTCACAGGATCACTCCCACTTGATACGTCCTCAAGGCCGGGGCTCCGAGCTGGGAGTTGTCACCTGATCGTTATCCTCTGCGAGCGATTTGGAGCTATGTCGGGCTTCTTTCTCCTCTGTACGAGAATCTCGTCGTCAAACTGCCTAAAGCGTTCGTCGTCCCTCCCAACCGAAAAAAAAACCCCTACAGCCGGTTATGTGGTGCCAGTTTGAGAGGTGATTGGAATGTATCCACAGGAAGGTCAAAGGTCGACTATCGGCTGAACAGGTATGTCGCTAGTCCCAAGGTGTCAAAAGAGTGTTCTGTTGACTGTTGATGCCCTTTTGCCAAGGAGAAAGAAAGAGTTTGAACCTTGAGCGTCGAACACGGTACGTGAATATGACGAAGAGCCCGCACGCGCGTGAGAGGGAATGTAATTTAAATGGGCCTTGTTCTAGGCAGAGAGGACCCGGTGAAAGATAGGATAAAACGCACACAGACAGACTGCGGTTCAATCAATCCGTGATGAAAGAGCTGATGCACGCTTGCAGGTAATGATGAGGTCTGCGCCGTAAGAATGCCATCAACCCAGTGTATGTGGCATGCGGTGCTACAACGATCGTTACGCAGCCGCACGTTGGAGCCACCCAAATGTCGAAAGCTCCGCTTAACGACTCTCAACTAGCAGCCATCCACACACCACCCTCAAAGCCAGATCTGCGAATTCCCCGGATGAATCGATGGCCATACGATGCGCGACTCCATGAAAAAGGCGGCTTTTCTAAAAGTCCGGCTACAGCGGATTCAGAGTCGAGGGGCAGAAATGGGCGACGGGACAAAACAAAAGCCAAGAAGCAACGTGAAAGTCACAAAAAGGGCAGGACTGGCAAGGGGATCGCAATCCGAGCAAGGTTGTTGCCCGAATCGGAGTACGTCGCACCGAGTGGCTAGTCTGTTGGCAATAGAGTTTCAAGCCTGATAAGCCACATCTTGAAGGTGATTCGAAGCTCTGATGCCTTGCCTCTTGCACGATGGTCCCGAGCGTTTTGAGCACGATGCATTGTGCACAGAGATTCATAGAGTGTGCATCTCATCAGCAAGTACCCGTTTGATCGTTCGCCTAGCAAAAGCTTGTACGGTAGACAGGATCGGACACAGCCGACACGATGAATACCAGAACCAACCGGACGACCCCGGTCCAAAGTGCACCCGTAATCTCCTCGAGAGCCAAATAACAACGAGCGTACACACACAAACAACCATTCAATCGATAGCAATCGCAATCTTCAGGTAAATAAGCCTTCAAGCAGGAATGGGGTATCAACGCCAACACCCACCCCGTTCCTTTAAATTTGACGTTAAACGTTAAGAAACGTTTTTCTTCTTTTTGTTCTCGGATCTCGCACGCTTCAGCTCGAAAGGCTTCGGGATCTTTCGGCTTCTATTCTGCACGCGAAGAGTAATTCCCAGAGACCGGGCCCTCAGAGCTCGGCCTTGCAGAGAACCGTCTTTGCGCTTTCTTGTGGTCATTCTCGTTGGTCGACATATATTTGCGCGCTTCTGATTTGCAGCGTAGCCCGGGGATTTTGCGAATACAAGGAAGCCCAAGGCTGACGTGTAATTTAAACCGAACGGACAGCTTGACCAGATTCGGTTCAACTCAAGCTCTCATTGCTTGATTATGCGAGTAAGATACAGTATGTACATTTGCGTCGAGCGCTACTATCCATAATCGCATATCGGCTCTGGTTGCGTTTATCGCCTGAAGAAGGTGACGACATCCTCATCCTCCAAGACGTGACTATGAGAATCACGAAACGGTTGTCAGTCAACATGCGGCAGCGAACCTTCTCTGCTCCATCAGGTAGAACTCACTCCAGTCCGACTTTTTGTCCGGGATGGCGCACAGACGTTCCCCAAACTTGCGCATATTTGAAGTCTTCCCGAATTGACGAATGGATAGCACTGCGAACGTGACGATGTTTTAGCGTCAATTTCGTTCTCGACGCATTCTCGAATTGCGCCTTTTCACTTACTCGGCAAAGTTTCCGACGGCCGATTTTCCTGTCCGCAAGACTACCGGTTCCGTGTAATCCGGTGCTTTACCCTTGGGCTTGGTGTACCTATATCGAGTCCAGCATATGATCAGTACTTTGGATTATACGCCGCACCACGATCGCATGCAGAACTTACACTCGGACCAAGGCCAGCTTGTTCCACATGACCTCCAACAACTCTTCGATGTTCAACCATTGCTTGGACGAAATGGGCACAGAGTGAGGGATCTTGTATAGAAGGTCGAGCTCTGCGGACAAACAAGTTCAGCGTCAGATGGGAGCTGAGTCGTAAGTCAACTTTGAGACGCACCTTCAATAGAGATCGCATCGATCTTGTTCAAGACAAAGACGGCAGGAATGTAGACTCGGTTTCCTTCCAAAACATCCAAGACTTGATCGATGGTGCAATCGGGCTCGTGGATTGAGATGGTAGCACTAGTCAATCGGTATTCCGAACAGACAGCTCGGATCTCCTCCTGGTCGATCTGAGTGAGAGGTACAGTGTGGGTGACAGACAGCTGAGAGGGCAAAACATTATTCGTTAGCAATGGACTAAACGAGAATCCGCTGCCTATGGCAAAGCACGTACACCACCTCGCTCTCGCTGCTTGATGGTGATGTTGGGTGGTTTCTTGTTCAACCGAATGCCAACACCTTCCAATTCGTTGGTCAGGATAGCCAGAT
>Ga0308160_10008095_pt1 | contig 10287 bp, 9 predicted proteins | sample PhyFR1_FD_201036 | JGI IMG/M metagenome (GOLD analysis project Ga0308160, IMG submission 201036) | Phyllosphere microbial communities from UC Gill Tract Community Farm, Albany, California, United States - DLSLF.R1 | ecosystem: Host-associated > Plants > Phyllosphere > Unclassified | place: USA...
AGCGCTTCGACGAGATGACCCACAACTACGGCCGCGAAGTGCTGGACCTGTACGCGCCGCTGGCCAACCGCCTCGGCATCTTCCAGCTCAAGTGGGAGCTGGAAGACCTGTCCTTCCGCATGATCGACCCCGACACGTATAAACGCATCGCCAAGATGCTCGAAGAAAAGCGCATGCTGCGCGAGAGCTTCGTGCAATCGGCGATCAAGCGCCTGGAAGACGAACTGGCGGCGGCCGGCATCAAGGCCGAAGTGAGCGGCCGGCCCAAGCACATCTACAGCATCTGGAAGAAGATGCGCGGCAAGGAGCTCGATTTCTCCGGCCTGTACGACGTGCGGGCTTTCCGCGTGATCGTCGCCGACGTGCGCACCTGCTATACGGTGCTCGGCCTGGTGCACAACATCTGGACCCCGATCCCGAAAGAGTTCGACGACTACATCTCGCGCCCGAAACCGAACGGCTACCAGTCGCTGCACACGGTGGTGAACGCCGACGACGGGCGCCCGCTCGAGGTGCAGATCCGCACCCAGGAGATGCACAACCTGGCCGAAAACGGCGTGGCCGCCCACTGGCGCTACAAGGAAGAAGGCGGCTCCAACTTCAAGAGCCAGGAATACGACGAAAAGATCGCCTGGCTGCGCCAGCTGCTGGCCTGGAAGAGCGAAGTGGCCGATGCCGTCACCGGCGCCGGCGACGAGGAAGCGCAGCGCGAGTGGGTCGAAAAGCTGAAGTCCACGACGCTGGACGACCGCATCTTCGTGCTGACGCCGCAGGCGCGCGTGCTCGAACTGCCGGTCGGCGCCACCCCCATCGATTTCGCCTACCACCTGCACAGCGAAGTCGGCCACCGCTGCCGCGGCGCCCGCATCGACGGCGTGATGGTGCCGCTGAACACGCCGCTGAAGAACGGCCAGACCTGCGAGATCATTACCGCCAAGGGTCCGGCCGGCAGCGCCGGTCCCTCGCGCGACTGGCTCAGTCCCGGCTACACTGTCAGCAGCCGCACGCGCACCAAGATCCGCGCCTGGTTCCACGCGCAGGAACTGGAAGAGACGCTGGCCAACGGGCGCGCGCTGGTCGAGAAATCGCTCCAGCGCGAGGGCAAGACCGCGGTCAACCTGGAAGCGCTGGCCCATAAACTGGGCTTCGCCAAGGTCGACGACCTGTTCATCAGCGTGGCCAAGGAAAAGTTCAGCCTGCGCCACGTGGAAGCCGCGCTGCACGAAGCGGCCGAACCGGCGCCGCAGCCGGAGGACGCGGCCGTGGTCAACAAGAGCCGCGCCTCGAGCGTGGAGCAGGGCGCCAAGTCGGGCGTGCTGGTGGTCGGCACCGAAGGCCTGATGACGATGCTGGCCAAGTGCTGCAAGCCGGCGCCGCCGGACCCGATCGTCGGCTTCGTCACGCGCGGCAAGGGCGTGTCGATCCACCGCGCCAGCTGCAAGAACTTTGCCGAGATGGCGTCCAAGGCGCCGGAACGCGTGCTCGACACCGAGTGGGGCGGCACCGGCAAGGACACGGTCTACCCGATCGACATCTTCATCCTGGCCAGCGACCGCCAGGGCCTGCTGCGCGACATTTCCGAAGTGCTGACGCGCGAGAAGATCAACGTCACCGGTGTCAACACCCAGAGCAGCAAGGGCTCGGCGCGGATGGTGTTCACGGCCGAGATCAGCTCGACCGGGCAGCTGCAGAAGGCGTTATCCGCGATTGCGGAAGTGACGGGTGTGCAGGAAGCGCGGCGTCAATGACGCCGTATGGTATGCAGGCCGCCCCGATGTGATACATATCGGGGCGGCACCCTTCCTATTCCGTATCATGTGACCATGTCGATCTCCGCTCTTCTTTACGTCAAGCCGCGCCACTGGGGCCTGCTTGCCGCGCGCTGGCTGGCCGGCTGGTGGCGCATGCTGCTCCTGGGCGCGATGGCCATGGTGATGGCGCTGTCGCCCTCGACCTATAACCGCGCCAACCGCCTGGCCACCGCGCGCCACATCTACGCCAGCACCTGGCAGGTGCTGCCCTGGTTCACGATGCTGACGGCGCTCATCAGCCTGGTCGTGATCCGCATCGTGCTGGTGACGGCCCAGAGCTACGGCCTGTCGCGCTACGCGCTGGAGATGGTGGTGCGGGTGCTGGTGCTGGAACTGATTCCGCTGTCGGCCGCCCTGTTTGCCGCGCTGCGTTCCGGCATGGCCTTCGACGCCGCCGCCATGGGGCTCGCGCGCACCGGTGTGCCGGCGGCGGTGGCGACCGAAGAGACCTTGAGAAAGGTGCGGCGCGACCTGGTGCCGCAGGTGTTCGCCAACGCCTTCGCGGTGCTCAGCCTGGCCATGGTCAGCAGCGTGATCGTGCTGGTGCTGGCCTACCTGAACGTGTACGGCCTGTCGCCCTGGGGCATCCCCGACTACACGCGCACCGTGGGCCGCGTGTTCGACCCGGTGGTCACCGCCGGGTTCGTGTTCAAGACCGTGCTGTTCGGGCTCGCCGTGGCCGTGATCCCCAGCGCCGCACTGCTCGAACTGCTGCGCCACGCGCGGCGCCACCGATCGAGCGTGCAACCGGGCGCGCTGCGGCTGCTGTTCGTGCTGCTGCTGATCGAAGCCGCTTCGCTGGCGCTCAAATACATCTGATGAAAGAGAACGCCAATGGCAGATACTCCAGCCACTCCCGCTCCTGACGAGCCGAAGCACGTCGAAGCCAAGGCCCTGATCCTGCTGGTCGCCATCGGCGCCCTGATCGCCGCCTTCGTCCTGTACGTAATGTACGCGCGCGGCGTGTTCGAGCAGACCCAGCGCCTGACGCTGGTCGCCGACAATTCCGAAGGCGTCATTCCCGGCATGGACATGACCTTTGCCGGCTTCCCGATCGGGCGCGTGCGCCAGGTCAGCCTGGCGGCCGACGGCAAGGTCAACATCCTGGTCGACATCCCGCGCGACGACGCGAAATGGCTGCGTACCACCAGCGTGTTCACGCTCGAGAGCAGCGTGGTCGGCGAGACCAAGCTGCGCGCCTTCAGCGGCATCCTGAGCGATCCGCCCCTGCCGGACGACAGCCAGCGTCCGGTGCTGCGCGGCGACGCCAGCGCCGAAATCCCGCACCTGCTGGCCACCGCGCGCACGCTGATGGAAAACCTGGCGACCTTGACGCAATCCGGTTCCTCGATCGACAACACGCTGGCCAACGTCGAAACCCTGAGCGGGCGCCTGACCGGCAAGTACGGGGTGCTCGGCACCGCCCTCGGCGGCGACGCCGAAGCGCAAAAGCTGCTGCAGACGCTGCAGCGCGTCGACAGCCTGCTGGCCAAGACCGACCAGCGCGTGTTCGGCAAGAACGGCGTGATGGACGATACCCAGGCCGCGGTGCGTGAGTTGAACGGCATGCTGGCCGATGCCCGTACGACGCTGCAGAAAGTCGACGCGGTACTGGTCGAAGCCCAGGCGGTCGGCGCCAATGCCCGCGTCGCCACCCAGGACCTGGGCCGGCTGCGCGGCGAAGTCGACGCCAGCCTGCGCAAGGTGAACCGCCTGGTCGACGAGATCAACCGCAAGTGGCCATTCAAGAGCGAATCGGAGATCAAGCTGCCATGAAGCCTGTTTATGTGATGCTCGTCGCGGCACTCGTTGTCGCCGGCTGCGCCAGCAAACCCCAGCCACCGAGCTGGCAGCCGAACGCGCGCGGCGCGCTGGATGGCTACACCGACGCCTGGCTCAAGGGCGACACGCCGGCCGCCGACGCCGAATTCGCGCGCGCGCGGCGCGAGACCGCCAGCACCGGGCGCTTCGACCGCGTCGCCCAGGCCGAGCTGGTGCGCTGCGCGGTGCAGGTGGCGGCGCTGGAGACGGATTGTCCGGGCTTTGCGGCCATCGCGGGCGAGGCCACGCCGGCGCAGCGCGCGTATGCGGCCTATCTGGATGGCCGCTGGCAGGGGTTGGATGCAGGACTGCTGCCCGAGCAGCACCGGCCGGTGGTGGCGGGCGGTACGCTCGCCGGCATCGCCGATCCGCTGGCGCGCCTGGTGGCGGCCGGGGCGCTGCTGCGTGCCGGGCGGATCACGCCGGGCGATATCGGCGCGGCGGTGGAGACGGCGTCGGAGCAGGGGTGGCGCCGGCCGTTGCTGGCCTGGCTAGGGGTGCAGGAGAGGCGGGCGCGGGCGGCGGGGGATGCGGCGGCCGTTGAACAGATTCGCAAGCGGATGGTGTTGGCTTCGGAGAATTGAAAGCGTGCGTCACTGTGGGTCACCGGCCTTCCCACAGGTTTCGATGTGTCCAGGCACCAGATTTCCTGCCGCTGGGTGTAGGCGGCATGTTCAGCCACCGCGTGCTCGGCCTGTTCCTGTTTTGCGTGCCCGCCGGGGCGCTGGTCTACGCTCTTTACCATGCGCTGCTGCGCGCGGCCTTCGTCGAGTGGGCGCCGCAAGCCATCGGCGCACGCATGCTCCCGGATCGGGAATGGCCACCGGCGGACTTCACGGCCGTGTGGACGGTGCTGGTTTCGCTGCTGATCGGCGCCGCCAGTCACCTGGCATGGGATGCTTTCACGCACGCGAATACTGCGGTCGTCCATCACATCAGCATACTTCGCGCTTCGGTAACGCTCGGCGCCCGCGTCGTGCCGCTCCATAAAGTCCTGCAGCACCTGAGCAGCCTGCTCGGCTTCCTGGTGCTCGCCGCCCATGCCGCCGCCTGGTTTCGCCGTACCGAGCCCGTCCCGCCAACTGGCCGGCGGCCGGGTGCCCGGCAACGGCATCTCGTCCTCGCCGCGCTGGCGGCGGCGCTGGTGGCAGGCGGTACGGCGGGGCTGCTGTGGCGCGATGCGCACAGCATCGAGCGTGTCCTGTTCAACGTCGTGACGACGGGCATGGCGGCGACGGCAGTGGCGATCCTGCTGCTGTGCCTCGGGTGGAAAATCAGGTATCGCGCTGCTTCGAGGCGCGCCGCAAAATCGACAGGATGACGAAGGCAAACACGGCGCTGACGATGGCCGACGACTCGCGCCCCATGCCGGCCGCGACGCCGATCGCCGCGGTGGTCCAGACGCTGGCCGCCGTGGTCAGGCCGTGGATGTCCCTGCTGTCGTGCTGCTTGAGGATGGCGCCGGCGCCCAGGAAGCCGATGCCGGCGGCGACGCCCTGCAGTACGCGCGACACGTCTTCGATCTGCATGCCGGCCTGGATCGGAATCAGGACGAACAGCGCGCAGCCGAGCGAGACCAGCATATGGGTGCGCAGGCCGGCCGGCGAGCCGATCGATTCACGTTCATAGCCGAGCAGCCCGCCCAGCGCCAGTGCCACCCCCAGGCGCAGCACGATGCGCGTGATGTCCTCGGCATTGCCCAGGTCCGAGAATTCCTGCACCGTCGTCAACCAGATCCGTTCCCACACGCCTTCGCTCCTCCTTGATCCGGCTCCATGATGCCAGCACAGGACGTTTGGCGGCGCCGCACTGCCGAGCGGAGCACCGGCCTCGACAAGATGCCGGTCGAGAACGGAAGCGAGGGGGCAAGTTTGCTCCTGGTATGGCGCCATGCACTGGGGGAGGCGAAGCACTGGCGCGCTTCGGGCATACGAATCCTGGTATGCAGTTCAGAACTTCAGGTCATCCAGCGTCTTGCCCTGGGCCAGCGCTTCCGCCACCCACTTCGGCTGGCGCCCGCGCCCGCTCCAGGTCTGGCCGGCGTCATCCGGGTTGCGGTAGCGCGGCAGGACGTCGGCACCGTCCAGCAGGCGCTCGGCCGGCAACCCGGCGCCGCGGGCAATCGTCAGGATGCGTTCGCGCGCGGCGGTCACTTCCTGCGTCTTGCGCGCCTTGATTTCCTTGTCAAGCTCGAACAGCAAGCCTTTCAGCTCGCCCAGGTTGTAGTCGGACAGGTCGATGGTCGCCATGGCGGTCATGCGGCCTGGTGCAGCGCCAGCGGGCTGGCGGCCATGGCCGGGCGCAAGGCCGGCGGCAGGCGGTTGTGGATGTGGGTGGCGGCGCGCGCGGCCTGGCCGGTGGCCACCGCGATCTGGTTCAGGCCGACCGTCACGTCGCCGATCGCGTACAGGCCGGGCACTGCGGTGGCGCAGTGGCTGTCGACCACCAGTTCGTCGCAGTGGGCGGTTTCGGCGCCGAGCTTGGCAGCCAGGCCCGAGCGCGCATTTTCTCCCAGCATCGGGTAGAACACGTCAGCCGGATACTCCTGGCCATCGGCGGTGTGCATCACCGGCTTCATGGATGCGTCCAGCGTCACCGACAGCAGTGGCGAATCGATGTAGCGCACGCCGGCGGCGTCCAGGCGGCGGCGGTCGTCGTCGGTCAGGATCGAGGCCGGGCCGCGCTCGAACAGCGTCACGTCGGCGCTGAAGGTGCGCATGAACAGCGCGTGGCCGACCGGATTGACTTCGGCGGTGGCGACGGCGATGCGCTTGTCCATCACGTCGAAGCCGTCGCACACCGGGCACAGGCGCACCGAGCCGAAGGCGATGGCTTCGCGCCAGTTCTCGACCGGCAGGCCGACGTCGGCGACGCCGGTGGCCAGCATCACGGTGAGGGCTTTGATCTGGGTGACTTCGCCGTCGGGGGCGTCTTCGGCCACGTAATCGGCGACGAAATGGCCATCCTCGATGCGCAGGTCGACGATCTCGCCCGGCATCACCGAACCGCCGTAGCGCTCGAGCTGGGCCGTCAGGTTGCCGAGCAGGGCATGGCCGGGCACGCCTTCGGGAAATCCGGGATAGTTGTGCGAGACCGGGATCAGGCGCAGGCGGCTGTTGCCCTTGTCGACCAGTGCGACGTTGCGGGTGAAGCGGCGCAGGTAGATGGCCGCCGTCAGGCCGCCGGGGCCGCCGCCGATGATCAGGGTGTCGTAGACGTGGGATAGGCTTGGCATGTTTACATTATCCGCAAGTCGGCCGGGCACGTCCTATCGGCGCGCCACCCGCAGCCGGGTCGGACCCGGCTTACATATTACTGTCGAGCTTATTGCTGCCCAGCCTTAATGGTTGTGGGTTTCCGGTTGCAGGGTCACGTGATCGATGCCGTGCTTGTCCAGCAGCATGACCCGAACCGCCTGCAGCACCTCGGGCCAGCGCTTCAGGTCGTCGATCTGCAGGTGGCCGATCAGCGCCGGCTCGCCGGGCGACATGTCCCACACATGCAGGTCGTGCACCGAGACCACGCCCGGCACCATCGCCAGGTCGGCGCCTACCTTCAGGTAATCGATCTGGGTGGGCACGCCTTCCATCAGGAAGTGGTAGGACTCGCGCAGGATGCCGGCGGTCGAGCGCAGGATCAGCAGCGACACGAAGATCGACAGGATCGGGTCGATGCGCACCCAGCCGGTCAGGTGGATGATGGCGCCGGCGGCGATCGCCGCGATCGAGCCGAGCAGGTCGCCGAGCACGTTGACCAGCGCGGCACGCGTGTTGATGCTCTGCTCGCCGCGCGACAGCACCCAGGCCACCAGGATGTTGATGCCGGCGCCGATCGACGCCACCACGAACACGGTCGAACCGCCGACGGCTTCCGGATGCATCAGGCGTTTGCCGGCTTCGTAAACGATCCAGCAGACCAGCAGCAGCATCGCCAGGCTGTTGACGAAGGCGGCCAGCGCCTCGGCGCGCACGAAGCCGAAGGAATGGCGCGCCGACGGCGGGCGCTTGGCGATGAACTGGGCCATCAGGGCCAGGCCGAGGGCGGCGGCGTCGGTGGTCATGTGGCCGGCGTCGGAAATCAGGGCCAGCGAATTCGACATGAAGCCGGTGAACACCTCGATCAGTGCGAACAGCAGGGTCAGCCCGAGGGCGATGGCCAGCGCGCCCTGGCTGCGGCCTTCGATGGTGTGGGCGTGCCGGGCATCGCCGTCGAGGTGGGCGTGCAGGTGGGCGGAAGAGGAGGGCTGCTGGGACATTTGATGGCTTATTGGAATGAACAGGCAGGAGTATACCTGTCCCTGTCTGCGCCGCAGCCGGCGCGATGCGACCGTCCCAGCTCATCAATTCGTGTGTGCCTTGCATAACCGGCGCCGACTCCCTATAATAGCGGCACACGGGCGGTTAGTTCAGCTGGTTAGAATACTTGGTCGACATCCAAGGGGTCGCAGATTCGAATTCTGCACCGCCCACCAGAATACTCCGGAAGCTTCTTGCGAAGCTTCCATCTGTAAGAGCGAGAAAGGCATCCACGGTTATGACACCGCGAACTACAACTTGGTTGTGGGGGAATCGCTAGACGCGGTTTGGTGTGCTTTTGTCTCAAAAAAGCTCTACAACACTGAAATAAACGCGCCTGGTGCGCGTTTTTTTTCGTCCAAACGAATTGTGTTTCAATTTTTTTAATCTTTTCATTCATTAGCGGGCGCGACAGGGCGCCGACAAGGAGATCAAGATGCTGAACGTGCGACTCCCCGACGGCTCCAGCCGTCAATTCGAAGGACCGGTGACGGTCGCCCAGGTGGCCCAGAATATCGCCCCCAGCCTGGCCAAGGCCGCGCTGGCCGGCAAGGTCAACGGTAAAGTCGTCGACACCTCGTTCCTGATCGAGTCCGACGCCGAGCTGGCGATCGTCACCGACCGCGATCCGGAAGGCCTGGACGTGATCCGCCACTCGACCGCCCACCTGCTGGCCTACGCCGTCAAGGAGCTGTTCCCGGAAGCGCAGGTCACCATCGGCCCGACCATCGAGAACGGCTTCTACTATGACTTCTCGTACAAGCGTCCTTTCACCCCGGACGACCTGGCCGCGATCGAAAAGAAGATGGCCGAGCTGGCCAAGAAAGACGAGCAGGTCACCCGCAAGGTGCTGCCGCGCGACGAGGCCGTGGCCTACTTCAAGTCGATCGGCGAAGACTACAAGGCCGAGATCATCGCTTCGATCCCGGCGAACGAAGACGTGTCGCTGTATTCGGAAGGCGGTTTCACCGACCTGTGCCGCGGCCCGCACGTGCCGTCGACCGGCAAGCTGAAGGTGTTCAAGCTGATGAAGCTGGCCGGCGCCTACTGGCGCGGCGATGCCAAGAACGAGATGCTGCAGCGCATCTACGGTACCGCCTGGGCCAAGAAGGAAGACCAGGAACAGTACCTGCACATGCTGGAAGAGGCCGAAAAGCGCGATCACCGCAAGCTGGGCAAGCAGCTCGACCTGTTCCACTTCCAGGATGAGGCCCCGGGCCTGATCTTCTGGCACCCGAAAGGCTGGACCATCTGGCAGCAGGTCGAGCAGTACATGCGCAAGACCTACCAGGTCACCGGCTACAACGAAGTCAAGGCGCCGCAGATCATCGACGTCTCGCTGTGGCAGAAGACCGGTCACTGGGACAATTATCGTGAAAACATGTTCACAACCGAGTCCGAGAGCCGCACCTATGCGCTGAAGCCGATGAACTGCCCCGGCCACGTGCAGATCTATAACGCCGGCCTGCGTTCCTACCGCGACCTGCCGCTGCGCTACGGCGAATTCGGCCAGTGCCACCGCAACGAATCGTCGGGTGCGCTGCACGGCCTGATGCGCGTGCGCGGCTTTACCCAGGACGACGGCCACGTGTTCTGTACCGAAGAGCAGATTGCGCCGGAAGTCGTGGCTTTCCACGCCCAGGCGATGCAGGTCTACGAGGACTTCGGTTTCGAGAACATCGATGTCAAGATCGCGCTGCGTCCGGAAAACCGCATCGGTTCCGACGAAGTCTGGGACCAGGCCGAGGAGGCGTTGCGTTCGGCGCTGCGCGGCTGCGGCGTGGAATGGACCGAGCTGCCGGGCGAGGGCGCCTTCTACGGTCCGAAGATCGAGTACCACCTGAAGGACAGTCTTGGCCGTCCATGGCAGGTCGGCACCATGCAGGTCGACTTCTCGATGCCGGGCCGCCTCGGCGCCGAGTATGTATCGGAAGACAACACCCGCAAGGTGCCGGTGATGCTGCACCGTGCGATCGTCGGTTCGATGGAGCGTTTTATCGGTATCTTGATCGAGAACTATGCGGGTGCGCTGCCGCTGTGGCTGGCCCCGGTGCAAGTCGCCCTCTTGAATATTTCGGATGCGCAAGCATCTTATGTGAAAGAGGTGGAAGCGCGCCTGAAAGCTGCCGGTTTGCGTGTTCACGCTGATTTGCGGAACGAGAAGATTACCTATAAAATTCGCGAGCATTCCGTCCAAAAACTGCCGTACATCCTTGTTGTCGGCGATAAAGAGCGGGATGCCAACACTGTGGCCGTTCGCGCACGCGGCAATGTCGATCTGGGCGTGATGTCCGTCGACGCGCTGCTGGAACGCCTCCTGGGCGAGGTGGCATCCAAGGCAAAGTGAGTTTTTCCTGCCT